>Ga0316604_10000015_pt1 | contig 358595 bp, 312 predicted proteins | sample OWC_soil_day20_C_FD_207650 | JGI IMG/M metagenome (GOLD analysis project Ga0316604, IMG submission 207650) | Wetland soil microbial communities from Old Woman Creek delta, Ohio, United States - OWC_soil_day20_CT | ecosystem: Environmental > Terrestrial > Soil > Wetlands | place: USA: Ohio... | reverse complement strand
TATCGAGCACGCGCTGAAGCTGCTCAATAGAATCGACGGGGAGGCGCGGCGGCTTGGTCACCCATATCGTGAATCACGAACGACAGTCTGTGGCTAGCCCCGCCGCCCGGGAATTTGCCCCAGGTACAACGGTCTGCCCCGGTTACCTCCTCCGCAACGGGAGGGCATATGGCAGGCGGCGAGAGCTAATGCCGTTATTTTGGTCTGCAAATGATTAAGGCAATCGCAAACCCGGCTGGCCAATCAGACCGTCGAACAAAATTAATTGAATGTTCACTTGAAAAAGCCGAATGGCATATGGCTTGCTTTTGAAGGGAACGACTTCATCTCCGAGGTCGCCGTCCTCGGCGTGGGCCGCAGGCCGGTTCGGCATCGAAACAGGGGGAACCCGTGATGCGTTTCGTACACCTGCACAAAATCCTGCCGTTGCTGTTGCTTCTTCTCGGCGCACTGCCGTCGTTGTCAATTCCTGCGTCGGCCGAAGAGGCGATGCCGATCCTCAAGGCCGACCCGGCCCTCACTGCCCTGTTGCCGGACAACATCCGTACGAGCGGTGAACTCACCATTGCCACCGATGCCCATTACCCGCCGTGCGAATTCATGGCCGACGACGGGAAGACCATCATCGGATTCGAGCCGGACATCTGGAACGCCATCGGCCAGAAGCTCGGCATCAAGATCACCGCGTCCTCGATCGACTTCGCCGGCATCATTCCCGGCGTCCAGAGCGGGCGATACAACGCCGCCTTCGCCTGTCTCTCCGATCGACCCGAACGGGAAAAGATCGTCCGTTTCGTGAACTTCTGGTACGGCTCCGCCGCCGTTTACGCGATGGCCTCGAACGCCGCGATTTCGGAAGACCCGCTGTCGCTGTGCGGCAAGAAGACCGCTGTCCAGGTTGGCATCGACTTCGGCGACATGGTGCGCGACATCCTCTCCAAGCACTGCGTCGCAGCCGGCAAGCCGCCGATCGAGATGTCGGAACTCCCCAGCGCCGCCCAGGTTCTCGTCGCCCTCTATGCCGGCCGCATCGACTTCGCCCTGAGCGATGCCGCAGCCGTTGACGACATCCAGAAGAAGGCACCGCAACCGGTCAAGGTCTTTGAGAATAAACTGCTCCCGAAGATCTATCTCGGCGCCATCGTCGAGCGGTCGAACGAGGCCTTGGGCAAGGCGCTCTTCGAAGCTCTGAAAGCGGTCTATGCCGAAGGCGCCTACGACAAGGCGATCGCCCGCTGGAACCTGCATCTGCTGGCGCTTCCCGAGCCGGGCATGGATCTCGCGACCACCCGTCCGATCGCGTCGGTCGCCCCCTGAGCGATCTGCCGCGGCACCATACTCAAACCCTCGGACGGACTGGCACCGCCAACCCGTCCGATCCCAGCCCAGACGTATCGGATGAGTTGGTCATGTCACAAATCGCTTTGTTTACCGCTCGCACGGATGCCACGGCCGGCGCCGAGTCCGACGAACTCGTCGTGATCCCCACCCGTCGGAAACGGCATTGGATCGTCCCGGTCGTGCTCGCCGTTGTCTGCATCCAGGTCGTTCGGCTGATGGCGGAGAACCCGCGTTTCCAATGGGACGTCATCGGTCGCTATCTGTTCGACGAGCAGATCCTGAGGGGACTCTTCCTCACTGTATGGCTGACATTGACGACAATGGCGATCGGTCTGGCGCTCGGCACCGTGCTCGCCGTCATGATGCGGTCGTCGACAGGTTCGACCCGATGGGTGGCTCGGACCTTCGTGTGGTTCTTCCGGGGCACGCCGGTGCTGGTACAACTGGTGCTCTGGTACAATCTGGCCGCGCTATTCCCGGTCTATCAGATTGCCGTACCTTTCGGTCCGGTGTTGCTCGAAGGCTCGTTCAACGATCTGATCACTCCGATGATGGCCGCCATCCTCGGCCTTTCGCTCAACGAGAGCGCCTACATGGCGGAGATCGTGCGCGCCGGCATCCAATCGGTGCGCGCCGATCAGCACGACGCGGCCCGAGCGCTCGGCATGACCAACGCTCTCGCCATGCGGCGCATCATTCTGCCGCAGGCGCTGCAATTCATCGTGCCCCCGACTGGCAACGAAATGATCGGGATGCTGAAGACGACGTCTCTCGTCAGCGTCATCGCTCTCTACGACCTGCTTTATTCGGCACAGTCGATCTACTCGCGAACCTACGAGACCATCCCGCTGCTGCTGGTTGCCTGCTTCTGGTATCTCGTGGCCACGAGCGTCTTCTCACTCGCACAACGGATGATTGAGCAGCACATCGGTCACAGCGCCGGTCGGCGGCGGGCGTCCGAAGGGCTGCGCTTCTGGAAGACACTACGATGACCGGCGCCAGGCGCCGTCTTCTCAACCATCGCCATGGCGTCCGCCACCGATCTGCGCTCGGTGCTCTCCGGTCGTCGATTCATCGCGGGAGCTCAAGATGAAGTTCGGTCTGTTCAACCTCATGACCTATCGAGACAATCCCGGTGGTCTGGCCGGTATCATCGAAGACATGCGCTCACTCGTCGGCCTCGCCGAGGAGATAGGGTTCGATGTCGCCTGGTTCGCCGAACACCATTTCACCAACTATTCGATCAGTGTTTCTCCGCTGATGCTGGCCGCGCACATGGCGGGGCACGTCCAGCGCATCCGTCTCGGCGCCGCCGTGGTGGTGCTGCCGCTCTATCACCCGCTGCGGGTGGCACAAGAGATCGCACTCGTCGACCAGCTTTCCGGCGGCCGCTTCGTGCTCGGTGTGGGTACCGGCTATCAGCCCTACGAATTCGAGCGTTTCGGCGTCGATGTCAAAGCTAAGACGGACGTTTTCTTCGATTATTGGACGATCGTTGAACAGGCCCTCACCGAAGGTCGCGTTCATTTCCAGGGCGAATTTGTGTCTGTGCCGGACTCGGTCGTCCTTCTCCACACCCAGCAGCGGCGCATGCCGGAACTCTACGTCACGTCGATGGATCCGCGCGTCCTGGCACGGCTCGCCCGACACGACGCAGTCCCCTTCCTCACCGCCGGTGTTCGCGGCACTCCGGCCCTGTTCCGCATGGTAGCCGATGCTCGTTCGGCATGGCGGATCGCCGGCCTTGCCGGCGAGATGCCAGTCGCGGTCCAGCAGTACATCCACGTCACCGACAGCCGTGAAGAAGCCCTGGAAGCGGCCGAGCGCGCCCGGTATGTGGCCCGCCTGATCGCAGCCTTCCGCCAGCCGCGGGTGGAGCTCGACGGCCCCTTCGTCGTTCCCGTCATTCCCGAGAACGAGGCTTCGCTCGAGGAGATTTCCAACAACCTGCTGATCGGCGATCCCCATCACGTCGCCGAACGCTTGGTCGAAGAGATCCGCCACCTCGACCCGGTCCACTACAACGCCTTTTTCCAATTCGGCGACATGCCGATTGGGCGCGCGCGCCGGTCGCTGGAGCGCTTCGGCGCCGAAGTCTTGCCACTTGTCGAGAAGGCCATCGGCCCGCTGGACCGTGTGGGCACCCGTCACATGCTCGCCCGGACCGGTACGAACTGACAGCCCGCCTGCGCTCACCCTTCCCAAAGCGCCGTGAAATTTCATGAAAGAGGTGATCTTCCGATGAACAACATGCCCTTCGCTATCGATCGTCCGGACCATGATCTCGGCCTGCTGCTCGAGCAGGTGCACAGTGGCGGCGGCCGCGACCTCCTCCATGCCGAGACGCTGCCGCCGGCGGCCTACACGTCCAAAGCCTTCTTCGACCTCGAATGCAGCCGGATATTCCGCAAGGAATGGCTGGCGGTCGGGCACGTGGGTCAGATCCCGAAGATCGGCGACTACTTCACCATCGATCTGCTGGGTGAGCTTCTCGTGGTGGTACGGGACACCACGGGCGAGGTTCGGGTGATGTCGCGCACCTGCCTCCACCGCTGGGCTCCCGTCGTCGAGGGGAAAGGGAACGCCCGCCGCTTCTCCTGCCCGTTCCATCGTTGGGCTTATGGGCTCGACGGTCGTCTCGTCGCCGCTCCCTACATGGACAAGATCGCCGATTTCGATCCCAAGCGCTGCACCCTGCCGCAGATCCGGAGCGAGGTGGTCGAGGGAACGATCTACGTCTGCTTCTCTTCTGATACGCCGTCACTCGCGCCGCGCCTCGCCTCCTACGTCGAGCAAATGAAGCCCTATCGGATGAAGGATCTGATCGTCGCCTACACCATGGAATTCACCTGCGAATTCAATTGGAAGATCGCGGTTGAGACCTTCATGGAGAGTTACCATCACATCGGCGCCCACGCTGCGACGCTCCAGGCGGAGCACCCCGGCGGTCTTTCCTGGGGTGAAGACGATCACGGCACCTGGACCGCCAGCCACCAACCGCTGCGTCCCGATCTGCCGTCATCGGCCAACCTCGGGTCAGGGCTGCCGCCGTTCGCCGACCTGACCGACGAACAGGTTCGCGACAGCGGTCTCTACGTCGTCTACCCGTTCAATCTGATCGGCACCCATGCCGACCGAATTCATTGGACCACGTTGGTGCCGGTCGACGTCAACCGCACGAAATGGATCCGCCACGTGCTGGTGCAGCCGGAAGCCGCCGAACTGGCCGATCTCGAACAGATTGCTGAGAAGCTGAAAGCGTCGGGCAAGCGAATCGCCGACGAGGATCTCGCCGTCAACGCCATGCAGCAGTACGGCGCCTCGTCGAGCTACGCCGCGGTCGGTCGCGTCAGCCATCTGGAGAGCGCCGTCTGGCAGCTCTCAGACTATGTCCGCCGGATGATCGCCGACTGACCCAACTCCACCGATACACGGGATCGATCGACATGGATTACGTTAACTTGGGCCGCAGTGGCCTCAAAGTCTCGCGGCTCGGTCTGGGTTGCCTGACCTACGCGCCACCGCGGCCCGGCGATCATGCCTGGACCTTGTCCGAAGAGGACAGCCGACCTTTCATCCGCAAGGCGCTCGAACTCGGCATCAACTTCTTCGACACGGCAAACGCCTATTCCGCCGGGACCAGTGAAGAGGTGCTCGGCCGTGCGCTCAAGGATTTTGCCCGGCGCGAGGACGTGGTGATCGGCACCAAGGTCTTCTTCCCGATGTCGAAGTCGCCGACCTCGGGCGGATTGTCGCGCAAGGCGATCCTGACCGAGGTCGACGCCAGCCTCAGGCGCCTCGGCACCGACTACATCGACCTCTACCAGATGCATCGCTTCGACTACACGACTCCCATCGAGGAGACGCTGCAGACGTTCGATGACCTCGTGCGCGCCGGCAAGGTCCGCTACATCGGCGCCTCGTCCATGCATGCTTGGCAGTTCCTCAAGCTGATCGACACAGCCGAGCATCACGGTTGGACGCGTCCGGTCTCCATGCAGAGCCACATGAATCTGCTCTATCGTGAGGAAGAGCGGGAAATGCTCGGCTTGTGCCGGGCAGAGGGCATCGGCATGACGCCATGGAGCCCGCTGGCGCGTGGCCGTCTGACCCGCCCCTGGCAGGCGTCGACACCCCGCGGAGACACCGACCAGTATACCCGCAAGCTCTATGCCCAAACGGAGACCGCCGATCGCGCCGTGGTCGAGGCGGTCTGCGCCACCGCCGATGCGCGCGGGGTGCCACCGGCACGAATTGCCCTCGCCTGGCTCCTCGGTAAGTCGCCTGTGGCCGCGCCGATCATCGGAGCCACCAAACCGCACCATCTCGACGACGCCGTCGCTGCGCTCTCGATCCGTCTCGAGACGGAGGAGATCGCCGCGCTCGAAGCACCGTACGTGCCTCACCCCGTCGTCGAATTCAACTGATCTCGCGGTCACGGTTCCATTGCCGGATTGCCTCGGGTCGACCTCTTCCAGGAGTTTCCACAATGAATGCCATCTCCCCCTCCATCGACATTGCCGACGAGCTGCGCACCATGCTCAACGATAAGAAGGTGCGCTTTCTGATGGCGAGTTACGTCGACATGCACGGCGTGTCGAAGACCAAGATGGTACCGACCTCCCATCTCGAACAGATGCTCGCCGGATCGGAAATGTTCACCGGCGCCGCCCTCGACGGCGTGCCGCAGCAGGTCAACGACAACGAAGTCGCCGCTTATCCGGATCCCGCCTCGGCAATGGTCCTGCCGTGGGATCCCAGCATCGCCTGGCTGGCGAGCGATCTCCGGCTCGACGGAGCCCCCTTCGACGCATGCAGTCGCAATATCCTGAAGCGTCAGACCGCGGAGGCGGCGGCACTCGGTTACCGATTTAATCTCGGAATGGAAGCTGAATTTTATGTGCTGAAGAGCGACGGCGATGACGAGCCACTGTCGCCGCGCCGGCTCTCCAAGCCCTGCTACGACGCTTCCAGCGTTCTCGACAACATGGGGTGGCTCAGCGAGATGGTTGACGCCATGAACGAGCTCGGCTGGGACGTCTATTCCTTCGACCAGGAGGATGCTCTCGGGCAGTTCGAGATCGACTTCGCCTATTCGGACGCATTGACCATGTCCGACCGCTTCGTTTTCTTGCGCATGATGGCGAACTACCTCGCCCGTCGCCATGGCCTCTTCGCCAGCTTCATGCCGAAGCCGTATGCCAACCGCACCGGCAGCGGCGCGCATTTCAACATGTCGCTCGGCGATCTCGCCAGCAGCCGCAACCTCTTCGCCGATCCAGCCGATCCGCGCGGCTGCGGCCTGTCGGCCCTCGGTTACCAGTTCACCGCGGGCGTCGTCCGTCACTTGCCCGCGATCTGCGCGGTCGTTGCCCCGACCGTGAACAGCTACAAGCGATTGGTAAAGCGCGGCAGCATGTCGGGCTTCACATGGGCACCGATCTTCGCCTGCTATGGCAACAACAATCGCACCAACGCGGTTCGCATCCCGCTCGGCGGCGGGCGCATCGAATTGCGCTCGGCCGATGCCGCCTGCAACCCTTATCTCGGCGCCGCGATGGTCTTGGCCGCTGGTCTCGAAGGCATCCGTGAGGGACTCGATCCGGGTGAACCGAACCGCGACAACATGTACGAACTGGGCCCGGACGCGCTCGCCGAACGCGGCATCCGTCAGCTCCCCCGCACCCTTGAGGAGGCGCTCGACGCCTTCGAAGCAGATCCCCTGGCACGCGCCGTGATGGGGGATCGCATGGCCGACTCCTGGCTCACCAACAAGCGTAACGAGTGGCTCTCCTACGTGGCGCATGTGTCCGATTGGGAGACCTCGCGTTACCTCCACTTCTTCTGATCGCCGGCTTCGACGGGGCCGCGCTCAGCTTTGGAGCACGCGCCCCGATCACACGAACAGAAGGACCGAGACATGCAACAACCGATCATCCTGGCCAACAAGGTCTGCAAAAGTTTCGGCGACGTCCAGGTACTCGACCACATCGATCTCACCGTCGCGCGCGGTGAAGTTCTGTGCCTGATCGGGCCTTCCGGTTCAGGCAAATCGACGTTCCTGCGCTGTATCAACCATCTCGAGAAAATCGATGCGGGCGCGCTCTATGTTGATGGCGAACTCGTTGGCTATCGCCGTGTGGGTAACCGCCTCTACGAACTGCGCGATGCCGAAGTGGCAGCCAAACGGGCCGACATCGGCATGGTCTTCCAGAGCTTTGCGCTCTTCGACCATATGACGGCCCTCGGCAACGTCATTGAGGCGCCCATTCACGTGAAGCGCGAAGCCCGCAAGGAAGCGACCGAAAGGGCGGAAGCGCTGCTCGATCGGGTCGGTCTCGGCCACCGGATGAACGCCTATCCGAGTGAACTCTCAGGCGGCCAGAAGCAACGGGTGGCGATCGCTCGCGCGCTGGCCATGCGGCCGAAGCTGATGCTGTTCGACGAGCCGACCTCCGCTCTCGATCCGGAGCTGGTGGGAGAAGTGCTCGACGTCATGCGATTGCTGGCCGCCGATGGCATGACGATGGTCGTCGTGACGCACGAGATGGCCTTCGCGCGCGAGGTCGGCAGCGCAGTTGCCTTTATGGACGGTGGCCGAGTGGTCGAATACGGACCACCGGGCTCGATATTCGAGAACCCGCAGCACGAACGGACACGCGCCTTCCTGTCGAAAATCCTGTGACCGGCGAGGATCTCAAGCCATGACGATTGGACTGCGCATCGCCTATGCCGCCACTGACGACGTCGAGAAGTCCCGCGACTTCTACGAACGCGTTCTCGGTCTCACTCCCAAGTTCCGCGATGGTGACCGCTGGATCCAGTTCGCCACCGGCGACGCTGCCTTTGCCCTCGCCGCCTTGGACGAGGCACCCGACAGCGCGGCAGGGGTGGTACTGGTCTTCGGTGTTGACGATCTCGACAACGCCATAGCCAAGCTGACCGCCGCCGGCACAGCCGTCGGTCCTGTGCGCGACATGGGTGATCATGGACGGGTGGTGAGCTTTCGTGACCCCGGCGGAAATCGCGTGCAGCTCTTCGCAGCGGGTCGGCGATGATGGAGCCTACGTCGCTAAACCATTACAATCTTGGGCACCTCGCACTGACGAGCGGCAGCAGACTTGAAAATGCTCGCCTCGCATGGCGGGCCTACGGACGACTGAACCGCGCAAAAGGCAACTGCGTCCTGCTACCAACCTATTACACAGGCACCGACCTCTCCTACCTTCCGTGGATTGGGCCGGGCCAGGCCTTCGACACCGATCGATGGTTCGTCCTCGTCGTGAACATGTTCGGTAACGGCGTCTCCTCATCGCCGAGCCAACGCCCCCACGGGCTCGCGCGTGCCGCGTTTCCCGACATCTCCGTCGTCGACAACGTCTTGGCGCAGCACAGGCTCGTGACCGAAGAGCTGGGGGTCGATCGGCTCGCCTTGGTGGGCGGCTGGTCGCTCGGAGCGATCCAGGCCTGGCACTGGGCGGCAATGTTTCCTGATATGGTGGAGTCGCTGCTCGCCGTATGTGGCACAGCAAGCTGCTGGCCGCTCAACCGCGTGTTTCTGGAAGGCGTCAGCGCGGCCCTGATGGCCGACCCCACCTACGCCGACGGCGCCTATACCGCCCCCCCGGAAGCTGGCCTCCGTGCCTTCGGTCGAACCTATTGCGGCTGGGCCTACTCGGCCGCGTTCTTTCGCGAGGCCGAATATCGGGCGCTTGGATCACTGACGCTCGAGGATTTCCTCCTGGCCTGGGAGGAGGAACATCTGGCGATCGATGCCGGCGACCTCCTGGCGATGCTGCGGACGTGGAGAAGTGCTGACATCGGCACCGTTCCCGGAGCCAATGGCGATCGTGGTGACGCCCTCGGCCGCATTGCCGCGCGCACCATCGCAATGCCCTGCGATCAAGACGCCTATTTCACGCTCTATGAGGCGGCACTCGAAGTCGCTGCCACGCCCGGTGCCGAACTCCGTCCGCTCCTGTCGACCCGTGGACACTGCGCCGGTGCCCCGGGTCGCTTCCCCACTGAAACCGCCGCGATCACAACGGCCGCGCACGACCTGCTCAATCGCCTTTGAAAACACTGACACGACGAACGCATCCAAGGCCTTTCTTGACGCCACGATCGGAAACAGGATGGAACCGGAAACAATCATCTGCGATGCCCTCATCCTTGGCTCCGGCTCGGCCGGCCTTGCCGCCGCGCTCGCAGCCGGGGCGGCAGGCCTGACCACGATTGTTGCCGAAAAGACCTCGTTTCTCGGTGGGACCAGCGCGATTTCCGGTGCCGGAACCTGGATTCCCGGCAATCGGCATGCCCGTGCCGCCAGTATCGACGACAGTGCCGAAGACGCCCTGCGTTACATAGAAGCCGCCTCTCCCCCCGGCTGGTATCGGACCGAGGCGCCGCTATGGCGCCGTTTCGCGGAAATGGCTCCGGAGACCCTCGACTTTCTCGAGGCGAATAGCCCCTTGCGTTTCATGTTGGTCGGTGGCGGCGATCCCTTTTCCGATCTGCCTGGGGCTCGGCAGTATGGCCGGATGCTGACACCACGCCCACTGGCCCCGGCTATTCTTGGACGAGCGTGGGCCACCCGCATCCGGCCGGCCATGTCGGCTGGGCTGTTCACTTATCCGGAGATCATCGATCCGGATCTGCAACACCATCCGGTGCGAACCAGCCTTCGTCTGCTGCCGCGGCTGGCGATGCGTTGGTTGCGCGGCAAACGTGGTCGCGGCACCGCGCTCATCGTCGGGCTGTTGCGCGGCTGTCTGGACCGAGGCGTGCGCCTTCTGCCAGACTGTCCCGCACTTTCGCTCATCCGCGACGACGTAACCGGCGACATCTGCGGTGCGATCCTGCAATCACCAAGCGGGCCCATCAGGGTCATTGCCCGGCGTGGCGTGGTCATCGCAACCGGCGGCTTCGAATGGGATCGCGAGCGGCTCGCCCACCACTTTCCCGGCCCCATCGATTGGATCGCCAGTCCGAACGGCAATGCCGGTGACGGGCATCGCATGACCGAAGAGGTGGGCGGCGCTCTCGCCCACATGGACCAAGCCAATATCAATCCAGCGGTACCTATCCGTTACGACGGCCGCCTCCAGGGCATGGCCCTGTTCTTTCACCGGGCTTCGAACGCCATCATCGTCAATCGTCACGGCCGCCGCTTCTTCAACGAGACCATCTTCAACTTCGGAGAGAAGATCGACGAACGTGACCAAACGGGTTCGCCTATCCATCTGCCGGCGTGGCTGATCGGCGATCAAGCCTTCCTGCGCACCTCGCCGATCCTGCGCCGCCATCGGCGCTACGATCCCAACTGGATGGTGGAAGCGCCCGACATCCCGTCTCTCGCGGAACGGATCGGCCTACCACCGGCGGAGCTCAAGGCCACTGTCGCGCGGTTCAACGGTTTCTGCCAGACCGGCATCGACACGGATTTCGGTCGTCGCGCTTGCAGCTCCACCGCCTCCAGCCATCCCGATCCGATTGGACTTCTGCCGATTGGCGCGCCCCCGTTCATCGCGGTTCCCTTCAACCGTTCCTTCGCCTCCACCAAGGGCGGCCCGCGAACAGATGCGCGTGGGCGGGTGCTGCGGCCGGATGGATCGGTCATCAACGGGCTGTATTGCGCCGGTGTCGCCATGGCCAGTCCGTTCGGCACCCGCGGCATCGGCGCCGGAACCACGATCGGCCCCAATTTGGTGTGGGGTTACGTCTGCGGCCGCGACATCGCGGGCCTGCTCGATCTGGATGCCGACGCAACGGCGGGTCGCATGGTTCCACCGCCAGTGCGAAACTCCGTTCGCCTCAACGGACGTCGACCATGATCATCGATCCGATTTCGCCCCAGTTCTCCCGTTTGCCGTCGCTTCATGCGGTACGATGTTTTGCCGTTGCCGGTGCCTGCCACAACTTCACCGAGGCCGCGGAAAAACTGGGCGTGACGCAGGGCGCGGTCAGCCGGCTGATGAAAGTGCTTGAAGACGAAATCGGCCAACGTTTGTTCGAGCGGAGCGGCCATGAAATGGTGCTGACCTCCGTCGGCGCCTCCTATCATCGCGACATCTCCGGAGCGATCGACCACATTGCCCGGTCAACAGGCCGTCTACGCTGCTCGTTGGACGATGCGGTTCTTTCCATCAATGCCGTGCCGACCTTCGCGATGCGCTGGCTGATTCCGCGTCTACCTGCGTTTCGGGCGCTCAACCCTGATGTCCCAGTCGAGGTTACCATTGGCGACGGAATGCCGCATCCGATCCGGGGGCGCAACCGGATCTTCATTCGCTGTGGCGCGCCGCCGTTCGGCGACTCATCCTCCGTCTATCTGATGTCCGAAGAAGTGGCAGCCGTGTGTGCGCCTTCGCTGACGCCGACGGGCGGCGCCTTCGCCGATCCGCGTGATCTCCTGCGCCATCCGCTATTGCGCCATACGACGCGCCCGACTGCTTGGACGGAGTACCTGGCGCCCATTGGCCTCGTCCCGCCCACAGTCGGAAATGCCCCGTCTTTCGAGCACTTCTTCATGCTGACGGAAGCGGCGGCTGCCGGCTTGGGTATCGCATTGATACCTCTGTTCATGATCGAGGAAGAGTTGGCTTCCGGGCGGCTCGTACAAGCTCTGCCAACGATCATGCGACCGCCCTCTGCCTATCATCTTCTCTACGATCGCGAGGAGGAACGGACGCGGTCGGTCCGCCTGTTCGAAGCGTGGATCCTCGCGACAGCAAAGTCTTCAGTTCATACGGCAACAAGATGATAGCATACCACACCCTACCGCAAGAATTACCCTCCGGATTTGCACCGTTTATCAGTACGGTTTCCGATATAATTTAATAATGTTGAAATAATAATTCATCAGAAATACAATATCATTCGCATCTATTGCCAAAATTCGCGACGCAAGCCAAATACATCATCAATATTTCGTGGTTGATGTTGACACAATCGAGTGCGGAGATTAGCCTCAAGATTATCAATTGATCGTTCAATTAAATAATATGCATCTAGTGACGACAAGGGCGACAAGCGCCCAAACCGCCATCGAATGGCGCGTGACATGAAGAAAGCGAAGGATGTCGGAATGATCGACCAGTCACGGTATCGGGATGCCATGGCTCGCCTGGGCGGAGCCGTCAGCGTCGTCACTACCGGCGGCCCTGCCGGCCTTGCCGGCTTCACGGCCACGGCCGTCTGCTCGGTCACCGACTCGCCGCCAACCCTTCTCGTCTGTCATAACCGAGCATCGGGAACACACGAACTGTTCGCGGCCAATGGCGTGCTTTGCGTCAATCTCCTCTCCGCCGCGCAACAAGCCGTCTCCGATATCTTTGCCACGCGCGGGCTTACACCATCGGAACGTTTTGCCGCCATCGCCCACCACCACCTCACCACCGGCAGTCCAGCGATCGTCGGTGCACTCGCAAATTTCGATTGTCGCATCATCTCGACCCGGCGAATTGGAACCCACGACGTCCACTTTTGCGAAATCGTCGACCTGCGCCGAAGCGAAAACGGCGACGGTCTGATCTGGTTCGATCGCGGCTATCATCTCCTGCCCGGATCGACGCCGCCGACCGAGAAGGTGGCCCCACGAGACTCCAATGCTGCGACGACCGAGCGCGCATGACCGACGCGTTGCCCTTCTTTGAGGATAACGCACAGAGCCCCTCCACCGACGACGGAACCGCCATGACGATGGTCTCAATGCTCCGCCAAGACCTTGTCGTTGCAGACCGATACGACGATCGCGGCTCGATTGTGCGGCTCGATCTCGTCCGCGCCGACGGCAGTGTCCTGCCGGCATTTTCCGCTGGGGCTCACGTCGAGATCGAGATTGCTTCGCTTGAGGATGGCCGTTCCCTGCGGCGACGCTATTCGCTGTGGGGCGATCCGACGGATCGCTATCGTTGGCGTTTGGGTATCCTGCTCAGCCCGGCGTCCCGTGGTGGATCGCAAGCGCTCCACACCCGAGCCCACCGTGGTTCCCGCATCGCCGTTGGCCCTCCGGCGAACGACTTCCCGCTCGCGCCTGAAGGGGCAGCCGTTCTCGTCGGTGGAGGCATCGGCATCACGCCGCTCCTCGCCATGGCTCATACCCTGACCGCTGAAGGACGTCCCTTTGTTCTTCACTACGTCACCCGGTCGGCCGGACGCACGGCTTTTCTAGATCTCCTGCCGACATTTCCCTTCGCCGATCGCATCCGTCTTCATCATGACGACGGTATCGGAGCCCTCCCATTCGATCCGACGCGTGATCTCACGGCGCCAGATGACGACGCCCATCTCTACGTCTGCGGTCCCGCAGGCTTCATGGACCACTGCACGGCGGCAGCGCGTGGGCTCGGCTGGGCGGCGCCCCGGATCCACCAGGAAGCTTTCGGGGCCGATGTCGATACCACCGGCTCCACTTTCGAGGTGGTCGCTCGACGGTCGGCAGTTACCGTGCGGGTTGGACCGCAGGAGACCATCGCCAACGCTCTCTCGGGGGCAGGCGTCCCCGTCGAGCTGTCCTGCGGCGAAGGGGTCTGTGGTGCCTGCGCCTGCGACGTCGTCGAGGGCAAACCCGATCATCGCGATCATGTTCTCACGGACGAAGAGAAGGCGCGCGGCGACCAGATTTTGATCTGCTGTTCGCGAGCACTTGGTGCCCGGCTGGTCCTCGACCTTTGAGTTCACAAGATATTTTTGACAACGTATTGGATAACGGCTGATTGCATTCATGGGGATGCATCCCATCAACCGATCTGGAAGGCAGAGAGGGAAGCGGGTACCTCGACGCCGGGCTGGTTGCGCGGGTCGGGCTCGGGAACACCGACGGCGAGGTTGATCGGCAGCACGCCGGCCCAGACCGGAAGGCCGTAGTCTTCCTCGTTGTCCTCTGGCGGACCGGCCCGTAGCTTGGCCGACGCCTCGCTAAGCGGCAGAGACAGAATGGCGGTGGTGGCGATCTCCTGCTCGGTCACCGGCCTTAACCGTTCCCATTGACCGGGTACGTAGCCATCGACGAAGCGCTTCAGCAGGCGGGTTTTCTCAGCAGGCTCGGTGACTGCTTCCGTTCGACCGAACACCATCACCGAGCGGTGGTTGTTGTTGAAGTTATAGGCGGCGCGCGCAAGCACCAACCCGTCGAGAATCGACACGGTAAGGCAGACCTCGGCGCTCTCACTCGCCTTCATCATGCGGCTGTGGGCGGCGCCGTGCCAATAGACCCGATCACCCTCGCGCCATTGCAGCGTCGGCGTCACGATCGGGAAGCCGTCGTGGACATAGCCGACGTGGGCCACCGGCATGGCGTCTAGGATGGCGTGGATAGTTTCCTTGTCGTAATGGGCGAGCCAACGGTAGCAGTTGACACGGGTGCGGGCGCTGGGAGCGGTCGGCGGCGCAGCATCGGGCACGGAGAAATTCCTCTCGGAGTTATGGAATACGCTGGCAACAGCATAACCTAGGCCACTTGCGCCATTCAAAGATTTACAACTTCAGAGGGTAATTGGGCTGCCGCGACCGGCGATACCGAGGGAAAATCCAATGTCTCAGTTATGCTGAGGCAGGAACCGGTAGTGGAGGCGACACTGTGCCAATAGGAGGAGTAAGCCGCTGGCCTGATGACAGAAGCCCTACGCCTTGCTGCGAAAGAGCCCGTAGCGCGGCTCGACAACAAGCTGAGACCGCAGTTCCTGCAACGCCAAAGATTGCCGCAAGTTAAGATGAAATCCTGCCCCCGCAACCAGTTCGAACTAAAGACCTCAGCAAAATCAATGATTTGCTGAGGTCTTTGTTTTTTTTGCAAATTTATTCTGCCCTAAGAAAATCAATTAGTTAGCATCGCAGGTTCAAATCGGGCGTCCGGTAGCCCGCAACCATCATGCGACGTGAAAGCGTCTGCTGCCTGATCGGGGCATTTCGACGCCAACTATGTGAAGACCCGTAAGGGCGGATCATCTCGATTGCGGTGTTCGTCGCCGTCGGCGTCAACCGCGACGGCCGGCGAAAGGCGCTCGGAATGAGCATCGGCCCGTCGGAGGCCGAGACCTTCTGGCGGGCCCGTCGGCTTCGCCATCAGATGGAACGGCTTGCGAGCAACCTTGCGAGCATTGGCCATTTTATCCTCGCTTGCCTTGACTAGTGTTGGCGGAGACTTGTCTTGAATTGACGCGGACCGTCAGGGTCAGCTCCATGCGAGCCACTTGAGCAGCAGTTCAGCGCCCCCAAGCAAGGCGACGCAAGAGACCGCCGTCGCCACACTTGCCATCAGAATGCGGCTCTGCCGTGTCGTCACATCGGCCCGGTCTTCCCGAAAAAGCGGTCGTTGCCAGCCGCGCGCCAGCATGACCAAGGCCACCAAGACGCCAATGGCCGCAGCCAGCAGCGACCATCCGCTGCCCGAGGTCACGGCGGTTCTGAGCCCGAGCAGCGATACGCCAAGGATGGATAGCGACGTCCTCCACCAGGCGAGGCCGGTGCGTTGCGGCTGTCCGAAGTCGCTCATCTCAAGGTCGACGACATCGACAGCACCGCGCGTGCTGATCCGCGTCGAGCAATGCAAGGGACGTGGGGGACCGCAACGCCATGCTCTCGCCGCAGTTTCTGAAACTGCTGCGGTTGTGGTGGCCCGACGACAAGCGGCGCGGGGGTGATGTTTCCTCATGGCTGGCTGTTCCCCGGGCGCAGTTGCACCGATCCGATCTCTTCGCGGCAACTGCGTCGCGCAGTTCAGGAGGCAGCCGAAGTCGCCGGCAGTCGCAAGCGGGTCGGCCTGACGGCGGTCTGCGTCACACACGACCAGGAAGAGGCGCTCGCGGTCTCCGACAGGATCGTCGTCATGGATCGAGGCCGGATCGCGCAGGTTGGCACGCCGTCCGATCTCTACGAGCGCCGGCCTCTCCCTTCATCGCGGACTTCATCGGAGATGCCAACGTGATCGACGGTCAGGTGACGGCCAGCCGCTTCAAGGCGATCGGATTCGATGTGGCGGTGCCGGGTTCCGATGGGGCGGCGACGCTATCGCTCAGGCCGGAGCGCATCGTCCTTTCACTGGGCGGTCAGGCGAAAATCAGGGCGGCTAGCTATCTCGGCAGCCGCATGGAATACATCAGCGACATTTCGGGGAGGGAACAGCTCGTCTCGCGGCCGATCACCGATCACCGCTACAACCTCGGCGATGCCGTTGACATCTCGATAGACCGGACGGCAGCCATCCGGGTCGCTTCAAGCCTGCGATGGCGCACACTGGCTCCGTGTGGCTTCGTCGGGGTCGTTCAGGCTCTCAGGCGCCTGCCCGACAGCAGGAGATATCGAAGCGCTACCGCAATGATCGCCCCCATGGCCAGGACATTCCAGTTCGCTAAACTGAGCCCGAACAACGTGAAGGTCTCCAGGTCGCAGGGGATCGTACCCTGCTGGCTTAGTGATCGTATGATATCTTCCGTCGAAAACTGAGCCTGCATTCCGGCACTTGTGCAGCCATCCGGATAGCCGAGCAGCCTCCATTGTGCGCCCGACTGCCACGCACCGATGATCAGGCCGACACACGCGATCACCCCGACAAGGCCAAGCGCCCCCGTCTCAGCCGCGCGGCGATCGGAAAGAGACAGGCGAACCCGATGGACGTAATCGCCCAGTGCACATAGCGCTGCCACCAGCACATTGGGCAAGGGCGAATTCCAAATCCGCTCTCGAGCACAAAAGCGCTCACGGTGAAAATCCCGGCCACTGCCGCGATCGCCGCCAACGGTTTGGAGTCGATGAAACTCCAAACAACCTGCGGGTACTTCCAGATAGCGGAGCTTGACATATCGAGGATCCCCCAATCGTCCCCACCATTATGAGACCACAATCCCACAAGACTGGAGGAGCGGAATCCGTGGAAGTACTTGCCGACGAAATCACCAAGGCCGGTCAGATGCACGTTGGTCGCGCTTTTGCAAACCGGTTTCAGCCAAGCAGCTGGATGAAACGGGAGGCCCCATCACTAGATTTATCGAGTTTTGACAAAGCGTTACAAAGAATAGTGGAGAGCCCTTCACTCATCGGCCATGTCGCTTGGTAACGACGTCGGCGGCATCGAGGGCGATCATCCGTTCTTCGTCGGCCGGAATGACCAAGACTGCGGGCTTTCCGTCCATACTGATCAAACCTTCACGCCCATCGACATGATGCTGATTGCGGGCTTCGTCCAGCCGCAATCCCAGCAGCGTAAGCCGGGAAAGGATGGCGGCTCGAATGCCGCAGGCGTTCTCGCCAATACCACCGGTGAAGGCGATCGCATCGAACCGGGGCAGCGTTGCCGCCAGCCCGCCGATGGCCTTGGCGGCGCGATGGGCGAAGACCCCCAGGGCCTCGCGGGCACCGACATGGCCTTCAGCGGCTGCCTTTTCCAGCACGCGACAGTCGCTTGAAAGTTCCGAGAGACCGAGCAGGCCGCTCTCGAGGTTCACCATGGTCTCGATGGCATCGAGATCCATTCCGCGAGCCCGCGCAATGTAGAGGATGGCTCCGATGTCGACATCGCCGATACGAGTCCCCATGACCAGCCCTTCGGCGGGGGTAAGCCCCATTGACGTGTCGACGCTTTCACCATTCAGCACGGCTGTTGCCGATGCGCCATCGCCGAGGTGAACCACAACAAGGCCGTGATCGTGCGGGGCGAGTCCGAGGATGTCGACGGCCCGCATTGACACGAAGCGTTGGGAAGTACCGTGGAAGCCGTAGCGCCTGACGCCCAGTTCGCGACGGTAGCGCAACGGCAGCGCGTAGAGATGAGCGGTGGGTGGGATCGTCCGGTGGAACGTGGTGTCGAACACCGCCACATGGCACGCGTCGGGAAGGGCCTCCTGAGCTGCCCTGATACCCTGCAGATTGGCCGGATTGTGGAGCGGGGCCAGAGCTGTGCAGGCCTCGATGTCGGCGAGCACGCTGGCCGTCACCTCGACCGAACGGGTGAAACGCTCTCCGCCATGGACGACCCGGTGTCCCACCGTTCCGATGTCGTCGAGCAGATTGCGCCCCTCCAGGAATGCCACGAGCCCGGCAAACGCCTTGGCATGATTGGCATGGGGAATGGCGGCCTGTGACAAGCGGCCCTGGTAGTCGATGCGGATTCTGGCGTCCTTGGTGTTCAGCCGTTCGGCGTGGCCGCTCAGACAGGCGGTTGTCTGTTCTGGATTCCAGAGCGCGAACCTGAGCGATGAGGTGCCGCAGTTGACGACGAGGACCAAGCGGGACGTCTCGTGCATGGGCCGAGGAACTCCGTGCGAAAGCCTATGGGTGCAGAGGAAGGCAGTCGCCGGCCGAGGCGAACCGCGTCCCTCAGGGGGTCAGCGTTCGACGCAGAGGGCGACGCCCATTCCGCCGCCCACGCACAACGTGGCAAGGCCGCGCGCCCTACCGCGCCGACGCATCTCATACAGAAGCGTGACCAGGATTCGCGCGCCCGAGGCGCCGATGGGATGGCCGAGAGCGATGGCCCCTCCATTGACGTTGGTCTTCTCCGGATCGAGGCCGAGATCGCGGCTCACCGCCGCGGCCTGGGCCGCGAAGGCTTCGTTGGCCTCGATGAGATCCAGATCATCGATCGTCCAAGCGGCCCTTGCCAGCGCCTTGCGAGTGGCAGGCACCGGACCGATGCCCATGATGGCCGGATCAACGCCTGCGACTGCGCCGGAGACGATGCGGGCGAGCGGTTCGATGCCGCGAGCCTGAGCCGCTTCCTCGGTCATCAGGACCAGAGCAGCGGCGCCGTCATTGAGGCCGGAAGCATTGCCGGCGGTCACCACCCCGTCCTTGGCGAACGCCGGGCGCAGCTTCGCCAGGCCCTCGAGTGTGGTGTCGGGTCGGATGAATTCGTCTTCTGAGAAGACGATATCCCCCTTGCGGCCTGAAATCGTGACGGGGACGATTTCGTCTGCAAATCGTCCTGAGGCCCGAGCGGTGGCGGCGCGCGTCTGTGACCGATAGGCGAACCCATCGAGTTCGGCGCGGGTCAGGCCCCATCTCGAAGCGACGTTTTCGGCGGTCTGGCCCATGTGGTAGTCGCCGAAAGCGTCCCACAGCCCGTCGACGATCATGGTGTCGATCATCTGGGCGTTGCCCATCTTGACGCCCGACCGCAGGTGAAGGGCATGGGCGGCGCGGCTCATGCTTTCCTGGCCACCGACGACAACCACATTGGCATCGCCAGCCTTGATCATCTGCATGCCGACGAGCACCGACCGTAAGCCCGAACCGCACACCTGGCTGAGGCCGAGCGCGGTGGCCTCGACGGGAAGACCGGCGGCCAGTGCCGCCTGGCGAACCGGGTTCTGTCCATGACCGGCAACCAGCACCTGGCCGAACACCACTTCATCGACCTCTGCCGGAGCGACGGACGCTCTTTCCAAGGTCGCACGGATAACCGTCGCGCCGAGGTCCTGCGCGGAGACAGGGGCAAGCGTGCCGTTGAATGAGCCGATGGCGGTACGAGCCGCCGAGGCGATGACGATATTGGACATGGGGACGCGACCTCTGCTTGGTGACGGGCGGGCAAGAAAATTTGGCGGGACCAGTTGGCGGAGCCGCGCGAGGCATGGGGTGTCATCCGGCCGTCGGGATCGGCCGGGTGACGCTTCGCAGATCAGGTTGCCGGCGAGGTGTCGGTGATCCAGAACAGGATCACGTTGACGATGGCGATGATGGCGAGCAGGGAATAGGCGCCCGCATAGCCGCCGAGATAGGTCAGCCCGAAGGCGAGGATCGCGTAGGCACAGCAGCGGATGATGCCCTGGATCGGCTGGATCACACCGAAGGCGGTGATGAAGGCGCCACGCGGGAACTTCTCGGCAACGATCGACGTCGTGAGGTTGGTGGCTCCACCGAAGGATAGTCCGATCATGCCCAGCGAGGCCCACAACGTCACGGTGTTGAGCTCGAACATGTTGAGGATCACCGCCACGAACCACCACAGCGAGTAGATGATGAGCCCGGCCTTGGTGCTCACCTTCTGGGCGATCCAGCCCCAGACATAGGCGCCGGGGACGCCGATAAAGGCGGCGATCGACATGTACAGGATCGCGGTTTCAAGCGAATAGCCGAGCGCCATCAGCCGGGGCACCAGCTGTGACAGGACGCCCACCAGCACCACGTAGATGCCGCCCGAGCCGAGAGCGATTGTCCAGACGTCGCGCATCCCCAAGAGCTGCAGTGAGGTATAGGGGCAAACGTAGGTTTCCTGCTCGGCGAGGGAGCGCTCGATCTCCTCGCGGCTCATCGGCACGTTGTCAGGCGTGCAGCCGTGCTCCTCCGGCGTGTTTGTGATGAAGATCGCCACCAGCACGACAAGAACGATCATCGCTGCCGAGACGACCCAAAAGCCGTACTGGACCCCGAAGATGCCGAAGAAGGCGGCCAGCATCGGTACGAACAGCGCGGTCGACATGGTCTGCCCCATGGTGACCCAACCGAGCGCCAGGCTCTTCTTTTGCGGGAACCAGTTGGCGATGAGAGTCATGCCGCCGACATAGGCGTAGCCCGACCCGAAGAAGCAGACGCCGGCAAACAGCAGGACGAAGGCCGAGATCGATCCGAAGGTGCCCAGCAGACCGAAGCAGAGGGCGCAGGCTACGAGGCAGACCACAATCGTTGCCTTGGCACCCTTCCATTCGATGGTCTTGGCACAGAGATAGGCGGCGATGATCGAGCCCCAAGAGGCGGGCGTCGCCCAGAACAGAAGGGTCGTCTTCTCGATCGCGAAGTGGTCGGACAACACCGGAACGATCACGTTCAAGCCGTGCACCTGTACGCCAGCGCCGATCCAAAGCATCAGCCCTTCCAGGATCACGATCGTCCAGCCCCAGCGACCGAAACTCGACCGGGCGTCGGAGGCATTCATTGGTATGGTGGCCACACTGGCCGTCTGTTGGCTCATGACATTTTCTCCCTTTGTTTTCCCAGCCGTGGCCGCGGTCCCGGACGTTGTCCGGCGTCGACCCGCCATGTCGGCGGGGCAAGCGCTCCCGTTTCCGGAACCGATGGTTCCAGGCGGGGAGGGCGTAGCCTGTGGAGCGAGTGGTGGCCGGCCCGGAGGCCGGGGTCTGCGCGTTAGGTGTTGGCTGCGGTCACGGGCCGGGTGTCGGTCTTCCAGACGAGGATCATCGAGATCAGAGCGATGACCAGCAGGATCGAATAGGCACCGGCGAAACCTCCAAAATGGCTAAGTCCGAAGGCGAGGACCGCGAAAGCGCAGCACCTCACGATCGACTGGATGGGATTGACCACGCCCCAGGCCATGACAAAGGCGCCGCGGGGAAATTTCTCGGCGACGATCGACATGGACAGGTTGGTCGCGCCACCGAGCGCTTCGCCAATCATCGCCAGCGAGATCCACATGGTGACGGTATTGAGCTCGAAGATGTTGAGAGCCAGCGCCACGGCGTACCAGGCGAGATACAACAGGGTGCAGGATTTCACGCCCAGCCTCTGGCTGAGCCAGCCCCAAATGTAAGCACCTGGGACACCGAGCATGGCCGCAGCCGACATGTAGAGGATGGCCGTTTCGAGCGGCAGCCCCATTGCCACCAGGCGGGGCACGAACTGCGACAGCAGTCCGACGATCACGATGTAGAGGCCACCGAACGACAGGCCCATGAACCAGACGTCGCGCATGCCCAGCAACTGGCGGACGGTGAAAGCGCTCTTCTGCTCCTCCTGTTCACGGCGCGATCGATCGATCTCCGCCTGGGTCATCGGAAGGTTGTCCGGAGCGCAGTGGAAATCCTCCGGCTTGTCGGCGGCAAAGCGCCAGACGACCAGAAACATCACCGCCATCAACAGTGTGATTCCCCAGAATCCGCGCTGCACGCCGAAGGTTGCAAAGCAGAAGGCGACATAGGGTACATAGGTTGCCGTCGAAAAGGTCTGCCCCATGGTGGCCCAACCGAAGGCGAGGCCCTTCTTGCGCGGGAACCAGTTCGTGACGAGGGCCGGGCCGCCGATATAGGCAAAGCAGCTGTCGAAGAAGCAGACGATCGCGAAGAGAGTAACGAAGCCCGCCGTGCTGCCCCACGTTCCGATGAAGCCGAAGGCGATACCGCCGCATGCCAAGCTGAGGAGGATCAGGAATTTGGGCCCTTTGGAACCGCAGATCCAGGCCCCGACGATACCGGCCAGAATCGACGCCCAGGAAGCGGGCGTCGCTAGGGCAAGAAGATGCGTGTAGTCGAGCGAATAGGTTTGCGACAGCGCCGGCAGTATGACGTTCAGCCCATGCACTACGGAGCCGGACGAAATCCACAGCAGCGCCGCCTCGATCAGGACGATCGACCAGCCGCGCCTTCCGAAGTTGCTGCGACGCTCGAACCGGTCGTCCACCGCCTGTTTGGCGTCTGTTCCACCCGCAGTCATCGTGCTCATGGTCCCCCCAAAGGTGCCGCGTTCGTCATCCGCCATGGCGTCGAGAACGTCATCTGTTTGGTCCTGCCCTTGGCTCCGGGCGAGGCGTCCCGCCCGAAGCTACTTTCTTGACAGAAGATCTCTGTTTCCTCCGGTGTCTTCGGTACCGCCAGCCGTTGTGTGGCTCGGAGCCAGTGCCGTAGGTAGTCCCAATTCTCAGGCCGCCATGACCGAAAGGTCGTCGGCGACCAGAAGGTCCGGTTCGATCTGCCTGCGGATGTCGTCCGGCGTCAGCCCTTCGAGCAACTCGCGGAGAACCAGTCCTTCTTCCATGACGTCGATGACGCATTGTTCGGTCACGATATGATCGACACACGCCTTGCCGGTCAGCGGGAATGTACACGCCTCCAGGATCTTCGGCTGCCCCTTGGCGGTTAGTTCCATGGTGACGATCACCTTGCGGGCACCGTTGACGAGATCCATCGCGCCGCCCATGCCAACCATCTTGCCCGGTCGGGCCCAGTTGGCGAGATCGCCGCGTTTTGACACCTGCAGGCCGCCGAGGACCGTCGCCGCAAGACGACCGGACCGGACGATGCCGAAACTGTCGGCGCTGTCGAAAACGCAGGAGCCGGGTACGGGCACAAAGCGCATGGCGTTGGCGTTGCAAAAGCTCTCGACGCACTTCAGTCCTTCAGCAACAGGGCCGACGCCGATCAGACCGTTCTCGGTATGAAACATCACGCCGGGCGCGGCGTAGTTGTTGCAAAGACTGGGGATGCCGATTCCCAGGTTTACGATGTCGCCCGAGGCAAAATAGGCGGCGGCGCGTCGGGCCATTCTGTGGCGAATATCCATGACAGTTCCTCAGGCAACCAGAATCATGTCGACGAAAACCCCGGGAGTTACGACCCGATCGGGTTCGATCTCGTCGAGTTCGACAAGATGATCGGCTTCAGCCACCGTGATGTCCGCAGCCTTGGCCACCAGTGGATTGAAGTTCCGCGACGTGCCCCGGTACGTGAGGTTGCCATAGGGATCGGCAGTGCGGGCACGCACCAGTGCTATGTCGCCGCGCAGAGCCGGCTCGAGCAGCCATGTCTCGCCATTGACCTCGAGAATCTGCTTGCCGTTCTCGGCAATGGTCCCAAGCCCGGTCTTGGTCAGCACCCCGCCGAGGCCGGAACCGCCACAGCGGATCCGCTCCGCCAGACTGCCCTGAGGAATCAGCGTTACGTCGATCTTGCCTTCCTCGACGGCAGCCACTGTTTCGCTGTTCATGCCGATATGCGAACCGATGAAGCGGTCGACGCGGCCGTTGTGAATCAGGCGCCCGACCGTCAGATCTGCATCTCCGGTGTCGTTGGACAGCAGCGTCAGATGGCGGGCGCCGCTATCGAGTACACAGTCGATCAAGGCATTGGGAACGCCGTGATTGGCAAAGCCGCCAACGACGATGGTCTGGCCGTCGTGGAAGAGGGAGACGATTTCGTCCTTGGTTCTGTATTTGCCGGACATCGGGTCAACCCCTTTCCAAAAGCACGGCGACACCCTGGCCGCCGCCGACACAGAAGGTCACGATCGCGCGGCCGAGATCGCGGCGGCGCATTTCACGAACGGTTCGGGCCACCAGGACCGCGCCGGAACCGGCGAGTGGGTGACCGATCGCGATGGCGCCGCCGTTCGGATTGACCTTGTCGACATCCATGCCGATGTCGCGGATGCAGGCGATGGATTGGGCTGCGAAGGCCTCATTGAGCTCCCACAGGTCGATGTCGGCGACGGCGAGGCCGGAGCGGGCAAGCAGCTTGCCGACCGCCGCCACCGGGCCGATTCCCATGATGTTCGGATCGACGCCGGCCACGGCGTAGCCGCGGAAGACGGCCAGCGGCTCCGCACCTATGTCCCGAGCCGTTTGACGGTCGACGAGCACCATGGCGCCGCCACCGTCCGACATCGGTGACGAGTTGCCGGCCGTGACCAGACCGTCAGGCTTGAAGGCCGGGCGAAGCGCTGCGAGTTGCTCCAGCGAACAGTCGGCGCGGACCGATTCATCCCGGTCGACGATGATCGACTTTCCCTTCGGCCCCTTGACCTCGATCGGCACGATCTCGTCGTCGAAGCGTCCGGCCTGCCAGGCATCCCACGCGAGACGATGACTGCGCAGGGCGAACTCGTCCATTTCTTGCCGGCTGATCCCCCAGCGGGCGGCGATGTTCTCCGCCGTGATCCCCATCGGCGGATTGCCGACCCGATCAGGGCTGGTGTGAATGTCCACGAAGCGCGGCGGCATGATCGAGTAGGCCGTCTCGCATTTTTCAAGAGAGTAGGTGCGGCGGCTGTCGCTCTCCGCGCCGCCCGCCACGATCACGTCGGCAAAGCCGGCCATGATCTGGATGGCGCCATAGGCAAGTGCGTTGAGCGAGGCGGCGCACTGGCGGTCGAGTGTGATACCGCCGACCGAGATCGGCAACCCGGCCTCCAGCGCCACCATGCGCCCCATATTGTTGATCTCGTTGTTCATCAGGTTGGCGAACACGACGTCGTCGATGCGCTCGGGGTCGATATTCACCCGCCGCACCGCCTCGCGAACCGCCGCGGCGCCGATAACATGGGCTGGCACCGGAGCCAGGGCGCCGCGACAGCGACCCACAGGCGTGCGAACGGATGAAATAAGAACTGCTTCTCTCATGAATCCTCTCCGAGAGCTGGACGGGGCTTGTCCGACCGATCTGATCAGCGAACCAGGGCGGAGATGCCGAGAATCTCGCGAGCTTCGGCCGACGTCGCGGCACTCTTGCCGAAGACGCCGATCGCCAGCGCGGCGCGTTCCACGAGGGAGACGTTGGTGGCCTTGACGCCCTTGGCGAAGTAGACGTTGTCTTCGAGGCCGACGCGGATGTTGCCGCCGAGAGCGAGGGTCGCGAACAGGATCGGCAGATGGTCCTTGCCGATGCCAAACGCCGACCAGGTTGCCTCCGCCGGAATCTTGCTTTTGAGGTAGAGAAGGTTCTCCACGGTGGCGGGCATGCCTCCGAGCACTCCCAGGCAGAACTGATAGTGTCCGGGCCGCGCCAGGCGATCGGTCTTCATGAAATACTCGGCGACACCCAGCATGCCCGCATCGAAGATCTCGATCTCCGGCTTCACGCCGCGCCGCAGAAGCGCTTCGCCCAGCTCGCCGAGGAACTTCGGGGAATTCATGAAGACGCCACCAGGCATCCAGTTGAAGGACCCTGCATCATAGGAGGCCATTTCAATACCATCGACGATGTCCACATGGGCCATGCGCTGGGCGTCGCTGGCCCGGTTGTCGCCGGACGTCGTGCAGTTGATGATGACGTCGCAATCCTCGTAGGCGCGGATCAGGCGGATCGTCTCGGCGAACTTGGCCGGGTCCATGGTGCCGAGGCCTTCATTATCACGCATGTGCAGATGCACGACCGCGGCGCCCGCTTTCCAGCAGGCATAAGCATCAGCGGCGATTTCCGCTGGCGTCACCGGAATGAACTCGTTGGTGTCCTTGGGGGTGACAGCCCCGGTCAGGGCCACGGTGATGATGACTTTATCTGGATGATTCATTTTGAACGCCCTTCGGATCCATACGCTTCGACGGGAAGGCTCGGCAAACCTGCCTGATAACCTTCCGAATGGCGGGAAAGACAAGTCACCGTCGGCGTGGAATAGTCCGCGCTTCTCCTTGCGACCTTCCTTATGGCCGTTGGTTACTTGGTCCGTCCCATCCTCAACTTGTGAGGGACGATAGTCATAAATTGTCCGGAAACTAATTCTTTTTGGGACTTCGGTAATACCGGGAACGCATAAGCGATCTGAAGGCCATGAATCCCTTTTGTCTTTTGGCTGGCCGGGTGGCAGGCCGACGGGACCTAAGCATTCGTCCCGAAGCGACTTTCGCGGGCGATCACAGCATCTGCTGCATGAGGGAGAGGGTCCATGCTGCAGAAAGCTTCGGATCGAAGACAACTTTTCGACGGGTGTCGGCGTGCATGCCACCAAGGGCATGTCGCCTGCTCGCGTATCGACCGCTATGGTGTTGCCAGCGCTTGTTTCGCTGCTTTTTGAAAGCCCGGCCCATGGACATCAGGCTTCTGCGCGAATTCGTTGTTCTTTCGGAACAGCTCAACTTCAGCCGGGCGGCAGAGCGGCTGAACATGACCCAACCGGTGCTCAGCCGGCATGTGAAGTATCTGGAGGAGCATTACGGGGCGCAGTTGCTGACTCGAAACACCCACAGGGTTGAAATGACCAATGTCGGCCGGGTCTTCGCGGCTGAAGCAGCCAAGGTCGTCGCGCAATATGAACAGTCGCTCGCCGTTATCCGCGCCTGCCCGGGCGTAAGCCGTCATTCGCTGTCGATCGGACTCCTCGGTGAGGCGACACGGTCGTTTCTGTCTACTTTTCTGAAGGGCTACAGCGAGCGGCACCCGCACGTAGCGATCGATTGCATCGACGGTAGTATCGACACCATTATGGCCCAGGTGGACAAGGGAGATTGCGATCTCGCCTTCGTCTTCCGCCCGCGCGGCGGGCGTACGCCCGCCCATCTCAGCCGGTTCACCATCGTCACGGATCCCCTCTGCATCGCCGTCAATCGCAACCATGCTCTCGGCTCCCGAGAGCGGGTCAACGTGACTGAACTGGCAAATTGGCCGATCATCGGCCTCAGTCGGCAAATCTCACCGATGTCGCACGAGTACAATGCTCACTTCCTCTCAAACCATGGTGTCGAATACAAGGTTTGGAAGGAGTGCGTGAACCTGGAAACCTGCTGCTTCAACGTCGAGTTCAACGACCGCGCAGTGGTGTTGCTTCCGCTGCACCGACGCTATCTGGTCGGATCAAACGCCCGCATCGTCATGTTCGAAGAAGTCGACTGCGTCTTCGAGGTTGAGCTGCTCTGGAACGTCGACAACGCCAACCCGAGTCTGCCAGCCTTCCTGACCGAATTTCGTGACTTCTCGAGCACCTGGGACTGGGATACCGCTCCAGGTGAACGTACTGTCGGCGAGATGTCGAGCGCCAGTCTGCTGGCCTGACGCGCACCGGCGCCGGTCCTCCTCCCCTCCACTCAAGACCGCCAGCTCATCGGCTCCGATCGGTGAGCGCACTGCCATGCGAAGTCTCGAGGAGATCGTTTGCCTCATGCTCTCGCCTATGCCGTGGCGGCATAACGAAAGCAACAAAAAGAATTTCTGCGCTCCGGAACGCGATGATAGTCGTTCCGACAAGATGAGTGACACACCATTGAAGCGTTGTCCCGTCTGAGGGGTGTATAGATTAGCACCCTGCTTTTCCGCGTCTGGAATCCCGAGGAAAGCCCCGACACGGGTGCTTGTCTCCACGCAGGAGTTGACCATGGTCATCAAGGCAAATTATCCGTCCGATCACGAGCGCAGCAAGCGGACGGTTGAAGCTCACAAGCAGTACGGGACCATTCCGCACATGCCATTCGAAGAGTATTCGGAGCGGCTGAAGCACTGTTTCATCATGAAGCGCAAGAATGGCATCCTGGAAGCTCGCCTTCACACCAATGGCGGCAGCGTGGAATGGGGGGCGCCTGAGCATCAGGGGCTTCACTATTTCTTCGACTGGGCCGGTCGTGATCCGGAGAACGAAGTCATCATCTTCGGTGGTACCGGCAAAGATTTCTTCAAAGGCATCGGCAAGACCAACACAAAGGGCGAGTGGCAGCCGGCCACCGAATTCACCTCGCATCCGGACGAGTCCTGGAAGATGTACGACTTCCAGTTCTATGACGGCACCAACGACATCGAAGGTCAGATCTTCGACATCGAGGTTCCCACCATCGGCGTGTGGAACGGCGCCGCCTTCCACACCGATCTGGTGCTGTTCAACGACATCACGCTCTGCACTGAGGATGCCTGGACCACCGAGATGCACTACCGGACGAACATGGTTCCCGGTGACGGCATTCAGATCGCCTGGCGTGAGTTGATGGGGCGCAAGCGTTACGCCTATGCCGAGTTGACCGGCGAAATCATTACGGCGCGCAAGGCGCTTGCCCTTGGCATGGTCAACGAGATCTGCCCGGATACCGAATCGACCTACGCCCGCGCCTGGGAGATCGCCGAACTGATCATGCGCACCGGTACGCGCACGACGCGCCGCATGACGACGCAGATTCTGCGCCAGAAGTGGAAGGAAGATATCGCCCGCGAACTGCGCGGTGCCTTTGCCACTGAAATGTACGTGACGGCCACCGAGCACTCGCCGCACGAGGCCGACTACTGGCAGCGTGCCCACGAGGAGGCGGAACTCGTCAAGGCGGCGGAAAAGAAGGGCAAGGTCATCCGTTCGCGCATCAACGGTGGCCAGGAAGAAGATCCGATCAAGTAAGGGCTGCCAGTTTCACGGCATCCTTCATCCGGACCGCACCCCGCCCGCGCTCGCAGGCGGGGTGTTCGGCGTCATTCGGATTTGACATGACACGCAGAGCGCTCTGCTAAAGAAGGGGCCGCAAGCGCCCTTGCAGGTTGCTTGCGACCCTTTGATTTACCGACCTGCGGTTCGGCGGCCGGATATTTGAGACAGGGCTATGGCGTCAAAGCGTCGCGCCGTTGTCGACCGTCAGGCACTGACCGGTGACGGCCTTGGATTCGTCGCTGGCAAAGAACAGGATCGCCGCCGCCTGGTCCTCAGTATTGGCTTCGGGCACCGAGAGATCGAAGTGGCGGGCGGTGATGCCGGGCATCTCCTTGTCGAAGGTGGCGAGCGCCTCCGGGGTGTTGAGTTCGGTCGGTGTCGGCCCAGGCAGGGTCGCATTGCAGCGGATGCCCTTGCCGGCGAACTGGATGGCGATGTTGCGGGTGAGGGAGAGCAGCCCCGCCTTGGCCGAGGAATAGGACGCCCCAGCCAGGCCCCGCGCCCCGATCGATGAGATATTGACGATGCTGCCGCTGGATTGCACCTCCATGTGCTTCAGCGCCGCCCGGCAAAGATAGAAGACGCCGGTCAGATCGACGGCGATCACTTGGTCCCACAGCTCGTCCGACGTGCGGGTGGTGGGCATGTGCTTGTCGGGTATGCCGGCGTTGTTGACCAGGATATCGACGCGGCCGTGGGTCGCGACGGCGAACTCGACAGCCGCTTCGCATCCGGCCCGGGTTGACAGGTCGGCGACGAGATAATCGGCCCGGCCGCCCACTGCCTCGATGTCGGCCTTCACCTTCTTGAGGCGGTTTCCCCGGCGGGCCACCAGAACAACCGTCGCGCCCTCCTTGGCGAAGAGTTTGGCCGTCGCTTCGCCAATGCCGGAACTCGAGCCCGTGACAATGGCAATCTTTCCTTCCAGTCGATTCATTTTTCCTCTCCACAATCGATGATGAGTGATGCTCATCGAGGGGAGGCGGCATCGGAAGTTCTTTTTTCTGGGGCCGTCATGTCGAGGCGGTATAAGCGCCACAAAGGCAGGCCCGAGTGGTCTTGCCGGTCAGGCGGTAGGCCTTCGTGCGGCGAGTAGGCGCTCCGAGCGGCGCTGTTTGGCTGGAGCTGGAAGGCTGGGCGAACTCGACAGGCGGATGCCCTTGATCCAGATCCAACGCCGGAAACGAACTCAAAAACTGGATAATTCCTGGGGCAACGTCAGACGGCACGATGCGGGCGTGGCCCAGCTAGATGGATACACACAGCGAATGTCGGTATCGTAGGTTGCCTGCCCCCGCAACCAAGACGAACTGAAAACCCCAGCAAACTCAATGGTTTGATGGGGTTTTATTTTGTGGCGATTATCCTGGGCTAAGAAAATCAATTAGGTAGCATCGCAGGTTCAAATCAGGGGTCCGGTAGCCCGCAACCATCCTGCGACTTGGAAGCATCTACCGCCTGATCAGGTCAGTCTTGTCCGCAAGAGCGATGTATTGGCCCAAACCGATAGCCCTCCGCCGGGCAGACCGAAGCTCAGCGGCGACGCCAGCGGCGCATCAACATTGTTCTACTTCCTTGCCGTAAGCATCAAGCGCCGGAGTATCGGGTCACGAAATCGTCGGCCTTGCCGAGATCGGTGACCAATTCGACGAGGCGTGTCGCCACATGCTCCAGCAACACGCGTCCGTTTTCCGCCGTCGCGGCGGCGGCATTGCCGGTCACTCCCGAGCGTTGAAGGTCCTGAGCCTTCCAGCCGAAGCCGCCGAGACGGCCATTGCCCGGATTGGCCGAGAACTGGCGTGCCACGGCCTCGATTTCGCGTGTGCTCGGCTGGAAGTCAGCGATCTCCGCCTGGCGGACCAGATCCGGGCGGAGATGCAGCATCAGGCTGGTTTCGATGGCGCCGCCGTGCATGCCGTAGGCGATCTCCTCAGGTGTGAACATGCCCTCGGGATAGCCAGCATCGAACCAGGCGGCATAGGCGACGAACAGGCCGAGGCGGACGCGGAGGTCGAGCGCGGCGTGGGCGAGAAAGCCGCTCTGGCCGCCGTGGCTGTTGAAGATCAGGAAGCGCTTGACGCCGGCACGGGCGGCGCAGGCGATGATGTCCGTCCAGTTGTCGATGAGGCGAGCGGGCGACAGCGCCAAGCTGCCCGCGAAGTCGAGATGTTCGGCGGATGCGCCGACCGTCTGTTCCGGCAGAATGACTGCCGGCACGCCGTCGGGAAGAAGTTCGAGAAAGCGGGCAATCATGCCGCGATTGATGAAGGCGTCGGTGCCAACAGGAAGGTGCGGTCCGTGCTGCTCGACGGCGGTAACCGGCAGGATGGCGACGGTGTCGGGCGGCAGTGCCGCCGCGTCGCGCGTTGTGAGGTCGGTCCAGTAGCGACGCATGGTCAGGCGGTCTCCGGCGAGAGCGAGGCGACGAATTCGGCAGCGAAGGCAGTAAGGTCGAGGCCGTTCTGCCGCTCGATTTCAGCGAGAATGTCGGACGGCCAGCTTTCTGCCGGCTCGTAGGCGGCGGCAATGGCACCGGCGATCATGGCGATGGTGTCGCTGTCATTGCCGCCGTTGACGGCCCCAAGGATGGCCTGCCAGGCACTTCCCTGTGCTGCGACGACGAGGCCGAAGGCATGCGGGACCGCTTCGGCCATGGCGACTCCGTTGCCGATTACTTCGGTCAGCTCGGCGGCGGCGGTGTGGACATCGCCGGCATGATGCCGACCGATCTCGATCGCCATGCCGATACGCCGGATCACGCCGGCCCCACCGACGACGCGGCCCCACGCGGCAGCCTCGGCTTCGCCGCTGCGGGCGCTGACGATGGCGACCTCTTCGATGTCGGCGAATTCGGCCCCGCCCAGGCCGGCAGCAATGGCGCCCGCCACTGCGCCAGCGCCCCCGAAGGCCACTTGCGTGTTGTGGGTCGGCGCCGAGAGTATGGCCGCGAGCTTGGCCGCTTCTTCCGGACGGCCCGGCCTGGCGCAGCCGGCCGCCGGTGCGCGCATCGCCCCGCCATTCGATGTGCCGAACATACAGGAGTAGACGGCCGGGCTGGCGACGGCCGCCGGATCAGCTCCGGCTTTCAACTGCTCGACGGCGATGCGCGTGGTCGGCCCGGCGAAGCGGGCGAAGACATCAGCATCTCCGGCCCAATCGAGCATGCCGGCGACGGCATCGTCGACCGTCGGTTGGCCACCGGTGGCGACGATGCGCCGCGCCATGGCCAGCATCTGCGTGGCATCGTCGGTCAGCCTGCCGGGCGTCAGGCCGGCAGCGAAGGGCGCCTTGGGCGGCGGCGGCAACAGGCGATCCACCCGGCCGCCGAACACGGCGATGATGTCGTTGGGGTGCATGGCCTCGGTCGCGGCGCCCAGAGCGTCGCCCAGGCAGGCGGCTGCGAACACCCGGCGAATGGCCTCGGGGGAAGTTTTCACGGCAGGACTCCAGCGGAAAGAGGACAGACGTTCACGGTCGCAGCGGCTTGCTCCACCTTGGCCCAGTTGCCGCCAGAACCGGCCAGATGCAGACTGGCTGCCGCGATGCCATGGGCGAGCGAGCGTTCGAAGGGGATACCGGCGGTCAGCGCCCGGGCGAGCCCGGCAAGAAAGCGGTCGCCGGCGCCGGTGGTGTTCTTCGGCGTTACAGGCATCGCCGCCAGGCGGAAGAGGTGATTGCCGTCGCGGGCGAGCACGCCGTCGGCGCCGAGCGTCACGCAGACGCGTCCGCCAGTTGGTTTGAACTCATGGGCAAGGGCCGCCGCTGCTCTGTCGTCGGGTGCAAGACCCCGTTCCTCGGCAAATGCCTTGAGCACTTGTCGATTGGTGACGACAACATCTGCAGCTGCGGCGGCGCGCCCGGCTGCGGCCCAGCCCCACCGCCCAATCTCGGGCCATTCCAGATCGATAAACGCCAAGGCGCCGACCGAGCGAGCCTCGGTCAGCGCATCGAAAGCGGCGTGATCGTGGAAGAGGTTTGCAAGAACGGCATCGCCCGCCGATGGACGCAAGCTCGACCCAATGCGGGCGAGTACAGCATCGTCGATCGGGTCGATGAGAATTGCCCGCTCCCCTGTGCCATCGACGATGATGGTGCAGCTTGCCGTTTCCAGATCCGGCACGCGTTCAATGGCGTCGGTTCCCACACCGGCTTCGCTCAGTCTGTCGAGCAGCCGCTGGCCGATGGAATCATCGCCAACGACGGAAGCAGCGATCACACGCTCACCCCAACTGGCCAGTGCGAAGGCGACGTTTCGGGCAGGACCACCGGCCGTATCGTACTTGGCACTGATAAAAGCCTTGTCGTCGGGGCCAGGGATGCGGTCGACTTCGATGACCCGATCAAGGACGACCGGTCCGATGCAGAAAAATTCGGGGCGTCTCATTGGGTGTCGATCCTGAGGCCGGTATTGATGTCGAACAGCATCACGTCGGCGGCGCGCGGTCGGAGGCCGACGACCGCGCCAATGGCGGGAACTGCGCCGGCGTGGGCGACAGCGACACGATGACCCTCCACGAGAAAATGCAGCAAGCGCTCGCCACCGAGATACTCCGATGACGTGAGTTCGGCCGCGAAGGCACCTGGCGCATCGTGCTCGACGAGGTCGAGCCGTTCAGCCCTCAGCCCAAGCCTGACTTCGAGGTTCCTCACCCTATCCAGCCTTTCGGCCAGCGCAGGATCCGGGGACCAAGCCGACTCGCCAACGCTCCAGCCTCCGGAAAGATGTCGGCGAGCCGTTACCAGGCTGGCGGGCGGATTGCCGACGAAGGTGCCGATGAAAGCGGTGGCAGGGCGTTCGTAGATGTCTTCCGGGCTTCCCCACTGCTCGATGGCCCCGTCATGCATCACCGCCACCTTGTCGGCCATGCTCATCGCCTCCTCCTGGTCGTGCGTGACCATGACGGTGGTGGCCCCGACACGCGCGTGCAGCTCGCGCAGATCGACGCGCACGCTCTTGCGCAGGATGGCGTCGAGGTTGCTGAGCGGCTCGTCGAGCAGCAGCAGGCGAGGGCGAATGGCGAGCGCCCGGGCGATGGCGACGCGCTGCTGCTGGCCGCCTGATAGCTGGCGCGGCATGCGGTCGCCGAGACCATCGAGCTTGACGAGATCGAGCGCCTCGCGCACGCGCTCGTCGGCCTCCGCCCGCCCCATGCGGCGCATGTCGAGGCCGAAGCGGACGTTCTCGGCCACGCTCAGGTGCGGGAACAGCGCATAGCTTTGAAAGACCACGCCAATGTCGCGCCGGAAAGCCGGCACGCCGGCCAACCATTCACCGGCCAGGCGGATGCGCCCCGCCGTCTCGGTTTCCAGGCCGGAGATGATCTTGAGCAGCGTCGATTTGCCGCAGCCCGAAGGGCCGAGCAGGGCCACGAAATCGCCCTTGGGAATGGTGAGCGAAATCCCCTTCAGCACGTCGGTTTCGCCGAAGCGCTTGGTAACATCTTCGATGTGGAGGTAGTCCTTCATTGCCCCTCCTCGGCGAGGCGCGCCAATGCGCCGAGCCCGACGAGGATGGCGTTGCGCTGGCCGGAACCCGAGCGATGGGGCTCGCCGGTCACCACATTGTCGCCGACCGACGAAACCGCGCCGCCGCGGCGGCCATAAAGGCTGGAAAGCGTGAGGATCGCAGCGGCTTCCCGGTCCGTGTTGAGAATGCCGGCGCGCCGCCAGTAGTCGATGATCTGCTTGTGTTCATCCTGCAGATAGCCGCCGGGACCGGGTTTGCCCCAGCCGCAATACTCACTGTCGCCCGAACGGGTGATGCCGACGTGGAAGGGGTGCCCGATGGCCTTGGCCTCAGCTGCCATGGCGGCAACCACCCGCCAGTCGGAGACCGCGGGATACTCGGCACGAACGTGGGCCTTGGTCATGCCCTCGTCACGCACGGCGCCCGAGGAAATGACGATGTCGCCGACGCGCACTTTCTCGCCCCAGGCGCCACAGCCGCCGATGCGGATGACCGTATCGCAATCGGTGTAGTTGAAGAGATCCATCAGGGCGAGTTCAGCCTCCGGCGAGCCCGACCCGCCGAGCACGACGGAAATCGGTACACCGCGAAAGCGGCCGGTGTAGGTGGTGAAAAGACCGGTGCGGGCAACCTGCTCGGCGCCTTCGAGTTCGGCCACGATCTGGTCTTCGCCAGCCCCTTCGCCCACGACCAGCGGATCACGGACGGCAAGGACAACCTTGGCGGCAACGCTCTCGCGCCGGAAGCCGGTCAGCGAGGGAATTCCGTCGCGTTCAAACTTCGGCATGCGATCGAGGTAGGGATAATCAGTCATGATGCACTCACACTTGCCGCGACCATTTCATCGTCAACTCACCGATAATGGCGGCGAGAAGGATGATCGCGATGATGCCCGCGCCGATGGCGAGCGTGGTTGGATCGACGCCCTGTCCGCGCAGTTGCGAATAAAGGCGGACGGGAAAGGTCATCCAGCGGCCTCCGGCAATGAGCGCCGAGACGATGACGTCGTTGAACGAGACCAGAAGTGAAAAGGCGGCCGAAGTCAGCAGGCCGGGCAGGGCGAGCGGGATGACGATGCGCCGCGCCACGTCGAATGGACGGGCGCCGAGACTTGTTGCCGCCGCCTCGAACGCCGGATCGATCCGCTCGAACGTGGCATGCATGATGCGCACGGCGTAGGGCAGGGTGATCACCGTGTGGGCGAGCACCAGCCCGGTCAGCGTACCGGTGAGGCTGAGCGCCGAATAGATCTGCATCAGCGCGATCGCCCAGACGATCAGCGGCAGCACCAGCGGGGCAAGCAGGATGGCCTCGATGACCCGGGCGCCGCGAGGGCGATGTCGGACGAGGACATAGGCGGCGAGCGAGCCTGTGACGACCGCTATGGCCGCCGCAAGCAGTGCCACCACCGAGGATATGCCGAGCGCGCTGCGGTATTCGCGGCTGACAGTCGCGGCTTCAAACCAGCGGAACGACAGCCGTTGCGGCGGAAAGCGGAAGAAGCTGCCGTCGTCGAAAGAGGCGAGGATCAGAACGGCGATCGGCGCGAGCAACACGAAGTAGGCAAGGACCGTCCAGAGAACGTGGAGACCTCGACCGAGGCGCATAACCAATGCGTGGGTGGCGGCCGGGGACATCACAGGGCCTCCTGACGGCGAATGAGGCGGCTGCCGATGGCGATGGCAGCTTGCAGGAGGCCGATCATGGCGAGCGCGACCATGGCGAGCGCTGAAGCGAACGGCCAGTCGAGTACCTGGCCCGCCTGTTGGTAGGCCACGGTTCCGAATGTGGCGATGTGCCCCTGCCCAAGCACCTGCGGCGTGACGAACGATGTGAAGGTGGCGCAGAACACCAGCACCGAGCCTGCCACCACGCCGGGCATGGCGAGCGGCAGGATCACGCGGCGCCATATGGCGATTGCCGGCGCCCCCAGCGAAGCAGCGGCCTGCTCCAGGTCAGTTGGCAGACGAGCCAGAGTGTTGACGAGGGGCAGGACCATCAGGGGCAGAAAGGATTGAACGAGGCCGATCAGGATGCCGGTGGGTGTGCCGAGCAGCTTCACTGTTGGCAGGCCCATGAGCCGGGCGGCGCCGTTGACCACGCCAAGCGGCCCCATCAGATGCAGCATGCCGAGCGAAGGCAACAGCGCGCCAGAAACTAAAGGCACCAGCATCAGGGCCAGCAGGATGCCCTTGAGACGGCCAGCGCGGGTGACGATGAAGCGCGCCACTGGCAGAGCGACAATCAGCGACAGGATTGTCGTGATGGCACTGTAGGCCAGCGTCCGCAGCAGAACCTCCAGAAAGAACGGATCGGCGAAAAGGCGGACGTAGTTGTCGAAGGATAGCCCGTCCGCGAGCAGCAGCGATCCCTCCGCCTGGGTTCGGAAGGATGTGCTCGCCAACCAGACGAAGGGGGCGAGAAACACCACGGCCGAAAGAGCGAGTGCCGGCAGCAGGAGCAGAATTGACGGCGGCATCGGCAACGATAACCTTCAGTGAATGGAAAGGCCGGCGCACGAGGGGGAGACATCGCGCGCCGGAAGGTGCCTCGACCGGTGGCAAACCGGGCTGCGGTTCGGGCAGGGGAGCGAGCACCGCAGTTTCGGGAGTGGCCATCTGCCGCATGTGGCGTACCCCAGGGTAGGAGGCGCCGCGGCATGGCTCGTTACTGGCCGAGGATTTCCTTGTTCCAGCGCTGAGTCCAGCTGGCACGCTGCGAGATCACGTAGGGCCAGTCGAGCTGCAAGAGACCTTTGACCTCATCCGGCGTGTCGATGACGTCGGCCGACACCGCGGACGACAGCTTGACGTTCTTGTTGGTCGGGCCGAAGTAGAGCTGCTCGGCGTAGTCCGTCTGGTTCTTGACCCCGAGGGCCAGAGCCGCGAACTTCTTGGCGAGCTCCGGCTCCGGCGAGTTCTTGACCAGACACAGCATGTCGCGCACCAGCACCGGACCGGGCTCCTTCGGGAAGGAGAACCCGATGTCGGGGTGGGTCTTGAGGGCGGCGAGCACGTAACCGGAGATCATCGGCGCCATCGCCACTTCGCCGGCGTCCATCATGGCAAAGATCTCATCGAGATTGGTGTAGGTCATGGCGATCGGCGTCAGCTCCTTGAGCTTGCCGAAGGCCGCATCCGGATCATGCTCGTCCTTGCCGGCGAGGCGGGCTGCGACGCCGAGCACGCCATCGCCTTCGGAGCCGGGATAGCTCGACAGGGCGATCTTGCCCTTGAACTCAGGCTTCCACATGTCGGCCCATTCCGGCGGCTTGGAAACCAGCTTCTTGTTGTAGGCGATCCCGAGGCCGACCAAGGACATGGCGTAGCAGCCATTGTTCATGCCGTCCCAAACATCCTTGAAATAGGGGGCGTTCGGGTCTGGCGCCTCGACCATGCCATCTTTCAGCGCCTGCGGCGCCTCGTAGATGTTGACGAAGGCGACATCCATCGTCGGGTTGGCCTTCTCGGCGTAGATGCGGGCCATGCGGTCGCCCGAGCCGCCCAGCACGAACTCGACCTTGGCTCCGGTTTCCTTCTCCAGCGGCTCGGCGGCGTTCTGGCGCAGAAGGCGCTCGATATCGCCGCCCCACGTGCCGACCACCAGTGTCTTGCCCTTGAAATCCTCGGCGACGGCGGGAAGGCCCGCCGTTACGAGCATCGTGGCCGCAAGACAAGCGGCGGCAGCCCTCGAAAGTCTATTGTCCGACATGTTGGTTGTTCCCCGATGTTTGCTTGGACGGACACCGATTGAAGCGAATTTTCCGCTCGGAGAAAGGCCTGCGCAGCTAATAATGATTATCAGGTGGGCAATATGGAAGCCGCCTCTTTTTTCGGCGACGGTAGAGACCCGCGGTCGGTGAGGTCCTGCGAAACCCTCCGAACGAGTGATCTGAGCCAGCGATTGAAAGACGAGTGGTGGGCGCGCTCATGCCAGAGCAGATAAAATTTCATCAAGCCGAGCTCGGGCGGCGCGTCCACCAGCGCAAAGGCCATGTTGCTGGCCATTTCCTCGGCGAAGGGGCGGCTGGAGGTGAATACCAGACCGGCCGAAGCGGCGAGCACCCACGGCACCAGCGTGAACTCCGGCACCGTCATCGAGATGCGGCGCTTGCGGTCGAGTTGGGCGAGACGGCCGTCCACCGGGCTGATCGCCGCCGATGCGGTCGGCGTGGGCGACAGGTGTTCCAGCGTCAAATATTCCTCGAGCGTGAGGTTGGTCCGTTTCGCGAACGGATGGTCTCGCCGCATGACCAGCACCATGTCGGCGTCGAGCAGCGGCGCAATCCTGAGATTCTCGCGGGGCGCCGGCCAGTTGCCGATGGTCAGATCGATGGAGCCGGCTTCCATCTCTTCGAAGATGTCGCGTTCATCCGGGATGGCGCTGAAATCCACCTGCATGGCCGGCGCCTCGCGGCGCAGGGCGGCGGCGATACGCGGCAGGAAGAAGGTACCGAGACAGTTTGCCGCCTGGATGCGCAGGCTGCGCACATCGGTAGACGGTTCGAATGTCTCCGCGTTGAGCACCATGCCGTCGATTTCAGCAAGAATATCCGCTACGCGCCGGCCGATTTCCGCCCCCCGCTCCGTTGGCACCAAATGGGCTCCGGAGCGGACGAGAAGGGGATCTCCAAGGATTTCCCTGAGGCGCTTCAGCGCCAGACTGATGGCCGGTTGGCTCTGACCGAGGCGGACCGCCGTCCGGGAAACGGAGCATTCCTCGATCAGAATCAGGAAGATGCGCATCAAGCGCACGTCAAGTCCATGTTCGATCGGGCGAAGCATCGGCTTCCTACACCTCAGGTTTGCAATCAAGCCATCGAAAAATTCGATGGCCTTCTCAAAGCAGATTCCGTGCCGCCACCCAGCGCACCCACGCCTTAACAAGGAAACAGACATGGCCCTTCTGATCCGAAACGGACGCATTTTCTCCAACGACGCTGCTGGTACTGAATATGATAGCGGTGACATCTTGGTGGTTGCCGACCGTATCGCCGCCATTGGTGCCGACCTGTCGGCCGAGGCCGCCGGCTATCCTGTTCTCGAAGTGATCGACGCCGGGCGCTCCATCGTTTTGCCGGGCTTCGTCGATGCGCACATGCATTCGAACGAAGGCTTCGAGATGGGGCGCTACGATAACCTGCCATTGGAGATCTGGTTGTCGGAGGTCTACCCACCGTTCGGCGCGCCGACGTTGACTTGGCGCGAGCACTACCTCAGGGCCATGCTTGTCGGCGTCGTCTCCCTGCGATCCGGCGTCACGTCGTTGCAGGACGACGTCATCAACATGGCCTTCACGCCCGACGCGGTGGATGCGACGGCCACCGCCTACCGTGACCTTGGGCTGAAGGGCTGGATCACCGCCTCCATGTGGGATGAGGGCTTTCTCGAGAGCCTACCGTCATTTACCGCCAGTCTGATGGATGCCGATCTGCGCGATCGCTTGGGAACGCTGAAAACGCCAGGGCGAGCCGAGCAGATCTCTCTTTTCCACGAACTGCGTAACCGCTGGCACGACAAGGACGGCATGCGCATCATCCTGGGCCCTTGCGGGCCGCAGCGCTGTTCGCCGGAGCTGCTCGAAGAAGTCGGGGAACTGTCCCGGACGCTCGACCTGCCGATCCACTGCCACGTTCTCGAGACCAAGACGCAGGCGGTCACCGGCCAGACCAAGTATGGCATGACGCTGCCAGCCTTCCTCGACAAGGTCGGCTGCATGACACACCGCCTGACCATGAACCATGCCATCTGGCTGACAGACGCCGACATGGAAATGATGGGGTCAGTGGGCGCGTCGACCACCCATAATCCGCTGGCCAATCTCAAGCTCGGTTCCGGTGTTTCGCCGATCCGCAAGCTCAAGCAGGCGGGTGTGAACGTGGCTCTGGGATGCGATGGTGTCGCCTCGGCCGACAGTGCCGACATCTTCCAGGCGATCAAGGTGGCGGCAGGCCTGCACAAGATCGGCAGCCACGACTTTCATACCTGGGTTTCGGCGCACGAGGTCTATGAGATGGCGACGCATGCGGCCGCGCGATCCAGCCTGATGCAACACGAGGTCGCTTCGCTGGAGATCGGCAAGAAAGCCGATATCATCCTGCTCGATCGCTACGATTGGGGCTTCCTGCCGCTGCATGACATCCGCAACCAGATTGCCTTCTCGGTGAATTCCGAAGCGGTCAGAACGGTCATCACCGATGGCCGGGTCGTGATGGCCGACCGCAAGCTGACCCGCGTCGACGAAACGGCTCTACGCGAGGAAATTTCCGAAGCCGCCGAGCGGTTCAGGCGTGACTGTTGCCCGGCGATGAGCGCTGGTGCCGCGACCGTTCGTCCGGCGCTCGAAACCATGCACTTCAAGGCTACGGCGATGAGTGTACCGGCAGGGCATCTGCCGCTACGCCTACCACCGACGGCGGCCAAGGCTGCAAACTATCCAGTCGGCTAAAGGTGCTGGATGGAAATGCCGAGTCGCTTGATCGCATAGGCGACTTGCCGTGCTGAAAGTCCCAACAGACGTCCGGCTTTGGCCTGCGACCAGCCGGCCATAGTCAGTGCATCGACAAGTTGCTCCCTGCCGACCAGGATGCCCGGCTCCCTTGCAACTTGAGGTGCGTCGATGATCGCCTCTGAGGGAGCCGGCAACGCATCTGTCCCATCCCCTGAACTCACCTGCTCTGGTGCTTGTTCGACTGGCGCGGCCGGCAATCGTTTTGGGTGGTTCGGCATCACGCGTAATGTCCCGAAAAGAGGGAGTTCTTTTCGAAAGGTGAAGTCGACGGCGGTGATCGTGGCTCCATTGGCCATGACAGCGGCTCGCTTCACGCAATTTTCGAGTTCACGGATGTTGCCGGGAAATTCGCAGCCGAGAAGATAGGCGATGGCGTCCTCCCGGAACGTATGCCGCGCGCCATTTACTCTGTCGAAGTCCTCAAGGATACGCCGTGCCAGCTCTGGTACATCCGCTCGCCGGTCGCGTAGTGGTGGCAGGGGCAGAGGCACTACGGAAAGCCGATAAAAGAGATCAGCGCGGAAGCTACCGTCGGCGACCGCCGCGGTAAGATCACGGTTGGTCGCAGCCACGATGCGGACATCGGCGCGCAACGTACGGTTTCCACCTACCCGCTCGAACTCACCGTCTTGAAGGACACGCAGCAGCTTCACCTGGAAGGCCGGCGAGGTGTCGCCGATCTCGTCGAGAAACAGCGTGCCTCCGGCTGCCAGCTCGAAGCGGCCCTTGCGCTCAGTTGAGGCACCGGTGAAGGCACCGCGTTCGTGGCCGAACAGTTCGCTCTCAATCAATGCCTCCGGCAAAGCGGCGCAGTTGACCTTGATGAGCGGACCGGAGCGAGCGGAATGCCGATGTACCATTTCTGCAAACAGGCCCTTGCCGGTGCCGCTCTCGCCGAGAATCAACACAGGCAAGTCTGTCGGAGCAACGCGCCGAACGGTGTCGGCTGCCGCCAGCATGGCCGGGTGGTTGCCGACGACGTAGCGCGGCCGCTCGCGACTGCCGCAACCGGCCTCCCTGCCGCCCGCCGGCCTTGCTCCGTGGACAGCTAGGAGCCGTTTCAGTTCCTCCACTGCGTCGGCCGGCGGGTTGCGATCGAGAATGCCTGCAATACGTGCGATGAGGCGCCGCCTATCGTCGCTCCCGGCGGGGGCGCGGCGCTCGACGACAGGGAGTGGACGATCGAGCATGGGGGCGAGGTCGGTCACGGCATCAGTCCCTTTCCACGGATACGCGATAGTCGCCGCCGATCACCCAGAACTCCCGTTCGGAGCGCAGGGGGAAGCAGGTGAGCAGCGTATTGGCGAAGAAAACCTTGGTCAGCGGCACGTCGACCGTCAGGATGGTGTGACCGAAACAGTCGGCCACCCATCGGTCGGTGGTGAAGGAGGAGAGGCTGTTGAGGCGCAGGATGAAATGATGCCGGTCGGAGCGGCTGACGATGTGATGCTCGTGGAAGCCGTCGACGCCGCGATAGAGGCGGACGTGGCTTTCCTCGGGGTAGACGAGGTTCGAAAGCACCCACTGGGCATATTCGTAGAGCAGATCGAGCTGGGAGAAGATCGAGTTGGTGTGAAAGCGACTTGCCATGCGCTCCTCGACATAGGTCAGGAAGGCGGCGTCGGCAAAACTGATGATGGGTTCGCCATGAAAGCCCGGTAGCAGGCCGAAGCGGCTCTCCACCCAGCCCTTCAGTACCGCTGCCTCGGGGCTGGAACTGTCGTAACCCCAGCCGATCAACAGGCGCAGAAAGGACGAGCGGAATGGCCGGTGGAAGCCGTCGCCGGCATCCTGGCTCTTCTGCGCGAGGTAGAGGCCATAGACGGCGATCATGTATTTCCAAAACGCCTCGGAGGCGTCGGCGACATCCTCGGCCACCGCTAGCATCTGAAACAGCGGATCGTTCATCTCGCGGACGCCCGAGATGTGCAGCGGCGCCGGATCGTCGTTGAAGCCGACCGAGGCGATCAGCCCGGTCGGCAGGCCGACAAGGTTGGTCGCAAAGGGGAGGCGCGCTGGTGTCGCCATGGGCTAGCAGGCACAGCCGCCGCCGGCCGCCGCCGCGATGGCAGGAAAAGTAATGCGCGGCACTGGCGCTGTGGCGGGCCGGCTGGCCAGGGCCACGAGGTCGGCAACATAGTCCGGCGGCAGGCCGAAATGCCGGGCGCCGGCCGCCATGTAGGCCACATAGGGCTGGCTCGGCAGTGCCGGCTGCCGGCTGTCGTCGAGCTTGTAGAGAACAGCGTCGAGAACGCCACCCGCCGCCGTCACTTTCACCGGGAAATGGAAGTGGCTGCCGGTGCCATTGAGGCGGACCCCGCGCACCTTGTCGAAGAAATCGGCCTCGCGGACACTCATGGTGACGACGATGCCGAACACCGATGCGCCATCCTCGGCCAGCACCGTTTCCTCGCCGCCATCCCAGAGATCGTTGTTGCCGAAGAAGGCGAGCCGGTAGTTCCGGAGCTCGCCAATCGCCTTCACCTCGGCGCCGGGACAGCAGGCGGCGAGGCGCTCGGGATGGAGGTCGGCGCCGTAGAGGAATTGCACAATGGGACGGACGATGGCCATGCGGCTCCCCTTTACACGACCGACGGTCGGGTGACGGTGGCAACAACGCCGATGCCGGGCAGCGTCTCGCAGGAAGCTTCGAGGCCAAGTTCATCGACCTTGCCTTCGAACCAGCGCGGCAGATGGTCGCAGATGACCTCGAGCGCGGCGAAGTCGCCCTTTTCAATGACCGGCAGCAGAATCTGGCGCGAGTTGAGGCCGGGAGTGGTTCGCATTATCGTTGCGACATCGACGCGGAAGCGGCCGTCGCCGAGATTCTCGGGTGGTGGCACCTCAACATCAGGACCGCAAGCCGCCGCCTTGCGGCTGCCGCAGGCGCTCGACGAACAGGAAGCGACCGCGCAGGCGGCCTTCTTTGCGTCTTCGACAAGCTCGGCCTGCCGCCGCTCGACCATGGCGATCTGCTCGGCAACGCTGCCTTCCGACGTCCAGCAGGAAACGCCCATTTCCTGATCGAGCAGCGAATAGATGTAGCCGTGGCGGTCACCGGAGATCAGCGTCCGGCAATCCTTGAGACCGGCCATCGCCTTTTCGACGAGGCCGCGCACCAGGGGGATGGAGGCTCCATCCGGTAGGGCAAAGGCGAATTCGCCGATCTTCGACCAGCTGTCGCCGGCCCCTTCGTAGAGATGGATTATGCCGTCCTCGTAGAGGCTGACGGGACGGCCGGCGGCATCGGTATGCACCGCGATCTTCATGGCGTGTCTCCAGCAATTGCGGGAAGAACGGACGGCGACGCACCGCCGCCCGTCGCGGACGGGCTCACCAGACGTTGAGCAGCCATTCCTTGTTCTTCTTGACTTCCATGTCGTTGAACAGGGCGTTGGCCATCTGCTCGGCCAGCCAAGTGGCGCCGCCATAGCCGACCACCGGGTTGCGGAACATGCCGGCCCGGTCGTAGGTCGGAAAGCCGACCCGCACCATCGGGATGTTGTAGTCGATCGAGATGAACCGCCCCTTGGAGTGGCCAAGGATCAGGTCGAGTTCGAGGCCCTTGTTCTTGAGGCGGTCCTCAAGATCCCAGAAGTCGGCGTTGGTGACGATCTCCATGGGATAGTCGACGTTGTCCTGCAGTGCCTTGATGCGGGGATCGTTGACATAGCTGGCGTTGTCGTCGCCCAGAAGCAGCAACTGCGGCTTCATCTCGAGATCGAGGCAGAATTCGGCCAAGCCGATGGCCAGATCCGGATTGCCGTAGATCGCCACCTTCTTGTCAGCGAGGAACATGTGGGCGACATCGGTGATGGCGTCGATGGCGATGCCGCGTTCCCTGACGAGGCTTACGGGGATCGGTTTACCGGTCACCTGCGACAGTTTTTTGAGCAGCGCGTCGGTGTTGCGGATGCCGATCGGAGTCGGTCCGACGGTCGAGGGAATCTTGAACTTCTTCTCAAGCAGTTGCGCCGCTTTGCCGCCTTCGTAGCGATTGGGTGCGAAGGTGTGGATGGCCGAACCTGTCGCCTGCAGATCCTCGATGGTGGTCGATCCATGCGAGACGGCCTTGCCATCTGGCATGATCGGTGAATCGAAGCTTTCGATCTCGAACAGCACGGTCGCGTCGATATCCATCTCTTTCAGAAGGTGCTTGAGCTCCTTGACGTCGCCGGGGTTCACCCAGCCCGTGATCAGGTTGATCTTGCCAGTGGGAGCTCCCTTCTTGGCGAACTTCTTGACGAAGTCGCGCACGGCGACATCATAGCCCGACACCATCGAGCCGACGAAGCTCGGGGTGTGGATGGGCAGAAGATGCACTTCACGATCGGCGAACTTCTCGGCCAGTAGGCCTTCTTCCAATTTGGTGATGAGGCCGTCGATGTCGTCGCCGATCACTTCGGTCGAGCAGGTGGAGATGATCGGCACCACCTTCACATGCGGATAGCGGGAAAGCAGCACTTCCACCGCCGTCTCGACGCGGTCGAGGGCGCCGAACACCGCGCCATCCTCGTGCACCGACGACGAAGCGATCTCGAAGCTCTCCTTCAGATGCTGGGAGATCAACAGGCGGACGAACATCACGCAGCCCTGACCGCCGTGGACGATGCCGATGCAGTCCTTGATGCCGATCGACGCATACTGGGCGCCGGCCGGCTGGCACGTGAAGATCGGGTTGATGGTGCCGATCCGGTCCTTGACCTTGACTTCGCAATTCATGGGTCGGCTCCTTCAGTAGTTCTGGACGGTCAGCTCTTCGTTCAAAGAGCCGTCGATGGTCAGCCAGTCGATGCGAGCGTGCAATTTTTCGATGATCGACCGGATCTCGTCGGCGCCGAGGTCAGCGAGCCAGAGGCAGCGCTCCTTGAAGTTGCGGGCGAGCAGCACCGCGTCGACCCAGTGGCATTTGTCGAGCGGCGTCGGGTTGTCGACCACCTCGCCGACCAAGAGTTGCGCCGTCTTGCCGAGGATGCCGGCGTTCTGCTTGCGCCGGTCCCAACCGCGCGAGTTAAACTGCCACAGGCAGTTCTTCATGATGTAGGTCTCCATCTCCGAGATCCTGGCGCGCAGCTCCGGCTCGACATCGGCCAGCGGATCGTGGTCGTAGAGCTTGGGATAGTTGGCCCGGGCGACATTCTTTTCTTTGCTTTTTGCCATGACGACCTCCTTCACTCGGCGACTGCGGGGGCGACACGGCGTTCGAAGGCCGGATAGGTCTTCTGGCGCAGGTCGGGAATGGGATCGAACTTGCCGGTGTAGCCGGTGAGCGGCGATGCCTTGGCCTCTTCCGGCAGGCCGGCGTCGGACAGCATGCGGCGGGTGACGAAGCCCTTGCCGGTTTCGTAATCGTCCTTGGAGATGTCGATGGCCGACAATTGGTGCATCGGCGAATAGACGGCATTGTAGATGTCGCGGGCAAAGCGCACCCAACCCTCAAAGCCTTTGTAGGGGCCGTTGTGATAGGCGTGGGCGTTGAGGTAGGGCACGCGCATCTTCTTGGCGACTTCGCCCGGCCGTTTGCCGGTGAAGATCACGTCCGGCTTCAGCGTCAGCATCGCTTCCTGGTTCTCAAGCTCGTTGGGATCGTCAATGGCCAGCGCCCCCTCGCCGCAGCGCGACACGCCCTTCTCCATGTCGCCCTGGTGGCCGAACTTGGTGTAGACCGAGACGACCTTGACCCCCATCTCCTCCTGGATGGCGTGCGCCCAGTGCCAGAGCTTGGAACCGCCTGGCCACAGGCAAACCTTCTTGCCCTGGAGGCGCTCCTTGTACCAGTCGAGCTCCGGCTTCCAACGGGCGGTCTCCTCGGCGATGATCGCCTCGGCGCGGTCCTCAATGCCAAAGAACAGGCCAATCTTGCGCAGGCTGTCGCCGAGCGCCTTATGCCCGAAACCGTCGATGTCGAGGCGCGGGATGCCGTAACGGACGCGCAGTTCGTCGCAGAGGTATTCGGCCGAGCGGGCGCATTCGAGTACGTTGAGATGGGCCCGGTGCATGCTGCGCAACGAGTCATAGGTGCTGTTGCCGGTGAAGGTGGACAGAACCTGGATGCCCATGCGCCTGAAGAAGTCGAGCATGACTTCCTGGTCGCCCTGGATGTTGTACTCGCCGACGTAGTTGATGACGTAGTCGGAGGTGATATCCGGTTCGACGGTGCCGACTTTCTGATTCAGCCAGGCGATGTTGATCTTGTGGTGGCCGCCCGACTGCGACGGACCGCCGAAGCCCGGCGAGTTGCAGACGAAGATATCGACCTCGGGCCGCTCCGCCATTACCTCCTCGGCGATTGCCGACATATCGTCGCCGATCAGCGCGGTGGCGCAGGTCTGGTAGATGGTCATTCGCTTGATGTCGGGGAAGGCATCGAAGGCTTCGAGGATGTTCTGCTTCAAGAGCTTCTCGGCGCCGAAGACGATATGCTTCTCCTTGACGTCCGAGGCGAAGGTGTACTTCAGCTGGAAATTGTTATTGTCGGAGATGTAGCGCTTGGTCTGCCAGGTGTCGTAGGTGCAGCCGACCGGGCCGTGGCTAAGATGGATCACGTCCTTCATCGGCGTGCCGATGACGTGCTTGGCGCCGCAATAGGCGCAGCCGCGTTCGGAAATGGTGCCGGGAATGGTGTTGAGGTAGCCCTTCGGCAGGGCGTGGGTCAGGTCTTCACCGGGGCCTTTGACCACGGCGTGCATCTTGCGCTCCGGGATGCACTTGCTGACTTCGAATTCATGATAGGGCATGGGAAGTCCTCTTCGGGCGGGAGGGTGCCGTCGCGCGGTGCGAGGAGCGCGCGACGGAAGGGCGAAGGGGAGGGGATCGGCGTCAGTTCAGCATGCCGTATTTCACGACCATCGCTTCCAGCTGGTCCATGGACAGCGGCCGGGGAATGACGAAGTCCTCATTCTCAATGATCTTGCGGCCAAGCTCGCGATATTCGTTGGCCTGGTTCTGTGCGGCGTCGAACTCGGTGACCGTCTTCTTGTTGAACTCGGCCTTCTGGACGATGTTGTCGCGCGGCACGAAGTGAATCATCTTTGTGCCGATCGCCGCCGTGAACTCCTCGAGGAATTCCTTCTCGCCATCGACATTGCGGCTGTTGCAGATGATGCCGCCGAGCCGGACGCCTGACTGCTTGGCGTATTTGACCAGGCCTTTGCAGATGTTGTTGGCGGCGTAGATGGCCATCATCTCACCGGAGGCGACGATATAGACCTCCTGCGCCTTGCCATCGCGGATCGGCATGGCGAAACCACCGCAGACGACGTCACCAAGCACGTCGAAGAAGATGAAGTCGAGATCCTCTGTATAGGCCTCGTTCTCTTCCATCAGATCGATGGCGGTGATGACGCCGCGGCCGGCGCAGCCGACGCCCGGTTCCGGGCCGCCGGACTCGACACAGCGGATGTCGCCGAAGCCCTTCTTCATGACCTTGTCGAGCGTCACCTTCTCGGCGCCGTGGATGCGGAGCGTGTCCATCACCGTTTCCTGCGGCTTGCCACCGAGGATGAGGCGGGTGGAATCTGCCTTGGGATCGCAGCCGTGGATGAACACGTGCTTGCCGTGGAAGTGGGCGAGAGCCGCCGCCGTGTTCTGCGTGGTGGTGGACTTGCCGATGCCGCCCTTGCCGTAGATGGCTACCTTGCGCGTCGTCATGTTGTTGTCTCCTGGGGGAGGTCTTGGGAGGGCGGGGGATGCCGCCGATGACCAAGACTGGATCGCAACCTGCGTGCCACGACTTTAGTATTATTGGACAGGTGAATGGCCTCTATGCGTTTTTGGAAGGCATGCATGGAAGTGAATGATTTTTATTGGCTTTATCTATTTGCGAATGGCTTGCAGCGCGTCGAGATTTACATCGACGTGAGAAGCCCCCCAGGATTTACATTTTCGTATTTTTGGCCGGGAAGGCACTCTCGACACGCCTCGGCCGGTTTTTACATTTCCGGAAATTTACATTGGCCTTTTTACAGAAAGCGCAAAATCCTGCTTCGCCTGTTCAAGATGACGAAAAACCCCGCCGATGGCAGTCGGCGGGGGCAGTCGAGAGCACTAACCTGAATGGATTTAACGGTGTTGCGGCGTCGCGGTGCGGAACGTTTTGTAGCTGATGCCGTAACGTTCCATCCTGAGGCCGAGCATGCGACGGGTGAGGCCGAGTTCGGCGGCGGCGAGACCGACGTTGCCGTTGGAGTTCTTCAACGCTTCGACGATCATCTCGTATTCCACGGCGTGGATCTTGTTCTCGAGGCTGACGCCGAATGTCGTGCCGGTCTCGCTCGAAGTCTGCAGCGACGGCGGCAGATTGTAGCCGTGGATGACGTCGTCGTCGGAGAGGATCACCGCCCGCTCGATGACATTCTCGAGTTCACGCACGTTGCCGGGCCAGTGATAGGCCATCAGCATGTTGAGGGCTGGCGTCGAGATGCGCTGGATTGACTTCATGTTGGCCTTGCTCGACTGGGCGACGAAATGGTCGGCGAGCAGGATGACATCCGAGCCACGGTCTCGAAGCGGCGGTACTGTGGTCGGGATCACGTTGAGTCGGTAATACAGATCTTCTCGGAACTCTCCTCGTTCCACCATGGCCACGAGGTTGCGATTGGTGGCGGCGATGATGCGGACGTCGACCTTGAGCGGCCGCGAGCCACCAACCCGCTCGATCACCCGCTCCTGCAGAACGCGCAGAAGTTTGGCTTGCACCGCCAGTGTCAACTCGCCCACCTCATCGAGGAAGATAGTACCGCCATCGGCCTGCTCGAACGAACCCTTGTGGGTGGCGAACGCGCCGGTAAACGCCCCCTTCTCGTGACCGAACAGGCCACTTTCGGCGAGATTTTCTGGAATGGCGGCGCAGTTGAACTTGATGAATGGGCCTTCGGAGGCGGCACTGGAATAATGAATGGCGCTGGCCACCAATTCCTTGCCGACGCCGCTCTCCCCGAGGATCAGCATGGTTGCACGGCTCAGCGACACCTTGCGGATCAGCTCGTAGACCTCCTGCATCGGCTTGGAATTACCGATGATGTTGGCTGGCTGGTAGCGCTCCTTGAGCTGGTTCTTGAGGCGAAGGTTCTCGGTCTCCAATGCTACTTTTTCGACGTTGGCGATCAGGTAGAGCTCGACCAATGGCGCGATCATCAGCGCGATGGCGGCAATGAATTCGGCGTCCTGCTTGAGGAGAAGCTGGCTGCGATAAACGCGCTCGCCGGCAATGGTGCCGAGTACTTTTTTCCCCAGCATGATCGGCACGCAGATGAAGGCCGCCTTTCCGCGCCGCTCGCTTTCCGGCGAACCGGTGCGGTTGAGGAAATCAGCGCTCTCGGCGAGGCGAGGCACGACGATGGCACTGCCGCTTTCCACCACCTTGCCAGTGATGCCCTCGCCGGGCGCATAAATGCCGCGCTTCCTCTCCTCTTCGGAGAGGCCGAAACTCTCGTGGATGAAGATGGTGTCGGAGCGGCGGTCATATAGCGTGATGATGCCGCGATCCATGTGAAGGCTGACGCGCATGATATCGAGGATGATATGCAGGGCATCCGACAGGCCGGAACTCTCCGAAACCACCTGGTTGAGGCGGTAGAGAACCGGCAGCGTATTGACCCGGCATTCGCCGGTGCCGCAATGCGAATAGTCATCGACTGGCGTACCGAAGCCAAGGCTGGCGTCGAGCAGTTCGGCAGAAAAACGAGCGTCGTTGGCCACTCTTCGGTGTCCCGTTGTCCCGCCTCCCGATGTTTCCTCAAGACTTTTGAAGCAAACAGCGGACCAGAGACGCCTGATGGAGGGCTCAAATTGCGGGCAAGTGTCGGGGAAGCCGTCGCTCCTTCTACTGTTTTGAAATCGCTAGAAAATTCTCGTTCAATCGCGTGGCTGCTGTACCAAAGGTCTTGAGTCGAGCGCCGACGTCTGCCTCAAGCATCGCTGCTCGCTCTCCGAGCGCCGCGTCGAGGCTCGCGCGATAGGCGGGGATCGCCTGCCAATTGGGCACCGTCCGCGACGTGATCTCGACATGATACTGGAAGCCATAGGCCCGCTTGCCCCAGCGCATCGCCTGAGCTGGCGAGGCGGCGTTTCCGGCTAGGATAACCGCCCCGTCAGGCAGCCGTTTCACCTCGGCGCCATGCCACTGGAAGCAGTCGACCTCGTCCGGAAAGCCTTTGAAGACCGGATCGTCTCGCCCGGCCTCTGTGAGTCTTACGCTTGCAAGGCCAACCTCCGGCGCTGCCATCGGGCCGACGGAACCGCCGAGCGCATCGGCGAGCAGTTGATGCCCGAGGCATATGCCGAGATAGGGCCGGCCCAGATCGCGAACGAAGCGGCGGATGGTGGTCTTCTCCGCGACGAGCCAGGGCAGTTCGGCTTCCTGCCAGACGTCCATCGGCCTGCCCATGGCGACGAGAAGATCGAAGGGATCGAGCGGCGGAATCGGCTCGCCCTCATCGAGTTCCACCGTCTTGATTGTATGACCGGCTGCCGTCCACAAGGCGGTGAAGGTACCGGGATGCTCGACGCCGAGATGCTGAAAAACAAGGATACGCATCCATCAACCGATCTGGAAGGTAGAGAGGGAGGGGGGGCACCTCGACGCCGGGCTGGTTGCGTGGGTCGGGCTCGGGGGCGCCGACGGTGAGGTTGATCGGCAGCACGCCAGCCCAGACCGGAAAGTCGTAGTCGTCCTCGCCATCCTCCGGCGGCCCGGCCCGCAGCTTGGCCGACGCTTCGGTGAGCGGCAGCGACAGGATGGCGGTGGCGCCGATCTCCTGCTCGGTCACCGGTCGCAGCCGCTCCCATTGGCCGGGTACGTAACCATCAACGAAGCGCTTGAGCAGGCGGGTTTTTTCGGTAGGCTCGGTCACTGCCTCGGGCTGGCCGAACACCATGACCGAGCGATGGTTGATGTTGAAGTTGTAGGCCGCGCGCGCCAGCACCAAACCGTCGAGGATGGAAACGGTGAGGCAAACCTCCGCTTCGCTGGTCGCCTTCATCATGCGGCCGTGGGCGGCGCCATGCCAGTAGATGCGATCCCCCTCACGCCACTGAAGCGTCGGAGTCACAATGGGGGCGCCGTCGTGGATATAGCCGACGTGGGCGACCGGCATAGCATCAAGAATAGCGTAAATGGTCTCTCGGTCGTAGTGGGCGAGCCAACGGTAGCGATTGACGCGGGTGCGAGCGCTGGGAGCGGTCGGCGGAGCAGCATCGGGCACGGAGAAATTCCTCTCGGAGTTATGGAATACTCTGGCAACTGCATAACACAGGCCACTTGTGCCGTTCAAAATATACAACTTAAGAGGGTAATTGGGCTGCCGCGATCGGCGATACCGAACGAAAGTCCAATGTCTCAGTTATGCTGAGGCAGGAACCGGTAGTGGAGGCGACGCCGTGCCAATAGGAGGAGTGAGCCGCAGGCCCGATGACAGAAGCCCTACGCTTTGCTGCGAAAGAGCCCGTAGCGCTGCTCGACAGCAAGCAGAGCCCGCATTTCCTGCGACGCCAAAGATTGTCGCAAGTTAAGATGAAATCCTGCCCTCGCAACAAAAATATACCAGTTAAGTCAATGACTTAACTGGTTTTTTGTTGTTCAAAAATCTGGGTGCGGAAATTGCTTCGTGGAAGCGTGGTGGAAGCGCAAGGGGGGAAAGCGTGGCGCGGAATCGGCGGCGCGTACTATGAAATTAGCGGACGGCTGTTGCTCAGAGGCAACGTCTTTGCGCGACATTTTAGGTCACCGGTCGCATCAATCAGCACAACATCCCGCTTACCGTCTCTGCTACATCCAGCGACTCCTTGATGGAGTGATGTTCAAACAGACTGTTTATGCACTCGATCGAGATTCCAGGAAGGCCGCCCTGGCTCGTTTCCTGCAGAACGCGGATCGCTGGTGCTCCAGTGGTAGACTTTGTCACCGCCCCGACCAATCGATCTCGGCGAGAACATCGGTGGCAAGGGTGATCTGGCGAAGGGTGAGGAGGCGGAGAAGACCGGGCAGACGGTCCTGCGCTGTCAGGGATCCTGGTTCCGGCCTTGCTGCACAAACGTCCGATACCTGTGCGGGCTCAGGCGGACGATCTTACGAAACTGCCGGGAGAACGTCGTCTGGTCGGCATAGCCGCACTCGATGGCAATCTCGCTGATCGGCCATGCCGAGTGGCGCAACAGATCGCAGGCGCGATCGATGCGCAGACGGGCGATATATTGTCCGGCCGACATTCCAAAAAGCTGACGGATTTTTTGGTCGAACCGGAAGATCGACAACCCGGTGCGGGCGGCGAGATCGCCAATCCGCAAGGGCTTGTCGACATTCGCCCTGGCATGGGCGAGGGCTTCGGACAGGGCGCGGGTCTCCTTTGGATCCTCGTTGGCGGGGCGAACGTCGCGCGAGATGCCAAGCAGCCCGACAATCCTGCCGGCGTCGTCGCGCAGCGGCACCTTCCAGGTGAGACACCAGCCCTCGCCGCCATTGGCATAAAGATGCCGCTCGAGTTCGGCGGTCAGCATTCGACCGCTCTTGGTTATGACACGATCTTGTTCGGCGATCCGTTGGCCCAGATCGCCCGGGAACACGTCATCGGCGGTGCGCCCGATGAGGTTGGCTTTGCTCCCGCTGCCGGTTCGCTCGACCAGGGTCTGGTTGACCACCGCGTAACGCCCCTCGGCATCCTTGACAAAATAGACCGTATCGAGAACCGCATCAAACAGGTCGCCCTCCGAGAGGGATCGTGCCAGGGCGAGGGAAAGAGAGGAAAGGTAAGCCATTGGCCCTGCCGTGGAGATATTGCCGTTTTTGGAGTTCGAGGTTCGATTTCGGCCAAGACGAGGCGGTGATGCTCCGACACTATGGGGGTGGCGGAGGCGAAAACGAATGCCCTCCCAATCCCCCGACTCGCAGATTGGAGTGACGGCACTGATGAAAGTAGTCGATTCCCATACTGAAGGCGAGCCGACCCGCCTCGTTGTCGAGGGCGGCCCGGATCTTGGTTCGGGCCCCTTGTCCGAGCGCAGGCGCATCTTTGCCGAGCAATTCGACCACATCCGCCGCTTCTCGCTCAACGAACCGCGCGGCTTCGATGCCATGGTCGGCGCGTTGTTGTGCGCGCCGGTTGATCCGACCTGCGCGGCGGGGCTCATCTTCTACAACAATGCCGGCTATCTCGGCATGTGCGGCCATGGCACCATCGGCGCGATCGTGACGCTCGCCCATATGGGGCGCATCGCGCCGGGCATTCACCGCGTCGAGACACCGGTCGGCGTGGTGACTGCCACACTTGAGGGGCGCAACACGGTGACGATCGACAATGTGCCCGCCTATGTCCATGCCGGCGGCGTGACTGTTCATGTCGATGGTCTCGGCACGGTCATCGGTGACGTCGCCTGGGGTGGCAACTGGTTCTTCCTGACCGAGAGCACGCCTTGCGCACTGGATTACGCGGAAATCCCGCGTCTCACCGCCGCATCCAGCGCGATCAAGGCGGCTCTGGTGCGCGCCGGGATCACCGGCGCCGAGGGGGCCGAGATCGACCACATCGAGCTGTTCCAGCCGGGAACCGACGGCGCGAACAGCCGCAACTTCGTGCTCTGCCCGGGCGGTGCTTACGACCGTTCGCCCTGCGGCACGGGGACAAGCGCCAAGCTCGCCTGTCTGGCCGCCCACGGAACGCTGGCGCCGGGCCAGGCATGGGTCCAGGAGAGCATTGTCGGCAGCCGCTTTGTCGGCGTCTATGCGCCCAGCGAGAACGGCCGCGTTCTTCCGCGCATTGCCGGGCGCGCGTGGGTGACCGCCGAAGCGACGCTGATCCTCGACGGCGACGATCCTTTTCCCAATGGTCTCGGGTGATGTCATGACAGCGGCACGTTCGGTTCTCGTCATCGGTGGCGGCATCGTGGGTCTTTCCTCGGCCTTGGCCCTGCGCGAGCGCGGCTTTGACGTGACGCTTCTGGATGACGCGCCCGAACGCCCATGCGCCTCGTGGGGCAATATCGGTCACATCGCGACCGAGCAGGTCGAACCGCTTGCGTCATGGCGGATGACGATGCAGATGCCGCGCCGCCTCATGTCCATCGGCGGACCCGTGAGCTTTCCGCCGTCGGCCATCGCCACCTGGTTACCATTCGGCCTGCGCCTTCTCGCGGCGGGGACGCCATCTCGGTTCGCCCGGGGCAAGGCGGCGCTGAGCGCTCTGCTCGAACAGGCACTGCCTGCGTGGCGGATACGTGTGGCGACCATCGGTGCGACGGATCTGCTGCGCGAGACCGGTCACATCGTCGCCTGGGAGCGTGCCGCCTCGGCCACGCGCGGGCGGCGGGCGCTGGCCCGACCGGCGGCCTCGGCCGCTGTCTCCTGCCATGACCTGACGGATGAGCAGGGTGAACTCCTGAGGGCGACAATCAGCCGCCCGATCATCGATGCCATGCGCTATGAAGGAACGGCCAGCATCGCCGATCCCGGCTCAGCGCTCGACGCCCTGCGGACAGCTTTCCTCGCGATGGGAGGACGGCTCGAAACCGGCATGGCCGGCCGCGAACACGTGACGGGACCGGCTACTGACCTCGTGGTGGTTGCCGCCGGCGTGCGCTCAAAGCGCCTGATGGAAGCGCTCGGTCATCGCGTGCCGATCATCGCCGAACGCGGCTATCACATCCAGTCGCCCTCCGCGCACTGGCCGGCGGGACTGCCGCCCATCGTCTTCGAGGATAGGGCATTGGTGGTTTCCGGCTTCACGTCGGGATTGCGGGCGACGAGTTTCGTCGAGTTCACGCGCCATGATGCGCCGCCCGATCCGCGCAAATGGGCGCGCCTGCGCCGGCATGTGCAGGACCTCGGTCTGTCCTTTGGCGACGACACCGCGACATGGTACGGTTCGCGGCCGACCTTGCCGGACTATCTGCCGGCGATCGGCCGTTCGACAAGAAATCCCCGCATCCTCTATGCCTTCGGCCACCAACATCTCGGGCTGACGCTCGGACCGATGACCGGGGTGATCATTGCCGCTCTGGCCACTGGCGAGCGCTCACCGGTCGATCTGTCGGCCTTCGCAGTTGATCGTTTCGCGGCGGCCTTCTAGGCAGACTTACGTTGGCAAGCCAACGCTTCGTCTGCTTAGCCCTTTGTCTTGTCGCCGGTTTTGATCGGAAAACCGTGGGACACTTTTCCGAAACCTGCTTAGGGTATCGGACCCTAAACCACGGCACATAGGCGCCGGCGGTTCCGCCCCGCATTCTTGCCCAGCTATAATCGCCCATCTTGCACATTCGCAGCTGCGACTGCAGGGCGGATGTCGGCGTCAATTTTGCCACACATGTTGTCGACAAAGAAAATACAAGATATAGACTGGGTTCCAAACCATAGGGAATCGCGCGGGAAAGGCCGGCCGTCGGCGCGGCGCGAGACGAAGGAGCCCCCCGATGACGTCGAACATTTTCACTGGTTGCATTCCCGCCTTGATGACGCCTTGCAAGCCTGATCGCACGCCCGACTTCGATGGGCTCGTGCAAAGGGCAAGCGAGTTGTTTGCAGCAGGGATGCCGGCTGTGGTTTATTGCGGATCGATGGGCGACTGGCCGCTGCTCACGGATGCCCAGCGGATGGAAGGCGTCGAGCGCCTTGTAGCTGCCGGCATACCGGTGATCGTCGGTACCGGTGCAGTTAACACGGCGACCGCCGTGGCCCACGCCGCGCATGCTCAGAAGGTCGGCGCCAAGGGGTTGATGGTCATCCCGCGCGTCTTGTCGCGCGGTTCGTCGGTGATAGCCCAGCGAGCCCATTTCAAGGCGATCCTCTCGGCGGCTCCGGGCCTGCCGGCGGTGATCTACAACAGCCCCTATTACGGCTTCGCCACCCGCGCCGAACTCTTTTTCGAACTGCGCTCCGCCCATCCCAATCTCATCGGCTTCAAGGAGTTCGGCGGAAAGTCGGACATGACCTATGCCGCCGAGAACATCACCAGCAGCAATGACGCGGTTACGCTGATGATTGGTGTCGATACCGCCGTGTTCCACGGTTACGTCAATTGCGGCGCGCTCGGCGCCATCACCGGCATAGGCAATGTCCTGCCGAAGGAAGTGCTGCATCTGGTCGCGCTGTGCACCGCCGCCGCGCGCGGCGATGCCGAGGCACGGATGCGCGCGCTCGAACTCGAAGCCGCGCTCGCAGTCCTGTCATCCTTCGACGAAGGACCCGATCTCGTGTTGTTCTTCAAGTATATGATGGTCCTGAAGGGGCATCAGGGATACGCGCTGCACTTCAACGCGACCGACGAACTCTCCGCTAGTCAGCGGGGCTTTGTAGCGGCCCAGCTTGACCTCTTCGAAACCTGGTATGGCGAGTGGTCGAAACTGCCGGGCGCGGTGCAGACCTGTCGCCCCTGAGCGATAAACGGCGCGCGTGGGACCAATGGCGAGACGGAACGCCGCGGCGCCCGCGCGTCCTCTGCCCTGTTCGGGACAGGTGGCCGCGAGATCGGATCGCCATGATCGAGTTGTCCTAGTGGTTTGACTCCGACAAAGGAGTCCTCCGAAGGCGGTGTTCTCCTGGAGAGAAAAATCAAACCACTTCAACTAGATAATCAATGGTACGGCCCGCCATCGAGCGGGAGCGAAATCTCGGATTCGCACCACTTGTCAGACATTCCGCCTGGTCGCCGACCGGTGGCGCTTGTTTTCCTCGCTTTACGATTGGAGCATGGCCATGTCCTTCACGCCGCACGGCAAACACCTAGTCGCGGGCCAATGGATCGACGGGATGATGCACTTCGCCTCAACGCCGGCCCAGGGTCCCTCGCATCGCTTCGCCGTTGGTACGCCTGAGATAGTCGGGCGTGCCTGCGATGCAGCGGAAGCGGCGTCCTGGACCTATGCCGCGACCTCGCGCGAAGATCGCGCGCTCTTTCTCGAGGCCATCGCCGACGAGATCGAGGCGCGGGCACCAACCATCACCGAAATCGCCGCGCAGGAGACCGGCCTGCCCACCGCGCGCCTCGACGGAGAGCGCGGGCGCACCACCGGGCAGCTTCGCTTATTTGCCGCCCATATCCGCCAGGGTGATTATCTCGACCGCCGCCGCGATCCCGCCCTTCCCGAACGCACGCCATTGCCGCGCCCGGAGATCCGCCTGACGCAGCGGCCGGTTGGTCCGGTGGCCGTTTTCGGTGCCTCGAACTTCCCGCTGGCCTTTTCCACGGCAGGCGGTGACACCGCCGCCGCGCTGGCCGCCGGTTGCCCGGTGGTGGTGAAAGGCCATTCCGCCCATCCCGGCACAGGTGAGATCGTCGCCGAGGCGATCCTTGCCGCGATCCATCGCTGTGGCCTTCCGGCAGGCGTCTTCTCTCTCGTTCAGGGCGGCGCCCGTGAGGTCGGCGAGGCGTTGGTCACCCATCCGTTCATCAAGGCCGTCAGCTTCACCGGATCGCTCGCCGGCGGCCGCGCGCTCTTCAACCTGTGCGCCGCCCGGCCAGAGCCAATCCCGTTCTTTGGTGAACTGGGAAGCGTGAACCCGATGTTCTTGTTGCCCGCCGCGACTGCGAACCGGGCCGAGGCGGTGGGGCTGGGCTGGGCCGCATCGCTCGCCCTCGGAGCCGGGCAGTTCTGCACCCGTCCGGGCATCGTAGTGGTCGTCGACGGTCCCGATGCCGATCGCTTCGTCACCGCGACGGCGACCGAACTGGAGAAGATTGCGCCGCAGACCATGCTGACCGACGGCATCGCCACCGCTTACCAAAAGGGCTGCGGGCATTTCGTCACCAACGAGGGTATCCGGCCCGTGGTCTTGACTGTTTCGGAGGGGCGCGCTGCCTTGCCCAATCTCTTTGAAACCACAGGGCAGACATTCGCCGGGAACCTGTCTCTGGCCGAGGAGGTCTTTGGTCCGCTCGGCCTCGTCGTCCGCGTCGCGTCGCTTGCGGAGATGCACGAACTCGCCCTCGGCTTTAAAGGTCAGTTGACCATGACAATGCACATGGATGACGCAGATCTCGAGGTGGCGCGGAGCCTCGTGCCCGTTCTTGAGCGCAAGGCCGGGCGCGTACTGGTCAACGGCTTCCCGACCGGAGTCGAGGTCGTCGATTCCATGGTGCATGGGGGACCCTGGCCGGCCAGCTCCAACTTCGGGGCGACCAGTGTCGGTACGATGTCGATTCGCCGCTTCCTCCGCCCGGTCGCCTACCAGAATTTCCCCGAGGCGCTACTGCCTGATGACTTCAATGCCTGACAAGGCCCGGCGATAGAGGCGGGCGGCCTTCGACCAGGCGCGCAAGGCGCAGGTGCCGGTTTTGGCCGCTGGGGTCGCTGGCGTGACAAGTGGCAGATTTGTCTTGCTCGCCCGAATCGTCGACAGTATGCATGCAGAAATTGGATGCGGTTTGATGGCAAGAGTTGATTGATGGCAAAGGTAGATACCAGCCACATGGATGCCCCGAGATCTCGGGGGTCCGGAACCCAGACGGTTTATGCCACATTGAGGCATGAAATCCTGGTGATGGATCTCGAGCCGGGTAGTCCCCTGGATGAAGTCAGGCTGTCCGAACGTTTCGAGATGTCGCGCACGCCCATTCGGGAAGCTCTCCTGCGTCTGGCCTCGGAAGGACTGGTGACGACGCTGCCCAACCGCAACACGGTTGTGACGCCAATCGATTTTGCCACTCTGCCGACCTATTTCGATGCGCTGTCGCTGATGTATCGCGTGACGACACGCGCCGCCGCAAGCCGTCGCAATCCGGCCGCAATGCAGCGTGTCCGCACGTTTCAGGATGCCTTTGCCGCAGCTGTCGAGGCACAGAACGCCCAGGCGATGATCGAAGCCAATCGGGAGTTTCACGTCGCCATCGCCGAAGTCGCCGGCAATTCCTACTACACCGCCTTCTTCGCGCGGCTGCTCGACGAGGGGCGCCGAATCCTGCGGTTCTACTACTCCACCTTCGATGATCGCCTGCCGCGACAATATGTCCAGGAACACGAGGATATTGTCGCCGCCGTCGAGGCGGGGAATGTGGACGAGGCAGACCGGCTCGCCGTCGCTCACGCCAAGCAGATTGTGCGGCAGATCCAGGAATATATCGCCAGAGATGTCAACAACGCTCTGACGCTGGACAGGCTCTGAACGTCCATGGCCGCAAACGAGTGGTCAAAATCTGACGCTTGCGTCCAGCAAGCGACAGATTGTTTTGACCACAAGATCAACAATTGAGAGGGGTCTGACCCACAAGACGGATGCGATCTATCCGTCTCGATCGAACTGCTCGGACCTTTCGGCGACGGGCTGCGTCTGGTCAATCAGGAAGGCTTGCGCTGATGTGCTGACGAGAGGCAGGAGGGCGGCGCGAACCTGGCGGTGATAGGCATCGAGAAAGGCGATTTCGGCCGCCGTCAAATCCGGCAGATTTGCCGCTGAAAGGTCGATCGGCGCCAGCGTCAGCGAGGCAAAGCGGCAGAAGCCCGGCCCCGCTTCCACCACTTCCACCTGGTTCTCGATCCTCAAACCGTAGCGGCCGGCCTCGTAATAGCCTGGCTCGATGGTCATGATATGGCCGGGCTCGAGCCCATAGGGGGTGGCCAGCTTCGAAAAGCGGTGCGGATACTCATGCACCAACAGACGATGGCCGACCCCATGGCCGGTGCCGTGATCATAGTCGAGGCCGAGATCCCAAAGCGGCCGGCGGGCGAAGGCATCGAGTTGGTGACCCTGGGTCCCGATCGGCATAGTGGTCATGATCAGCGCCAGGAACCCCTTCAGCACAGCTGTGTAGGTGCGCCGAATCTCAGCAGTTGCCGGGCCGAGAAACAGGGTGCGGGTGACGTCCGTCGTGCCGTCGAGATATTGGCCTCCGGAATCGATCAGATAGGGCGCGCGGCTGTCGATGGCGGCATTGGACGCCTCTGCCGCCGTGTAGTGGCAGAGCGCCGCATTCTCCCCCGACGCCGAAATGGAGCGAAAGCTCGGCTCCAGAAAGCCCTGACGGCATTGGCGGAACGCCAGAAGCCGGGCTTCCGCCTCCAGTTCGGTCACGGGGTGGTCCGAGGTTTCGCGCCGTCGTCCCTCGCTCGACACCCAGGCTAGGAACTCGGTCAGTGCCGCCCCGTCCTCCACATGGCAGCGTCGATAGCCCGCCAGTTCGACGGCAGTCTTGCGCGCCTTCAGAAGCGTCAGCGGGTTTGCCTGCGCGATCATCGTGCCCTGCGCCGCCTCCACGGCGAGCCTTACCGCAACCGGCGAGAATTGCGGATCGGCCAGTACCGGGCCGTTGCGCACGATCTCGGTGATCCGGTCGAGGAACTGCGCCGGAGCCGTCAGGCGCACACCCTCCAGCTCGAAATCTGCCCGGTCATTGCCGATCTTGCGGCTATCGACGAACCACTCGGCGCTGCCGTCAGTGGCCAGCAGCAGAAAGGACTGCGGCACCGGGTTCATGGCAATGTCGGCGCCGCGCACGTTGAGCAGCCAGGCGATGTTGTCCGGCAGCGTTTCGACGAGCGTGACCGCGCCCGCCTGACGGATCGCCTGACCGGCACGGCGTCGCTTGTCGGCCGAAGTCTCGCCAGCGACGGATGCCGGCATGGCCAGCACCGGCCCGACAGGAGCCGGCGGGCGGGCAGGCCAGACGAGATCGAACAGATCGTCGGCGCAAGGCACAAGGCGGCCGCCGACCGAAGCCATCGCCACCGCCATCCGGTCGTGCAACGCGCCGGTGATGAGCATCGGATCAAAGCCGATGGCCAGGCCGGCACGGGCGTGGTGCCGCATCCAGTGATCAATCGGGGCATGATGCAGGTGGCGGATCTCGAACAGAGTCTCGTCCACCTCGCGCCGCACCTGGATATCATAGCGGCCGTCGACGAAGATCAGCGCGGTCTCGGCGAGAACCAGCGCCAGCCCGGCCGATCCGGTAAAGCCCGAGATGAACGCCAGGCAATTGTCGCGAGGGGCGGAGACCTCGCTCTGATGCGCATCGGCGCGCGGCACGATGAAGCCGTCATAGCCGCGCACGGCCATTTGCGCGCGCAGCGCGGCGAGGCGCTCCCCGATTGTTTGCGACATGCTCACCGAACCCTCTTTCATCACCCCGGACGGCCCCCTCAGATGCGCGGACCGCCGCGCGCCTTCACCATCTCCACCAGACGCGAAAAGACGCCGGGAGATTGGCGCAGTCCGTCATGCTCGAACTCGTTGGTCACCCAGTGCTCCAGATGGCCGACACGGGCCGCCGTCTCCAGCGACAGGCCGGCATCGACATACATGTCGTCGAAGTAGATCGCGGCCGCCACCGGCACCTCGTTGGCCGCCAGCCGGGCGGGATCATAGAGACGGCTGTAGTCAGTCCGCGCCGCGAGCGCCATGGCCCCGGCCCGGAACGGCCGCAACGACCGGGTGTCCTCGAACATCCACGGGAACATCATCTCGCCGGTGAAAAGGAGCGGCCGTCGGTCGGTGCCGAATTCCGGGAATTGCGCGCCGATGCGCTCGGCCGCCCAGCCGGTCGCGCCAGCGCCCTGGCCATAGATGCTTTCCTGGAGAACAGCGAACAGCGGGTTGCCGTCATAGGATGTCGCCTGCATCACCGCGGCAAGGAAGCCATCGGACAGCCGGTCTTCCGCCGTGGACGAGAGGGCTTCGTCGATCAGCCAGTGCACGTTCTCAAAGCCCGGCGCCATGCCGAAATCGATGCCGAGGGTCTGGAAGCGGCGCACCGTCAGCCGATCACCATCTGGTAGTCGGATGTTGCCCGTCGACAGCAGATCGGCGATCCGGCCGACGCGGGCACGGTCCTCACGATAGCGGGCGTAATAGCGGTCGGTCTTGGCGGCGACGCGGGGATAGGTGCGGCGGTAGATATCCTCGGCTGTGGCCGCAAGACCGGCGAGCCCGCCCGTCACGTAGCATGCAGCCAGCCCTTCCGGCGCCTGCGACAGATAGGTGAGCGTCAGGAAGCCACCATAGCTTTGGCCGAGCGTTTCCCAACGCACGCCGCCAAACAGGGCTTTGCGGATATGCTCGCAGTCGGCGACAATGCTGTCGGCCCGGAAACAGGCAAGATAGTCGGCCGCAGCGGCGCCATCCTCGCCGAAGCGCGCCATGGTGCCACTTTCGATTCGGGTACTGCGGCCGGTGCCGCGCTGGTCGACCAGCACAACGCGGTGGGTCTTGATGGCTTCCGTCAGCCAGACCGGACCACCATTAGCCGGGCGTGGCGACTTGCCGCCGGGGCCGCCTTGCAGAAAGGCGAGCAACGGCAGGTTCTCGCTGCGCCGGACGGGATCGCAGACCTCGCGCGCGAAGACATCGATGGTTTCGCCATCGGGACGCGACCAGTCGAGCGGTACCGAAACCGCATGGTCACGGATGGACAAGCCGGGAATGGTGGTGTCCGACAACAGCATGGCAGCGTCCTTCAGTGCCTGATGCGGGGATCGAGCACCGCGTAGAGAAGATCAACGACGATATTGGTGATGACAATGAAAAGGCCGCCGAGCATCACGACGCCGATGATAATCGGCCGATCCTGATTCTGCACCGCCTGCACCGCCAATGCCCCGACACCCTGCAGGCCGTAGATCTGCTCGATCACGATCGCTCCGCCGAGGAGAAATGCAATATCGGCTCCGAGCTGAGTGACCAGCGGCGTCAGGGTGCTGCGCAGGCCGTGGCGAAGCAGAACCGCGCGCTCCGACAGGCCCTTGGCCCGTGCCGTGCGGATATAGTCCTCGCCCATCACCTGCAGAAGATTGCCGCGCGTCAGGCGCGCATAGATGGCGGCGGTAACGAGCGCCAGCGTCGTCCAGGGCAAGACGAGATGCCATGCCCAGATCAGCGGGTCTTTCAGGAATGGTGCATAGCCGCCGGGCGGGAACAGGGTGAAGCCGGCCTGCCGGGGCAGAAAATAGAAAACGTAGAGCGATAGCATGCCGAGCACGAAGGTCGGGAAGCTTAGCCCGACGAGAATGATCGTCTGCCCCAGGCGGTCGCGCCATCCGCCCGGATCCCGCGCCGACATGATGCCGATGGGAATGCCGATGAGCAGCCAGAAGATCACGCCGCCGATCACCAGCGACACGGTGGCGGGAATGCGGGTGACGATCAGCTTGGCCACCGGCTGCTGGCTGCGATAGGAGAAGCCAAGGTCGCCTTGCAGCGCCTTGCCGACGAACTGGAGATATTGCTCGTAGATGGGCCGGTCGAGACCCAGATTGGAACGAATCTGCACCAACTGGAGTTCCGTCGCCTTGTCGCCCGCGATGACCCGCGCCGGATCGCCGGGGGCGATGTAGAACAACAGGAACACGAACAGGCTGAGGGCAAACAGCACGGAGGCGGAAAACAGAAGCCGCTTTGCAAGGAAATTGCTCATCCCCGTCCCGCCTGTCTGCTCTTCTTCTTGAACCGACTGATGCGGGCCGGCGCGGAGCGCGGATCGAGCGCATCGCGCAGGCCATCACCGAGAATGTTGAAGGCAAGGGTGGTCAGCAGCAGTGCAGTGCCGGGAAAGATCACCAGCCACCAGGCGACGAGATAGATGGAATTGCCGGCCGCATCCGCGAGCATTCCGCCCCAACTCGGCGTTGGCGGCACGATGCCGAGGCCGAGAAAGGAGAGAGTCGCCTCGAACACCACCGAACTCGGGATCATCATCGTCGTGTAGATCAGAATCGGCACGCTGAGATTGGGCAGGATATCGCGGATCATGATGGAGAGTGGGCCGGCCCCCAGCGATCGGCTCGCCTCGATGAATTCCCGGCGCCGCAATGAGCTGACCTCGGCGCGGATGACGCGTCCTACGGTCGTCCAGCTGAAGAAGACGATGACGCTGACGCTGAGTTCGAGGCTCGGCCCGAAGACCGAGACCAGCGCTAGGGCGCAGAGCAGAAAGGGCACGCTCATCACCAGATCCATGACGCGGCTGAGCACCATGTCGATGGCGCCGCCGACATAGCCGGCGACCACGCCAACGACCAGACCGATCAGGGAGGCCGCCAGGGAGGCGAACACGCCGACCAGCAGCGAGACGCGCGCGCCATAGGCGAGCCGCACGAGCACGTCGCGGCCGAGATGGTCGGTGCCGAGCGGGAATTCCACATTCGGCGCGACGGGAAGCCCCATGTCGCTGAGGCCGGTGTCGCGATACTGCTCGATCGGTGAATGCCCCATGGCTGTCTCGATGAGCGGCGCGCAGGCCGCGAAGATCACCAGAAAGCCAATGAAGACCAGCGCCACGAGGCTGGCGCGATCGCGCCTGAAACGGCGTATAGTCAGCGCGAAAGGGCTGCGCTGGACGACGGTGCCCGCCGCCGGTTCCTCCGTCATGGTCGCGCTCACGCGATGCCCTCCGCATGGGCCGTCACCAGCCGTCGTTTTCCGGTCGTGCCGCCGCGCGGCTCATGAAATGACGCTGCAATCAGCTCCCGCGTGTAGGGATCCTGCGGATTGGTATAGATCGACTCGGCATCGGCGAGTTCGACAATACGGCCATTCTTCATTACCGCGATGTGGTCGCAGACATGGCGCACGACGGCGAGATCGTGCGAGATGAACAAATAGGTGAGGTTGAGATCGGTTTGAAGCTGGCGCATGAGATTGAGCACCTGGGCCTGGATGGACACATCGAGCGCCGACACCGGCTCGTCGAAGATGATGAGTTCGGGATGGAGCGCCAGCGCGCGCGCGATGCCGATGCGCTGGCGCTGGCCGCCGGAAAACTCCGCCGGAAAGCGGTTATAGTGCTCGGGATTGAGACCGACTGTCTCCATCAGCCCCTGCACCGCCCGTTTGCGGTCGCTCCCCGAACCGATGCCATGAATGCGCAGCGGCTCGCCGATGATGGAACTCACCCGCCGACGCGGATTGAGCGAGCCGAACGGATCCTGAAAGACCAATTGCACCCGCTTGCGCATCTCTCGCCACTGGCGGTGCGTGAGAGTCGAGAGGTCATGCCCCTCGAACGTGACACTGCCGCTGGTTGCCGGAATGAGCCCGGCCAGCACGCGGGCGAAGGTCGATTTGCCGCAGCCGGATTCGCCGACAAGCCCAAGGGTCTCGCCTTTGTAAAGTTCGAGATCGATGCCCTTCAGCACGTCCAGGCTGTGTGAAGCCTTGAAGAATCCGCCGAAATGATAGGTCAGTCGAACGTCAAGCGCCTCGATGACGCGCGCCGGGCGTATGTGCGTCTTCTCGGTGTCGGCTGGCACTGTAATGGTCGGTTGTGCCGGCATTTCCCGCTGTGGCGCCGCTTCGAGCCAGCACAGGCTCTGGGTTCCGTCATCGAAGAGTCGGAGCGGTGGCGAACGGGTGCATGGCTCCCGTGCGTCGGCGCAGCGCGCGCGGAAGGCACAGCCTGCCGGCAGATCGATGAGGCTGGGTGGCCGGCCGGGGATCGGCACCAACGCGCTGCCGGGCGTGTAGTGGGCGGGCGAGGACTTGAGCAATCCGGCCGTATAGGGATGGGCCGGTTCGGCGAACAGCGCCTCGCTTCGGCCGATCTCCATGCGCTGGCCAGCGTACATGACCATCACATGATCGGCCACGCTTGCCAGGAGCGCGAGATCATGGGTGATCATGACGACCGTGGTGCCGCGTTCGCGACGCATTTCGTTGATCAGGGAAATGATCTGCTGCTGCACGGTCACGTCGAGGGCTGTGGTTGGCTCATCGGCGATGAGGAGCGGCGGGCCGAGCACCACCGCCATGGCGATCATGACGCGCTGGCGCATGCCGCCGGAAAACTGATGCGGATAGCTGTCGAAGCGGGACGCCGCATTGGAGATGCCGACCCGTTCAAGCATCTCGATCGCCCGCCGCTTGGCCACGAGCCGCGAGACGCGCTCGTGGGTATGGATCATCTCGGTGATTTGCGAACCGATCGTATAATAGGGATTCAGGCTCGACAGCGGATCCTGGAAGATCATGCCGATCTTGGCGCCACGGATCTCGCGGATCTGCGATGGGGTTCGGGTGAGGAGATCAACGCCCTGGAAGCGGATCTCACCGGTCATCTCGGCATTGGGCAGGAGCCCCATGATCGCCTGCGTCAGCACGCTCTTGCCCGAGCCAGACTCTCCGGCGATGCCGAAGAATTCCCCCTGCTCGACCTCGAACGAGACATCGCGGGCAGCCTGCACGATGCCGTCCTCGGTCGGCAGGTTGATAGTCAGGTTTCGGACCTCAAGGACTGGCATGTGCTACTCGCTGTGAGGACGATCTTGAATGCCCATATCCGGCCGGCTGCTCCGCCAAGCAGACTTACGTTGGCAAGCCAACGCTTCGTCTGTTTAGCTCTTGGTCTTGTCGCCGGATTTGATCGGAAAGCGGTGGGGACAGTTTTCCGAAATCTGCCTAACGGCTGAGCCAGACATTGGTCCAGTCACCCTGACCGCCGAGCGCATAGGGCAGGAAGTTCTGCACGGCAGCGCTGCGATACAGCACCACTTTTTCTGCGACATAGGGAATGATCGGCGCGTCTTTCATGACCAGTTCGTCCACCTGGCCCCAGAGTTTGGCGACCTGATCCGGCGTGGTTGCGTTGATGGCCTGCGCCGCCAGCACGTTGGCTTCAGGATTATTGTAGTCGGTATAGTTGTAGGTCTGGTGTGTGCCAGTATAGGAGAACTGTGGCTGGAAGACCGAGCGCGCGGCACCACCGACCCAATCCGGCGCCCAGCCGACAGGAGCAATGTCCCAATTGCCCTCCTTGGTGTTGAGCGGATTGGTCATGAATTTCGAATAGTAGTCCGCCGGCGCTACCGGAATGAGATCCAGTGTAATGCCGGCCTTCTTCATACTGGCCTGAATCGTCTGGGCAACGGCCGGCTGATAGCCAACATTGCGGTAGGGCATCTTGAGCGTGATGCCGTTCGGGAAGCCGGCCTCGGCCAAGAGCGCCTTGGCCTTGTCCACATCACCGGCGCCGTTCTTGCTCGCATAGAGATCGAACTCGTGATAGCCGAGCACGCCCGGACCGAAGATGCCGTTCTGCTGCTTGGCCAGCGTCTTGCCCCCTATCTGCTGGACCAGCGCGGCCTTGTCGATGGCATAGTTTAGCGCCTGGCGAAGCTTCGGGTTCTTGAGCGCGCCGTTATTGTTGCCCGAGACCGTGTTGATGAAGATGAACGAGGTGCGACCGGTGGAAATCGGCAGCAGCTTGGTGTCGCCGGCAACCATCAGCATATTGAGGATGGCGGGCGGAATGACCACGTCATAGACCATGTCCGCGTCGCCGGCCTGCAATTGCTGGATCGCCGCGTCGGCCGGGATGCCGAATGTGATATCGATCTGGTCCACATAGGCCTTGCGCAGTGGGTCGGATTCAGGCTTCCAGGACGGATTGCGCACCAGCTGCAGGCTGCTGTCGGGCGTATAGGCGCCGACCGAGTAAGGTCCGCTGGAGATGAAGTGAGACCGATAGTCAGGCCCGTCTGGCATATAGTCTAGCACTTCGATGGGCGCAGGCGCCGCCGCCGTGAGCGAGAGCATATAGATGAAGTCGCCGGCAGGCTCGGTCAGGGTGATGACGATGGTCTTGTCGTCAGGCGTTTCGATGCCGGAAATCTCAGTGCCCTGAACATAGGCCTTCATGTCCGCGACAACCGGCTTGACCTTGGCGAAGCCATCGCAGAACGACTTCATGCCCTTGATCAGATCGACATAATAGGTCAATCCGGCTGAACCGAGCGCGGGATTGCACATCCGCTTCATGCCGCGCGCGAAATCCTTCGAGGTGATCGGCCTGGCGCCCGACGGCGTATTCCAGGTTACACCATCGCGCAGCGTGAAGGTGTAGGTCAGACCGCCATTGGTCGGCTGCGGAACCGCGACGGCGAGGTCACCCTTGGGTTCGATCTGCTTTGTCTCATCCACCGAGGCGTCATAGCTGATCAACTGCCGGCTAACGGCGCGCAGGAAATTGTTGGTTGTGACCAGAGCCGCCGAGGTCGGATCGAAGTGATCGAGATCGGCGGTGCCGACAAGCTTCAGAACCCCGCCGTGCTGAGGCTCGGCCGCCAGCGCAAGGGTTGAACACGATGCAGTCAAGACCGCCATAGCGAGGTGCCGCCCGATGTTCTTCAAACGAACGCCCATGATTCCGCTCCCCTTTTGCTTTGAAGACCCGTGACCGGCGGATGACCCCTCAGCCGTCTACCAAACTTTACTGATGGGATAATCCCTGTCAATAGGGTTGTCGACAATTTGCACACAAGATATATTCTGAATGAAACTGAAGCAGGCCGATCCGGGAAGGAATGCGACATGGCGTTATCGAACCTGCCGGTGGGGATCACCGATGGTGAGTATCTGGAACGTCTGACACGCCTGCGGGCGGTTCTGGGTGATCGGAAGATCGACGCCTTTTTGCTCGGCGCGACGGAGAGCCTGCGCTACATGACCGGGCTCGGGTGGCACATGAGCGAACGCTTCCTGGGCGCCATCGTGACGGCCACGGACCTCGTCTACATCGTTCCCGGCTTTGAGCGCAGCCGCGTGGAGAGCCTGCCGCATCTGCCTGGCGAGATCCGGGTCTGGCAGGAAGAAGACAGCAGTTCCGCCCTCATTGCATCGTTTCTCCCCGCTGGCGGGCTGCTGGCCATCGACGATGCGGTGCCGTTGTTCGTATTCAACTCCCTGCGGCACGAGATTCCGGCCGGGCAACTGGTTGACGGCGGCCCGATCCTGCGCGACCAGCGACGACGGAAATCGGCGGCGGAAATCGCCCTCATACAACATGCCATGGCCCTGACGTGGGAAGTGCAGCGCCGCGCCCACGCCCATATCAGGCCGGGGCTCGCCGCGTCCGATCTCGCGCGGTTCATCGACGCGCAACATCGCGCGCTCGGGGCGCCTGACGGATCCAGCTTCTGCATCGTCTCTTTCGGCACGGCGACCGCCCTGCCACATGGGGCGGATGGCGAGCAGATCTATGCTACGGGCGATGTCGTTCTGGTGGATACCGGCTGCCGCGTCCATGGCTATCATTCCGATCTGACGCGAACCTATGTGATGGAAGAGCCGACGGCGGAGTTCGCGCGGATCTGGGCGATCGAGCGAGAAGCCCAGCAGGCGGTGTTCGAGGCAGCGACAATCGGCGTGCCGTGCGGGCGTCTGGACGATGCAGCGCGCGCCGTTCTCGTCCGACACGGATTGGGACCCGATTACGATCTGCCGGGATTGCCGCACCGTGCCGGGCATGGACTCGGCCTCGAAATCCACGAAGAGCCCTATATCGTCCGTGGCAATGATCTATCTCTGGCGCCGGGTATGTGCTTTTCCAACGAGCCCATGATCGTTGTTCCCGAGCGGTTTGGCATCCGGCTGGAGGATCATATTTACATGGCCGCGGATGGACCGCACTGGTTTACGACGCCGGCCACCGGGCCGACTACCCCCTTCGGCTGAAACGCCAGAGGGCAGTGGGGCGTTTCCGGAGCGCCGGCCTGTGGGAGGCCGCGCGAAGCCCTCACGCCGTCAGCGACCGTTCGGTTTGCGGGTCGAACAGGTGCATCTGGGTCATGTTGATCGACAGAGGCATCGTCATCCCCGCCTTTGGCGCCCCTTCGGAGTTCAGGCTGGCACACAGACTCGAGGATCCGGTGTTGAAATAGATCATCGTCGTGGCGCCCAGCGGTTCCACCAGATCGATGGCTGCATCAAGCGGTGCCCAGCCGGGACGATCCTGCCGCGGTCCGATCGATTCCGGCCGGATGCCGAATGTCACCGCCGTGCCGGCATGGCGACCGAGTGTCGCCGCCCGTGCGGCCGGAACGGCCAGACGGGTGCCGTCGTCCAGCAGGATGTGGAGCGCATCACCCTCGGCGACGAGGCGCGCCGGCAGAAAGTTCATCGACGGCGAACCGATGAAGCCGGCGACGAACTTGCTCGCCGGGGCGAGGTAGAGTTGCTGTGGCTCACCCATTTGCTCAACAATGCCCCGGTTCATCACCACCACCCGGTCGGCCATGGTCATGGCCTCGACCTGGTCGTGGGTAACATAGACCGTAGTGGTTGGCAGCAGCTTGTGGAGGCGCTTGATTTCGGTCCGCATTTTGACGCGCAGCTTGGCATCGAGATTGGATAGTGGTTCGTCGAACAGGAACACCTTGGGATTGCGGACGATGGCGCGACCCATGGCGACGCGTTGGCGCTGACCGCCCGAAAGCTGCGCCGGGCGTCGCTCGAGCAATTCGGTGATGTGCAGGGTTTCCGCCGCCGCCGCGATCCGCGCCGCGATCTCCGGTTTCGGCAGCCGTTGCTGTTCCAGACAGAAGGCGATGTTCTCGGCGACCGTCATGTGGGGGTAGAGCGCGTAGTTCTGGAACACCATGGCAATGTCGCGCTGGCCGGGTCCGAGCCGATTGACGACCCGGTCGCCGATGAGAATCTCGCCGCCCGAAATATGTTCAAGGCCGGCAATCATCCGCAGCGTCGTCGACTTGCCGCAGCCGGACGGGCCGACGAAAACAACGAACTCCTTGTCGTCGATATCAAGGCTGACACCGCGCACAGCTTCGTGGATGCCGTAGGACTTGACCACGTTTTTGAGTTGCAATCGTGCCATCGCCGCATCCTCCTCAGCAGGTTTCGGAAAAGTGTCCCACGGTTTTCCGATCAAAACCGGCGACAAGACTAATGGCTAAACAGACGAAGCGTTGGCCTGCCAACGTAAGTCCGCTTAGTGTTCGGTCAACCAGACCAGCATCGCGCCCGCGGCGCGATTGGCCCAGAGATGGTAGGGAATGGCCTTGATGGGCCGCGACTTCAGGACGGGCGGGGCGCCGCGGTAGAGGACGCCGCCCCAGTCGTCGGCATCGACCTCGAGGGCCTCGCCTTCCAGGATCACCGCGCCGCCGAGCAGGTCGGCGTCGAAACGGGCGGTGAATTGCGTGTCGCGGGCGATCCTGAGTCGTTGCGGCTCGGTGCCGATATCAACCTCTTCCACGCAATAGACGATGGGACCGCGCTGGAGCGCTACCCGAGCGGCATCCTCGTTCACGGCAGGGTGGGCGTAGAGCCGCTCGACCGGCATGTCGAACGTCAGGCGGATCTCATCACCATCCGCCCAGTCGCGGGTGAGCGCCACGTAGCCCTTGTCGAGCGAAGCGGCGATGTCGACCGCCTGACCATTGACCGAAAGACGCGCTTGCCGGCACCAGCCGGGCACGCGCAGCTTGAGTGTCAGACGGAACGGACCATCAAGGCCGATAGCAAGGCGTATGTCGCCGTCCCAGGGATAGCCGGTATCCTGACGCAACCGGACGGTCTGGCCGGCGACCTTCATCTCGGCACTGTTGCCGCCATAGAGGTGGACGGCGATCTCGCTGCCCTTGACGCCATAGAAATACTGCCCGAGCGAGGTGAGCAAGCGCGCGATATTGGTCGGGCAGCAGGGGCAGTAGTGCCATTTCCAGCGCCGATTCTGGCCGTGGCTCTCCAGCACGTTTTCATAGAAATAGTGTTCGCCGTCGCGTGCAATGCCGGATAGGGCGCCGTTGAACAGGACCTTTTCCAGCATGTCCGTGAACTTGCTGTCGAGGTCAATCCGGGCCATGCGATGACTCCAGAAGCCAAGGGCGACTGCCGCGCAAGTCTCGGCATAGGCGGTTTCATTTGGCAAGTCGTAGGCGCGGGTGAACCCTTCGTTGGAGGCCGAGGGGCCGAGGCCGCCGGTGACATAGAGCTGTCGCGCGCTGAGATTGTCGAACAGACGGTCGCAAGCCGCCTTGAGGCTCGGATCGTCCGCCTCACGAGCGAGATCGGCCATGGCGCAAAACAGATACATGGCCCGCACGGCATGGCCGACGACCTCCGTCTGGTCACGGACCGGCATATGCGCCTGACTGTAGGCATATGTCTTGAAGACATAGTCGTCCGGATCCTCGCCACGCCGACGCGCCTCGTCATCAAAATAGGACGGCATCCGACCGCGCTCATCGACGAAATAGGAGGCGAGCTTGAGGTGACGCGGATCTCCCGTGATGCGATAGAGCTTGACCAGTGCAAGCTCGATCTCCTCGTGTGCGTCATAGCCGCGCAACTTGCCGGGCTCGGTCCCGAATATCGCGATGATATGATCCACCAGGCGCAGCATAACATCGAGAAACCGGCGCTTGCCGGTTGCCTCGAAATAGGCGATGGCGCCTTCCAGCAGGTGGCCCATCGAGTACATCTCATGCAGATCGCGCAGGTTGCTCCAGCGCTTGTCCGGCTCGCGGCGGACAAACCAGCTGTGGATATAGCCATCCGCCATCTGACCGGCCGCAAGCTTGTCGACGATCGCATCGATCTGGGCCTCGATCCCGGCGTCGGGATGCGCTTTCAGGGTGTAGCTCGCCGCCTCGATCCATTTGCCGAAGTCGGAATCGAAGAAATGCTGCATCGACAGGCCGCTCGGCTGGATCGGGCGCACCAGCGCCGCGGGCGGCCGGTCGAAATTCAGCACTTCGATGAAGCCCTCCTCCTCGAGGCGCCTGTGCTGCGTCGGAATGGTCACGGTGCGGACGGTCTGCGACCAGCTCTTCCAGAAGCCGTCATCAAACGACACCCGGCTGTGGTCGGCCGGGGTGTAGCATTCAAACCGGCGCGGCTCGTCGGTTGGCGCGGCCCGGGTGGACGAGGACATGGATTTCTCCGTTGGTCTGGGAGGAGGGCGCTATTTCACCGCGCCGGCGGTGAGGCCGCGCACGTAATAGCGTTGCAGAAGCAGGAAAAGCAGGATGCAGGGCACCATGGTCAGGGTGATGCCGGCCTGAAGCGCGCCCCAGTCAATGATGCCATAAATGCCCGAGGAGACGTTCACCAGCATGATCGGCAACGTGAACTTGGTCTGATCGGAGAGGAAGATCAGGGCGGCCAGAAACTCGTTCCAGGCATTGAGGAAGGCGAACATGGCGACCGTCGCCGCTCCCGGCAGCGCAAGCGGCAGCATGATGCGCCGCACCAGCGTCCATTGCGATGCGCCGTCGATGCGCGCCGCCTCGATCAGGGCGCCGGGAACCGCGTCGAAGGCATTGCGCATCATGAAGATGGAGAAGGGCAACTGGAAGGTTGTGTAGACCAGGACCAGTCCGAAAAGACTGTTCTGCAGTCCGAGGATCTTCAGCACCAGGAACAGCGGCGTCAGGATCGACTGGAACGGGATCATCATCGTCGCCATTACGACCATGAAGATCAGAGACTGGCCGGGAAACCGGAATTTGGAAAAGCCATAGCCGGCCGGAACGGAGATCAGTATCGTCAGCAGGACTGTTCCGAGTGCGATAGCTACGGAATTGGCAGCATAAACGTACCAGCCCGCACCAACATTCTCCAGTCGGCGGTAATTCTCCAGCGAAAACGCCTTTGAGAACAAAGCCACTGGGTTTGCGAGCGCCTCCGCTGCCGGCTTGAAGGAGTTGGCGAACGACCAGACGATTGGCATCAGGAAGATGATCGCCAACAGCAGCGCCACCAGAAAATAGGCGGAATAGCCGAGCCGGTCGGTGACCGACGGTCCCGATGTGGCGGCCGGGGCGAGAGCAGGGGCGGGGCGGGTCATCGGCCTTCCTCCGGGCGGTCGCGCAGGAAGCTCAACTGCATAGAGCTGATCGCCACCAGAACGACCAGCAAGGCAAAGGACAGGGTCGAGCCATAGCCGAGCCGGTAGGAGGAAAAGGATGCCAAATAGATCGAGAACACCGCCGAGATGGTGCTGTTTTCAGGCCCGCCCTGGGTGATGATGAAAAACTGGTCGAAGGCCAGCATGGAGGAGGTGACGTTGAGGACAAGAGCCAGCAGCAGCGCGTTCCGCATCAAGGGCAGGGTAATACGGCGAAACCGGCCGAATATCCCGGCGCCATCGATCTTCGCAGCCTCGACCACATCTTGCGGGATGCTCTGAAGCCCGGTGAGCAGGATGACCATGGTGAACCCCGCCGTCTTCCATACCACCGCGAGGATGATGACGGCCAGCGCCGGCCAGAAGCTCTCCAGCGGCCGAGGCGCCACATCGACCAGTCCGAGACCGAGCAGCACCCTGGAAAACACGCCGCTGTCGGGATTGAGCAGCCACATCCACAGGGTCGACGCCGCGCCGAAACCGATCACCACCGGCATGAAGTAGACGGTCCGGAAGATTCCGGCGCTGCGCAGCGGCCTGTCGACCAATAGCGCCAGGGGAAATGCGACCGTCAGGATCGCGGCTGTCACCAACGCCGTGTAGAGGAGCGTGAAGCCAAGCGACTGCCAGAGTTGCCCATCGCCGAACAGTTCCACGTAGTTGTCGAGGCAGATGAAGGTCTGCCGGCCGAGAAGCGGCCAGTCATACAGGCTCATCCACAAGGTCATGGCGAGCGGGATGACGAAGAGGCCTGTGACGAACACCATGCTGGGAGCGATGAAGGCAAGCCCCAGCCAGCCATGCGGCTCGCGGCCGGTCTCCGCCGGACCGGCGCCGGACTGTGCTGTTTCGCAGTGTTCCGCCACGCTCGTCATCCTTCTGTCGGCGGTGGGAGCGTCGGGCGGGGTCAACGCGATTGCGCGCCCCGCCCGGCATTGACTATTTGGGATTGGTGCGGTCGAGGATCCTGGTAAACTCGGCCTGCGCCTTCTTGATCGCGCCATCGACGTCAGTGCCGAAGATGGCGCCCTGGATGAGGTTCAGGAACGGGCCGGTGCGGCTCACGAACAGTTCGTCGGAGGAGAAGGTGTAGGGCGTGCGCGCCTTCGCCAGTACGTCATAGGCAACGAGATTGCGGCTATCGAACTGGGCATAGGCTTCGCCCGCCACATCCGTGCGCGGCGGCATGCCGGATTCCTTGGTGATGAACACCTGCTGCGCCGGCTGCATGTAGAAATTCACGAAGTCGAGGAGCACCTTCTTCTTTGCCGGGCTGATGCCCTTGATCAGAGAAAGCGAGTCGCCACCGGCAAAGCTCGACTGACCGCCATTCGGTCCGGGGATGGGCGCCACCTGGAACTTGACGGCGGGATATTTGCTGGTCAGCAGGTTGACGATATAGGACCCCGTCATCAGCACGCCAACCTTGCCGGACGCGAAGGCCTCGACGGCATTGTTGCCATTGCCCGAGCGCGCGGTCGGATGCACGGCGCCCGCCGCCCACATGTCGCGGTAGGCGGCGATCGTCGCGCGCATGGTCGGCGTGTCGACAGTGGCCTCGCGGCCGTCCGCGGACAGAATATCGGCGCCGCCCGCCCAGACATGCGGCAGGAAGTCGTAGACCAGCCAACTGCCGGAGTTGGCGACAAAATAGAACCCATAGATGTCGGGGCCGAGCGCGTGGATCTTCTTGGCATCCGCTGCGATCTCCTCCAGCGAGGCTGGCGCCTTCTTCGGATCGAGCCCGGCCTTTTCGAACAGATCGGTGTTGTAGGCGATGATGGAGGCATCCGGCAGGGCGGGAACGCCGTAGATCTTGCCGCCATAGGTGGCGAGACGGATATGCGACGGGCTCATCGCCTGCGCGTAGGGCACGCTTTTGACGAAATCGGTGATGTCCTCAAGGCTGTTGCTGGCGGCGAATGTCGGCAGATAGATCAGGTCGAGAACCGCGCCGTCAGGCGGAGCGCCGCCGGCGATGGAGGCGCCGAGCTTGGGAACCATCTGCTCCGCCGTGATCTGCGTGACGGTGACCTTGTCGGAGTGGGTGGTGTTGTACTGCTCGGCAAGCGCCTGAAGAACGGCCCCGGACGAGGTGCGAACCCATAGGCTCGCCTCTTCGGCATCGGCAATCCCGGTGGAAGTTGCGAGCATGGATGCTGCCAGGATGAGATCTGTCTTGCGCATGGCATTCCCCTTCTTGACGCGTTTGTGACGGACGCAAAGGCCACGATACGTGGGTTTTTGCAGTTGTCGACAGTTTGTGCGCTGAGAAATGCAAAAAGGTTTTTGCAGATTTGAATTTATTGGATAAATGCTCTTTGCATCGACAATGAGGGGCTGTTGATGAAACCGATCTTGCATCGGCGGCGCACGCTCAGGGATGTCGCCAAGGCGGCGGGCGTAAGTCTGTCGACGGCGTCGAACGCGCTCAACGCCACCGGGCGCGTCAATCGCCAGACCCGCGAAACCGTCCTTCAGATCGCCACGGAGATCGGCTTCATGCCGAATGCGTTGGCCCGCGGTCTGCTCAGCCGGCGCAGCTTCACAATCGGCATGCTGACCAACGACACCTATGGCAGACTGACCCTACCCATGATGGCCGGCGTCTCCGAAAGCCTGGTGGATCACGGCATCTCGGTATTTCTGTGCGCAACCAACAATGATCCGCGGCGGGCCCAATTGCATCTCCAGGCGCTGCTGGCCAGGCAGGTCGATGGCATCATCATCACGGGCACGCGCCGTGACCTGACGCCCGCAGTCGAACTCTCCGGCCTGCCCGTTCCGGTCGTCTACGCATTTGCGGAAGGTCCGGCGCAGACGATCAGTTTCGTGCCGGACGATGCCCACGGAGCCCGTCTGGCGGTCGAGCACCTTCGAAGCCTGGGCCGCTCGCGGATTGTCCATATCACCGGGCCGATGGACTATCTGGCGGCACGCATTCGGGCCGCTGCCTATCGCCAGATCTGCGGCGACGCATCCGAGGTCCGCTACGGCGCATGGACCGAGGAGTGGGGCTACGAGGCGACGCAGGCGATTTTCTCGCGTGCAGGCGATCGGCCCGACGCCATATTTTGCGGCAGTGACGAGATTGCACGCGGCGTGATCGACGCCCTACGCGATCTGGAACTGTCTGTCCCCGGCGATGTCGCCATCGCCGGCTATGACAATTGGGAGGTCATCGCCAGGCAGACCCGCCCGCCCTTGACCACGGTTGACATGGAGTTGAAAGAAGTCGGGCGCCGCGCCGGTTTGGCGATGCTGGCGCTGACACGCGGGGAAGAGATCGCACCTGGCGTTGTCGAATTGCCCTGCCGGTTGGTGATCGGCCGGTCTTGCGGCGGCTGATGCGGCGCCAGGGCTTTGTGAGGTATGCCTCCGATCTCTCCCGCTCTGGGCTGGCCGACGGTCCCGTCGGCTTCGACGGACCGGCGCAACGCAAGCGGGAATTCGCCGCCGACATGGGCCTTCAAGCGCACGCTCTGCGCATGGCGGCCGAGGGGGCGGTTGCCGCCTACGAGCAAGTGGTCGGCGAGCGCTGGAAGCCCTTCGAGCGCCCGGCCGATCCGTCCGCGCCGACGCTGGACCGCAAGGCGGCCGAACTTCAGATAGCCGCATTTGGCTGATCGCTCCCGATACCAGGGCGGGGCTCGTCAAGGCCCCGCCTTCGATCTTTCCCGTCCTGCATTGAGTCGGAACGCTCGGCGTTTCTGGCTCTTTTGCGTCGGCACGACCTTTGGTCGCGGCCGAAAACGGTCTTGAGATCGGTTCATCGCAGCCCCGTCCGGCGCTTGTTGTGCCGGAGCCGGGGTACGCGCAACGGCTTTTGCCGTCCTCCCCTTCGGTCCGGCCCGTCAACCTGGTTCGACACTTTCGACAAGGGCGACTGCGGGTGCGCCGCTCCCCTGATCGCCGAGCTTGGAAGCTGTTTTCTTTGCGCCGATCTCGGCATCGTACCGGAACTGGAACCCCGCCCGGATCATGCGGCTTACCTTCAGTCCTGGCTGAAGGTGCTCGGCGATGACCGACGGGCGATCTTCTCAGCGGCTGCGCAAGCTCAGAGTGCCGTTGCCTATCTGCATGGCCTGCAGGGGGAGATGACGGAAGAGCAGTATGCGGCGTGACGTTTTCTGCGACTCCTCAGGTCCGTTGTGCGCTCTCTGTCTTCTTCTATGACGGCAGCGAACCTTATCGGATGGAAATGGATGGACAAATGGGTGAGGGAGGCGCTACAGGTATTTGGATGGAAATGGATGGAATAATGGATGATGGCCTTTGACACATCGACCGTGCGGATCACGGCGGACATTCTGTCCCTGATAGCGGAGATCGATGAGTTCAAGGGTGCTTGGCGAGCGCTTGGTCGTATCGCGCCCGACCGGTTGTCGAGCCTGCGCCGTGTAGCCACGATCGAAAGTATCGGATCGTCAACTCGCATCGAAGGGGCGAAGCTGAGTGATCGTGACGTTGAGAAGTTGCTCTCCAACCTGAAAATCGGTTCCTTTGTCACGCGCGACGAGCAGGAAGTCGCTGGCTATGCCGAAGTCATGGAGACGGTATTTTCAGCCTACGACGTGATCCCGCCGACAGAGAACCATATCCGCCAGCTTCATCGCGACCTTCTGATTCACTCATCCAAAGATGAGCGTCATCGTGGCGAATGGAAGTCGCTGGCCAACCATGTCGAAGCGTTCGATGAAAGAGGCCAGAGCCTTGGCATTGTATTTGCCGCGGCGTCACCCTTCGATACCCCGCGGTTGATGAGTGAGCTTGTTGATTGGGTGCATGCCCGCGAGATTGATAAAGCTCTACATCCGCTGTTGATGATCGCCGTATTCATCGTCGTCTTTCTTGAGATCCATCCGTTTCAGGATGGCAATGGACGCCTGTCCCGGGTCTTGACAACTCTCCTGCTTCTGCGTGCTGGCTATGCCTATGTGCCGTACAGTTCATTGGAAAGCGTCATTGAGCAGAACAAGGAAGGCTACTACCTCGCCCTTCGCCGCACACAGGGTACCATCCGCAGCGCCCAGCCGGATTGGAACCCCTGGCTCGAGTTCTTCCTGCGCAGTCTTCAGCTTCAGAAACGGCGGCTTGAACACAAGATCGAGCGCGAGCGAATCGTTCTCGGTGATTTGCCGGAGCTTTCGATCGCGATTCTTGAGCTTGCGCGGGAGCGAGGGAGGGTGACTGTCATGGAAGCAACACGGATAACGGGCGCGAGCAGGAACACGGTGAAGGATCACATAAGAGTGCTGACGGAACATGGCCATCTGTCGCAACATGGCGCCGGACGGGGAACCTGGTACGGCCTCGCCTGACCCCGCGACGCGCTGTGAGTCTGCATTCCTCGGAGCCCTGTGCACGCGTCTTTGAACCTCGGTCCCTTCCTTGTGTGTCCGGCCTTATGGCGGATGTCGTCTCTCTACCGGCTACCGCGACGTTTGATCACGCGCCCATATGAATACCCATGCGGTCGGTCCATGTCGGCATTGGCCGCGTTTACCAACTCGATGAGATCGTTGAAGCGCACCGCGCTCTAGAGGAAAATTCCGCGGGCGGGAAGATCGTGGTCACGACAAGAGCGCTGCGGTGATCGCGACTGCGGTCAGCCTGAGCGACTGTGTTGCATAAACTGGGACAGCCGGCGCAACCGTAGTGCTAGAGCGTCGTGCATTCAGATGTATCCGGCGGCTTTAAAGTAGTTGCGGCATTCGGTTGTCGAATAGAGGCCGCAGATGTCGCCGATTGCCTTCCAGAGGCCATCGAAGGTCCGGATCGCGCGTGCCCTGAGGTGAGCCTTGAGCTTGGAGAAGGCCATCTCGATGGGATTGAGATCGGGACTGTATGGCGGCAGGAACAGCATCCATGCCCCGCGCGCCTTAATGGCGGCCTCCGCCTTTGGGCTTTTATGGGCCGCCAGATTGTCGAGGATAACAACGTCGCCCGCAGACAGCGTCGGGGCGAGCTGGGTCTCGACATAGGCCTCGAAGATGCGTCGGTTCATTGGCCGATCAATGACGAAGGGAGCCGTCAGCCCGAAGCATCTGAGACCGGCGATGAAGGTCTGCGTCTTCCAGTGGCCGAATGGCGCCTTCGAACGCAGCCGCAGGCCCTTCAGGCAACGGCCACGCAGACGGGTCATCTTCGTCGTGGCGCCGGTCTCATCAAGGAAGACGAGCCGATGCGGCTCAAGCTGCATTCTTGGCTGCCGGCCCATCCATGTCTGGCGTGCGGCCTCCACGTCCGGCCGGTCTTGCTCGCTGGCCAGCAATGTTTTTTTTGAAGCGATAGCCGTTGCGGATCAGCCAACGCGAGATCGAGGACGGATCAACGATCGTGCCCCGCTCAGCCAGTTCGGCCGCCAGTTCCGACATGGTGATGTCGTCCTTCTCGCTCACCCGGCGTATCAGGAAGTCCCGGTGCGGATCGAGCTTGGAATAGCGCCAACCACCCTCCGGCTTCGCCGTGAGGCAACCGGTTTGGCGAAACGCCGCCATCAGCTTCACCACGAAAGAGACCGACACATCGAAATGAGCCGCCGCCGCATGTCGAGACCCGCCATTGTCGACATACCGCGCAATGCGCTCGCGAAGATCAAGCGAATAGGACCTCGGCATCGCAAATCACCTCCCACCGAAGTGAATCACGAAACAACAGTCTCTGGAATCCCCTACGATTCAATCAGAATGCACACCGCTCTAGCGCCTGAATCGCGTCAGATAGTTCGTGAGGTGGAACGGGACCAGATCGGCATGAGGAAATTTGCCCAGCCCGTCGTTCTGGCGCGTCATAGCTAGAATTTCGTCTTTGAGGGCTTTTAGCCTGGCTTTGACGGCATCGTACTGCTCGGGCGTCAGCTCAGACTCAAAGTCGAAATAATGGCTGTGTCCAAGCTGGGCTTCGGCCGCCAATTGCTTTGTCTTTAGCCGCGAAACATCGAGCATTGCGGCCAGAAAATCCGACACGGCACTAACGGTTTCCGGTGACACGTTGTCGGGCAGCAGTGCATTTCCGGTCGGCAGCAGGCGGCTGAAATCCAGCATCCGGCCGACCACCACATAGAATTTCTCGACAATGCCATGGGCCATGCCTTCCGAGTGGAAGCGCACTAGCCCTACCTGTTCGAGCAGCTTGAGATGATAATGAGCTTTCGGACGAGCGATGCCGAGTTCCCGGGCCAGTCCCGCGCAGGTCATGGGCCGGTCAAGCAGCACACTCATGCGATAGCGCAGCGGCTCGGCGAGCGCTCGCAACTGTTCAAGGGATTCAAGATAGTAGACGTCGGGAATGCCAGCCTCTTCGCCCTTGTTCGCATCGGTCCCGATCTCGCCGTCAGCCGCCATCATCACCCCTTCGCGCCTGTCCGCGGCACAACCAAAAGTTGGATCGCCGTTGGAGACGACTGACTCAAATCGGCGTTCCAACGATTTACTTTTGAAACCTGGTCTTGTCGATCCTCGTTTCGCTCCAACCGTATTCTGCTCCAAGACCTCAGAGACCGTCGGCAACCCGCCAGCAGGCGGTCCTGTGTCCGTTCACAGGTCCGGCAAGCTCCGGTTCCTGGGTCCGGCAGCGGTCTATGGCCACCGGACAGCGCCCGCGAAAGCGGCAGCCCTGATAGTCGACGTCTGGGCTCGGCGTTTCACCTGCCAGCGGCGCTTCGGTCCGGCGGTGTGTGGGATCAGGCTGCGGAACCGCTGCCAGAAGCGCCTGCGTATAGGGGTGCCGTGGCGCTCCAAACAACGCCTCGCGATCTGCGATCTCGACAATCCGCCCCAGGTACATTACGGCGACCCGATCGGCAACATGCTCCACAACCGCAAGATTGTGCGAGACGAACAGATAGGTCAGGCCCAGGTCTGCTTGCAGGTCCTTGATGAGATTGAGGATCTGCGACTGGATCGACACGTCGAGCGCTGAGACGGGTTCGTCGCAGACCACCAGCTGTGGATTGAGCACCAGAGCACGGGCGATGCCGACGCGCTGACGCTGACCACCGGAAAACTCGTGCGGAAAGCGATCGGCCAGCGCCGGATCGAGGCCAACGCGGTTCATCATGTCGGCGACAATGGCGCTACGTTCGGCTGCCCTGCCGATGCCGTGAATGTCCAGGCCGGCGCGGATCGACCGTCCAATGGTCGCATGGGGATCGAGTGAGGCGTAGGGATCCTGGAAGATCAGTTGCATGTGACGGCGCAGGGGCTTCAGATCGCGCGGCGGCAACTGTGAGATCACATGCCCGTCGAAGACCACCTCGCCCTCATCGGCCGGTCGGAGGCCAAGGATGGTGCGGGCAAGCGTCGTCTTGCCGCATCCCGATTCCCCGACGAGGCCAAGTGTCTCGCCGCGCCGGATGACCAGGTCGACACCGTCCACCGCCTTGACGGTGCCGGTGCGGCGGCGCAGCAGGCCGGATCGCACGGCAAAATGGGCGCTGACGCCGGACACCGTGACGAGTTCATCGGCGCGGTGCGTCTTGCCGGACGTTGCCTTGGTCATGGTCTCGCTCCTCGGCTCAGTGCGGATTTATCCAGGGAGTGATCAAGCACGCTAGATTTCCAGGCTTGTGTCGCGGCTCAATCGGGCTGGCCCGGGCGAGCCACATCGTCCGAATGGGACCGCGACCGAGTGGGCTCGGGGATGGCAAGCCAGCAGCGAGCCTGCCGACCGTCCGGAAGGCCGACGAGAGGTGGCGGTTCGGCATGGCAGCGCTCGAAGGCGAACGAACAGCGCGGTGCGAAGCGGCAACCGGCCATGGTGAGCCCCGGTGGCGGCACCGAGCCGGGAATGGCATCGAGGCGGTCGCGGCGGCGGCCCTGCACCGGCATGGAGTGCAGTAAGCCTCGCGTATAGGGATGGGCAGGCTGAGCGAACAGCGGAACGACGTCGGCGGTCTCGACGATCTGGCCCGCATACATCACCGCTACGCGGTCGGCAGTCTCGGCCACCACGCCGAGGTCATGGGTGACGAGGATCAGCGCGGTGCCGAAGTCGCGGCATAGTCCGCGCAGCAAATGCAGGATCTGCGCTTGCACTGTGACGTCGAGGGCAGTTGTCGGCTCATCGGCGATCAGCAGGCGCGGCTTGAGTGCCAGCGCCATGGCGATCATCACGCGTTGAGCCTGCCCGCCGGACAATTCATGAGGATAGGCCAGCGCTTTGCGCTCGGCCGCCGGCAGGCCTACGGCCTTAAGCAGCTCAACCGCCTCGAGCCAGGCCGCGCGACGCGCCATGCCACGATGGTGACAAAACAGTTCGGCCACCTGCCAGCCGATCTGGATGACCGGGTTGAGGCTGGCCTTCGGCTGCTGGAATATCATGGAAATGCGGTCGCCACGCAAAGCCAACAGGTCAGCTTCGCTGGCTTTGACGAGATCGCGTCCGTCATAGAGGATTTCGCCGGCGGCAATCCGGCCGGGTGGCGAGACAAGGCGAACCAGCGACAACGCGGTGATGGTCTTGCCGCAGCCCGATTCCCCGACAAGGCCGAGGCACTCGCCGGCGCGAACATGAAGGTCAACGCCGTCCACCGCGCGAATGATGCCGGTTTCGCCGGTAAAGTGGGTACGCAGTCCGCGCACCTCAATGACCGGGGCGATCGGCGCTGCCGGAGAGGCGGAGGAGTGCATGGGGGAGGATAGGGCGGTCATGAGTGCTTGGGGTCCAGGACGTCGCGCAATGCGTTGCCGAACAGGTTGAGGCCGAGGATGGACAGGAAGATTGCCATGCCTGGCGCTGCCACCACCCACCATGCCGTGGCCAGGAAGGAGCGGGAGGACACCAGCATCGCCCCCCATTCGGGCAGCGGAGGCTGGGCACCAAGGCCAAGGAAGCTGAGCGCCGAGGCCGATAGCACGGCGAGCGGCATGACGTAGCTGGTGTAGATGACCAGCGCCGGCAGGATCGACGGCAGGATCGTGCCGAGCGTAATGCGCAGTGTGCCAGCGCCAAGCACTCGCATGGCGTCAACATATTCGCGCTCGCGCACCGACAGAGCTTCGCCTCGGACCAAGCGCGCGTAGCCGGGGATACCGGCGATGCCCACGGCAACCATTGCCGTGGTCAGGCTCGGCCCTAGCGCGGCGATGATGGCCAGCAGCAGCAGGACATAGGGAAAGGCCAGCATAATATCGACGAGACGCATCACCAGCATGTCGGTCCAGCCGCCGCCGGCGACGGCCAGCAGGCCGAGCAACACGCCGCCGCCAAAGGCGATGGCTGTGGAATAGACACCAACCAGCAGCAGGTAGCGGGCGCCAAAGATCACGCGGCTCAACAGGTCGCGGCCGAGTTCGTCGGTCCCGAACCAGTGGCTGGCGCCGGGCGGCAGCAGGCGGTGCGCCATATCGATTTTCAGGGGGGCGTAGGGCACGAGCAGTGAGCCGAAGGCCGCCATCAGGATGATGACAAGCACCGCCGCGCCGCCGATCCGGCCCGAGCGATGACGGGCAAGGCGCCGCAGGATCCTTATAAGGCCGCTGCGCCGCGGTCGGTGGTCGACCGTTCCGGCGGGAGCGAGCGTGCCCGGCGTGGTCTGATGGGTCACTCGATCACCTGTGGTTGATCCTGGGGTCAGCCCAGGCATAGAGAATGTCGACGACCAGATTGACCGACACATAAGTGCAGGCCGAGATCAGGATGATGGCCTGGGTGATGGTGAAGTCGCGCCAGCCGATGGCCTTGACTGCGAGCTCGCCGATGCCGTGCCAGCCGAACACCACTTCGATAATGAAGGCGCCACCCAGCAACCCGCCAATCTGCAGGCCGACGATAGTCAGGATCGACAGGAGCGCGTTTGGCAGCGCGTGACGCAGCACGATATAGGCTTCGGAAAGGCCCTTGGCGCGCGCAGCCTTGATATAGTCCTGCGACAGAACGTCGAGCATGCTCGATCGGGTGATGCGCGACAAAGGCGCCGACTCGATCAGTCCGAGTGTCAGGGCTGGCAGGATCAGCGACCGCAGATCGCCGGTGCCGATCACCGGGAGCCACTTCAGCTGGACTCCGAAGAAATAGATCAACACCAGCCCGAAGAAGAAGGCAGGCATGGAGATACCCATGATGCCGACGGCCATTGCCGCCTCATCGATCCAGCTGCCCTTCCAATAGGCCGAGGCAATGCCGGTTGTCAGGCCGACCAGTACCGCTACCAGCAGGGCGGCGCCGGTAAGGATCATGGTGTTGACATAGCGAAAGCCGATCTCATCGGCCACCGGGCGACGGGTGCGGATGGATTCGCCCAGATCGCCCTGAGCCACCTTGACTGCGTAGCTGGCAAACTGCTCGTACCACGGTTTGTCGAGATCATATTTTGCACGAATGGCAGCGATTGCCGCTTCGGCCTTCTGTTCGGTTACTTTTCCCGAATAGAGAGCGAGCACGGCGTCTGTGGGGATCAGTGCCTTGATCAGGAAAGTGGCGAACAGAATGCCGGCCAGTACCGGGATGGTCACCAGCAGGCGTCTCAGGATGAAAGCGGCCATGGCAGTCCTCGGACGATAGTCCGGGAGCGGGCAGGTTCGCCCGGCCCCGGACTGGACACGCGCCGGTTATTCGGCCTTGATGTCGGCGGAAAGCAGGTAGCCGAGATAGTCGAAGTGATAGCCTGAGACATTGGCCTGCGTGGCGGTGACGCCCCAACTGGTTAGGATGGGGATAGCCGTCATGTCTTCAAGCAGCGCCTTCTGCGCCTCGCTGACACAGGCGGCGCGTGCCGCAGGTTCAAGCGTGGCGCTGCAGCGCTTGAGCGTGTCGTCGATGGCCGGATTGGGCACGAGCTTCTTGCGATGACCGGGCGAGGCGAACAACTGGGTCAACACGTCGGCGTCGCTGTCGGTCCAACGCATCAGGTCCATGTCCCAGCCATCCTCAAGCAGGCTGGGATAGAAGGCGCCCCAATCTGACGTTTCCAGGCTGACCTTGATACCGATGTCGGCGAAATTGCTCTGGACGACCTGCAGCGTGCGATCGATATGGGTGAAGCCGGAATAGGAGCGGATGACGAATTCGGCCTTCTGGCCGCCCTTGTCGAGGGTGCCATCGCCGTCGCTATCGGTCCAGCCATCCGCCGCCAGTAGTTCCCTGGCCTTGGCTGGATCGTAGGGCGTGCCGTAAGTTTCGGCCACCTTGGCGTCGTAATAGGGAATGGCTACCGACAGAAGGCTGAGCGCCGGTGCGCCATAGCCACCCCAGGCGGCATCCACCGCGGCCTTGCGGTCGATCGCATAGCCTAGCGCCTTGCGGAAGGCCGCATCGCCGAACGGCGCCTTGAACTGATTGAACTCAAGGAAGACGAGGTTGCCGTTCGACTTGTTGATGATGGTCTTGAACTGCGGATTGCTGGCGAACTGCGTAATGGCGTCGGCCTGCAGGCCGGCGGCGGTAAGCTCTCCGGTTTCGAGGGCGCTCTGGGCGACGCCTTCTTCGGCGATCACCGTCAACACCACTTCGTCGGCATAGGGTGCGCCTTTGTTGGCAACGTCGGAGCGGAACTGGGCATGATAGGAGGGGTTGCGCTCGAGCGTAATCGAGGTGCCGGGGATCCACTCCTTGAAGGCGAAGGGCCCGGTGCCTACCGGGTGACGACCGTAATCCTTCCCGTATTTGGCGACCGCCGTCGGCGAGTTGATGCCGATACCAGCGATCGCATTGAAGGCTGGAGCGAACGGTGTCTTGTAAGTGAAGCGCACCGTCATGTCATCGACGGATTCAACTTTAGAGAGCGAGCCCATATTGGCAAGCTGCGGCGAGGCGTTGGCCGGATCGAGAATAGCGCCATAGGTGGCGGCGACCGCGGCGGCATTGAAGAGCGTGCCGTCCTGAAAGACGATGCCGGACCGCAGCTTGAAGGTGATGGTGGTTTGATCGGCGCTAATGTCCCAACCCGTCGCGAGCCAGGGCTGCGGCTTGCCATCCGCATCGAAATAGACAAGGCTTTCAAGCATGTAGCTGTTTATTATATCACCCGCCGTCTGTGAGATCGTGGCGATATTGTAGAGCGTCTCCGGGTCTTCGCCGAGACGAAAATGCAGTGTTGCGGCCTGGGCAGAACCGGTTGCCGCCACACCGAGGGCAAGCGCTATGGCGCCTGCGAGCGGTCTGATGATGCGCATCGTCTAGGGCCCCTCTGTAGTCATCGCAATGGGACTGGCTTGGTTGTTTCTGGATTGGCTGCCCGGATTTACAGGTGTTGTTTCCCTTCTCGGTTGCAGCTAGAGGAGGCTAGTAAAAATTTTTTGACTAGTCAAACATATTTTCTAGCCATGTCCAAAATTTGTGCTAATCGGAATTGGACCCTCTGAATTGCCCCAAAGGCCCCCTGTGCGGCACCAGGCCAGACCAGGCCTCCGCTGACCAACCCCTAAGAATTCGGGATCAACAATCATGACTGTCTGGCTCGACGACGCCATCGCTTATACCCAGTCCTGGCTGAGCTATCAGATGGGCGCCACCCAGTTGCCCGGCTGCGTCGTGGCCGTGGTGAAAGACGGCGAAGTGGTTGCCGAACTCGCCTTCGGCGTCGCCGACATCCGCAGCGGCGAAGTCATGACACCGGCCCATCGCTTTCGCGTTGCATCGCATTCCAAAACCTTCACGGCCGCTGCCATCCTCAAGCTGCGTGAAGCGGGAAGATTGCATCTCGACGATGCCATCGGCGGATTTGTGCCGGGCTTGCATGATAGGCTCGCCGAGGCGACCATAGAGCAGTTGCTCTGTCATGGAGCAGGGGTCAGCCGCGACGGCTCCCGAGCCGATTTCTGGGGCAACACCGGCCCGTTTCTCGATCTGGCCGGCCTGCGAGCCGCGCTCGGCGGCCAGACGGTGATCGACGGCGGTACCCGCCTCAAATATTCCAACATCGGCTATTCGCTGCTTGGGCTGCTGATCGAGGCGATATCCGACGAGCTCTATGCAAAGTGGATCGAGCGCGAGATCGTTACGGCAAGCGATCTGAAGGAAACGACGGCCGATCTTTACGAGGCGCAGGAGACTGGCCGGCTCGCCAGTGGCCATAGCGGCATCATGCCATTTGGGCGCCGGCCGATGTCGGGCATCGCAAATACCCGGGCCATGGCCGCGGCTACCGGCTTTGTCAGCACGGCTGCGGATCTCGCCCGGTTCTTCAACAGCCTGTCGCCCAACGCCACCAAGAGTGTGCTGTCGGTTGCGAGTCGTCGGAGCATGGCACTGCCGCGCTGGCCGCTCCCCGGCTCGCCGCTACGGCGCGGTTACGGTCTTGGCACCGTCACCGGAGAGATTGGCGGCCACGGCTGCTTCGGCCACGGCGGCGCCTTTCCCGGTTTTCTGACGCGAACGGTCACCGTGCCCGATTGGGGCATTACCGTCAGCGTTCTCACCAATGCCATAGATGGATACGCCGCGCAGTGGGCGGAGGGCATCATCGACTTGTTCAACGTGTTTTCCGAGCGCGGTCCAGCTTTGCCACACTTGCAGGAATGGAGCGGGCGCTGGTGGAGCATTTGGAGCGCCATTGACCTGGTCCCGGTCGGCGACCGCCTGTTGGTCGGCGATCCCGCAGCCTTGCAGCCGCTGGACGCCGCCACTGAAATCACGGTCAGCGATGCAACGTCAGGCGTCGTTACCGAAGCTTTTCCAATGGCAAGCTTCGGCGAGACCGTCCAACGCCACCCGGGCGACGCCAGCTCCAAGCCAATGTTGCAGATCGGTGCGCTCACCTACTGCGCCGACCCAGCCGATCTTTCGACCATCTGACAGATATCCGTTCCGGACCAAGCGGCACCGGGCGCCAGTCAAGGAGGGAACCATGCCGATCATCGACCGAATCGCTGCCTTTGGCGACGAACTCACTGCCATACGGCGCGACATCCACGCTCATCCGGAAATCGGCTTCGAAGAAGTGAGGACATCCGGCATAGTCGCCGAAAAGCTTGCATCTTGGGGTATCGAGGTGCATCGGGGGCTCGGCAAAACCGGTGTGATCGGTGTCATCAAGGGCAAGCTGGGGCCGGGGCGCACCATCGGCCTGCGGGCTGACATGGACGCGTTGCCCATGCAGGAGCAGTCCAACCTGTCCTATGCCTCTACCATTCAAGGTCGCTTTCACGGCTGCGGTCACGACGGCCACACGACCATCCTGCTTGGCGCGGCCCGTTACCTCGCTGAAACACGTGACTTTGCCGGCACCGCCGTGCTGATTTTCCAGCCAGCCGAGGAAGGAATGGGTGGTGCGCGCGCCATGCTGGCCGACGGCCTGTTCGAGCGTTTCCCCTGTGACGAGATCTATGCCCTGCACAATTCGCCTCTCGACCCACCCTACCGGGTCGGAATCAAGCCAGGTGTGGCCATGGCCGGTGCCGAATTCTTCGATGTGAAACTGCGCGGCAACGGCAGCCATGCCGCCCATCCCGAGCATTCGAGCGATCCGATCGTGGCCGTTACGCATCTGGTCCAGGCGCTGCAGTCAATCGTCAGCCGCAATGTTGGTCCGCTTAAGGCGGCAGTGGTGTCGGTGACCCAGGTTCACGCTGGCAGCGCCTACAACGTGATCCCTCAGGACGCAGAGATCTGCGGTACAATTCGCTATCTCGACCACGAGACACGCGACCGCGTGGTCAGTCGCTTCCGCGAGATTGTCGAGGGCGTGGCGGCCGCGTTTGGCGTCGAAGCCGATGTTGATATCCGCAACGGGTTCGACGTGCTGTCCAACACCGATGCACTGGTCGACGGCTGCCTTACGATTGCCGCCAGCGTGGTCGGTGACGCCAATGTCTACATCAAGAACGAGCCGGTGATGGGCAGCGAGGACTTCGCCGACATGCTGGCGCGGCGGCCGGGTGTCTATTTCACCGTCGGGCACGGCGGCTCGGTGCCGGTGCACAATCCCGCCTTCGTGCTGGACGACGGCCTCCTGCCAGTTGGCGCCAGCCTGCTTTCCCGTCTGGTCGAAAAACGTTCGGTCGCTGCGTGAACAAGATATGCGGAACCAGGGGGGTACCGCTCACGCATTCGGCACAAGAGCCACCGAATGGCTGTGGTTAACAACGAAGCGTCATCACCCATACCCAGGCTCTCTTCGCAACCCGTCCAGTGCCGCAGGGTGGCTCGGCTCAAGACACCCTTTGTAAAGCGAATACGTCAAATGGCGATTTCGAGCAAATGTCGGTCTCGGTAGTTGCGAGCCCCCGCAACCAGTCTGAACCAAAGACCTCAGCAAAATCAATGATTTGCTGGGGTCTTTGTTTTTGCAGGTTTATCCTGCCCTAAGAAAATCAAGTAGTTAGCATCGCAGGTTCAAATCGGGGGTCCAGTAGCCCGCAACCAACGTGCGACGAGGAAGCGTCTCCCTTCTGGTTGGGCTATTCTTATCCGAAAGCGCGATGCCGGTATCTCGTTGACATGACGGCCGAAGCGGACCCATTCGTGCAGAGTCCTAGCCCAACCGCGACTGCGGGAGAGTGCGAAACGGGCTGACCGATTCCCGAGGTCGGTTTGTCGACACCCGAGAGGCTGATGATCCATCGCAGGGGATCAGAGTTTCGGACCAACCGCTCAAGGAGCGGCATTGAGGCGGACTATCTGGGGAACGCCGTTCCCGTAGAGAAGGTGTCGAAGGTCTGCCGCAACGCGAGAAAGTGAGTCGACTTCGTCAGGACCATTGTTGATGGAGAAGCAGGATGGAGTGAGCATAGGATCTCCGATCCGGAAGGCGGATTCCGGAGCGATATGGGCCGCAAAGACAGTCCGATTGCCAACGCAATGGCTGGTCTTGGCGGATGGAAAGGAGGAGATCGGGTGGCGAGCACCTGATCGAGCAATACCTGAAACTCTGGTGGCCGGATCAGGCTAGCGAACGATCAGCGTATGAGTGAGGTGCCGATGGCGCGGAATCCTAAGCGCAGGTAAATTGCCGGCGTTGCCTAGCAAGTGCCACTTTAGAGACGGCACTCGCCAACAGTTTTTCGGCCACCTCGGATGCTCCAATACAACAGCTTCGGATTGCTCCCCCTCACCGCAAGTAGCAAGAGAACGCTACTCCAGAGGCCTCGAAATCACTTGGCACCCTATTCTCCAAGTGCGACGGCTTCATCTGGCCTGGGTTTCCTTGACGCGTTTGAGCAACATGAACAGGTCGTAAGCGGCTTCTGGATTGGCGCGTTCCTCCGGCTCATCGTCAGGGGTAGCGGCGGATGGAGTTGTCGGACACGCACCAGCGCCTCCGGGTTGGTTCGTGTTACCCCCCGTTGTCGAACAGGCCCCAATCTGAAGCGCCCGAAGGAGCAGCCAAGGCGCGTCGGACAAGGCTGCTCGCAATAGCCCGTCCGACATTACTATCCGGAGCTCTGCCTGCGAGAACTGCGGCAGCATGTGGTCCGAGACGAGATCAGCTCGTGCTGGTGAACTGCTGATTGTACTCGACAGAGACGTCGCCAACAACATGACCGCAAGCAAGTTCTTGAAGCGGCCGACGCCATCGGCAGTATTCCAGTTGGCCACCTGAGGCGAGAACAGGGAAACGGCTTCGCCAGTCATGTAATGTCTTTCAAAGAGTTATGCTCGCGGGCGAGTTGCCGCCGATCCCGGTGATCCGGTCGCGGAGTTCACGCAGGTTGTTGCCGAAGATCCTTTCGAACACGCCGGTTGAGCGCACAAGCATGGCTCCATAGGGCGACTTGGTTCGATCAAGAAAACCTGCTTCGGTTGAGGCGATGATCAGTTTGCGGCATGTCTCCGACGACATCTGGGCAACTAGGAATCTGCCGAGATTCGACTGCTCAATCACTCCCGGCCGGGTCTTCCAAGTCTCGATGAGGCGCGGCAGCGTGTCAGCCGTGAAGATGGCATCGAGCAAGCGATCCTTTCGCAGACCCATACGCTTCATTTTCTCACCGTCACGTGTCAGCATGTCGATGTAGTAGTTGTGGGCTTCCACGTACTGGCTGATGTCGTCGACAGTTTCGATTGAACGCGCTTTCAGGAGATAAAAGAACTCGACGAATTGATACATGGGCTCGACGCGCAATAGGTCGATCACGTTCTCCTCACGAGAACGGCTTTCGGAAACGAGACTTTCCAGGAGGTGAAAGCGCGACCACAGCATGGCCTCGTAGACGTCTAGGTCGGCGTCGATTGCGGCGTTGTCAGCGAAAATGTCGTTGGAAATCATCACATTTACCGCACTTCGGTTTTCGTGACATGGGGTTCGGCTACATAGCCGCTGATCAGGACTGCTCCGGTTTCCTTATGCCGGATGGCAAAGATGAACGGCTTATCGAACGCAATAGTCTTGGCCGGCTTGAGGATTTGGGCACCACGAACCGCAATTGCCGCAGTGGCGGCCGCCGCTTCAGTGCCTCGCTCGTCAACTTTGAGCACCAGCTTCTGTACGATGGTAGAAAGCTGGATACCTTCGGCTATCCCAGAGAAGGCTTTTGACGAATTCACTATGATCCCGAGTTTGGGAAGGTCGAAATCGGTCAGGGCATCGATACTTGCGGTGTCATCAAACGCCGGCAGAGTAAGGCGAACGTCTGACGGCTTGAACTTGATGCCGGCCAACAATCCGGTGCTACTCCGGAACTCGGACCTCTCTGCCGGCTTGTCAGTGGTCGTCACCATGTCGAGCACAAAACGCGGATCAGCATATGGTAGTTCGACGGCAATGAAGCGCCCCTTTTGGCGAACTGCCAGGCGCGCATTGTTACCGATGGTCGTTGTGTCGAGTGCCATAGTGGCGACCGGCGTGTCTCTTCCGTCCAGTGTATGGAAGGCGCGCTCCTTGGTGAAGTCCGGGTCGAAGCGGTATTTCCAGCAGTCCGAGAAGTGGAAGGCATTAATCGCGGCAAGCGATGCGGAAAAGCCTGGTTCGATGATCTCGGGAACGGCACCACCGGTTCCGGTTGACACCCACCTGTTGACCCGGTCGATCGTCTTTGGATCGGCGAAATCGACGGCCGATACGGCAAACCCGCTTTCGGCGGCAATCGAGCTTGCTATGTCTCCGTTTAGCTTGAGCTGACCGTCGTAGAAAAAGGCATTGGCTGAAGATAGCGGCGAGCTGGCGGTGACTTCCGCCCGAGAAAGCCGACGACTGTCGTATCGGTAGCTATTGATACTGAGGCGCGACTTGGCGCCGACATGAAGCAATTCTGCGATAGCGGCGTTGGTTCTCGCATCAGCCCCGAGATCAAGGCCCGCGATGACGGAGGCCAGACCAAACGGAGAGACCGAGATGTTACCCGCTTGCGCCTTGGCGTGAATGATTAGGTCCAGGGCAAAACCGGCCTTGGCCAGAGCCACAATTGCTGGCGCTGAACCGATCTTGCCAGTGATCGCGTGATCACAGGCTTTGGGATCGGTGGGGACAGCAGAGCAAATCGCAGGCGCGACGAAGATCATGGAAAGTGCCAGACCGAAAGCAGGTAGGTAAATCTTGTTCATTATTTATCCGATCTTCAAAATCGAACTTGATGAAGTGCTCAATTTGTACCCGTAAAGAATGCCTGAATGCCGAGGCGCATGCTGTCGGTCTTGTATTTCTCGATGAAGTCCACGGCTTCGAGGGGAGCGACGTTTGAATTCAGAGTATTGAGGCTGGTGATCAGTTCGGTCAGCGGCTTTTTGTCCGTGACCAGAACCACCGTATCGCGACCGAATGGCGGGCTAATCTTCATACCCCTGAAAGGCTCACTCCCGTCCAAAAGGAGGGAATCCTTCCTATCCTCCAGCGGGTAGAGAAGCTGAACGATACCATTGCCGTTGATGTCAAAAAGAGCGAAATACTCGGCATCGTCGGCTGGCCGGGCGTCGATCACGAGCCGTTCACCGTTGCGATAACGCTTGTCGCCTCCGAGTAGAGAAAGCGGGTGCGGGACCAGGTTGAGCGCAACGAGCCGACGGATGGAAAAGGTGCTTGCTGCGACATCCTTGAGACCATCCAGACTGACATCCGTAGCTACCAGATCCTGCTGCGCTGAATAGACCTCGCCCTTCTCACCCTCGTAGATGAGATCGGCTGAATCGGCACTTGATGCGCCTACGATTTTGAATGCTTCGGGGCGTGGAGAAGGCGGCAAGGCCTCACCGCTCCCGGAGATGAACATCCGAACGGCAGCTATGGCCTGATCTGGTTTGGCCATCGTGACTGCACCAAAATCCTTGGCGAAGTCGATGGCTAGCGCATTGGGATCCGAGCGGGGATGAGTTTCAGGTGTCTGCAGGTTCTCCGAGTTTATTGATACCTTTGACCGAATATAACCGACGAGCTGGCTGCGATTGACAATGCCATTTGCGCCTACGTCTTGGCTACCATCCAGAAGGCGGGCGAAGGTGTAGGACAAGGCACCCCGCCTTTTTCCCGACCCTTCAGGTAGTTCAACCTCAGGCGTCGTGTTGTTGTCGCTTTCCGCGGCAAGAACAACCACCGACTTAAATTGATCGGGGTCCTGAGATTGCGGTAGAGCGGCGAGACTGGCCGCCAGTGGGTCCAATCCGTTTTGGAATTCCATTATCGGAATGTTCCCGCGGAACGTTCGAGCTGTGTCGGGGCTGCCTATATAGGGTTCTCGCGTCAAGCCGTCGGCGAAGCATGTGTCGATGACGAAGATGGTCCTCACTCCCTTCTGATTGAGCTCCCGTAACCGGATGTTCATTTCGACGCCGGCAATGCGTTCTGCAGGAGAGGTGGATGCGTCTGGGTACGGCTTGCCCTGGCTGTCGGGTGCGCTGAATCTTCCGAGTAGAAACGCCTCGTAGTGGTCGCCCTCCTTGGCGTAGGCCGGGCGGATCTTGCCCCATTTGAGTTGACCGCCGTGACCGGCGAAACTGAGGATGACGAAGTCGTCGGGCTTGGCGCGGTCGATCACGGCGTCAATAGAGTCAAGGATGCTGGAGCGGTCGGCCTCATCATTGAGAAGGACGGTGAGATCTTCAACGCGGCGTTTTTTAAGGGTGTCGCGGATATCTCGGGCGTCCGCTTCGGCCCCTCGTAACGGTGTAAGGGTTTGGTACGTGTCGATGCCGACAACGACGGCCCGAGTCTCGGCCTGCGAAGACCCAAGGCCGAACAATAGGATAGTAGTGCAGAGCACCAGAGGCTTCAGGGAAAATAACGGGGTCATGGCATGCTCCGGGTGGGCTCGGGAGCGCAAATCAGTCATTTCCATGAAAACTCGACAAGGCGATTCAGCTGATCGATTTGATCCTGAGTGTACCGAGATGCATCGGAGATTCGTCGCGGTTCGGACTTGCCCATTCCTGCGACGACGATGTGAGCCTGAATGCCCTGATCTATCAGGATCTGAGCGACGGCCCTAGCACGGCGCAGCGACAAGTCCTTGTTGTAGGTGTCCGAAGGTAGCCGCAAACTCGGACGGCGTACGCCAGTCGATCTGGGAATGCGAGCGAGACGTGTTGTAATCGGCCAGCCGGTCGGCGTTCTGCCGTTTAAGCAGGACAATGATCAGCTGCTTACTTCGGTTCAGCGTCGCCGTCCTATCCTTGAGCAAAGCTTCGCGCGCGACCCGCAACTCTCTCAAGTCGTTGAGCTTGTCGTCTCTGGCTGGCCTGGGCGGCAGGTCGAGAACTGCACCCATCCGCGCCAGGAGAGTCGCATCGGCTCGGTCTGTCTTAGCAAGCCGACCGGTTGCCTCGGCAAAGCGCCGGGCCTGACGGGGATTGACCTTGACGAAGGGCAGACCTGCCTCTGACAGACGTTGCTCCAGAGCGCGATGGTAGGAACCGGTTGGCTCGAAGACGATACGCGGTGCCTCGGTGCCGATCCAACTGAGCAGCGCTTTAAAGCCGACCGGTGTGTTGGGAAAGCGACTGGTCGCACCATCGGGCCAGCGATGAGCGTCTAGTTCGGCTTTCGAGATGTCGATCCCAATGGTAATGTTGGTCATCTTTTCCGTGCCTCTGCTTGTCATTCGGGTCGAAGCCCCGAGTATCCGTTCAGGCCACATGGAAAAGACGAGGGCGATCAAACTCTAGCTCGGCCCGTCAAACGGCTGGCACATCCACGATCCGTCCCTCGCCGCTGACGAGAGGGCTGCTACCCTCTCTCAGCGGTTCCTTTGTGCCTGATCGGCACGGATTCTCATAAGACAAGTATCATTCGACCGGAGTGAAACGAGGATCGAAAAGATGATGCTTCCCAAACAAGAACTTAGAGCGCCGATCTGATTGAATCAGATCGAACAGCGCTTGTCTTATGACTTTCTGCGCCGCTGAGGCAAAAAGGACCGCTGGGAGAGGGTGGCAGCCCTCTCGTCAGCGGCGAGGGACGGATCGTGAAAGCGCGGACCGTTTGACGGGTCGACTTAGAGTTTGATCGCCCTCGTCTTTTCCTTTGGCCTGAACGGATACCCGGGGGAGAGCCCCGGATGACAAGCAGAGGCACGGAAAAGATGAAGAATGATACCATCGGCGTCGATGTCTCGAAAGACCATCTCGATGTTCACCGGCTGGCCGACGGCGCAAGCCAGCGCTTCGCCAACGACAAACGCGGCCACAAGGTGCTGATCAAATGGCTGGCGCAGACGCCTGTTGAGCGCGTCGTCTTCGAACCGACCGGCCCCTATCACCGGGCGTTGGAGCGTGCATTGGGTGCTGCCGACATTCCTTTCGCCAAGGTCAATCCGCGGCAAGCGCGCCGCTTTGCTGAGGCAACCGGCAAGCTCGCCAAGACCGACCGGCTCGACGCGGCGATGCTGGCGCGCATGGGCGCAGTGCTGGAGCTGGAGACGCGTCCGGCCAGAAGCGAGGTTTTGCTCGAACTTAAGGAGCTTCGCCTTGCTCGCGAAGCCTTGGTGAAAGACCGCACCGCCGCCAGGAACCGCGCCAAGGCGCTGACCATGTCACTTCTGAAGCGCCACAACACCCAGCGTCTCGAACAAATCGAGCGCCAGATCGTGGCGATCGAGGCGGCAATCACCCAGATCATCAAAGCCGATGCCGACCTCGCCGAGCGGTTCGCCATCGTAACCAGCATCCCGGGAATCTCGAAGATCACCGCCTTCGCCCTGCTGATCGAAATGCCGGAGCTGGGAAGTCTGGAGCCAGGCCAGGCCGCAAGTCTGGCCGGCCTCGCGCCGATCGCCCGCCAGTCAGGACGTTGGACCGGCCGCGCCTTCATTCGCGGCGGCCGGGCCAACCTCCGCCAAGCTCTCTACATGCCCGCCCTCGTCGCGATCCGCTTCAATCCCGACCTAAAGGCCAAATACGATCAGTTCCTCGCCGCAGGAAAGCCGGCAAAAATCGCCATCACCGCGATCATGCGCAAACTCATCGTTCTCGCCAACGCCCTTCTTGGCGAAGGTCGGAAATGGCAGCTAAAATCCCCTTGATCAACACGGATACTCTAGGGTGAGTTCTCTCATGGGGCTCCTGCGACCGGATCGATGACCGACCCCACCACGGCAACCTGGAAGGCCATGGCACAATTGCCTGATGTATTTTCCTACTCCCACATCCATATAGAAGCCGACCGATCGACTTCTCCCGACCGATGGTGAGACGGTTGGGGACCGGAGCGCATCGTTGTCACTGACCTGGCCGTGACCCTCTATTTAGGGTTGCTCATGGCGGCTATTGAAACGGCTCACCCTATCCGGCCCGCACCGGAGAGAGGTCACGATGCGCAAGCTCGTTCCTATCCTATCCCTCTCAGCATTGGTTATCGTCGCGGCTGGCGGCTTTTATGCCTGGACCATCTATGCCGATCCCGGGCTGCCGGCCGGCGTCACGGTCGCCAACGGTCGCATCGAGGTCGAACGCATCGACATCTCGACCAAGCTGGCCGGACGAGTCGCCGATATCCGGGTGAGGGAAGGCGACCTTGTTGCCGCCGCCGCCGTCGTTGCCATCCTCGACACCTCCAACTTGCTGGCTCAGCGCGCCGCCGCGCGCGCCGCTGTCGCCCGCGCCACCGCCGGTATCGCCAAGGCAAAGACAGACGTCGTGTCGGCGCAAGCCAATCTCGGCCTTGCCGAGGTGGAGTTGCAGCGCTCCTCCGAACTGCTCGGCAAGGAAGTCGGCCCGCAGTCGGTGGTCGACCAGCGCAAGGCACAACACGACGTGGCCGTTGCCAGCGTTGCCGCCGCCAACGCCGCCGTCGATGACGCGGTGGCTGCCCGCGATGCGGCTCTGGCCGAGGTCGATCTGATCCAAGTCAACATCGATGACATGACGCTGCGCGCGCCCACCGCCGGCCGCATCGAATACAAGCTGGTCAATCGCGGCGAGGTCATCGCCAGCGGCGGCAAGGTCGCCACCCTTCTCGATCTCACCGACGTCACCATGACCGTCTTCCTGCCGACCCGGCTGGTCGGTCGCGTCAATCTCAATGCTCCGGCCCGCGTCGTGCTCGACGCGGCGAGCGAATGGGTGATCCCGGCGACCGTCTCCTTCGTGTCGGCCGAGGCGCAGTTCACGCCGAAAAGCGTCGAGACCGCCGACGAGCGGGACAAGCTGATGTACCGGGTCAAAGTCAAGATCGATCCGTCGCTGCTTCAGACCTACCGCGACTATGTCAAATCCGGCCTGACCGGCAACGCCTACCTGCTGACCGATCCGGCGGCGACCTGGCCGGAAAACCTGACCGTTCATCTGCCGCAAGCGGTCGCCAAATGAGGACGCCCGCCAATGATCGGCCTGACGAGGCCAAGTCGGCGGATGCACCGGTGATCGCGACCGGCGTCGGTCACCGCTACGGCAGCACCGTGGCGCTCGACGATGTCTCGTTGAACTTTGCCGGCGGGGCATCGGTCGCGATTATCGGACCGGACGGCGTCGGCAAATCGACGTTGCTCGGCCTTCTCACCGGCGTGCGGCGCCTGCAGAGAGGAGAGATCAGCGTGTTCGGCGGCTCGATGCGCGAGCGACGCCGACGCGACGACGTTGCTCCGCGCCTTGCCTACATGCCGCAGGGTCTCGGCCGCAATCTCTATCCGACCCTCACGGTGGCCGAGAACGTCGACTTTCACGCCCGCCTATTCGGACTGGCTGCCTCCGAGCGGGCCGCCCGCCTCGACCGCTTGCTGACGGCGACCGGTCTCGATCCGTTCCGCCAACGCCGGGCCGGCCAGCTGTCGGGCGGCATGAAGCAGAAGCTGTCGCTGTGCTGCGCCCTGGTTCACGATCCCGATCTGTTGGTGCTCGACGAACCGACCACCGGCGTCGACCCGCTGTCTCGGCGGCAGTTCTGGGACCTGATCGATTCCATCCGCCGCCAGCGCGCCGGCATGACGGTGATCATTGCCACCGCCTACATGGACGAAGCGGCGCGCTTCGACCGGGTGATCGCCCTTGACGACGGCCGGGTGATTGCCGACGGCCCGCTCGCCGACATCCTGGCCAAGACCGGCGAGGCAACGCTGGAAGACGCCTACCGCCGGCTCGGTAGCCGCGACGGCGAGACGGTGGCGCCTGCCTTCGTCATGCCGGCGCGCAAGCCGGAGCCGGGCAACTGGGCAATTTCCGCTGCCGGGCTGACGCGACGCTTCGGCGATTTCACCGCCGTCGATCACGTGTCCTTCCAGATTGAGAAAGGCGAGATCTTCGGCTTTCTCGGTTCCAACGGTTGCGGCAAGACAACGACCATGAAGATGCTGACCGGCCTGTTGCCGGCCACCGAGGGTAGCGCCGAGTTGCTCGGCAGTGCGGTCGATGCTGGCGACATCAGCGTCCGCCTGCGTGTCGGCTACGTGTCGCAGAGCTTTTCGCTCTACGACGAGCTGACGGTCAGGGCCAACCTGATGCTGCACGCCCGTCTCTACCGCCTCCCCGCGGCCGACGTCGCACCACGCGTTGACGAGTCGCTGAAGCGCTTCGACCTCGTTAGCCACGCCGACAGCCTGCCGTCGGCCCTGCCGCTCGGCATTCGCCAGCGCCTGCAACTGGCCGCCGCGTGTCTGCATCGCCCGGAAGTGCTGATCCTCGACGAGCCAACGTCCGGCGTCGACCCCCAGGCGCGTGACGATTTCTGGCGCCATCTCGCCGGCCTGTCGCGCAACGATGGTGTCACCATCTTCGTCTCCACCCATTTCATGAACGAGGCCGAGCGCTGCGATCGCATTTCGCTGATGCATCAAGGCCGCGTACTGGCGGTTGGCGCACCGGCCGAGCTCGTCCGGCAAGCCGGCGCAGCCAATCTCGAAGCCGTGTTCATCAGCAATCTCGAAGCCGCCGAGGCGGCCAGCCGAGACACCAAGGGACCGGTCACGGCACCGCAGCCGGACACCGCCGCGCCGTCGTCCACTCCCCCTTCATCGAAGCCGCATCGACGGTGGAACCATTTTGCGACCGCATCGATGATTTGGACCTTTGCCCGCCGCGAGGGCGTGGAGATCCTCCGCGATCCCGTCCGCATGTCGTTTGCGGTGCTCGGATCGTTGCTGCTGCTGGTGCTGTTCGGCTACGGCATTTCCTTCGACGTGAAAAACCTGCCCTACGCCGTGTTCGACCGCGATCAGTCGATCGAGAGCGGGCAGTTGATCGACGCTTTTTCAGGTTCCAGCTATTTTGATGCTCAGGCGCCGATCCGGGACGAACAGGAGGTCGACCGACGTCTGGCTTCCGGTGAATTGCGCCTCGTGGTCTCCATCCCGCCCGGCTATGGCGCTGATCTTCTGAAAGGCGCCCGCCCGGAAGTGGCAATTCTGATCGACGGGGCCAACACCTTCCGCGCCGAGACGGTCAAGGCCTACGTTCAGGGTGTTGTCCTGACCTATGTGGCGCAGCTTAGTCATGACCGGTACGGTCCGGGGGTATCGGTGACGCTGCCCTTCGATCTCCGGCCGCGCTACGCCTACAATCAGGCCTTCGTCTCGGTCGACGCCATCACGCCCGGCGTCATCATGCTGCTGCTGATCCTCATTCCCTCGGCGATGACCGCCGTCGGCGTGGCGCGGGAGCGCGAGATCGGCTCGATCACCAACTTCTCCGCCTCGCCGGCCTCCGTGGTGGATTTCATGATCGGCAAGCAACTGCCGTATGTGGCGGTTGGGGTGGCCAGCTACCTGACATTGTTCGCCTTCGCCCGCCTGTTCTTTGGCGTACCTTTTGCCGGATCGTTCCCGGCACTGAGCGTCGGCGTCCTGCTCTACCTGCTGGCTGCCACAGGCTTCGGCCTTCTGGTTTCTACATTGGTCAAGACGCAGGTTGCCGCCATCATGGCGGCAGCCATCCTCTGCGTCGTGCCGACCGTCAACTTCTCCGGCTTCATCAACCCGATGTCATCGATGGACGGTGTTGCCCGCTGGGTGGGCCTGTTGTTCCCCGCGTCCTGGTTCCAGACCATCGCCATCGGCAGCTTTGCCAAGGGTGTAGGCGCCCTTGACCTCATCAGATCGGACCTGGCGCTCGCCGGCTTCGCGGTGGTGTTCATCGGTGCCGCCTGCCTTCTTCTCGACAAGCAGGAGGCATGACATGCGTCGCTTCGTGATCAACGTCTTCTACCTGGCCATCAAGGAGCTGTGGAGCCTGCGCCGGGATCCGATCATGCTGTTCCTCATCGTCTACGCCTTTTCGGCGGCGGTGGTGATGGTGGCGAGCGCCGTCAAGCTCGAGGTCGTCAACGCCACGATCGCCATTGTCGACGAGGACCGCTCGCAGCTGACGGCCCGCATGGCCGATGCCTTCGTCGCTCCCTATTTCAAGACGCCGGAGCTGGTTGCCCGCAGCGAGGTCGATCGCGCCATGGACGTCGGCCGCTATGGCTTTGTGCTGGAGTTTCCGCCGTCCTTCGAGGCCGACGTGCTGCGCGGCCGGCAACCGGCCATCGGTCTGACCATCGACGCCACCGCCATGGTCCAGGCCGGCAACGGCTATGCCTATATCCAGTCGATCCTGCTGACCGAGGCGGCGAACTTCCTCAACAGCAAGGGCATCGAGGCACAATTGCCGATCGTCACGGCGCCACGCGTCTATTTCAACCCGAACATCGAGGGGCGATGGTTCTCCTCGATCATGCAGTTGGTCAATTCGATTGTTATCCTGTCGATCCTGCTGGTTGGCGCCGCCGTCATCCGAGAACGCGAGCATGGGACCATCGAACATCTGCTGGTGATGCCGGTCCGGGCCATCGAGATCGCGCTGGCCAAGGTGCTGGCCAATGGTGCCGTCCTGCTTGTCGCCGCCGAGCTGTCCATGGAACTGGTCGTGCGCTGGTATCTCGGCGTGCCGGTGGCCGGCTCGCGCGTCCTGTTCCTGTTCGGGACCACCATCTTCCTGTTCTCGACGACCTCGCTCGGTATCCTCGTGGCGACGCTGGCCCGGTCGATGCCGCAATTCGCGCTGATGGCCATCCCGGTGTTCACCACCATGCTGCTGCTCTCCGGCAACATGACGCCGCTTGAGAGCATGCCGACGGTGCTGCAATGGGCGATGCATGTCTCGCCGTCCGTCTACTACGTGCAGTTCTCGCAAGGGCTGCTGTATCGTGGTGCCACGATCGATCTCGTCTGGAAGCCGCTGCTGATCATGAGCGGCCTTGGCGCGCTTTTCCTCGCCTACGCCACGTACCGTTTCCGCCTCATGCTGTCGCGAGCCGATTGAACGGCGATTTCAGAAATATCGGAAGATGCGGCGAAGCGGGCCTTTCTTCACGTAGCGATAGCTTCTGGTGGCGCGAGGGCGAATAACGTCGGCAATCGGCGCATCGCGACGTCGGCGTTTTCTCCAACGGTTCCGGCCTTGGCAATCAAAGACACCAGATCTCCGGCAACAGGATTGTCGGTGTTCATTTTATTCTCCTCTTCTTGTCGAGTGACTCAAGCCACATCTCTCACCGTGCGCCGGTGTCGTCACGACTGTTGTCGGGCGGAGCTGCGAGGCGGCCGTTTCATCGTGACGGCGCCGATCGTCGACCGGCACGCCGATACCGTCGTCCCCCAAACTCGCAGACAAGAGATGCGGGAATACAGCCGCTTTGTTTTCACGCAATTGCGTGTGACGGTTCTGTGATCTGTCGTCATGGTTGGCTAAAGCTGCATTGAAATGGAGCCGAGGTAGGCCAATACGTCCTGAGAGGTCGCAAGGGAGAACGGCGCGGCACTCTCGCCCGGCCCGACCTTGATCGAGATGCCGCCTAGAGAATTGACCACCTGGAAACCCGCTTCGTCAGCGAGATCGTCACCGATGAAAATCGGTCTTCGTCCTGAAAACGGCGGCTTGTCCATCAGGCGTTTGATGGCGCTTCCCTTGTCGGCATTGGCCGGCCTGAATTCGGCCACGCCCCGGCCGGCCTGCAGCGCGAAGCCCGGATTGCCATCGCAGGCTTCACGGGCAAACCGGTAGGCGAGATCTGCCATTTCCGGCGCATCATGGAAATGGACCACCACCGTCAGGGCTTTTCGTTCGGCGGATATCCCACGGTGTTTCTGCGCCCACGCGGATGACTGTGTGTAAAGGCGATCGAGGCCGTCCAGCATGTCGCGGGTGTCTGACGCGGTACTCTCGAGTTCGATGGCAGCTTCCGGGGACGCGCGAAACTCAAAGCCATGCGTTCCCAGAATGGGCAGCCGGATCGGTCCGAGCAGCCCTTGCAGCTCGTTCACGCCGCGTCCACTGACAATGACGGTTGCGCCGCCGGTGTCCTTTCCCAGGCGTTCGAGGAGGCCGGGCAATCTCGGGTCGATGACCGGAATGAGCCGGGTCTCCGAGGCATAAGGCACGAGCGTCCCATCAAAGTCGAGCATCAGAGCGACTTCGCAGGGGGCCAGGACGGGTGGTTTTACAGGTCCAGACGCGATCAACAGGTCGCTCCCCAGCGCTCTTCGCCGGAAGAAGGGCGCACACGCCAGCTTCCGGCGAATATATCCAGTCAAGCCAGTGCGCCCCGCGCACCGAATGACGTAATCAGGACATGAACATGCCGCCGTCGATATTGATGGTCTGGCCCGTCACATAGGCGGCATCGTCGCTGGCAAGAAAGGCGACGACGCCAGCGATATCCTCGCCCTTTCCGACGCGACCGATCGGAATATTGGCAACCCATTCGGCCATCAGTTCGCCCGGCTTGTAGTCGCCCAGAAGCTTGCCCCAGGCCTCATCATTGTAGGCCCACATGTCCGTGTCGATGATGCCGGGGCAGAAGGCATTGACGGTGATATTCTCCCTTGCGACTTCCTTGGCGAGACTCTGGGTGATGCCCATGACGCCGAACTTCGACGCCGCGTAATGCGGCGTATAGATGAAGCCCTGCCGGGACTGTCCCGAAGCGGTATTGATCAGGCGGCCGCCTCTGCCGTGCTTGCGAATGCGGCGGATCGCTTCCTGACAACAGAGGAACACGCCGGTGGTGTTCACGGCCAGCACCTTGTTCCACTCGGCCTCGGTGAGATCCTCGATCTTGGCGATGGTGATGACGCCGGCGTTCTGACAGGATATGTCGATGGAGCCGAAGGCGGCCTCGGCAGCATCATACATGGCAATGACGGACGCCTTGTCGGTCACGTCCGTGATCGAGCACTCGGCGCGACCGCCCTCGGCGCGGATGGCCTTGACGACCTCCTCGACCCGCGGTTCGTTCGCGCTGACGAAGACGGACGCTCCCTCGCGTGCAAAGCGCTTGGCAATGGCCGCGCCTATGCCTCGGCTTGCGCCCGCGACGACGACCGTTTTGTTGTCAAATCGTGCCATGATTTCCTCCTGGTTTTGTCAGCTAGCACTGCTGTGTGGAATCAAGTGTTCGGCGGATGCGGCAGGCTCAGCAATCGCTCCGCGGTGAACTTGTCGGTGACGAGTGTATCGACCCAGCCTCCAATCAACGCGGCATGAATGGTCGCGGTCTTCCGGGCGCTTCCGGCCACGCCGATCACGTGCGGAACGGCTTTGAGTTCGGGGAGGGTGATGCCGATGACGCGCTCGTCGAACGGGCTGTCGATGATCCGACCGTTGGCGTCGAAAAAGCGCATGCAGATATCGCCCACGACCCCGCGCTCCCTGAGATCGGCGAGTTCGTCGGCGGCGAAGGTGTTGCCGGAGTTGTGCAGCATGTATGACGGCTCGAGCGTGCCGATGCCGACGATTGCCATGGTCAGGCGCCGGAACTGCTCCATCGTGGAGCGGACATAGCCATCACCCTGCATGACAAGGCGGGCTGCCGACGAGGCTGTAACCCCCGGGGCAGGCAGCAGCACGGGATCTGCGCTGACAAGGCTTGCGAGGCGGGTTGTAATCTGCGTGGCATGACTTTGGACGGCCGGATTGCCGATGCCGCCGACGATCTGGATGACTTTCTCGGCCTTGAGCCGTTTGACCGGATGAACGGCGTCGACCATGTGCAGCAGCGCCGAACTCCAGCAGGAGATGCCGATGACCTCGTCCGGACTGACCGTTGATTCAAAGTAGTAGGCAGCGGCATTTCCTATCGCGGGGAGAATGGCTTCTTCGTGGTCTTCGTAGCATTCGGCGACAACCGCCTCGGCAAGCCCATAACGGTCGCGTAACTGATCCTCCAACTGGGGATAGGTCCCGCGCGGCGCATTAATGGTAATTCGCACTATTCCTTCGTCCACGGCGCGCGACAGCAGACGTGAAACTGTAGCCTGTGACAAATGGAGTTGTTTGGAAATTTCCGCCTGTTTGAGGTTATTCTCATGATATAGTTGCGCAACTCGCGCCATTAGTCGCAACTCATAAATACGGCTCATGAAAACCTCCAGATAACAGAACGGCGCCCGTGTTCGTTGTGAACGCGAGGCGCTGCCAGATACTGAATGTATATTCCAGAGCGTATTTTATTCATAGCTGGATGCCGGTGAGCGGCGAGGACGTATTCTTAAAAACGTTCTTATTTGCTGTGGCTTGCAGGTCGAGACCACACGTCCCGCAGTTGGGAGTGTGTTGAAGATGCCTATAAGACGCCATTATCTGGATGTCAATCCGTTAATGAATAAATATGCATGATGAGTGTTAGCTGGCTATCAAATACGCAATAGTACGGCTGTACTCCTGTCTCGTGCGGAATTTGCGGTCCGACTGGCGACGAAAAACGAATAACTCCCTGTTTTCACGCTTTCAATCGATTAGCGAATGCTGCGTCTCATGACGATGAGGGCGCAAAACGAGGGAAATCGAAAGAGAACGCATATCAACGAAAGGCGTACGAAAAAAATCCTTGACGTAATTCAATCAATTTCCTATAATGCAACAAAATCCGTTAATGAATAAATATTCTGATTGGGAGGATGTTATGGGGACGATTGGAGGTCTCGCGTCAGTCGAGAACTTTCCGAAGCCAGACGCGCTTTCCTCTCTTTCCCGGGAAAGTCGGGCGGCCGTGCTCTTCCATACGGCCCAGGCGGTTCGCAGGTCGGTCGTCGAGATGATAGGCGCTGCACGCCTCGGACATATCGGGGGCGATTTCTCCATCACCGACGCGATGACGACGCTGTTTTTCGGTGTCTTGAGGCTTGATCCGGCCAACCCAGCATGGCGCGAGCGGGATCGCTTCATCCTTTCCAAGGGGCACTGCGCGGCCTCTCTCTACTCGGTGCTGGCCATGCGGGGCTTCTTCCCGCTCGATTGGCTGCCGACCTTCATGCAGCCGCTGTCCGTGCTCAATGGCCATCCCAATCGCAAAATTCCGGGCGTGGAAGCCAATACCGGTCCGCTCGGTCACGGCCTGCCGATCGGCGTCGGTTCGGCGATTGCCTCCAGACTTTCCGGAAAGAACTGGCGGACCTTCGTCGCTCTTGGGGACGGCGAGCTGCAGGAGGGCTCCAACTGGGAAGCGGCGATGGCCGCCGGTCATCGGGGGCTCGACAGTCTGGTCGCCATCATCGACCGCAATCGTCTTCAGCAGGGCGCCCGAACCGAGGACACCAATCGGCTCGATCCGCTCCCCGACAAGTGGACGGCTTTCGGTTGGGAGGCCATCGAGATCGACGGCCACGATCATGCTGCCCTCTACGATGTCTTCACGCGTCCCGGTCGTGGCAAGCCCCTCGCCGTTATTGCCAACACCATCAAGGGCAAGGGCGTCTCGTTCATCGAAGATCGCGTCGAATGGCACCACAAGGTTCCCTCGCCCGAACAGATCAAGCTGGCCCTTGAGGAGCTTTCTCGATGAGCGCACCGCTTGCCACCTTTGACTGCCGGCAGGCTTTTGCCGAAACCCTCGCCGCCCTGGCCCGACAGGACGACCGCATTGTCGCCGTTTGCAACGACAGCGTAGGGTCCTCCAACCTTGTCGCCTTCCAGAAGGAATTCCCCGATCGCCTGATCAACGTCGGCATTGCCGAACAGGACATGATCGGCGTGGCGGCCGGGCTTGCCAACGGAGGTTTCATTCCGTTCGTCTGCGCGGCGGCCCCGTTCCTGACCGGTCGCGCCACCGAACAGGTCAAGGCGGATGTGGCCTACAGCAACTACCACATCGTCCTTTGCGGCATGAGCCCGGGGATGGCCTACGGCGAGCTTGGTCCGACGCATCACTCGATCGAGGATATTTCCTGGATGCGGGCCACGAGCGGCCTTTCCGTGCTGATACCCGCCGATCCCGAGCAGACGACAGCGGCAGTCAAGTGGGCGGCGGGCGCCGGAAAGCCCATCTACATGCGGATTGGCCGGACGAAGGTGCCGTCGGTCAGCGCCGGCCAGACCGAGCCTTTCGCTTACGGTACGGCGAACATCGTGCGAGCCGGCGACGATGTTGCCGTTATCGCCACGGGCACTCTGGTGTCGCGGGCCATCGAAGCGTCCGATCGCCTGGCCGCCGAAGGGATCGGCCTGCGCGTCGTCAACATGGCGACCATTTCGCCGCTGGACGAAGCCGCGGTGATCGCCGCCGCCAGGGAAACCGGGGCGATCATCACGGCTGAGGAGGCGCTGACGGAAGGCGGACTGGGTGCTGCCGTGGCATCCGTCGTCGTCCGGCATCATCCGGTGCCCATGCGTATCCTGGGCGTGACTGGCTTCGCTCCGACCGGAAGCACCGAGTTTCTGCTTGACCATTTCCACCTCAACGCCGACGGCATCATCGCTGCCGTGAGAGAATTGCGGGGCTGACAGATGACTTCCCCTTTGATTCTGGCAATCGATCAGGGCACAGGCTCGAGCAAGTGTCTGCTGGTCGACGAGCTTGGCGAGGTGGTTGCTCGCGGCGGTGCGCCGCTTGGTCAATCAACCCCCCATGCCGGTTGGGTCGAGCAGGACCCCGAGGAGATATGGGCGAGCGTCCGCACAGCGGTCGCCGCGTGCGTCACACCGGAGCTGGCTCCGCGAGTCGTCGCGGTTGGCTTCAGCACACAACGCGAATCCTGCGTCATCTGGGAACGCAAGACGGGAAAGGCCATAACACCTCTTCTGTCCTGGCAGGATCAGCGAACCGAGGATCTCTGCGAGGATATTCGCGCCCGAGGCGTGGGGGCGATCATTCGGGAAAAGAGCGGCTTGCCGCTCGATCCGATGTTCACGGCCGTCAAGGCCAAATGGCTTCTTGACCGCATCGATCCGGATCGGAAGCGAGCCCGTGCCGGCGAGATCGTCATCGGCACCATAGACAGCTTCCTTCTCTCCCGCTTTGGTGGCGAGGCACTCGTCGAAGCCGGTAACGCATCGCGCATGCAGTTGGTGAACGTCGGTATCGCCGAATACGACGACGTCCTGCTGGACATCTTCGATATTCCGAGAGCTGCGCTTCCCCGCATCGTCCCCTCCGTCGGGCCATTCCCGGTCTGCCGCGACTTTGCGCCAATCCCCGATGGTGTGCCGGTCCGCGCGGTGATGGCGGACTCGCACTCGGCGCTCTTCGCACACGGTGCCTACAAGCCCGGCCCGATCAAGGCGACGCACGGCACCGGCTCCTCGGTAATGGGGCTGATCGATCCGTCATCGCTGAGAGGCGGCAAGACGCTGCATCCGGGCTTGTGCCTGACGCTGGCATGGTGGGTCGACAAACCCATGCTGGGCTTTGAGGGCAACATCCGCTCGGCGGGGTCGACGATCCTCTGGATGGCCGATCTCCTCGGGATCGACGCCGCGGAGTTGGCAAGGCTCGCGTCCACCTGCGAGGACGCAGGCAATGTCCACGTCGTTCCGGGTTTCAACGGTTTGGGTGCTCCCTGGTGGGACAGCAATGCGGTCGGTCTCATTTCCGGTGTGACGCTCGGGGTCGGGCGCCCGGTCATCGCTAGGGCGACGATCGATTCCATCGCTCACCAGATCGCCGATCTGGTCGATGTCGTCCGGCAGTCGGGGCTGGCGGTTGATCGACTGCATGTCGATGGCGGTCCGACCCGCAACGATCAGCTCATGCAGTTCGAGGCGGACATGACCGGTGTAACGGTCGCGCGCACCGATACGGCCGAGCTTTCGGCCATGGGCGTCGCCCATCTCGCGGGCATTGCGGAGGGCATCTTCACATTCTCCGGCTTGAGCCGAATGGACAGGGGAGGGCGCTGCTACACGCCTGCGCTCGACGAAAAGATCAGGGCGGCGAAGCGGCTCGGATGGCGTCGGGCAGTCGCCCGGTCGCTTGGGTCCGTTACCCCCGCCGAACCTTGAATGAACGGCCTCCGCGTCGAGGAAAAGCGGAGGTCCTGAGTAACTCGGCCTTGCCATTGGGAAGGGCTGCCCGAGCGTGAAAGATTTCGATCCCGTGAAGCAAATATCGGCTGCGTTTCCACCGAGCCGTCTGAACCGCGAAGGCAGACATTTCGCCAGCAGAGACAACAAACGTCTGTGGCGATGAGTTCAGTGGTTTCCGCGTCTGATTTGGAGGAGTGTTGTCATGGCCAGCCTTGCCGAAGCCAAATCGGGTGACGCCAAGCCCACATGGAAGAGCTACCTTGGCGGCGGAGCCGTTGGGCCGTTCATTGGCTTGTTGGCACTTTGCCTTTTTCTTTCCTTTACATCCGACACGTTCCTGACGCTTCGAAACATCCTGAACGTCATGGACCAGATTACCGTGATCGGCGTGATGGCGCTCGGCATGACTCTGGTCATCCTGCTCGGCGGCATTGACCTCAGCGTTGGTTCGGTGCTGGCGCTGTCCGGCATGGTGCTTGGCTACCTGGGCAACACCCTCGGCTTGCCGTTCGCGCTGGGCATCGTGGTGGCGCTGATGGTGTCCGCGCTCTGCGGCGCCGTGTCGGGCCTGATGATCACCAAGCTGAACATGCCGGCCTTCATCGCCACGCTGGCGATGATGTCCATCGCCCGCGGCATCGCCTCGATCATCACGGATGGTCAGCAGATCGTCGGCTTCCCGGACTGGTTCTCGAGCCTGGCCATCATTCGCCACTTCGGTTTGCTCAGCGCGACGGTTTCGGTCATGATCGTACTGACCGTCATCTTCTATGTGTTCCTGAAATATCGCCCGGCAGGGCGTGCGCTTTACGCCGTCGGTGGAAACCCGGAGGTCGCCCGCCTCGCCGGTATCCACGTCGAGCGGGCCACGCTCCTGGTTTACACGATGTGCGCCCTCCTCGCGGGGCTCGCCGGCGTCATTCTGTCAGCCCGGCTCGATAGCGCCCAGCCCAGCTCGGGCGTGGGGTACGAACTCGACACGATCGCCGCGGTGGTCATTGGCGGCGCCAGCCTTGCCGGCGGTGTCGGCGGCATTGGCGGCACGGTCGTCGGCGTATTGATCATCGGGTTTTTGCGCAATGGTCTCAACCTTCTGCATGTGTCGCCCTTCGTGCAGCAGGTGATCATCGGTGTGGTGATCGCCCTGGCCGTCGCGGCCGATACGATCCGTGCCCGTCGCCGGTGACATAACAAGCCTTCCATTGAGATCGACCTACGCAGAGAGGCATCCGCGCAGGTCCAGACTTCGCCGAAAGGCGGACAGAGGTCCACATCGGACTGGAGAAGACCCCGCGAAACTTAGGGGAGGAGCCCTTCGTCGCGGACAGGCATTAACAACTGGAGGATTATGCAATGCTGTCTCGTGCTTTTCTCTTTACTGCCGCCGCCACTCTGGCCCTGCTTGGTGCCGTAGATGCGTCCAGCGCCAAGGAAGCCAAGAAGATCGGGCTTGCCGTTGCCAATCTTCAGGCAGACTTCTTCAATCAGATCAAGCAGTCGGTCGAGAAGTACGGCAAGAGCAAGGGGATCGAGGTCATCACGGTCGACGCCAAGGGCGATGCCGCGACCCAGGTCAGCCAGATCCAGGATCTGATCGCTCAGGACGTCGACGCCCTGATCTATATTCCTGCCGGTGCCACGGCAGCGTCGGTGCCGGTCAAGGCCGCCAAGGCCGCGGGCATCCCCGTCATCAACGTTGACCGTAATGCCGAGGGTGCTCCGGGCGACACCTTCATCGCCACGAATTCGGTCAATTCGGCCAATGAGCTTTGCGACTACATCGGCAAGAAGACCGACGGCAAGGGCAAGATGCTGATCATTCATGGCCAGAAGGGCACCACCCCCGAGGTCGACCGCAGCAAGGGCTGCGCCGAGGCGATGAAGGCCTATCCGAACATCAAGGTGGTCGGCGAGCTGTGGTCGGAAGGCTGGCATCAGGACGAGGGCTTCAAGCTCACCCAGGACCTTCTGCAGACCAACCCGGACGTGAACATCATCTGGGGTCAGGCCGATGCGCTCGCGCTCGGTGCCGCCCAGGCGGTGAAGGTAGCCCATCCGGACCAGCCCGTTCTGGTCGCCGGCTTCGACGGCGATACCGCCGCCCTCGTTGCCCTGAAGGACGGCGTCTTTGACGTGACCTCGACCCAGCAGACCCAGAAGATGGGCCGGATGGCCGTCGATTCCGCCATCGATCTCGTGGCCGGCAAGAAGCTCCCGCCGGAGCAACTGCTGACCGCGACGCTGACCACCAAGGAGAACGTCGACAAGTTCGTGGCCGAGCATCCGTAAGTCGCAATGGCGGCGGGATCATCCCGCCGCCATCCCCCACGACTCCGAATTGTCCGCCGTCTTCCCCCACAGCAGCGGACATTACGGGCGTCGCGACGGATGGGAACTCCTCCCCCTCTCTCCGAGCGGCGCCCCTTTTCCATAAGGTCGAGCGGCCATGTCCGAACTGTCCCACCAATCCGACGCCATTCTCAGCGTTCGCGGCATCACAAAGAAATACGGCCCTGTGACCGTTCTGAAGGATGTCAATCTCGACGTGCGGCAAGGCGAGGTTCTGGCGCTTCTGGGCGAGAACGGCGCCGGAAAATCGACGATCTCTTCGATCATTGCCGGATTGGTCAAGCCGACGGCCGGCTCTATGACCTGGCTGGGGAAGCCGCACGCGCCGCAATCGCCCGCCGACGCACTGTCCGCCGGCATCGGCCTCATTCACCAGGAAATGCGCCTGCTGCCAGCCCTTTCGGTTGCAGAGAACGTCTTCGTCGGCCGGCTCCCGACGAAGGCAGGACGCATTGACCGCATGGGTATCAACAGACGGGCGGCCGAGCAGCTCAAACGCCTGGGGCTCGATATCGCTCCCACGACATTGGTCCGCGATCTGAAGGTCGCCGCGCAGCAACAGGTTGAGATCGCCAAGGCTTTGACGCTGAATGCGCGCCTTCTGATTTTCGATGAACCGACCGCCGCGTTGGGCGGCGAGGAAACCGTCCGTCTGTTCGAGCGGATCGAGCAGTTGAAGATGGAAGGCGTTTCCTTCATCTACATCAGCCATCGTCTCGACGAGATTGCCCAGATCGCTGATCGCGTTGCCGTCCTGCGGGACGGGCAGCTGGTCGCAACGCATGAGACGGCGCAGTTGCCGGTCAAGACGCTGGTCGAGGAAATGGTCGGTCGCCCGCTCGACCGCATGTTCCCGGAAATCGATGCGTCCTTGGGCGAGACGCTTCTCGAGGTCGAGAACATCTCCAGTCCCGATGGAACCTTCAAGAACGTGAGCTTCTCGGTGAGGCAAGGCGAGGTGCTTGGCATTGCCGGGATCGTGGGTGCCGGGCGCACCGAACTGGTCCGCGCCATTGCCGGTGCCGACCCCATCTCGTCGGGAGTCGTCAAGATCGAGGGCAAGCCTATCCGCCTGGCCCATCCGAGCGATGCGCTCGACCAGGGAATCGTGCTGGTTCCCGAAGATCGCAAAGCCCAGGGTCTGATCCTGCCGCAGACCATCGCCGACAACATCGCCCAGACCAACTATCACCAGATCGCTCCAAATGGCTGGATCAATCCGAAATCGGTCGACCGGTTCGCACGCGTGGCCATCGAGCGGTTTGGCGTGAAAGGGAAGCCCGAGCAACACGTCAACGAGCTTTCGGGCGGTAACCAGCAGAAGGTCGTGATCGCCAAGTGCATCTCCCGCAATCCGCGGGTGGTCATCCTCGACGAACCGACGCGCGGCATCGACGTCGGCGCACGTGCCGCCATCTACGAGGTCATCGCGGGATTGGCGCGACAGGGAATGGCGGTCGTCGTGGTCAGCTCCGACCTCGATGAAGTGCTGGGCCTTGCGCACCGGGTGATGGTTCTGAGCCGGGGTGTCAATCGTGGCATTCTCGATCGGCAAAAGGCCGACCGCGTCGCGGTGATGGAGCTGGCAACGACCTGAATGACACCCCTGGCAATCGCCTTAAATGGCGCGGCCGATAGATGACGGCGTGCCCCGATCAGAACGCGGGTGTCACGCCAGATGTAGGGAGAGGAAGATGGATAAGTTCAGCCTCAAGGGCGAAGTTGCTTTTGTGACGGGAGCGGGAAGCGGCATCGGTCAGGCCATCGCGCTGGATCTAGCCGCGGCAGGCGCCGATGTGGCGCTGTTCGATCTGCCGAATAGCGAGGGCGTCAAGGAGACGGCTGCCAGGATCGAGGCTCTCGGTCGCAAGGCTCTGATCACCGGTGGCAACGTCACCGATCAGGCCTCGCTGGAGGCTGCTATCGCCCAAACGGAAGCCAAGCTCGGACGGTTGTCCGCCGCCGTCAATGCCGCCGGCATTGCCAACGCTGCACCAGCCGAAGAGATGGCGCAGAGCCAGTGGCAGAGGGTGATCGACATCAATCTGACGGGCGTCTTCCTGTCCTGTCAGGCCGAAGGCCGCGCCATGATCCGCAACGGCCGTGGGGCCATCGTCAATATCGCGTCGATGTCCGGAACGATCGTCAACCGTGGCCTCACCCAGGTTCACTACAATGCTTCGAAGGCCGGTGTCGTCCACCTCAGCAAGAGCCTTGCCATGGAGTGGATCGGCAAGGGCATTCGGGTCAACATCATCAGCCCAGGCTATACCCTGACGCCGATGAATCTACGTCCGGAAGTGGCCGAGCAGCGCAAGATCTTCGAGCGTGATACCCCGATCCAGCGTATGGCGACACCCGACGAAATGGGTGGGCCGGCGGTGTTCCTGCTGTCGAAAGCAGCCTCGTTCGTCACCGGCGTCGATCTGCTGGTCGATGGTGGGTTCGAGTGCTGGTAGGCTGATCTGAAATTCCACGATAAAGGCACCCGCCGAGTTGAGCGGGTGCCTTTATTGTCTGCCGTCAGCCAAGTGTCGGCGACATGGATCAAGGCGATACCGCCAGCAAATGCGGCTTCACGCCGCGGTATGGGGGCCTGGAAGCGCTCTATCGGGAACTCGGCGAGCGCGGTCTCGTGGTTCTGGGCTTTCCCTCCAACCAGTTCGGCGCGCAGGAGCCGGGCAACGAGGAGGAGATCTCAATCGTGAGATTGAGCGCCGTTATTCCGAAATGCCCAACATCGCCGAGAGCCATCGTTGCTCAATCAAGGCCGATATCCACGAAATCGGCGGAGAGGGGCGAAGCTGGTAGGTAGCCGCGTTAAACCTTCGTTCTTTACCCGACCTAAATCACAGCCTCGGAACAGCAGGGCCATTTTGCCTGTTCACCAACCGGGAAACAGCAGCCTCCGACAAGAGCTGGTTAACCTTTATTTTCTAGTAAACTTGTCAGCGCTTTTTGATTCGTGTTTGAGAGATGTGCAAGGGTAACCATGCGTTCTAGCCGTTCGAGTTTCTCAAGCTTTACCAGTCACTTGGAAGATGAACGGAAGGGCGTGGAGACCGAACGTGAGGGGCCAGGCGGGCCAGCGGCGAGTCCGGCGGAGCCGCAGAGGGCTTCGAGCAAAACGGTGCATAGCACCGGCTCGATCGCCGCGAGCGAGATCGAAGGCGGCGGCGAGGCCCCGATCTGGCAGAGGGCTTTCGTACTCGGACCGAACGTCCGCTTCACCCGCACGCCCGATACCGCGCTGCCAAGGCGGATAGCTGCCGCACCGACCATCGAGACCGGAGCTGTCGGCACGTCATCTCAGGCGCTTGGAGCCCCGGCGGCCGCATCATCCGAAGTTCTGCCGCCGCTTGCACCGAAAAGCGGCTCCGAGCGCGTGATCGCGCGACCGCAATTCCTGCCGCAGCCGCCGGACACCAAGGGGGCGCGGGCGCTCAGCTACCGCCTGCGGCGCGAACTTGGCCAAAGCCCGGCACGCGAGGAGGCCCCATCCGGAACCGCGGCGTCCGGTAGCCGGCAGGTGAAAACGGCGGCCGCACCGAACATGCCCCACACCGCCGCGGTGAGCTTTGAGGCTCCCGAGGTGGGGCCAACCGAATCTCCGACTACTGGTGCGCTGCTCTGTGCCACCAGCGGTGAGACTTGCCCACTGCCACCGACGGCCTTCCTCTCCGATCACGTCTTCTGGGAGGCGATGGTCGAGTTCGATGGTCATGACGAGCCGACGGTACACCCGCCTCGGCGCGCGAAGTCCGAGAGCGCCACTATTCCAGTAGCGGCCGCAGTGGTTGAAACACCTGCAATCTCGGGGCCCGTCGAGGTGAAGGCACCGGCTTTTACGCCGCCCGCCGCGGATGCGGAGTGGTCCGTCGCCTCGCTCTATCGGCTGGTTGGCCTTCATCGATTCGGCTCGACCGTCGCCGCAAGTCAGGCTGGTCCCGAGGCGATTGTTGTGAGCGAACCGACAGCTCCGTTCGAACCCGCGCCCGACGAGGACACCGTACCGTCCGCCATAGAGGATGTCGCCGAACGTCCCGTCCTCCGCAGTCGCGCGGCGGATATCCGTACACCTTCGGAAGAGGGATACGAGTTTCCTTCGATCGATCTCCTGCAATTGCCGGAGTACCGTGAGACTCACACGATGACGCCGGAAGCGCTGGAGCAAAGCGCGGGTCTGCTCGAGAGCGTTCTCGAAGACTTCGGCGTCAAGGGCGATATCATCGACGTTCGGCCCGGTCCGGTCGTCACGCTCTACGAGTTTGAGCCTGCGCCCGGCGTCAAGTCGTCCCGCGTGATCGGCCTTTCCGACGACATCGCTCGTTCGATGTCGGCGCTCTCCGCCCGCGTAGCCGTGGTGCCGGGCCGCAACGTGATCGGCATCGAACTGCCGAATCCGGTCCGCGAGACCGTCTATTTCCGCGAACTCATCGAATCGTGCGACTACGGCGAAACCCGCTTTCAGCTACCGGTCTGCCTCGGCAAGACCATCGGCGGCGAACCGGTCGTCGCCGAGCTCGCCAAGATGCCGCATCTGCTCGTTGCCGGCACCACCGGTTCGGGCAAGTCGGTCGCCATCAACACCATGATCCTGTCGCTGCTTTTCCGGCTCAAGCCGGAGGAGTGCCGTCTGATCATGGTCGATCCGAAGATGCTCGAACTTTCCGTCTATGACGGCATTCCACATCTGCTGACGCCGGTCGTCACCGATCCGAAGAAGGCGGTGATGGCGCTCAAATGGGCTGTGCGCGAGATGGAAGACCGCTATCGCAAGATGTCGCGCCTCGGCGTGCGCAACATCGACGGCTACAATGGGCGTGCCGCCGCGGCCCGCGCCAAGGGTGAGACCATCCTCTGCACAATCCAGACGGGCTTCGACCGATCGACCGGCGAGGCGATCCACGAGCAGGAGGAAATGGACCTTTCCCCGATGCCCTACATCGTCGTCATCGTGGACGAGATGGCGGATCTCATGATGGTCGCGGGCAAGGAGATCGAAGGCGCGATCCAGCGGCTCGCTCAGATGGCCCGCGCGGCGGGCATCCATCTGATCATGGCGACACAGCGCCCGTCGGTCGACGTCATCACCGGCACGATCAAGGCGAATTTTCCGACGCGAATTTCTTTCCAGGTGACGTCGAAGATCGACAGCCGTACCATTCTCGGCGAACAGGGGGCCGAACACCTCCTCGGCCAGGGGGACATGCTGCACATGATGGGCGGCGGTCGCATCGCACGCGTGCATGGCCCGTTCGTCTCCGACCACGAGGTGGAGAAGGTGGTCGCACACCTGAAAACCCAAGGGCGCCCGGAATACCTGGGTACGGTGACGGAGGATGCAGACAAACCTGAAACAGACGAGGACGAAGCCGTATTCGACCGCTCGGCCGTGGGCGAAGAGGATGCCACCGACCTCTACGACAAGGCGATAAAGATCGTCATGCGCGACAGGAAGTGCTCGACGTCCTACATCCAGCGCAAGCTCTCCATCGGCTACAACCGGGCCGCATCCCTCGTGGAACGGATGGAGCAGGAGGGACTTGTCGGCCCCGCCAATCACGTCGGAAAACGTGCGATCATCGCAGACCCCTCTGACCGGGCGGACGGCGTCGTCTGACGCGCGACGGCGCGAGCGAGCTGGCTCGGAAAATTTGGACAGCGGGTATAGGTGGATTTTCGGCCTGAACGCGGCATGATTGCCGTGAACAGGAGCGACGATGACGAGACGAGTCCGCCGGAACCACAGCCCCGCCTTCAAGGCGAAGGTCGCGTTGGCCGCGATCAAGGGCGAGAAGACGCCGGCCGATCTGGCGCAGCAGTTTGATGTCCACCCGAACCAGATCACGCAATGGCGCAGTCAGCTTCTTGATGGCGCAGCCGGCGTCTTCGGCTCCGAAGCGAAGACCGAGGCAGTTGCGCCGACAATCGATGTGAAGACGTTGCATGCGAAGATCGGAGAGCTGGCGCTGGAAAATGATTTTTTATCCGGCGCGCTCGGCAAGGCCGGCCTTCTGAGCGCAAAGCGATGATCGATCACACGCACGGCCTCCCGCTCGGCCGGCAGGCGAAGCTTCTCGGGATCAGCCGGGGCAGCATCTACTATCTGCCCCGTGCGGTTCCGGCCGTCGATCTGGCGTTGATGCGCCGGATCGACGAACTACATCTGGAATACCCTTTCGCCGGCAGCCGTATGTTGCAGGGGCTCCTGCTGGCGGATGGTCATGTGACCGGACGTCTTCATGTCGCCACGCTGATGAAGCGGATGGGGATTGAGGCGCTCTATCGGCGGCCGAATACCTCCAAGTCGTCACCGGGCCACAAGATCTTCCCCTATCTGCTGCGCAAACTACCCGTGACGCGGCCCAATCAGGTCTAGGCAATGGACATCACCTACGTCCCCATGGCCAAGGGCTTCGTCTATCTGACGGCCGTCGTCGATTGGTTCAGCCGCCGGGTTTTGGCTTGGCGGATGTCGATCGCCATGGATGTCGCGTTCTGTGTCGAGGCCGTCGAGGAAGCCGTCGCCCGCTTTGGCAAGCCGGACATATTCAACTCCGATCAGGGATCGTAGTTCACCAGTCGCGAGTTCACCGCCCTGCTGATCGGCGCCGGCATCAAGATCAGCATGGACGGCAAGGGCGCCTGGCGCGACAACGTCTTCGTCGAGCGCATCTGGAAATCGGTCAAGTACGAGGAGGTCTATCTACACGCTTATGCCACCGTGTCCGAGGCACGCGTCTCGATCGGCCGGTATCTGGCATTCTACAACGGCCGGAGACCTCACCAGAGCCTGGGGCGGCAGACGCCCGATCACGCCTACTTCAACGCGCTGCGGCCAATCCCGGCTGCGGCATAACCAGGGCCGAATTCCACTTAGCGAAAGCCCGTAAAATGTTCAGACAAACCGAACCGGCTCTGAATTTTGACAGTATAAATCACGGTATTATATATCGGAAAGTAATTTAGGATATTTTGATATCAATCACTTAGCGGTTTGGTTGACCATGGAGTGGGGTTGATATCGGAGCGATCGAGGGTGTCCCGATCTGGAAAGACGTTGAATCATGCGGCATCTCCGCAACGATAGCAGTGCGCGCGTTCCCGATGCAGGTCGATATTCATCCAGTGCAGGCGGGACAAAGAGTTATTTGCAGCGCAACTTGCTAGAGAAGCAGGCCCTGTTTCCTTTTAGGAGTTTTGCAGTCGAAGGATCTCGTGCTTCCAGACTAAATCGCCACTTCCAGCGAATGTCGGTATCGGAGGCTGCTAGCCCCCGCAACCAAAACGAACTATAAACCGCAGCAAAATCAATGAATTGCTGGGGTTTTGTTTTTTGACGATCATCCCACGCTAAGAAAATAAATTGGTTAGCATCGCAGTTCCAATCGGGGGTCTGGTAGCCCGCAACCAAATAAGGCTAGAACCCCGTAACTCATCGAGTCACAAGATCGCACGGACAATATTGGCTCATTGCACTCTGAGTCTCGCAACGGTTTGCTATGGATATGGCGCCGTCCAAGTGCGGCGATAGCAACCGCTCTTGGATCAAACGTGCGTCCTGACCGGAAGCGACGCGGTCTCAAGGCTGAAATGACCCATTCTATGCACGCCTTGCGGAACGAATGAGAACTGAGGGTCAAGCCTGAGCAGGCTCGCGGCGATGTGGATTACTGAAAGCCACATCTCCGTTCCCTGAAGACTAGGCGGCTGCCCTTCCGCGAAGGCAAAGCCTTCGCCGGCCTGCCAGCGCTCGGGGCCGCGCAAAAGGATATCCTCGGCGATGGCCTCAACATCGGACCGTCGATGATCGGTTTGCCGAAGACAGAGCATGAGCGGATGAATGGTATCGAGGATGTTGCAGGCGTTATAGGCCGCGTCGGCAAACCCACCCCGTTCGCGATAATGTCGGATGACGCTATCAATGGTCTCCACCGGGTAGGGGAGGGGCATCCCGAACTGGGCATAGGTGCCGCGCGTCAGTCGGTAGAAGCCGTTGATCGGTTGCAGCCAGCCGTCGGTTTCGGTCGGGCCGCCCCACAGGCCGGTCGTTCGGTCGGCGCGTAGGGTGAGCCAGCCGAACAGCGCGACAAGCGGACCGGGGGCGGAAAAATGCCGGGCGTTCAGGTAAAGCGAGGTGCCGATGCTATCGACGGCGGCGCCGGCTCCCCAGGCATTGCTCGTCCAGGGCAGGCTTTCGAGCCAGGCGCTCAAGGCCGAAAAATCGATGTCGACAGCTGAGTGCCCGACCCAAAAAGAGTTGAGCGATTTCAGTAGGATGTGATTCTGTTCGGTTACCACACTGAACGGAGCCACGAATGCCCTGGACCGAAACCGCTCGCCGCGAATATGCGCGAGCGTCGATGCGTTATGCAAGCGACCTCAACGACCGGGAATGGGAACTGGTGGCACCGTTCCTGCCGCCGTCGAAGTCGGTCGGACGGCCTCGAACGACGGATCTGCGCGAAGTGTTCAACGCCATTCTCTATATGGCCAGTAGCGGCTGCCAGTGGCGGATGCTGCCCAAGGACTTTCCTCCTGCCTCGACCGTCCAGCGCTATTTCTACGACTGGCGCGATCGTGGTCTGATCGAGACGATCCGCTTTCACCTCGCCGTGGCAGCGCGGGAGTTGGAAGGCCGCGAAGCCAGTCCGACAGCCGGCGTCATCGACAGCCAAAGCGTCAAGACCGCGGAAAACGGCGGGGTCCGGGGCTATGACGCCGGAAAGAAGATCAAGGGGCGCAAGCGGCACATCGTCGTCGATACCCTCGGATTGATGTTCGGTCTCGTGGTGCATACGGCCGACATTCAAGACCGCGACGGCGCCCCCATCACGCTGGCCTCGATACGGACTTTGTGCCCCTGGCTCCGCCATATCTTCGCTGATGGTGGCTACGCCGGCCCCAAACTCAAGGGCGCACTCGATCAGATTGGCGAATGGACCATCGAGATCGTCAAACGGTCAGACACCAACGGCGGCTTCAAGGTTCTGCCCAAGCGATGGGTCGTCGAGCGGACCTTCGCTTGGCTCGGACGCTGCCGTAGGCTGGCCAAAGATTGGGAGAAATCCATCGCCTCATCCGAGGCCTGGATCAACTTCGCACACATCCGCCTCACTACGAGGCGCATCGCAAGGTATTGCGTCTATTGCTGAAGTTTCGAGTCAGGCACTGAGACACGATGACGTGGTGCCGCGCCCAGAACCTCCAGCGCGTAGCCAACGGCCAGCACATTATAGAGCGCCAGCCCATCATTCCGCAGCGGAACGCCAGCCTTTGGAGGACGGGACGGATCCGGGAATAGGCCGCTCGCCGGATCCTGCAGGTCCTGCAATCGCGAGATGGTGGTGTTTCGCGAGGCGATCTCCCCGACAGTCAGCAAGGCCTCCTCCAGCGCGCCGAAACCGGTGGCGATTTCGAGCGCGTCGCAAAGGTGGCGGGCGCTCGGGCGCGCGATGCCGTCCGCTTCGCGGGAGAGGTAGCCGCCCTCGATCCTGTTCCGCGTCAGAACCTGCCGCCAGTCCGCCTTGACGCGGGCGTCGAGGGCGGTGAGCGCCCGTTCCGCTTCGCTGCGCCTGCTCGGCGTGGTCCGGCGCTCCCCTCCGCGCCGGCGGACAACCTTGGCCGGAACACCCGCCACGATGGCGAGGGCAGGAACGTCGCGCGTGACCACGGCACCGGCGGCGATCACCGCACCATGGCCGACGTTGACGCCATCGAGGATCACCGCATTGGCGCCGATCCAGACGTCATCGCCGATCTCGATGCCGACGGAGGTCAGCCCTTGCTCGTGGATGGGGCGGTCAGGATCCTCGAAACCGTGATTGAAGCCGACGATCGAGACGTGCGAGGCGATCCGCACGCCGTTGCCGCAACGCACCTGGCCGGAGATGCAGGCGTAGGCATTGATGGTGCAATCGTCACCGAAGGCGACGTCGCCGCGCACGATGGCGTGGGCGGCGATCCACGATCGTTCACCGAGCACCAGGCGATCCGTGAACACCTCGGCGCCCGGCGCGACAAAGGCCGTCGCAGCGATCAGCGCTCCGGCGTGTCGCGTGAGGTCGGCGATCCGGGCCTGATGGGCCGGATCGGCGATGTCCGCATCGGTGCGCTCCCAGCTCAGGACGGCGATGCGTGCCTTGCGGTGCGCCTCGGCGGCAGTGTCGGCTGTGGGTTCGTTCATTTTCTGGAGCTTTCGCGGAAGCAGGTGAGGCTGGGGCTGGTCGCGGATCATGCGAAGACTGGTGTGGCAAATTCGCCGTGGAAAATAGGACGATATTTTTCCACGTAGAAACTTTTTCCTGATGGCCCTAGAATGGTGCCGACAACGGCAGACCATCTGGTTGCCGCCGTCTGGCGTTGCGCCGACCGAGGGGAAAGGTTGGAATGGGCAAGCAGAAACCGCCGCGTTCGGCGACTCTGAGCGATATCGCCGCGGCGGCCGGCGTTTCCGTGGGCACCGTCTCGAAGGCATTGAACGCCAAGGTCGGCGTCAGCCCTGCCAACCGCGAGCGAATCATGCGGGCCATGGAGGCCGTCGGCTATCGCAAGTCGGATGGGCGTCCCCGGCAGTCGAATGGCCTCGGCACGGCGACGATCGTCACCTACGACCGATATGTCGGAAACGACAGTTTCTATGGCGAGATCCTGCGCGGCATCACCGAGGAGGCCGAGCGCATCGGCTTGGGGCTCGGCGTCGAGATGTTGTTCCACGGCGAGCCGACACCCGATCCGTCGAGTCTGTTTCGCCGCGGATTGCCAGAGAGCGTCATCATGATGGGGCTCGATCAGCCGGTGCTGGTCGATGCCGTCGCGGCCATCGGCTGCCCGGCGGTGATCATCAACGGCATGGATCCCGCCATGCGGATCGACAGCGTTTCGCCCGACTATCACTTCGGCGGCTGGGCGGCGGCGCAGCATCTCCTCGACATGGGGCACCGGAATCTGCTGCATGTCACCCATCCGTTCCGCCAATCCCTCACGCTTCGCCTCGAAGGCTTCCGCAAGGCGCTCGAACGGTCTGGCATTGCCTTCGATGCCGACCGCCATTTGCTCGATACCGACGACGCCGGGCTGACCAGCACCGGTGCGCAGCAGGCGGTGACCCGGCTCATCGACAGCGGCAAATTCGAGGCGACGGCGCTTTGCTGCGTTTCCGACATGCTGGCCATCGGCGCCATGCGTGCCGTTCTGGCCGCTGGCTACCGGGTGCCTGAAGACGTATCGATCACCGGCTTCGATGATCTTCCCATCAGCGCGCATTGCGAGATTCCGCTCACCACGTTCCATATCGAGCGGGCCGAGATGGGGCGGGCCGCGGTGCACATGCTGCTCGACGGGGCGGCCAACCCGCTCCGCAACGGCCGCCGGCTCAGCCTTGGCGTCCAACTGGTGGAACGGGCCTCCGTGGCAGCGCCGCCCCGCTGAACCGGTCATTTGCCGATCCTCACGAGGATGCGGTCCTCGAAGGGAATGGCAACGCGATAGAGCGTCGCCGGCCATGCCTGCCGCAAGCGCGGATCGGTGATCTCGATCGCCTCGACCCTGACCGCTCCGCCCCCCACGATGGCGATCGTGCCGAGGCCGGACAGCATCAGTCCGTCTCTCGTCACGTCGGGCCGCTGCGCCAACATGAGATGCAGTGTCGAGGGACCGGCCGGTGATCTGTTATCCTCGATCTCGATATGCTCGCCCTTGACGAAGCGGACGGTTCGGCGCGCCGTCGTGACGCCCGCCGCCGATGGAAAGGCGCCGGCGAGGTTCATCGAGACGCGGCTTTCTGTCTCGCCCGGCTCGAAGATCACGTCGCGGGTGCCATAGGCGGCGCCATAACCTTCCTCCACGCCGCCGAACAGCGGCAGGTTGTGATAGGCCGACCGGATGGTCCAGATTTCTTGACGGGCGGCCGAGAAGGTCTTGGCCGTATAGGTCTCCACGCCGACGTCGATCAGCAGGGGAGCGCCGTTCTTGAACAGGATCAGCGAGCCGGCATCGGCGTGGCCGTGGCTATCGCCATTGTCGCCGGCCTTGACGGCAAGGTCGAAGGTGGCGTCGCGCAGGACGAATAGCCCGACGCTGGGATAGTGGATGTCCTTTTGAGCCTGCGGCGCGGCTGGGCGATGGGCAGCGATCCTCTCGGCGGCAAACGCCGACTGCAGCCGGTAATAGAGATTGATCTCCTCGGGCAGGTCGCGATCGGTCGACGTCGCCCAGTCGGCCGCGGCGAAGTCGGCAAGGCGATCCGAGCCGACAGCAAGGCCGAACAGATATTCGCGGGCGCCGGCCGAGCCGGCTAGCGGCGAGCAGTCGGCGAAGTTGAAGTAACAGGCGCCGCGAGCGTGAATGTTGACGATGTAGTCGGCGATGTTGCGGATCTTGTCCGACCGGGCGGCCGTGGCAAAAGCCCCGTCAGTCACCCTGTTCAGGATGTCCATGGCATTGAACAGGCAGAGGCCGGCGTGGCGATAATATTGCGCGCCCTCCTCGCAGCAGCCATCGTCGGCATAGTCCTTCAGGAAGGCGTCGAGGCTTGCGGCGGCCTTGGTCACCACCTGGCGGCGCAGATCGGGCGGGTAGTCGCCGGTCATCGTGGCGAGCAGAACGTTCTGGGTACACCAGACAGTCCAATTGCACATCGGCTCGTCGCCATGGCCCATCCACCAGAAATGACGGCTGAGGTAGGGGGTGACGATGCGCGCGTCGATTTCGCGGCGGATGCGCGCCCGGATCAGCGGGCTGACGGTATCGAGCTCGGCGCCGAGCAGGTGATCGATGACCGCCAGTTGCGCGCCGGTCTCGCAGGCGAACAGGTCCAGGACTGGCGTGTCGACATCAGGCAAGATGGTCGTCGGCGTGTCGCGCACCAGCGTGTTGTGAGCGGGCAGCTGCCAGCCGCTTTCTTCGCAGAGAGCGAAAATGCCATCGATGACCTGATCGAGAAACCGGCCGTCATGCGCCACGCATTCGGCCATGACGGCGGCGTTGAGGTTTCGCCGCCGCGTAAGGTAGATCGCTTCGAAGCGCGCGCGGTCGCCGTTACGCCGGAAATCCATGTAGGCGGAGGCGGGAAGCGGCGGAAAGGCGGTATCAACAAGGCTTTCACCGCGCGCTACGAGAGCGTTGCGAACATCGGCCGGCAGGCAATGCCACGCCGCGCGATCCCCTGCCGATGGCGCCGGGGCGAAACGGCCGATCGTCGGCGGCAGATTGGCCAGGCATTCGACGAACATGCTGCTCTCCCTGTTCTCATCCGGAGCGGCGTTTCGCCCCCACCGGTCGCTAGCGGTTTAATATTTTCCATTTAGAGGAAAAAGAAAGAAATTTGGAAAGATGGAAAATATGTGTATTTTGTCGATTGCGTTTCGACGTTTTGTGGAGTTTACACTCGTCTGATCGTCGCGAGAATATCGCGATGTCGAGATCGTCGTCATTGCTGGTCGGTCCGTTGGAGAGGGTGCGACGGGCGGGTGGAAATTTCTGGAAAGTTTCCACTGGGTCAATTGACGGAAAACGGAAAAGATTCCCGGGGAGGAAGCAATGGCGGTCATCGCTCCAGTTCGCAAGCCGCGCCCCACGACGGCCGCCCGCCGACGGTTGCGCAACAATGTGGTCGCCTACAGCTTCATTGCGCCGAATTTCATCGGCTTTGCCGTGTTCACGCTCGGGCCGATCCTGTTTGCCTTCGCGCTGGCCTTCATGGACTGGGACGGTTCGAACGAGATGACGTTCGCCGGGCTCAGGAACTTCTGGCGCCTGTTTTCCGACGACGTGTTCCAGACCGCGCTGTGGAACACGCTTGTCTACACGGCGGTGACCGTGCCGCTGACGCTGGTCTGTTCGCTGCTTCTGGCGGTGCTGCTCAACCAGAAGGTCTTCGGCCGCAATTTTTTCCGCACCGTCATGTTTTTCCCCTACGTCGCCTCGCTGGTCGCGGTTGCCGTGGTCTGGAACATGATCTTCAATCCGGCCATGGGCCCGTTCAACATGCTGCTGGTGGCTTTCGGCCTCGATCCGGCGCATCTGCCCGGCTGGTCGGCCGACAAGAACTGGGCGATGGTCACGGTCATCCTGTTCTCCGTCTGGAAGAACATGGGCTATTACATGGTGATCTACCTTGCCGGTCTGCAGGGCGTGAACCCCGAGCTTTACGAGGCGGCGGGCATCGATGGCGCCAATGCCTGGGACAAGTTCCGCCACGTCACCATTCCGCAGCTGAGCGCGACGACCTTCTTCGTCAGCATCATGCTGACCATCCAGTGCTTCAAGGTCTTCGACCAGATCTACATGTTGACGCAGGGCGGCCCCGGCACGTCGACGCTGGTCCTCGTCTATCACATCTACAACGAAGCCTTCATCTCCTGGGACCTGGGATACGCCAGCATGGTCGCCCTTGTCCTGTTCCTGCTCGTTCTCATCGTCACGGTTATTCAGTTCCGTGGCCAGAGAGACGCGTGATGGTTCGGGTCGGAGGAAAAGCCATGAAAATTCGCGGTCGCAAGGTCAAGGTCTCCCGCATCGTCGTCTACGCCATCCTGATCGCGACAGCCGTGACCATGTTGGTGCCTTTCGTGTGGATGCTGTCGGCATCGCTCAAGCTCAGCAAGGACGTGTTCTCCTTCCCGGTCGAGTGGTTCCCCGCCCAGCCGGTGTGGCACAACTATGTCGACATCTGGACCAAGGTGCCGCTGGCGCTGTTCATCTGGAACACGTCCAAGCTGACCATCATCGTGACGGTGCTGCAGCTTCTCACCTCCAGCTTTGCCGCCTACGCCTTCGCCAAGCTCGACTTCAAGTACAAGAACGCGCTCTTCCTCGGCTACATCGCCACCATCGCCATGCCCTGGCAGGTCTACATGGTGCCGCAGTTCATCTTGATGCGCGAGTTTCACCTCAACAACACGCATCTGGCGCTGATCTGCCTGCAGGCCTTCACCGCCTTCGGCGTCTTTCTGATGCGGCAGTTCTACCAGAGCATTCCCGACGAGCTCTGCGAGGCGGCCCGCATCGACGGCATGAACGAATACCAGATCTGGTGGAAGATCATGCTGCCGCTGTCCAAGCCTGCGCTGTCCACACTGACGATCTTCACCTTCGTCACCACCTGGAACGACTTCCTCGGGCCGATGATCTACCTCACCAAGACCGAGCTCAAGACGATCCAGATCGGCCTTCGCATGTTCATCGCCCAGTATTCGGCCGAATACGGACTGATCATGGCGGCGTCGGTGGTGACCTTGATCCCCGTACTCATCGTCTTCCTCGCCTTGCAGCGCTTCTTCGTCGAAGGCATCGCCTCGAGCGGCCTCAAGGGCTGAGCGCAGCGAAAGGACCATTATGACTGCGTGTATTTCGCCGACGATCGATCCGGTGACCAACGAACAGGTGTCCGACGCGCTCGACCTTGCCGTCGATCTGGTCCGCCGCAACCTGCCCGAATTCACTCACGCTGCCCGCAACCATTCGAGCGTCGGCAACTTCTACCCGACCTGCGCCAACGACCAGTGGACGTGCGGCTTCTGGCCGGGTCAGATCTGGCTTGCCTATGAGCGCTCCGGCGATCAGGCGTTTCTCGATGCCGCCCAGGTGCAGGTGAAGGACTTCCATCATCGCGTGGAGAATCGCATCGCGGTCGACCACCACGACATGGGGTTCCTCTATTCGCCGAGCTGCGTCGCCGCCTACAGGCTGACCGGCGACCGGCTGGCCCGCGAAGCAGCCATTCTCGCCGCTGACAGGCTGATGGATCGCTTCCAGCCGGTTGGCGGGTTCATCCAGGCATGGGGCGCTTTCGGCGCGCCGGAGAACTATCGCTTCATCATCGACTGCCTGATGAACCTGCCACTGCTCTATTGGGCGACCGAGGAGACCGGCGACAGCCGCTATAGGGACGTGGCTCGCATCCACACCGTCACCTGTCTTGAAAACTCCATCCGTCCGGATTTTTCGACCTATCACACCTTTTTCATGGACCCGGTGACCGGCAAGCCGTCGCACGGGGCGACCTGCCAGGGCTACAGCGACGATTCCCCATGGACGCGCGGTCAGGCCTGGAGCATCTATGGCGTGGCGCTTGCCTACAAGGTCGAGCGGGTGGAGGAAAAGCGCGAGCTGTTCGACCGTCTGCTCTGCTTTTACCTGAAGAAGCTGCCCGAGGATCTCGTGCCCTACTGGGACCTGATGTTCACCTCGGGCACCGAGGAACCGCGCGATTCATCTAGCGCGTCGATCGTGGCCTGCGGTCTCCTCGAAATGGCGCTTCATGTCGATGAGGTGGCCGCGGCGACCTATCGCGATCTTGCCCGGCGCATGGTGGCGAGCCTCGTGCGGTCCTATGCCGTCACCGATCCCGCTGTCTCCAACGGCCTGGTGTTGCACGGAACCTATTCCAAGAAGACGCCCTTCAACACCTGCACGCCCGAGGGCGTCGATGAGTGCGTCATATGGGGCGACTATTTCTACATGGAGGCGCTGACGCGCCTTTCTTCCAACTGGGTTTCCTACTGGTGAGGCGTCTATCGTGAATCCCCAGGCGTTCTTCGAAGGATCCGACCGTCTGTTCATGCGCGGCGCCGCCGACCGCGACCGGATCGCCGCTTTCGTGCGGCAAGCCTATCCGGATGAGGCCGCCCGTCTTGTCGCCTCCGCCGACATGATCGTCGACCGTCGCTTCGTGTTCGAAGAGCGATGGGACATGGAACGCACCCACGTTCCCGAGGTCTTTCCGGGCGCGATCGACTGGCTGCACCAGCCCGGCGACGACCCGGAGTGGATCTTCGCCTTCAACCGCATGCGGTTCTGGATCACGCTCGGCCGCGCTTATGCGCTGACTGGCGACGAACACTATGCCGCCGCCTTCGCCGATCAGCTCACCCATTGGGTGCGGACGGTCAAGCGGGACGACCCAGCCAATGCCAAGGCTTGGCGCACCATCGAGGCCGGTATCCGCATGGAATACTGGGTGAAGGCCATGGCGTGCTTCGAAGGCAGCCCGGCCATCACGCCCGAGGTGATGGACGCCTTTGTTGCCTCGATGACGGAGCACGCCGAGTTCCTCATGGGCGTGTGGAACAGCTACAACCTGATGAGCAACTGGGGTGTTCTGGCCAACCACGGCCTGTTCATCGTCGGCGCCGCCGTGCCGGCGCCGCGCGCCGAGGCATATCGCCACGAGGCTGCGCGCCGCCTTGCCGAGGAAGCGCGCATCCAGATCGACGACGACGGCTTTCAGTGGGAGCAGAGCCCGATGTACCACAACGAGGTGACGGCCTGTTACCTCGACGTGGTGACGCTGGCCGACCGAGGCGGCTACGAGCTGCCGGAGCCGATCCGCCGCAAGACCCGAGACCTTTGCCGCGTCACCGCGCTTTCGGGCAAGCCGGACGGTCACGAGCTGTCGATGGGCGACAGCGACGACATCGACCAGCGCGATCTGGTCGTGCGTGGCGCCGTGATTTTCGCCGACCCGTTGCTGCGGGCGCTCGGCGGTTCCGTCATGGATATCGATGCCGTGTGGGATCTTGGCGCCGACGCGATCGCCGCCTATGCGGCCCTGCCGGCGGAGCCACCGCGCGCGACCGATACAGCGCTCCATCACTCCGGCAACTTCTATCTCCGCGATCGCTGGGGCGAGGATGGCACATTCGTGCATTTTCATTGCGGCACGCTCGGCGCCGGACATGGCCATTCCGACAAGCTGCACTTTGATCTGTTTGCCCGTGGCGAGGATGTCCTCGTCGACGCCGGCCGCTACACCTACGTCAACAAGCCGGAGCGCTTCGAGTTCAAGAACGCGTCGGCCCACAACACCGTCACGGTCGATGACGAGGAAGTCTATACGCCCGTCGACAGCTGGGGGTGCTCGCGCCTGTCGCGGGCCGTCAACCGCCGCTTCGTCGCGGGCGATCGCTACGCCTATGCCGAGGGCGGCCATCTCGGCTATCAGGAGCTTGCCTCGGGTGGCGTCTTCGTCAATCGTCGGCTGTTGTTCCTGAAGCCGGATATCCTGGTGATCGCCGACGAGTTCCATACCGCGTCCGCTCACGCCTATCAGCGCTACTTCCATTTCGACAGTCGTGGCCAGGTGACCGGCGATGGCCGCCGCTTTGCCTATGACAGCGCCGGCAACGCGGTCGATCTCTTGCTGGTCGGCGGCGCTCCACGGGCACGACTGATCGAGACCCGGCTGTCTCGCCGTTACAACGAGCTTGAAACCAACGTCACGCTACGGGTCGACGACCACGGCGACGGCCCGCTCCACCTCTTTACCGTCATCGGCCTCAATCCGGCGAGGCAGCGCGAAGCGTTGTCGGCCGAGACGGTGCCGGTGACGTCGAATTTTAAGGGGATCACCTTCGATGATGCGACGATCCAGGCCCTCAACATCACCAAGGGGGGACGGGCCTTCACGGTTGTGATCGCCCATCGCGAATACGCGAGCCCCACGGATACCTTCAACGCGGACGGCTGCACGGGCTTCGGCCAGGTGTCGGTCTTCGACCGCGGCGCGGGCGAAACCAGCGTTGGAACCATTCTCGTCCGCTAACGGGCGAAGCTGAGCAATCGGAGGACCGTCATGGCGGGCATTTCGCTTCGCAACATTCAGAAGACCTACGGCTCCCTGACCGTCGTGCACAAACTCAACCTCGAAATAGAGGACAAGGAGTTCATCGTGCTGGTCGGACCGTCCGGGTGCGGCAAGTCAACGACCCTCCGGATGATCGCGGGGCTGGAAGAGATTTCGGCCGGTGAACTCTACATCGACGACGCCCTCGTCAACGATCTGGAGTCCAAGGACCGCGACATCGCCATGGTGTTCCAGAATTATGCGCTCTATCCGCATATGACGGTCTACAAGAACATGGCCTTCGGTCTCGAGCTCAGGAAGGCGCCGCGCGCCGAGATCGACGCCAAGGTTCGCGAAGCTGCCAGGATTCTCGATATCGAGCATCTGCTCAACCGCAAGCCGAAGGCGCTGAGCGGCGGTCAGCGCCAGCGCGTGGCGCTGGGACGGGCCATGGTGCGCAATCCCGCCGTGTTCCTGCTCGACGAGCCGCTCAGCAACCTCGACGCCAAGCTGCGTGCGACGATGCGTGTCGAGATCTCCAAGCTGCACAAGAGCCTTGGCACCACCTTCATCTACGTCACCCACGATCAGGTGGAGGCGATGACCATGGCCGACCGCATCGTGGTGATGAAGGACGGCTTCATCCAGCAGGTCGACACGCCGCAGAACCTCTACGACAATCCCTGCAACATGTTCGTCGCCAGCTTCATTGGCTCGCCGCAGATGAACATGCTGCCCGTGCGCATCGAGCGGACTGCGGCCGGCTTCGCCGCCCGCTTCGGTGCCGACCTCATTCCATTACCCGAGCGTGCCGGCGAAGCGGCGTTGGCGTCTTGGCTCGAACGCGACTGCATGCTCGGTATCCGGCCTGAAGACTTGCACGATGATGCCTCCTCCTACATGGGGCAGGCGACCACAACGCCGATCAGAACGACAGTCGAACTCGCCGAGCCCATGGGATCGGAGGTTCATCTCCATCTCCTGGTCAATGGAACCAAGCTGGTGGCCAAGGTGCCTCCGCGCTGCAAGGCGCGTGACGGCGACGTGGTGACGCTCGGCATCGACACCACCAAGCTGCATCTGTTCGACGGAGAGAGTGAGAAAACCATCTTCAACTGAGGTCGAGGGAGGTCGGTATGTGGAGGTTTGGCGCCCGCCGTGGCGACGTGAAGGAGATCGACAGGAACGCGCCGCCCAGAACGGGCGTAGCGCTTTTTGTCGAAATCCTGGCGCGCGAATGGTGGGAGCTGTTCAAGCTCAACCTGCTCATGGTGCTGTTCGCGCTGCCGGTCGTCACCATTCCGGCGATGCTGGCTGGAACGACGCGCATCACGACCACGATGATCCGCGACGAGAACCACTATCTCTGGCGGGACTTTTGGGAGACTTTCCGGCGGGAGTTCCGGCGCGCTAGCCTTGTCGGCTGGATCTTCGGAGCGGCCTTGGCTCTCGGCGTCGCTGCCATCGCTGTCTATGCGAGAGCCGCAGCTGAGGAGCCGCTTTTCGTGCTGGCGGTCGTGGTGTCGCTGTTCGGCACCATCCTGCTGCTGCTCATGGCCTCACACAGCTTTACGCTGATCTTGCTGACCAGCCTGTCCACTTGGCGGCTGCTCGGCACCGCCTGCCTGATGACCGTCGCTGGCTTCGTGCCGGGGCTTGCCGCGCTGCTGCTCTGCGCCGTGGTCTGGCTGGTCCATGTCGCCGCCTATCCGGTCAGCATCTTCATTCCGGCCACCTTCGGCTTTTCGTTTTGCGCACTGGTGATGACCTTCCAGAGCCAGCGCGCGCTCATCCGCTACCAGTCGCTCGCCCGTGGGGCGACGGGTGCGGGAAGCATGGTTTGACAGGGGGTGCCTACGGCATCCGAAATCGAGGGAGAGAGAGATGAAACACCTGAAAGCCTTCGCGGCGGCGATGTCCGCCGTCGCTTCGGTCGCTGTTGTCGGCCACGCCTTTGCTGCCGACAGCGAAACCATCAAGTGGGCGCTGTGGGATTGGGACAAAACCGCCTACTATCAGCCCCTCATTGCCGCCTATCAGGCCAAGCATCCGAACGTGAAGATCGACTATGTCGATCTTGGCTCGACCGACTATCAGACGATGCTGAGCACGCAACTGACCGGCGGCGCCGACGACCTCGACGTCCTGACCATCAAGGATATTCCTGGCTACGCCAACGTTGTCCGCGCCGGCCAGCTTGAGGATCTGACCGGCTACATGAAGGACAATGCCATCGACCCGGCCGCCTATTCCGGCCTGATCGAGCAGATCACCATCAAGGACAAGGTCTACGCTCTACCGTTCCGCAGCGATTTCTGGGTCGTCTATTACAACAAGGATTTGTTCGACAAGGCCGGTGTCGCCTATCCGTCGAACGACATGACCGTGGCGCAGTATGACGAGCTGGCGCGGAAGATGACCAGCGGCTCCGGCTCCGACAAGGTCTACGGCAGCATCTTCCATATCTGGCGCAGCACGGTCGAGCTATTCGGCATTCTCGATGGCAAGCACACCGTCGTGAACGGCAACTACGATTTCCTGAAGCCGTGGTACGAGCGGGCGATCAAGCTGCAGAGCGACGGCATTGTTCCCGACTACGCAATGCTGAAGACGTCGAACACCCATTATTCGGCGCCCTTCTTCAATAATACGATTGCAACGCTGCCGATGGGAACTTGGTTCGCCGCGACGCAGATCACCAAGATCAAATCCGGCGAGTCCAAGTCGGTCAACTGGGGTATCGTCAAGTATCCGCATCCGGATGGCGTCAAGGCGGGCACCACGATCGCCACCATCACGTCGCTCGCCGTCAACAAGCAGTCGAGCCACAAGGAAGCGGCCCTCGACTTCGTCAAGTTCGTGACCGGCCCCGAGGGCGCGACGATCATCGCCTCGACCGGCACCATCCCCGCCCTGCGTGATGCCAAGGTGATCGACACCATTACGTCCATTGACGGTTTCCCGAAGGACGAAAACAGCAAGGCCGCGCTCACCATCGAGAAGGGCTATCTCGAGATGCCGGTTCATCCCAAGGCGCCGCAGATCGAAGTGGCGCTCAATCGCGTCCACGATTCGATCATGACCAAGAACGAGACGGTCGAAGACGGCATCGCCGAAATGAACAAGACGGTGGGGAACATCATCGGACAGTGACGCCCGTATGGCGCCATGGTTTGGGCATCGGGCGGGAAAAGCGGCAAGCCGCTTTCCCTGAAAGATGACCCAAGACAAGCAAAGGGGACGCCGCGGCGTACTGTGCCGTCGCGGCGCTCATCCCGGGAGCGAGGAATGCCCATTCAGCTGAAAATCGTTGGCGCCGACGGCTTCGTTCGCGCGGAAGCCCGCGAGGAGACCGAGGTCCAACTGGTTTATTCGGCGGTTTATGCGCCGGGTGATCGCATTGTCCTTGAGACGGAAGGAACGGCCGCGCATGTCTGGGTTCGTCTCGACGATACCCAGGCCTGTCCGCTGTTATGGCTGCCGGAAGGGCGCTTCGACTTTTCGCTGCTCTTCGGTGACGCCGCGAAAGCCTTTGCCCCCTTCGCCTTTGCCGGCAAGCGGCATTTTCTCTCGGCGCGGCTCGCGACGAGCGAAGAGGTCACCACGCGGCGCGATCTGGCGCTGAACCCGTTCGATCATCCCGAAAGCAGCGCCTTTCCGCACGCCTCCGCCAATGCAGTGACGCGTGGCGAGCCGCTGTTTGCCGCCCGCAACGCCATAGACGGACTGACGGCGACCAGAGGGCATGGCGAATGGCCCTATACCAGTTGGGGAATCAATCGCAATCCCGAGGCGGAGCTGACCGTGGCTTTCGGCCGCCAGGTGTTCCTCGACGAGATTGTCTTGCATACGCGTGCCGATTTTCCGCACGACGCCTGGTGGAGGCGGGCCGTCCTTTCTTTTTCCGACGGGTCCGATCTTGCAATCGATCTGAGAAAAACCGGCGTCGGCCAAAGGGTGCGCTTTCCGAAGCGGTCTACCGAATGGATACGCCTTCACCACCTTATCAAGGCGGACGACCCTTCACCGTTCCCGGCACTCACTTCGATCGCTTGCCTGGGGACAGATGCTTATCCGGGTTAGCTTGTGGCCGCCGAGCGCTTTCCGCTTAACGGGATGAACGGCTGTCGCCTAGACGGAGGCCGCGGTCAGGGTCCTGCTGGTAGTCGGATTCGGCAATCTCGATCGTCTTGGAGTTGATGATCCGGCTGGATAGCGCCAGTGCAACGGCGCGCGAGCGACTGTTGAAGACAGCGCGCCCGTCCGACATCAAGGGAAGGGAGGCGAGCCCAAGCTTGGCGTAGAGCTGCTGCAATCGCCCTTGCACGGTGCGCATTGACATGTTGCGACGGGCAGCGATCGCCTGATCGGTGAGGCCGATGGCGATATCGAGCAGGATTTCATACTCGACCTCCGTCAGCTCGTCCGAGCTCTTCTGCCCGCGCTTTTGCAGGCCCCGAACCTCACGGTCGATGATGTTCTGCCCCTCGACGAACACGCACTGGATCGCCCGCCGCAGCCGGTCCTTGGACGCCGTCTTCAGGAGATAGCCGTAGGTAGCGCCGGCCGGCACGATGCGGGCGACGCCGCGGACGTAAGCCTCATCGGCGTAGTTGGACCAGAAGATGATCGGCATCGCCGGGTTCTCGGCCCAGATCGCCTTCGCCGCCTGAACGCCGGTCTTCTTCGGCATCTGCAAATCGAGGATGACGCCCTTGAGCTCATGCTCATGGGCGAGGCGGATGGCATCCTCGCCGTTCTCCGCTTCGATGACCTGCTCGCAGTCGATTTCGCCGAGTGCGATAACCTCGCGCAGGAAGCCGCGATGCAGCACATCGTCCTCGGCGATCAGATAGATGCTCATTCTGCCTCCCGGACTCGCGCCGGCTCAGGTGGCCGGGCCAGCGGAATGGTGATGCTCAGTTGGGTCCCGATGCCTTCGACGCCGGATGTCACCGTCAGCTCCGCCTCGATCAGCGAGGCGCGGGTACGCATGTTGGCAAGGCCGCCGGTGCGTTTGCCGGGTGTTTGCGGCAGACCACAGCCATCATCGACGATGGAAATGCGGATGCCCTTTTCATCGGAACACACCTGGACCTCGATGGTGGAGGCGCCGGAGTGGCGGCCGGCATTGTTGATGGCTTCCTGAACGATGCGGTAGAGCGCCACCTGGGTGTTGGCGGGCAGAGCGTCGATCGCCGCGCAGCCCTCGTCACGCAGCCGGCAGACCAGCGGCTTGGCCGATGCGCGGGCATACCGGTCGAGCACGGCCTCGATGGCTTCGGAGAAGCCGAAGAATTGCAGCACCGACGGGCGGGCGTTGTCGATGATCACCCGGAGCTCGGTGAGGCAGTGCGAGATGTCGTCCTGGATCGGCTGCAGCTCGCTGCCTCGGAGGTTGGTCTTGCCTTCGAGCCGCTTCAGGTTGCGCGAAATGCGCGACAGGTCGGCGAGCGTCTGGTCATGCAGGTCCATGCCGATGGCCTGCCGGGCGTTCTCCAGCTCCTCGGTGAGATGGCGGGCGCCGATGCGAAGGCCCTCGGCACGCGCTTCTGCCTCCACCCGCTTGATTTCCCGGCGGGCCGCCAAGTCGCTCTGTTGGAGGGCGAACATGTAGGCGGCGAGGATGTCGGCGACCATTCGCGCATTGTCGAGATCGGCCTCGCTGTAGGTGTCGGGCACCTGTGTCGAAAAGGACAGCGCACCGATGATCCGTCCCTCCACCAGCACCGGCACGTGCAGGCGGGCGCGCAGACCGGCGTCGAAGATCGGCTTCGACCAGGCGCCCTCGAAATGGAAGCGCGGGTCGGCCTGGGCATCCACGGTGATGATGCTGTCGACCTCGCCCATGAAAAGGCTGCGGATGGGACTGACAGCGACGGACCGCGTGCCGCGCGACTCGATATCCCATTCCGTATGAAGCCCCGCCTCGTAAGTGGAGACGATCGTGCGGTCGGCATTCATCAGGGCCACGTCGATATGGTCGTGCGGCAGGATGTCGATCACCGCCGTCGACACCGCCTGGACGACGCACTTGAGATCGAGCTGGCCGGTGATCGACTTCAGGACCGCCATGATGCGTTGCAGATCGAACGGGGCACGACTCAGCATGGTGGCCTCATGAACAACACGGCAATTGTCGGCGCAGCTCCGCCATGACGCCAGCGTAAAAGCGCGTCAAGTTTTGCGGGTTCCCGCAAAAACCAGGTGGGACCTGCGCTGTCTCGCCCCTTCAGTCTCTGCTTCAATGACACTGAGGAAATCGCCAAGACAAGGGCCTACGTGCCAATGAGCCAGCAACGCATAACCGCGCTCGACGAGCGTCTTTGGCAGCTCGTGCTGCCGAGCAGCCCTCTCGAGACACTGAGTACCGGCCACCTGTGGACCGAGGGGCCGGCCTACTTTCCAACAGGCGATTTCCTCATCTGGTCGGACATTCCGCGGGGCAGGATGTACCAGTGGATTGCCGACCTCGGCGTCCGCGTCCTCGATCATGCCGCCAACAACTGCAATGGCCACACCATCGATCCCGCCGGCCGACTCCTCGCCTGCGAGCACCTGACGCGTTCGGTCGTCCGATTCGAACTCGACGGCCGACGCACCGTGATCGCCGACGCCTTCGAGGGGCGGCATCTCAATTCGCCCAACGACGTGATCGTGGCCTCCGATGGCGGCGTCTGGTTCACCGACCCGACCTACGGCATCATGACCGACTACGAGGGCAAGCGCTCGCCGTCCGAGCAGGACGGCTGCTTCGTCTATCGCGTCGATCCCGCCACCGGCCAGGTCGAGGCGAAGATCCGCTCGATGCTGAAGCCGAACGGTCTCGCCCTGTCGCTCGACGAGCGGACGCTCTATGTCGCCGACAGCTCCGCCTCCCACGACGCGGCGGGCCATCGCCACGTCGTGGCGTTTCCGCTCGGAGACGGCTGGCAGGTGGGCGAAGGCAAGGTGCTGATCACCGTCGAGGAAGGAGTACCGGACGGCTTCCGCCTCGACGAATACGGCAACCTCTGGGTTTCTACGGCGCGCGGCGTCGAGATCTTCGCGCCGGACGGCTGCCCGCTTGGCATCATCCATGTGCCCGAGACCGTGGCCAACCTCTGCTTCGGTGGCCCCAAGAACAACCGACTGTTCATCACGGCATCGACATCCGTCTATGCCGTCTATACGGCGGTGCGCGGCGCCGAACGCCCCGCGCGTTGAGGACCCAAGGGAAAAACGTAAATTAGGGAGAGAGACATGACCCATAAAGACGAAGGCAAAATGTTGGCCGACCGCCGCGCTATCCTCAAGTCCATAGCCCTGGGCTCGGCCGCCCTGACCGGTGCTGCGACCGGCCTGATGGCCGGTATCGATCCGACGAGCGGCGTCATCGGCATCAGTGCCGCCCGCGCCGACGAGCGCGTCAAGATGGCCTTCCTGCAGATCCAGCCGCACACTGTCTCGGCCGGCTGGTCCAAGGGCATCGAGGAAGTGTTGAGCACCCAGCAGACCGTCGACTACACCCAGCTCGACGGCCAGAACAAGGTCGAAGTGCAGGTCAGCCTGATGGACACGCTGATCAACAACGGCACCAAGGTGATCTTCCTGCAGCCGAGCGATTCCGTGGCGCTCGCCCCGTCGATCAAGAAGGCCAAGCGCAAGGGCATCATCGTCATCACGCTGAACATCGATGCCACCGAGGCGCACGCCGCCCACGTGGAGATGAACCACTATTACGGCGCCATGGAAATCGCCAAGGTGATGGGCGAAAAGCTCGGCGGCAAGGGTGACGTCGCCATCCTCAATGCTCCCCCGGGCATCATCATCCGTGACCAGCGCACCAATGGCTTCGTCGATGGCCTGAAGAAATACTACCCCGACATCCGCGTCGTCGCCGATCAGGTCGCCGACTGGTCGCGCAAGAAGGCCCAGGACGTGCTGTCGACCATTCTCGCCGCCAATCCGAATCTGGCCGGCGTTTACGGCGTCAACGACTCGATGGCGCTCGGCGCGGTCGACGTCGTCAAGGAAAAGGGTCTGCTCGGCAAGATGGTGATCTTCGGCAACGACGGCGAGAAGGACGCGCTGGCGTCGATCGAGGCGGGCGAGCTGACCGGCACGCAGTACACGGATGTGTTCCAGCAGGGCCGCTTCGCCGCCGCTGCCGCCACGGTGCTGACCTCCGGCCTGGTCACCGCCAAGGCGTTCGAACAGCAGGGCAAGCTCTTGATGCCCTACGTGATCGCCACCAAGGAGACGGTGGGCCAGATCCAGCCGTCGCAGCGCTGGTAAGCGGCAAGCCGCACTTTCAAGCGCGATCCGGGTGGCCTAGGCTGCCCGGATCCGACCAGACCGAGCGCGACGCGATCGATCGGCTGTCGGCCGTCGATTGCAAGCCCCGCAGCGGCCGAGAACCCCGCCGGGCGGCCGGCTGACGTACCAGCCGAACGCACCATTCGTCAGCGGAGCTGAAGCTAAAACCCGATCATAGGTCCGCAATGCGTGTTCAATCCGCATTCATCGCCGTCGTCCTGTTCTTCCTGGCCGTGCTGGCATTCTTCTGCGTTTTCGCGCCCAGTTTTGCGACGGCCAGCAATTTCGAGGACCTCATGGCGGGGTTCTCCTTCATAGCCATCCTGGCCATCGGCGAATCCTTTCCCATCCTGCTGCGCGGCATCGACCTTTCCGTCGGCGCCACCCTCGCCCTGGCCGGCATGGTCGCCTTCGACTTGACGCTGATGTTCGATGTGCCGGGCTATGTTGCCATTCCGGTCGTACTTTTGGTGGCGACGGCATGCGGCGCGCTCAACGGCCTGTTGATCGTCAAGCTGCGCCTGCAGCCGTTCATCGCCACGCTGTCGACGCTCGCCGCCTACCGCGGCCTCGTCTATGCCATTTCCGGGCGACAACTGGTGCCTGAGCTGGCGACGACGCCGATCAGCGATCCCTGGATCATGGGACTCGACACCTATTTCGACATCGGCTCGGCCACCGGCCTGTCTTCGCTGGTCGAGATGCCCTGGTTCCCGCTGTCCTTCTTCATCATGATCGCCACGCTGGTGGTGTTTGGCGTGCTGCTTGGCCGCACCCGCTTCGGCCGCGACATCTACACCGTCGGTGGCAACGCCGAGGCGGCCCGCCTTGCCGGCATCAACGTCGGGCGAACGGTGATCATCGCCTATTCGATCTGCGGCTTCTGCGCCGGCCTCGCCGCGCTCTTGATGGTCGCCCGCCTGTCGACGGCAACCGAGTCGCTTGGCCTCGGCATGGAGATGAGCGCCATCGCGGCGGCGGTGATCGGCGGCGTCAGTCTGTCGGGCGGCATCGGCGGCCTGACGGGGCCGGTGATCGGTACCTTCCTGCTCGGCATGGTGCTGATCGGCCTGACGCTGCTCGGCATCTCCCAGTTCGTTCAACAGATTCTCACCGGCGTCATCCTGCTGATCGCCGTCGGCCATGATCGCTTCCTCGCCGTCCGCCGGCAGAAGCGCCTGGCCGCCAACCTCTCCGAGGAGGCTTGAGATGCCCGCCGCACTGAAGCCCGACACTGCGTCCACCCCGCTGATCGAGGCGCGTGGCCTGACAAAGGTTTATGGCAACCTCGTCGCCCTCGATCATGCCGACTTTTCCGTCCAGCGCGGCGAGGTTCGGGCGCTGATCGGATCGAACGGCGCCGGCAAATCGACGCTGATCAAGGTGCTGACCGGCGCCGTGATGCCGACGTCGGGCAGCGTGACGCTCGACGGCGTCGAATTGCCGCTCGGTCGGCCCGAAGAGATGATCCGCCACGGCATCGGCTGCATCTACCAGCATTCGAACATGGCACCCGCCATGAGCGTGCTCGACAACATTTTCCTCGGCCGCCAGCCGACCCGTCGCTTCGGTCTCGTCGACGTCAAGGCGCAGCGGCGCGAGGCGGAGATGCTGCTGGAGCGCTACGGCATCGATCTCGACCTCGACGCCACCGTCGGCGAACTGCCGACCGTCAAGCAGAAGGAAGTGGAGATCGTCAAGGCGCTGGCGCTCGATGCCAAGGTGCTGTTGATGGACGAGCCGACCGGTTGGCTCGCCGCCTCCGATGTCCGCCGCCTGCACGACACCATCCGCCTTCTCAAGAGTCGCGGCGTCGGCATCGTCTACATCAGTCACATGCTCGATGAGATCTTCACGGTCTGCGACACCATGACCATCATGCGCGATGGCTGCGTGGTCGCCGAGGCCGATGTCGCCGACACAACGCGCGCCAAGGTGATCGAGCTGATGGTCGGAGACCGGCTCGCTCGCGAAAGCTCGGCGGCGGCCGGCGAGGCACGCCATCCGCGCGGCAACGGCGAGGTTCGGCTTTCGGTCAAGGGGCTCAGCCGTCGCGGCATGTTCCGCGACGTCAGCTTCGATCTCTACGGCGGCGAAATTCTCTGCATCACTGGTCTGATCGGCTCCAAGCGCACCGAGCTGATGCACGCCATCTTCGGCTCGGAGCGGCGCGACGGCGGCACGATCGAGATCAGCGGCGTGACGGTCGACTTCCGCTCGCCGGGCGATGCCATGGCCGGCGGCGTCGGCTTCGTGCCCGAGGATCGCCACCGCGACGGGCTGATGCTCGGTATGTCGGTGACCGAAAACCTGGCGATGACGACGCTCGGCCGCTTCCGCCGGCTGTTCATGCTCGACCGCCGCGGCATCGAGGCCGCCTCGCGCCGGTCGATTGACGATCTCAGCATCAAGCCGGCCGACGGGCGCAAGCTGGTCCGCCAACTGTCCGGCGGCAACCAGCAGAAGGTGCTGGTCGGCAAGTGGCTGCGCCTGGCGCCCAAGGTGATCATCCTCGACGAACCCACCGTCGGCGTCGACGTCGGCGCCAAGGCGGAAATCTACGCCATCCTGCGCGCCGAGCGCGACCGGGGCGCCGCCGTTCTCGTGGTCTCGTCCGATCTTGAGGAGGTGATGACCATCGCCGACCGCGTCGGCATCATGGTGTCGGGACGATTGAGGTCGATCCACGACGCCACCGACATGAGCATGGCCCAGGTGGTGGCCGAAATCGGAGCCGAATGATGAGCGCCCTGTCTGCCAATTTCGCCAGTCGTCTGGCGCCGCATGCGCTGACCATCGCTATCGCGGCCTTCGTGGTGGTGTTCTCGATCATCGAACCCGCCTTCCTGACGCCCGGCAACCTCGTCGGCATCATCCGGCAAGTGGCGATGGTCGGCATCATGGCCAGCTGCATGACCTTCGTGATCATGACCGGCGGCATCGACCTGTCGGTCGGCCCGGTGCTGGCGCTGTCGGGCGTCGTCGGCTTCTTCGCCATGGAGGCCGGCTATCCGCTGCCGGTGGTGCTGCTGGCCGGGCTGATGGCCGGTGTCCTCGTCGGCCTGATCAACGGCGCGGTCATTGCCTTCCTGGGCCTGCCACCGATCATCGTCACGCTGGCCATGTTGTCGATCGTGCGCGGCTCGGCGCTGCTGCTGGGTGGTCCCGATCTGCACAGCATTCGCGACCAACCCGGGTTCACCTTTATCGGCACGGGCTCCATCGCCGGCATACCCTTCTCGATCTACCTGTTCGTGGCCATTTCCCTGCTGATGGTCTTTTTGCAGAAGGCGACGCCGCTCGGAATCTGCGTCGCCGCCGTCGGCGAGAACGAGCGCGCCGCCTTCCTGAGCGGCCACCGCACCCGCCTCACCAAGATGTCGCTCTATGCCATCTCGTCCTTTGGGGCGGCGCTCGCCGGCATCATCCAGTCGTCGCAGGTCCACACGGCGTCGGCCACCTATGGCGAGTTCGGCACCGAGCTCGACGTGATCGCCTCCGTCGTCCTGGGCGGCACCAGCTTGATGGGCGGCAACGGTTCGGTGGCCCGCACGGTCATCGGCGTGATGTTCCTCGGCATCATGAACAACGGCATGAACATCCTCAACGTGTCGATCGACATCCAACTGATCGCCAAGGGCGCCATCATCGCGCTGGCCCTGGCGCTGGCCGAGCGCGGCTGAGCATCGCTCCGAACACTTCCGGAAATACGGACCGGACCGGGCAACTCTCCCGGTCGGTCCGACGTCAGACAAGAGGACTTCTCATGCTGTCACTGAAGATTGACGGGGCGGGCGCAAGCTCGTTTCATGAGGTCGCGGAGCCGGTTGCGGGATCTGGCGAGGTTCTGATCGCGGTCAAGCACGTGGGTCTGTGCGGCAGCGATCTCAACACGTTTGCCGGTCTCAATCCGCTGGTCAGCCTGCCGCGCATTCCCGGCCATGAGATCGGCGCCGAGATCGTCTGCGTCGGCGAGAACGTTCCGGCCGACTACGCGCCGGGCAAGCGGGTGATCGTCGTGCCCTATACGGCCTGTGGCAAATGCTCGTCCTGCCGCAAGGGCCGCGTCAACGCCTGCCGCTACAACCGGACGCTGGGCGTCCAGCAGGAAGGCGGCCTCGCCGAGAAGATCGTGCTGCCCTATGGCAAGCTGATCCTCAACGACACGCTGGCGCCGCGCCATCTGGCGCTGGTCGAGCCGCTGTCGGTGGGCTTTCACGCCGTCGGTCGCGGCCGGGTCGAGGCCGGTGACCGGGTGGTGGTGATCGGTTGCGGCATGATCGGCATGGGCGCGGTGGCCGGCGCGGTGGCGCGCGGCGCCGAGGTGATCGCCGTCGATCTCGGCGACAAGACCGCCATGGCGCTGAAGTATGGCGCCAAGCATGCCATCGATGCCGGCAAGGAAGACGTGGTCGCTCGGGTCAACGAGCTGACCGGCGGCAACGGCGCCGACGTGGTGATCGAGGCGGTCGGTCTGCCGGCCACCTTCACGCAAGCCATCGATCTCGCCTGCTTTGCCGGCCGGGTGGTCTACATCGGCTACTCCAAGGCGCCGGTCACCTACGACACCAAGTATTTCAACATGAAGGAGCTGGACATCCACGGCTCCCGCAACGCCACCAGCGACGACTTCAAGGCAGTGATCGCCTATCTCGAAGGGCTGGACCATTCCCCCGACGACCTGATCTCCAAGGTGTTTGCCTTCAAGGACGCCGACAAGGCGCTGCCCTACTGGACCGAGGCGCGTGCCTCGACCTTGAAGATCCTGATCGAGTGCTGAGGGCGGAGAGGAAGCCATTTCGCGCTGCGTAACATCGCCGAGGGTGAGATCCGGGCAGCCGGCAATTGGCGGCACCAATGAAGCAAATTCCGACCCGACCGTGTCCTAGCTCGGGCATTCAGGACTGTCGGTGTCGATACCGGTCCATGTCGAAACAAGGTAGAGGATCGGGCATCATAATCGCCGGCCACCGACACCGTCGTTTGGCCGCCCTGGTCGATCCGGCCCGGCCTGGGTTCCGAAGAATATTTGCGATGCAGTTCGCGGCAAGGGGAACTCAGGCGGATCTCAACGCCCCTGGCCGAGCCTTTGATATGTCTGGTTGCCTCAGTTTGTGACTTGTAAAAATATTGAACAAATTTCTGCCTTTGGGTCCTGTCACCAAGAAGGCCTCTGCAGCGATATGATACAACTATTTGAAATATAATAGATATATATATGCCCTCTTGCGTCGATTCGCATAGATGCTCACGTTGGTTCTCAACCGGCCCATTGCCGCGGCTTGCTCTGAATGACAAGTCCAGGTAGATATTTGTTTCTTTATAATTAATTGTAAAATATGGAGAATTATCTATCTCACATGAGGGTTCAGCTGCTGTTTTAACCGCGGATGAATGCGAGTAACCTTACAACATATTGACAAGCGATCAAATAACGCGCCTTCTTACGCAGGGAGAAGGCAAAAAAGCGATCCGACCAATGGCGTGGAAACGATGCAGTTCAGCTGCAGCGGTCCTTCGCAGCGATCTGAGGAGACGCTCTTGCTCGATCCATCACGACACCGGCAGCGTCCGCCTTCCGAATGCGAGAGGAACCACCGTTGATCCCACATCTGGCCATCACCATGGGCGACCCGGCTGGCGTCGGCCCCGAGATCATCGCCAAGGCTTGCAAGGTGCTGAAGCCGCGCCTCGACGCGGACGAGTTGCGCCTTCTGGTCATCGGTTCGAACGACGCGCTCCATCGGGCCTGCCGGGCCTTCGTGCCCGAACTCGACATTCCCGCGGTGGACGCAGCGGGTGATTGGCCGGGGCTTGCCGCGCTGCAGGCCTGCCCCGAGGGGGCGCCGATCCTGCCGGGCGTGCTGTCCACGGATGGTGGCCGCTTTGCCTATCACGCGGTTGAGCAGGCTGTGGCCCTTGCTCTGGCGGGCCGTATTCATGGCATTGTCACCGCGCCGCTCAACAAGGAGGCGTTGAACAAGGCCGGCTTCCATTTCGCTGGCCATACCGATCTCCTCGCCCATCTGACGGGCGCCAAGGGGTCGGTGATGATGCTGGCCCACGGTAACATGCGGGTGAGCCATGTCACGACGCACATCGCCCTTGAGGATGTGCCCAAGAAGCTGACGCCGGAACGACTGCGCTATGTCATCGACCTGACGGCCGAGACGCTTGATGGCCTTGGCCTGCCGCGTCGCCGCATCGCCGTCGCCGCTCTCAACCCGCACGCCGGTGAGGGCGGCCTGTTCGGCCGGCAGGATATCGATGTCAGCGAGCCGGTGATTGCCAAGTGTGTCGCCGATGGGCTCGATGTCGTCGGACCGGTTCCGGGCGATACCGTGTTCGTCAAGCTGCACGCCGGCCAGTATGACGCGGTGGTCGCCATGTATCACGATCAGGGGCATATCCCTGTCAAACTGCTCGGCTTCAATGTCGACCCCAAGACGGGCACCTGGAACTCGCTGTCCGGTGTCAACATCACGCTGGGCCTGCCGATCATCCGCACCTCGGTCGATCATGGCACGGCTTTCGACATCGCCGGCAAGGGCATCGCCAACGAGCTGAGCTTGCTCGAGGCGATCGACTATGCCGTCCGGTTGGCGGCGACGCGCATCACCGGGCTGCAAGGAGCCGTCAAATCATGATTGCCCCGCTGAACGCCCTGGGAACACCCATTGATTTCGTCCAGCCTTCCCGTCTGATCTTTGGCCGTGGAACGGCAGGCGAGGTTGGCCGCTGGCTCGGGCAGCGAGGTATTCGCCGTCCGATGGTTGTCACTGACACCTTCAACGCCGGCAGGATTGGCTGCCTGGCGCTGCCGGGCGAACCGATCGTCTGGGGGGAACTGGCCGGTGAACCGACCACCGACGATCTGGCCCGAGTCGTCTTGGTGGCGGAAGCGGCTGGCATCGACGCCGTCGTCGGCTTTGGTGGTGGCAGCTCCATGGACCTCGCCAAGCTGGTTGCTGTGCTTTCTGGCAGTGGACAGGCCTTCTCCGAGGTGGTCGGAGCGGAAAAGGCCACAAGCAAGAAGGTTCCGATCGTCCAGGTACCCACCACAGCCGGTACAGGTAGCGAGGTTGGCACGCGAGCACTGGTCACCGATGTCGCCGCGGCGGCCAAGTGCGCGGTGCAAAGCCTTCACATGTTGGCCGATCTTGCTGTCGTCGACTCCGATCTTGCCCTCGGCATGCCCAGGGCAATTACCGTGGCGACGGGTGTCGACGCGCTTGCCCATTGCGTCGAGGCTTTCACCAACAAGAAGGCGCATCCGTTCATCGATCTCTACGCCCTCGAAGGCATCCGGCTCGCCGGTCGTTGGCTGGCAAAAGCGGCCGACAACGGCCACGATCCGGAAGCGCGCGCCGGCATGGCACTCTCCTCGCTCTACGGCGGCTACTGCCTCGGGCCGGTCAACACCGCCGGCGGCCACGCCGTTTCCTATCCGCTCGGCGCCCGCTACCACGTGGCGCATGGCGCCGCCAATGCTCTGATCTTCCCGCACGTACTGGCCTTCAACGCGCCGGCGACCCCGGAGCGAACAGCGGCGATCCTCGAGGCCCTGGGGCTGCCGGCTTCCAGCGAGCCCTCGAAGGTCTTCGCCGCCGCCCACGATTGGTGCGTGAAACTCGGCTGTCAGATGCGACTGTCGACCTTCGGTGTGCTGGCTGCCGATCTGCCGGCCATGGCCGATGAGGCGCATGCCATTCGCCGCCTCCTCGACAACAACCCGCGCGACCTCAGCAAAGCGGACATTCTCTCGATCTATCGCGCCGCCTTCTGACACGTCCAATGGAAGTGGAAAGCCTCATGAGCAATACCAAGGGCCCCTTCGTCGCCATTGTCACCCCGTTCGACAGCCAGGAGGAGGTCAACGTCATTGCACTTACCCGGCAGGTTGAGCGTCAGGCGGCGGCTGGCAACGGCGTCTTCTGTGCCGGCACCAACGGCGAGTTCTACACGCTGTCCTTCGAGGAAAAGGTGCTGGTTGCCAAAACGTGTGTTGCGGTCGCCGCAGGCCGTGTGCCGGTGCTTGCTCATGTCGGCGAGATTTCGACCCACCAGACCATCCTGCTCGGCAAGGCGGTAGAAAAGCTGGGTGTCGCGGCTGTTTCGGTGGTGGCGCCGTCGTTCATCGCCTGCTCGCAGGATGAACTCGTCGGCCACTATACGCGCGTCGCCGACGCGCTTTCAGTCCCCGTCTACCTCTACAACATACCGGCCCGCACCGGAAACAAGATCGAGCCGGAGACCGCTGCGCGCCTCGCCGACCACCCCAACATTGTCGGCATCAAGGACAGTGCCGGTTCCGAGGAGAGTCTCGACGGCTTCCTTGCCATCGCCCGGTCGCGCAAGGATTTCGATGTCTTGGTCGGGCCGGATCATCTCATCCTGCACGGTCTCAGGAACGGCGCGGCCGGCTGCATCTCCGGCCTTGGCAACATTGCCCCGCTGACGCTGAACGCCATCTGGAAGGCTCACGTCGCCGGTGATACCGCTGGCGCGGACAGCGCCCAGGCCCATTACGGCGAGCTGCGCAAGGCGCTCTACGCCCATGGCTTCCCGCCCACCATGGTCAAGCGCGCCCTTTATCTCGCCATGCCGGACGTCGGCAAGAGCCGCGGTCCCGCGATGGTCACCGATGAGGTCAATGACAAGGTGGCGCTGGTCTCGAAGACCTTCGCCGAGGCTGTCGCCTGAGCGGTGCCAACTCTCAGGCGATGCTGCTCAACCCTCCGCCGTCGGCCAATGCTCTGGCCGGCGGCGGACGTCCCGTTTGGGTGACTTAAGCTGGCGTCTTGTCCGCCGCTTTTTCCAGCCAGCGCTTGACGGTGTTGCGGTCGACGCCGAGCCGTTGGGCGGTGCGGCTGACATTGCCATTTTCTGTCCGGAACACCTTGTTGACCTTGGCGACGATGAAGTCCTCAAGCGTCGCCTCGTCGTCGTCCGTGTCTTTGGTGTCCTCCATGCCGATGCTGGCGAACTCGGTCATTAGCGGCATGTCGAACGGTGAGAGCGTATGCAGCGTCGCGTATTTCTCGGCGAGATTCTCGAGCTCTCTGACATTCCCCGGCCAGGCGTATTGGCGGAGCAGGGCAAGTATTTTGTCGGGCACAGTCGGCACGGGAATGCCGCGTCGCTCGCATTTCCTGGTAAGAAACAACGCGAACAGCTGTTCGGGGTCGTTCTCCCGATCCCGTAGCGGCGGGATCTTCAGATCCAGCGTATTGAGGCGATAGAACAGGTCGGCGCGCAGCCGTCCCTGCTGAATCTCTTCCAGCGGTTTCCTGTTGGTCGTGGCAATGATGCGCACCTTGATCGGGATGATCTTGTTGCCGCCGACGCGCATGATCTCCTGGGTCTGCAGCGCTCTGAGCAGCTTGGATTGCAGGAAGAAATCCATCTCCGTCAGTTCGTCAAGAAAGAGCGTTCCCTCGTGGGCGAGTTCGAACAGGCCGATCTTGCCCGAGCGGGAAGCGCCGGTGAAGGCGCCAGGCGCATAGCCGAACAGTTCGCTTTCAAGCAGTTCGCCGGGCAGCGCCGCGCAGTTCACCGCCACGAAGGGGCCTTTGGCCAGAGGCCCCGCATTGTGGATGGACTGGGCAAACAGTTCCTTGCCGGTGCCGGTCTCGCCGACGATCATGATGTTGCTGTCGGTCTGGCTGTACTGCTTGGCCACGGCGACCAGCTGGCGCATCTTCTCGCTGGCAAAGACGATGTCGTTGAAGGTGTACTTGGCGTAGAAGCCGCTGTCGGCCAGCTTTCGGCGAATGACGTTGCCGGTGTCCTGAATCTTCTGGACGGGCTGGAACAGAATGACCGACGCACCGCCAGTGGTGTTGTCGGCCGAGACGGTGATGTGGTCGAGCGCCAGCTTCTCGTCGCGGTAGTTGACGAGCATGTTGCGGGCCGTCTGGTTCTTGCGGAAGGCCCTGTTGAGTTCGGCGTTGTCGAAATAGTCGGAGAGCAGCGCGCCGATCAGTTCCTCGCGTGACTGGGACAGAATATCGCAGCCTTGGCGGTTGATCTCCTCGATGACGCCTTCCCGGCTGACCAGCATGGCACCCTCCCGCGAACAGTTGAGGACGGTGGCCAGCTTCTCTTCGGCGAGGATGTAGCGGCAGAGATTGTTGTAGACCAGCATGGCGCGCTCGAAGGCGTCCAGCAGCGTTTCCAGGCTGGATTCGATCAGGTAGGCATCGAGACCTCTCGCTTGAGCCCAATGGTAGGCGATGGCGTCGCCAATGACGACGTCCGGGCCCCACTTGCCGATCCGGTCCATCTGCGCCTGAAAGGACGATTTTTCCTTCAACTCGAAGGAACGGTAGGTGCGGCCGAGTACGTCGCACACCGGTGCTACGAGGTTGATGAGTGGCTCGAAACCGGCAACGGCGATCTTCGTCGATTCGGAGGTTTCCTTGTAGACGTAGGCGAGGGTCCGCTGCACGGAGGCCTCGACTTCGATGACCTCGACGCCGAGCTCTTGCCGGATGAGGCGCGCGGTGCCGCCGCGGCTGATGATGATCTTGGCGCCTTCGGCAATGGCCTGTCGCGCCGCCCTCACGCCCTGTTGCAGGTCGCCGAGATAGACTTTTGCCGGATAGCCAGATGCGTCGACAATGCTCTGGGCGGCGATGCTGATGCGCTCGTGTGGCGCGATGAATGCGATGGCCATGTTTCCCTCCCGATCGGGAGCATGAAAGCGGCGAAAGGAAAAGACAAGAGGTTGCTGTTGCATATTGCACCAGTCGCATCGGCGTCTTTCAGCGAAGGTCCAGGCCTTTGGACCTTGTTCGGCTGGGAAGATGATAAGATTCAATGTGATATGGCACTTGGCACGTCGTTTGCGATTATCATGTCCAAGGCGCGGAGGAGCGCCGAGGAGCGGATGGTGACTATGGAGAGGAGACATCCATGAAACAGGGATTCCGGAAATATCTCATGATCGGACTTGCGGCGACGGCACTGTCGACCGCTGTTCCCGCTTGGGCCGACCAGATACTGAACATCGCCCATCCTGTCCTCGAGCAGAGCTGGTCGCCGCTACAGGGTGGCGGACATGTCGCCCGCTGGCAGTCGCTGTCGTGGGCTGCCCCGATGTACTTCGACAAGGATGGCAAGCTGACGCCTTACGTCCTGGAGAGCGCCACCCATGACGCGAACTTCAAGACCTGGACGTTGACGGTCAGCCCGAAGGCCGTCTTCTCCGACGGTTCCAACATCACCGCGCAGGATGTGGTTGGCACCTGGAACCTCTGCGCCCGTCCCGCCACCAAGCATGCCCGCGTCAACCTGTTCCTCGGCGACGTCGAAGGCTTCAACGATGTGGTGGTCGGCAAGGCCAAGGATATGGCAGGCCTTGTCGTCAAGGACGACAAGACGGTCACCGTGACGCTGGCCGGGCCAGACCCGATCTTCGATCAGAAGATCGCAACAGCTCTTATTCCACCGGTGAAGATTTCGCAGGCCGTCGACGAAAATGGCAACCAGAAAGCCGACTGGTGGCGGCCGGAGAATGGCGTCGTCGTCTCCGGTCCGTTCATGCCCGAGAGCATGGATCTCGATCAGGGCATCGTCACCCTGGTTCCCAATCCGCACTTCTTCGGTCCTAAGCCCAAGCTCGAAAAGGTGGTCATCACTACCGTGTCCGACCCGATCACCGCGACGCTGATGCTGCAGCGCGGCGACATGGATGCCGCCACCGAGCTGATCACGCCCACCGTCATCCAGGATCTCGGCGCCGACTTCCTCGGTGGCCCGGCGCTTGCCAAGGGCCAGCAGTTCTGGTTCGACGCTTCCAAGCCGCCGATGGACGATATCAACGTCCGCAAGGCACTGACCATGTCGGTCAACCCGCAGGAACTGGCGCTGGCCGCCTTCCCCGATGGGCCGTTCACGGTTGCCGATCAGATCCTCAACAAGGTACCCGGCGTCGATCCGAACTACCCGAAATACACCTACGATCCGGAAGCGGCCAAGGCGGCGCTCGCGGCCTCCAAGTACAAGGGCTCCGACCGCCTGCCGAAGATCATGTTCGTCGGTATCTCCACGCCGACCCATGAGGCTGCTGCGCAGTATATTGCCGAGCAGTGGCGCAAGGTTCTTGGCATCCAGGGCACGGAAATGAAGCCGGCCATCGAGACCTATGCCGGTCCGGACCAGAAGAGCGTTCAGGTGTTCCGCGACGACGTCGGCACGCGCGTGCCGGATGCCGTCTCCTACCTGGTGGGATCCATCCACTCCGGTTCCGGCAACGCCCTCAACAAGATGGGCGGATACAAGAATCCTGAGGTCGACAAGCTTCTCGACGAGGCATCCGTCAAGGGCGTCGACGATCCGGACCGTATCGGCAACGCCCAGAAGGCACAGCGCCTGTTCCGCGATGATTGGATGTATATCCCGTACTACTATGATGTGATGTCGAAGTGGGCGATGCCCTGGGTGCAGAACTTCGACAAGAACGATGACTGGCAGGTCATCGAGCCCTGGAACGTCACGATCGACGAACAAAAGCGCCCGTAAGGACCAATACCAAAAGGGGGTGGGCAAAGAGGCGATTTCTTCGCCCGCTCCCCTATGCCTAAAGCGTCCGCCCCTTAGGTTGAACCGACCCGAAAGCGGCTGCTCAAGAAAAGATGCTGGAGCGTTCGCCCGGCAGCGAGGCTTTTAGGTCTACCAACGAACGCTTCAGAATTTGCCGGAGGAATACGCCATGGGGCGCTACATAATCAGTAGACTTGTCAGGTGGATACCATCTGTCTTCATCCTTCTCCTGCTCGTCTACGCCCTGGTGTTCTTTGGTGCAGGCGATCCCATCAAGCTCATCTTCCTGCAGGCGCCGGGTGACGTCGCCTACGATCCGGCGCGTGTCGATGCAATCCGCGAGGCGGCCGGACTCAACCGCCCCTTCCTCATGCAGTTCTGGGACTATGTCCTGAATGTCGCCCAGGGAAATTTTGGCAACTCGCTGGTGTCGGGCCGGTCGGTCAACGCGATGATCTCCGCGGCGGTGCCGGTGACGCTCAAGATCGGTCTCTCGGCGATCGTCCTCGTGTCGCTGCTGGGTATCCTTCTGGGCGTGATCGCCGCCCTCAACCAGAACAAGTGGCTCGACAACCTCATCGTCGGTTTTGCGCTGATCATTTGGGGCATCCCGGTATTTGTCGCTGGCCCGCTGATCACCGTCTTCCTCGTCCTGGTCCTCGATTTCGACGTTCCCTATGGCTGGGGCGGCCTGTTTAGCACCAAGGTGATCGTGCCGCTTCTGGTGATCGGTCTCAATCCCATGGCGTTGATCATCCGACAGGCGCGTGCCGGCGTGCTCGAGGTGCTGAGCGAGGACTATGTGCGCACCGCCCGCTCCAAGGGCATTCCCAACTATCAGGTGGTGATGCGCCACATCATGCGGCCCGTGTTGACACCGGTGGTCAGCCAGATCGGCCTGCTGGTCATCGCCACGCTCAACAACTCAATCCTCATCGAAAAGGTCTTCGGTCTGCCGGGCCTTGGCCGGATGACGGAGACCGCGATCAAGTCGTCGGACTACCCGGTCATCATGGCCATCGTGCTGATCTTTTCCATCGTGGTCATGGCCTCGAACCTTCTCGTGGACATCTCCTACCCCTTGCTCGACCCCCGCGCCGCCGCGAAGAAGACGGAGGATGAATGATGACTGACCAAGCCCTCCTTTTGCCCGAGGAAGAAAAGCAATTCAGCCTGGCCAAGGACGCCTTCATCCGTCTGGTTGCCAACCGTCTGGCCGTCGTCGGCATGGTGCTGGTCGTCTTCCTGTTCTTCATCGCCATCTTCGGCCCGTATCTCACGCCCTATGATTTCCTGAGCCAGGATCTCCTGGCGCGCAACAAGCCGCCGTCATGGGTGCACTGGTTCGGCACCGACGATCTCGGCCGCGATGTTCTGAGCCGCGTCATTTATGGCTCGCGCACCGCCGTCATCGTCGGCTTCTCGACGGTGTCGTTCAGCCTGGTGATCGGCTTGTTCCTGGGGTCTCTCGGCGGTTACTTCGGCGGCAAGATCGATGCCTTCATCGTCTGGCTGATCGACATCACCATGTCGATCCCCTCGCTGCTGCTGGTCATCGTGATCAACGTGTCGCTGAAGCCGCCGTTGGTCAACTGGATGGACGCCCAGTTCGTGGCCACCGGCAACCAGTTCTACCGCAATACCATCTGGGTCGACTTCGTACTGGTGTTCGGCTCGCTGGCACTGATCAAGTGGCCCAAGGCGGCCCGCATCATCCGTGGCCAGATCCTGTCGATCCGCAACAAGAACTATGTGGTGGCGGCCGAGGCGATCGGCGTGCCGACGTCCAGGATCGTCCGCCGCTACGTCATCCCCAACGCGATTGGCCCGATCATCGTCTACATCAGCGCCGCGCTGGGCGAGGCCATGGTGCTGGAATCCTCCTTCAGCTTCCTCGGCGTCGGTGTGCGTCCGCCCATTCCGAGCTGGGGCAACATGATCAGCGACGGCCTGCGCACCTGGCAGATGTACCCGCACGTGCTGGCCGCACCGGCGGCGGTGCTGGCCATCGTTACCATTGCGTTCAGCTTCCTCGGCGACGGTCTCAACGACGCCCTCAATCCGCGGCAGTGGAAATGAGCCCGCAACAACAACAAGAAAGGGAGGGCGCTGTGACCAAGCTTCTGGAAGTCAACAACCTGCACACGCGCTTCAAGGTTCGGAACGGCTATCTCCACGCGGTCAACGGCGTCTCGTTCAGCCTCGACAAGGGCGAAATGCTGGGCGTGGTCGGCGAGTCGGGTTGCGGCAAGAGCGTGTCGATGATGAGCCTGATCCGGCTGCTGCCGCCGGCGGCGCAGATCACCGAAGGCGAAGTGCTGATCGACGGCGAGGATATCACCCACGCCAGCGTGAGCCGGGTCAATGCCATCCGTGGGTCCAAGGTCGGCATGATCTTCCAGGATCCGATGACCTCACTCAATCCGTTCATGAAGATCGGCGACCAGATCATCGAAGGCATCGTCTATCACAAGAAGATAACCAAGGCCGACGCGCTGAAGCAGGCCGCCAAATACCTGAAGATGGTCGGCATTTCCAACGCCGAACATCGGCTGACCGAATATCCGCACCAACTGTCGGGCGGCATGCGCCAGCGCGTGATGATCGCCATGGCCTTGCTCAACGAACCGTCGCTCGTCATTGCCGACGAGCCGACCACCGCGCTCGACGTGACCATCCAGGCGCAGATCGTCGAACTGGTGAAAGGGCTGCGCGAAAAGCTCAACATGTCGATCATCTGGATCACCCATGACCTCAGCCTGCTGGCCGGCATGGTCGACCGGATCATGGTCATGTACGGCGGCTATGTCGTTGAAGAAGCGGTGCTCGACGACATCTACAAGTCGCCGCTGCACCCCTACACGATCGGTCTTCTGAAATCGATTCCGAGTCTCAAGACCGCGTCAGGCAGCCGCCTGCCGTCGATCCCGGGCGCGCCGCCGAACCTCTTCTCACCTCCTACCGGCTGCCCGTTCGCCCCTCGGTGCCTTCACAAGATCGACCGCTGCCAGAGCGAAGTGCCGACGCTGGCTGCCGTGCCAGGTGCGACGGGCGAGCGGCCGCATCGCGTGGCCTGCTGGGTCGACATGCGTGGCAGGGGAGTGGAACAATGAACACGCGCGCGCAACAGAAACCACTCGTCGTCGTCGAGAACCTGGTCAAGCATTTCCCGGTGAAGATCGGGGCTTTCGGAGGCCAGTCGGCGGTGGTCCATGCCATCGACGGCGTCAGCTTCGAGATCTATCGGGGCGAAACCCTTGGCCTGGTTGGGGAGTCGGGATGCGGCAAGTCGACCACCGGCTTCGCGCTCCTGCAGTTGCACAAGGCGACGTCCGGCAGCGTCAAGTTTGACGGTATCGATCTTTCCCGGCTGCCGGCCAACGAGCTCCGGGCCATGCGCAAACGGGCTCAGATCGTCTTCCAGGATCCCTATTCGACGCTCAATCCGCGCATGACCATCGGCGAGGCGCTGGCCGAGCCGATGCGCGTGCACAAGATTTGCCCCGAGAAGGACATCCACCACCGCGTCGCCCAACTCATCCGCGACGTCGGCCTCAACCCCAACGTCGCCAATCGCTACCCGCACGAGTTCTCGGGTGGCCAGAGGCAGCGCATCTGCATCGCCCGGGCACTGGCCAGCAATCCCGAGTTCATCGTCTGCGACGAGCCGATCTCCGCGCTCGACGTATCGATCCAGGCGCAGATCATCAACCTGCTGATGGACATCCAGGAAAAGTACAATCTGACCTACCTGTTCATCGCCCATGACCTTGCGGTTGTCCGCCATATCTCCGACCGGGTCGCGGTGATGTATCTCGGCAAGATCATGGAAATTGCCAGCAAGGACGAGTTGTTCGGGCGGCCTTTGCACCCCTACACGAAGGCGTTGTTGTCGGCGGTGCCGGAAGCCGATCCCGATCTGGAGCGGACGCGCAAGCGCATCATCCTGCAGGGCGACGTGTCGAACGCCATCGATCCTCCTGCCGGCTGTCGGTTCCATCCGCGGTGTGCCTACGCAACGGAAATTTGTTCCCAATCGATCCCCGAACTTCGGGACCAGGGAGGCGGACATCGGGTTGCCTGCCTTCGCCTGGCCGAAATTGAGAAAGAGACCGCCTAGCCCATCGATACGCCAAGCGGACCGAGTGCGTCGCCGCGATCGCCTAGCCACAGGCGGTCGGGAAGGGGAGGGCTTTGTCCCAAGCCGCCCCTGGCTCGCCCAGCGATCAAGGGCTGCCGCTTATGGTTGGCGAGCAAGACATGAAAGCGGAATGCACCCATGAAAGTGCTTCGACAGAGAAAAATACCGACCCCTTGTGTGAGCAATCACGCCTCCAATCTCATGGAGATCGGAAACGGCGACCTTCTCTGCGCGTGGTTCGGCGGCTCCATGGAAGGGTCGTCGGATATCAGCATCTACCTGGCGCGCTATGATCGCGGCCGCGACGCTTGGCTCGATCCTTCCAGGATGTCGGATGACGCGACGCGGTCGGAACAGAACCCGGCCCTGTTCCGGCATCCGTCGGGTGAGCTGTGGCTGCTCTATACCGCACAGGACAAGGCCGACCAGGGAACCGCCGTGGTCCGGCTACGTCGGTCTGCCGACGACGGGCTGACGTGGAGCGAGACAACCGATCTCATCGGACGGCCCGGCACCTTCATCCGTCATGCGCCTGTGGTCAATCCATCCGGGCTGTTGCTGCTGCCGACCTGGCATAGCGACATGCACAATGCCTTTGGCGACGATTCAAGCCTCGTGCAGGTGTCAGCCGACGGCGGCCGCAGTTGGGATGTGGTGGAGGTGCCCGACAGCCGGGGCTGCGTCCACATGGACATCCTCGAGAGCTGCCGTGTGGCCTTCTTCCGGCGGCGTCAGGCCGATTTCATTTTCCGTAGCGTGTCGGAGGACGGTGGTCTCAGTTGGTCGGCGCCGGAGCCGACGACACTGCTCAACAACAACTCCTCCCTTCAGGCCCGCGCGCTCCAGGATGGGCGTCTCGTCATCGCCCATAACGACATCGCCGCCGCGGGCCGCCCCAGCGAAAGTGCCGTTCCGCCTTGGATCAAGGATCGGCAGGCTTTTCTCGCCGCCTGCGGGACCATCGACAACGGCGCCGTCTGGGGCGTGCCGCGCAACCCCCTCGTTCTCTCCGTCTCGACCGATCTCGGACTGAGCTGGCGCAAGGAAATGGTGCTGGAAGCCGACGCCACTCTCCGCTCTGCTCACGACGAGCGCGGTGCCTTTGTCGGCGACTATTCCTACCCGTCGATTATCCAGACGAGCGATGGGTTGGTTCAGGTCAGCTACTCGTATCTCCGTGATTACATCAAGCATGTGACGCTTTCTGTCTAGAGATATTTGCTCGAACTCAAGCCGATCCCGAGCAGGAGCTCGTCATGATCCAAACTGAAAAGATAGCAATTATTGCCGACGACTTCACGGGAGCCGGGGACGCAGGCATTCACTTCGCGCATTTTGGCCGGAAGGTCGAGCTCTTGCTATGCATTGACGCTCTTGCCCAGAAACGCCGCGACGACACCGACATCGCTCTTACCAGCGAAACGCGATTCCTCGATCCCCCCGAAGCCGGGCGCGTGGTACTCGACATGGTTCGGCAATGCCTGGCCGCCGGTTACAAGCGCATCTTCAAGAAGATCGATTCCACCATGCGGGGTAATCCGGGCCGCGAGATTGAGGCCGTCCTGGCGGGAACCGGCCTGGCCGCCGCGCTGATCTGTACCGCCATGCCGAAAACCGGGCGGACCTGCGTTGACGGCGTCATCTATCTCGACGGGATACCATTGCACCTGAGCGACATCGGGCACGATCCCTTTCACCCGCTCGCAAGCTCGAATATTGCCGATCTTCTTCGCCTTCAGACCGATCTACCGATCGGCTTGATCGGCCTCAAGGAAGTCGAAGCCGATGAGGCGGTGCTTCGGCAAAAGATCCTCACCATGATGGCGCAAGGTGTTCGCCTGATCGTGGCCGACGCGGTCGAAGATCGCCATCTCGCGGCGCTGGCGCGACAGCTCACGCCGGGCGACCTCCTGCCGGTTGGAGCTGGCGGCTTTGCCGAAGCACTGGCTCGTCTCTGCGCGCCTGAGGGGCCGGCGTGCCGCGAGGAACGCAAGTTGGTGCTCCATCGACCGATCGTCTCGGTGATGGGAAGCCTGACGGAGGTGTCGCGCCGTCAGACGGCGCATGCTGACAAAAGCGGTCTGTTTCGGACCATCGATATCCGCCCGGATGCGCCGGCAGCTGACATCCGCAAGGCTTGCGAGGCTCGCCTCAACGAGCCCAGCCGGAGCCAGTCGAACATCCTCCTGCGCGTGGTGAATGGCGAGCGGCCGGACAAGATTTCTCGCGAAGACGGTGAGAGGGTGGCCGAAAAGCTCGGCTATGCCACCGCGAGCATCTGTTCCATGCTGCCGTGCCGAACCCTGGTATCGACTGGCGGAAGCACATCGATGGCTGTTGCAGAGGCGCTGGGCATCGAGTCGGTTGATCTCATCGACGAACTGTTGCCCGGCATAGTGGTCGGCGCCTGCAACAGGCCCAGCGGCGGTATCGAGTGGTTCATTTCCAAGGCAGGCGGCTTCGGAGACGACAGCCTGCTGACCGAGATCGATGCGCGATGTGTCGGGGTGTGAGCCATGGGTACCGGCTTGCACAAGTTTACAAATTGGGATTAGTTGTTTCTGGCTCCTTCGCGCCACCTTCCGAGGCCAGACCGTGACGAACCAGAACGCCAAGCGTCGGACGACGCTGTCGGACAGTGTCTATCATTCCCTGTTCAGCCGGATCTCCAGTGGCGAGTATCAAGTCAACCAGAAGCTGCCACCGGAGACGGTGTTGTCGCAGGAGTTCGGCGTTTCTCGACCAGTCCTGCGGACGGCGCTTGAGCGGCTGCGCGAAGAGGGGCTGATCCATTCCCGGCAGGGGGCTGGCAGCTATGTGCGCGCGCCCACGTCTGCGTCCGCGTCAGTTGGATTTTCCCCCGTCGAAACGCTGGCCGACATCCAGCGCTGCTATGAGTTCCGCCTGACGATCGAGACCCAGGCGGCAGCGCTGGCCGCCGAACGGCGCGATGAGGCGGCTCTCGAAGGGATTGCCCAGGCGCTCGATTTGATGCGGGCGGCGACCGGCTCGCATCAGCACCGCGAGGATGCCGATTTCGCCTTCCATCTGGCGATCGCGCAGGCGTCCAATAATCAGTATTTCGAGGCGACCTTCCGGGCGCTACGCGAGCACATCAATGTCGGCATGCGTCTGCACGGCATGTCGCTGATGACCGGCGGTGGGCTTGAGGAGACGCTGGCTGAACACACGGGTCTGTTTGAAACCATATCGGCTGGCGACCGGACGCGGGCGTCCGAGTTGATGCGGCGACACCTCGAACATTCGCGCGATCGCCTGTTCGGTGGTGGCTTGCTCGATCTCCGCATGTCACGCCACCCGCCGGCGTCGTCTGCCTGAGGGTGTCGCGTCGGCAGGACAATGGTCCATTGGGCAAAGTTGGGAGAGTTTGTGTGTCACAGTTTATCGGAAGCGCCGAGGGGCTGGCCAATCTGTTGATCGAAGCGCGCCGTACGGGAGGAAAGCTGACTTCCGCAGCGGTTGCTGGTCTCGTTCCGGCGGACGCCGAAGCAGCTGATGCGGCGCAACTCGCCGTCGCCGCTCGGCTCGGTCAAATCGGCGGCTACAAGGTGCTGCAGGTTGGCGACGCGCCCGGAAGTTGGGGCGCTATTCTCGCCGATCGTATCTACGATGCACCTGCCGCGGTTGCCTATTCCGTTTCGCCGATCAAGGTTGAAGCGGAGATAGCCTTCATGTTCGAGCAGGATCTGCCGGGCCGGGCGGACGGCGCTGCCTATTCGGCTGACGAGGTGGCCAAGGCCGTCGGTGGGGCATTTGCCGCCTTCGAGATCCTCGAGAGTCGCCTTGTGGCCGAGCCGCGGCCGTCTCCGCTCTTGGCGCGCGCCGATTTCATGGGCAACTGGGGGCTGGTGCGCGGCCCGGTGATGGCCGACTGGCGCGCCCGTGTCCGCGCCGATGTGGCGGTGCGGCTCGAAGTTGGCAGCCGTGTCGCCGTGGACCAAAGGGGCGGGCATCCTTCCGGCGATCCAGCTCATCCGTTGACCTGGCTGGCCAATGCGCTGGCCAAGGCGGGGCGTCCCCTGAGAGCGGGCGAGGTGGTCACCACGGGCGCTTTTGGCGGCGGCCACGCCATCGCCCCCGGCGAGACGGCGGTTGCGACAATCGACGGCTTCGGCCCGATCCGCTTCAGCCTCTCTGCCTGACCACCATGCGTCGAGCTGCATGACTGGCGTTCCGCCCAAGCTTCAGGGCTTGAAGGGTTCGCCGAGCGAAGCCACGCCATTGAGCTTCAGAAGTCGGCGGTTCGAGGAAATGATGCCGAGCACGATGATCGTCACCAGATAGGGCATGCTGGCGAGAAGTTGCGACGGCAGTTCGACGCCGCCAGCCTGTGCGGCAAGGCCCGCCAGCGAGACGGCGCCGAAAAGGCAGGCGCCCAGGAAAATGCGGGCGGTCAGCCAGGTGCCGAACACGACGAGGGCAAGCGCGATCCACCCCCGTCCGGCAATCATCCCGTCGGCCCAGAGCGGGGTATAGACCGTGGCGGCGTAGGCGCCGGCGAAGCCGGACATCAGCCCGCCGAATGCCACGGCTGCGACGCGAATGGCGATCACCGGATAGCCGATGGAATGGGCGGCTTTCGGATTTTCGCCAACAGCCCTCAGCAAAAGGCCGGTCTTGGTAAAGGCGAAGGTGGTCCAGATGGCCAAGGTCGCGGCAAGCGACAGCCAGACGACAATGTCCTGAACGAACAGCCCGCCGACCACCGGCAGGTCGGAAAGGCCGGGGATTGCGAGCTTCTGGAGGCCCTTCACCGTCAGGCTTTCATAGGTCTTGCCGAACAGCGCCGACAGGCCTTGGCCCAGGATGCCGATGGCAAGGCCGGCCGCCACTTGGTTGGCCTGCAAGCCCAGCGCCGCAAAGGCAAACAGCAGCGACAGCAGTGCGCCGGCAAGGCCTGCGCCGGCGAAGGCCAGGATATGCCCACCACCGTGGTAGACGATGATGAAGGCAATCGCCGCGCCAAGAGCCATCACCCCTTCGACGCCAAGATTGAGCACGCCCGCTCGTTCGCCGACCAGTTCGCCGAGCGCGGCCAGAAGAAAAGGCGTTGCTGCCGCCAGCATGCCGGAAAGGATGAACTCCAGCGCGATCATGTCGCCCCCCCGATTGCCTGTCGGGCAAAGACGAGCCGATAGCGCACGAAGGTCATCGCCATCAGGTAGGACAGCAGCAGGCTGCCCAGAAACACCCTGACGGCGGCGATCGGCAGGTCGGCCGACACCAGCGCGTTGTCGCCGCCGATATAGATCGCGGCCATCACCACAGAGGAAAACACGATGCCGATGGGGTGCAAGCCGCCGAGATAGGCGACGATGATCGCCGCATAGCCATAGCCGGTGGAGATCGAGCGCTGCAACTGCCCGATCGGACCGGCAACCTCCGCCGCCCCGGCAAGCCCGGCTGCAAAGCCGCCGATCAGCAGCGACAGCCAGATGGCGCGTCCCTCGGAAAAGCCGGCGTAACCAGCAGCGCGCGGGGCAAGCCCGCCGACCTCCAGCTTGTAGCCCATGAAGCTCTTCTGCATGAAAACATAGGCCATGAGCGCCAACGCGACCGCGATCAGCAGCGAGGCATTGACCCGCGTTCCCGGGATGATCAGCGGCACCATGGCGTCGTATTGGAACATGACGGACTGCGGAAAATTGAAGCCATTGGGGTCTTTCCAGGGGCCGAGCAGCAGGTAATTGAGAACCTGAGCCGCCACCAGGGAGAGCATCAGCGACACAAGGATCTCGTTGGCCCTGAGCCGCACCCGCCAAAAGGCGGTGATGCCCGCCCACAATGCGCCACCGATCGCGCCGGCCAGAAGCATGGTTGGCCAGATCCATTGCCCGGTTGCCATCGGATACCAGACCGGCAGCGCCGAAGCGAAGATGGCGCCGATGATGAACTGTCCCTCGGCGCCGATATTGAACACCTTGGCGCGATAGCCGATCGCCAGCCCTTCGGCGATCAGCAGCAACGGCCCGGTTTTTAGCAGCACTTCGGAGAAAGACGGAAAGGAGATGAATGGCTCCAGGATCATGGCGTGAAACACAGCCACCGGGTCCTTGCCCATGACCAGATAGAGCAGCAGGTTGATCAGCGTCGCCACCACGAGCGCCACAAGCGGGGCGAGGATCTTTATGGACAGCGACGGCCGCTCGCGTTTCATCAGCTTCGGCCAGATACGGGCTGCGCTCATGCCGGTGCTCCAGCGCCGATCATGTAGCGCCCGATATCCTCCGGTCGCGTCTTGCGTGTCTCCAGCGAGGGACTCAATCGTCCCTGGCTCACCACCTGAATGCGGTCGCAGATGTCGAACAACTCGTCGATCTCCTCGGAAATCACCAGGATGGCGACGCCCTGATTTCTGAGCGCCACCAGCTTTTGCCGGATCGTCGTTGCCGCCCCGATGTCGACGCCCCAGGTGGGCTGGGCCAGAAAGAACAGCTTCGGCGCCAGCATCATTTCCCGGCCGACGATGAATTTCTGCAAATTGCCGCCGGAAAGGCCGCCTGCCTCGGCCTCGACGCCGGAGGTGCGCACGTCGTGGTCGGCGATGCAGCGCCGGGTGAAGTCGTTGGCCTGTGCCATGGGGATCAGCCCGTGCCGCACCAAGCCCAGCGGATGGGCGGTGAGAAGGCTGTTGCGCGCCAGTGACATTCCCTGCACCGCGCCGCGGCCGAGACGGTCTTCCGGCACGAAGGAAAAGCCGAGCTTTCGCCGTTCGGCGGGGCCGAGATGGCCGACCGGCTCGCCCATCATCTGCACCTGCTCCCGATCATCGAACGGCAGCCGGATCTCGCCGGAAATCAATTCCGAAAGTTCGGCCTGTCCGTTGCCGGAAATGCCGGCGATGCCAAGAATCTCCCCGGCCTTCAGGCTGAGCGCCAGATCCTTGAGCGGCATGCCGAAGGGGTCGTCCGGCGTGTAGGTCAAGCCGATCAGCTCCAGCATGGTTTCGCCGGGCTGGGACGGCACCATCGGCGGCGGCTCCGGCATGTCGCGGCCGATCATCATGCGGGCAAGGTCGTGGGCGTCGTGCTCGCGCGGATCGACATGGCCGGTGACCTTGCCGGCGCGCAGGATGGTTGCGCGGTCGCAGATCGCCCGGATTTCTTCGAGCTTGTGTGAAATGAACAGCACCGAAACCCCGCCATCGCGGAGGCGCTGCAACGTGTCGAACAACTTGGCTACCGATTGCGGTGGCAGCACGGAGGTCGGCTCGTCGAGGATCAGCAGCTTCGGATCGGTCATCAGGCAGCGGATGATTTCCACCCGCTGACGCTCGCCGACCGACAGTTCGTGGATATGGGCAAAAGGATCGACCTCAAGGCCGAATTCGGCGCCCAGTTCCCGGACACGCGCGATCAGCGCCGCCGTTCGCCCCGGCACCACAAGGCGGATGTTTTCAATGACCGTCAGCGTCTCGAACAGCGAGAAGTGCTGAAACACCATGCCAATGCCCTGCCGGCGGGCCGCCGCCGGCGAGGCCAGTGTCAGCGGCGCCCCCTCCCACAGCATCTCCCCGCTGTCCGGTGTCTCCACGCCATAGATGAGCTTCATCAGCGTGGACTTGCCCGCGCCGTTTTCGCCCAGAATGGCGTGGATGGACCGCGGGGCGACGTCGAGGTCGACTGCCTGATTGGCTCTGACCTCACCGTAACGCTTGGAGATGCCGCGCAATGAAAGAAGTGGCGCTGTCATTTGGGAGTTATTTCGGCAGCGGCGAAGTTACGCCCTTCACATGCCAGTCCATGGCGACGATGGCGGCATCATCCATGGTCGCTCCGGCCGCCACGCCCTCGCTGCCGTCTGCCTTTGAAAGCGGTCCGGTGAAGGGTGAGAAGCTGCCCGCGGCGATCTTGGCTTCGACGTCGGTGATCTTTGCCATGGTCTCGGCCGGGATGGCCGGGTTCCAATCGACGGTCTGCACCACCTTGTCGGCGACGCCGAGGAAGGCGCTGGTGCCCTTGAAGCTGCCGGCGAGGTGGGCATCGACCTCCGCCTTGAAATAGGGCGACCAGTCGGTGGCAACGCAGCCGAGATAGGTTTTCGGCGCGTAGCTCTTCATCGAGGAATTGAGATTGAAGGCATAGACGCCGGCCTCCTCGCAGAGCGAGATCACCGAAGGCGTATCCTGCGCGTTGGAGAAGATGACGTCGCAGCCCTGGGCGATCAGCGCCTTGGCGGCCTCCTGCTCCTTGGCGGGATCGAACCAGGAGTTCACCCAGACAACCGAAACCTCGATGGCCGGATTGACCGCCTGGGCGCCCAGCGTGAAGGCGTTGATGGAGGTGATCAGTTCGGGGATGGCAAAGGCCGAGACCGAGCCGAGCTTGCCGTTCCTAGACAAGGCGGCGGCCGCCATGCCCATCAGATAGGTGCCTTGGTAATAGCGCGCGGCAAACGGCGAGAAGTTCGGCGCCACCATGTAGCCGGAGGCATGCAGCACCGAAACGCCGGGATTGCGCTTGGCGATCTGCATGGCGCCGTTCTGATAGCCGAAGGAGCCGGCGATCAGGAACTTGTTCCCGTCGGCGACGGTCTTGTTCATGATGCGGTCGGCATCCGGTCCCTCAGCGATATTTTCCAGCACGGTGATTTTAACGGCATCGCCATAGGCGGCCTTCACCGGATCAAGCCCCGCCTTCAGCGCGTGGCCCCAGCCGACATCGCCGATCGGCGAGGGCACGACGAGCGCTATGCCAAGTGGCTCGGCGGCAAAGGCGAAACGGCTGCCGACCGTTGTTGCGACACCGGCGAGCGCCGCCGTCTTGATCAGGTTGCGACGGGTAATGCCTCTGGTCATTTGGTTCGCCCTCTCTCGGCTGGATCAGAAGTCGATGGTTGCTAGCGTTGCTTCGGCTTCGGCGGCCATTTTCGCCTCGTCGATGCCGGGGAATTCACCGTTGGCCCAGACGATGCGGCCGTTGATCATGGTGAGGTCGGTGGCCATGCCGACGCCGAGCTTGGCCGGCAGGCTCAGTGGGTCGTGGCGCGTGCCGACGTAATCCATGCGGCGGGTGTCGATGGCGAAGAGGTCGGCTGCCATGCCCGGCGCGAGACGGCCGATGTCGGCACGCCCGAGAAGGGCCGCGCCACCGGTCGTGGCAAATTGAAGGAACTCGGCGGGCGCCGGCACCGGATGACTGCGCGACGAGGCGACAAGACATTGCAGCATGTAGGCGGAGTGGATGCAGTGCATCAGATTGGAGTTGTCGTTGGAGGCCGACCCGTCGCAGCCAAGGCCGACCCGCACGCCGAGCGCCGCCATGGCGGGTATGTCGGTCACTTCCGCACCGACGAGATAGACCGGCTCCGGGCAATGCGAGACGCCGGTGCCCGACGCGGCCAACTTGGCCAGCTCGGCATGCGTCAGCTCCCAGCAGTGGGCGTAGAATACGTCCGGGCCGGCGAAATTCATGTCGGCCAGATAGTCGACCGTCCGTCGACCGTGTCGGGCCTCCATCACCGGGCTTTCGCCTTCGCCGACATGGGTGTGCAGAAACACCCCCTTGTCGCGGGCAAGCGTCACCGATTCCACGAAGGTCTCGCGGTAGCTGTTGACCGGCTGGCACGGCGAGATCACCACCTGCCGCAAGCTGAAGGGCGAACTGTCGTGGTAGCGGTCGATCAGCCGCTCACAGTCGGCAAGGAACTCGTCCGTCGTCTCCAGCATCGCATCGGGGATGGTGGAGCCTTCCGATTTTGGCAGCGTGTTGCCACCTCGCCCGGCGTGATAGCGGATGCCCAGCCGTTCGGCCGCCTCGAACTGCCGGTCGACCAGATATGTCCCGGCATGGCGCGGAAAGCAGTATTGGTGGTCGAGCGCCGTGGTGCAGCCGTGCTTGATGAGCTCGGCCATCGCCGTCAGCGACGAGTGATAGAAGCAATCCTCGGTGAGCTGCGAGAAGATCGGATAGATTCTATCAAGCCATTCGAGCACCGACAGTTTCGTCCAGTCGAGTTCGGCGCGATTGCGCACGAAGGTCTGGAAAAAATGGTGGTGGGTGTTGACGAGGCCCGGATAGACGAACCAGCCCGAGGCGTCGATGACCTCGGCGCCTTCGGCCTGCGGGGTCCCATCAAGATGAGGCTCAATAGCCTTGATGGTTGGGCCATCGGTCAGAAGATCGACATTGCGGCGAGCGCTCAAGCCGGCGCCGTCGTCCACCATCACCGCCGCGCAGGTCTTGAGAAGATAACTGGTCATGTCAAACCGTCTCCCGCATGTCAGGAGAAACCGGTTCCGGCTTGAGTTCGTGCAGGCGGTGGATGCCCGGCATTTCGATGAAGCCTGGCAACATGCGGATGGCCCGCATCCACAGGCGGATCGACGGATAGGGGGCGAGCGATACGCTGCCATCCGGGGCGAGGGCGACATAGGGAAAACAGGCGATATCGGCGATCGTCGGCCGGTCGGCGGCCAGGAAGGACTGGCCGACAATGCGCCGCTCGGTGAGCGCTGCCTCAAGCTCGCGGAGATCGACGGTGCTCGCGCGCTGCAAAGCTGGCAGGTCGCCGGGCTCCACCAGCATCTCCGTTGCGCGCGCGCCACCCAGGTGATCGGTAAGCCTGCGTGAGAAGGCTAGCCATTGCTGGACACGAGCCGCGTCCGCCGCATCGTTTCCGCCCAGCCACGCCGGTGCCGCAAGCCTTGCCAGATAGACCAGCATGGCGGCGCTTTCGGTGAGGATCAGATCGCCATCGATCAATATCGGGATCGATCCGGCCGGATTGAGCGCCCGCAGGGGCTCGGACTCGTGCTCGCGGCCGGGATGTACATCCACCGCCCGGAGGTTCAACTTCACGCCGGCCAGGGCCGCCATCAGGCGGATCTTGTAGGCGTCGGGCGAAAGTATGTAGTCGTAGAGGATCATTGGGCCACCAGCTGTGCGCCATAGGTGAACTGATGCCGCTTCAACCAGCGGCGATAGGCGACTGAGGTGAGGTCGGCGCGGGTCGGAATCTCCCGACCAGGGTCCAGTGGCAGGAGCCGGGGGATCTGGTTTTCCAGGATCGAGCGGTCCTGCAGGAAGATCATCTGCTGGAAGTGGATGAGATCGGTCAGCGCCGTCTCATCATCGAAAAGCGCCATCCACGGCCAGACGTCGCAGAGATCTTCCCTGAGCGGCTGCACGAAGAGCGTGATCACGTCCCATTCGCCGGGACGCACCGGGCAGGTCTTGTAGAGCACCGTCGAGGTCGGCGCCGGCACCCGATACATGTAGTCGGTGGTGATGCCGCCGCTGGCCGATTTCGCCGCCTGCGGCTGATAGAATTGTACCTTGGTCGCCCATACCTCGTCCGCCTGCTCGCGGATTTCGACGTCGTACTTGCCGACTTCGGTATGCGGCTCGGCGCCGAGAATGTCGGTGTGGACGAAGGGGAAGTGCGCGATATCCAGGAAGTTTTCGACGGCGCGCAGCGGCGAGCAGCGCACGCGCACGACGCCCACCTCGACCAAGCGGCGGCCGGGCTGATCGGCTTCGGGAATGTCGAACAGCTCCTTTGCAGGCTCACCGAGCGACGTCCAGACGTGGCCGTAGCGGAGGGTGACCCGTAGCTCGCGGCCGTCGTCGGTGACGACCCGGACCGGGCTGCCGGGAAGAACCGTAATCGGCGTTCCCATCAACTGCGTGGCGCGGCCATCAGGCGGAAGCTGGCTGGCAAGGGCAACAGGGTACCACTGGTCGATCATTGGCTGATGGCCCATCGTCACGATGCGAGCTCCTTGAGGCCGAGTTGCTCGCACTCACGGCGCCATCCTTCGGCAGCTCTCGATACGGCGATGCAGTCGACCTCCGAGGCCGCTGCGTCGATCAGGACATGTGCAACCGTTTCGCTGTCGCTGATCCCGACGATGAGCAGAAGCACGTCGACGCCGGCCAGCTGTATCCGCGCCTCTCCGGTCGCGGTGATGAGTTTGGCGTCCACGTTGAGAGTGATCGAGCGGAGTGGCTTGAACCCCTCCAATTCTGGCGCCGCCGCCTTGGGCTCGTCCAGGGCAACCCAGATCACGCCATTCCGTTCTTCGGTGACATGGCTAGCCGCCTTGATCGCTCCCGGCGGGGTCAGCTCCGGGTGGGCCGGAATGCGCAGGCACTGGCCGGTCTGGCCGTAGCTCCAGCCGTGATAGATGCAGGAGAGCGCCTCACCGCGCACAAAGCCGTAGGAAAGGCGCATGCCGCGATGCGGGCAGCGGTCTGCCAGGGCGGTGAGCTTGCCACTTGCGCTCCGCCACAGCGCCAGGATGCCGGAGGGCGTGTGCGCTGGAGTTACGGTTGCGGGCGGCAGATTGGCCGAAAGGGCCACCGGTATCCAGTCGCGTAGCGTCTCAACAGGCATGGATTCGTCTCAGATCAGAAATACCAACGAGGGGGACTCTGCCGAAGGACGTCCGCCTCACCTGATCTAAGTAGATATCCTATGCATAATATTTTTGCATCTGCGGTCGTGGTCGAAATTTGAGCATTTTCGCCCGAACGCATGCCGACAATGAAGGCGGAAAGCCCGCGAAAAAGGCAGTCGTTCGCTTTGGCTTGTCCGCGCCCAGGCGTCTTGGAAAGGCTAGGCAGAAGGATTGGGCGTGCGATCGATTGTTTCGACCCAGACGTCGATCGGGCCGAGCAGACAGCCCATTTCCATGGCATCGATCAGGTCTGTTGGGCCACTGAGATCGACGTCCACTCGCCCGGCATCGGCATGGCGTATTTCGCCATCAAGGCCGAGTCGGGCCGCATGGCGGGCGATCCATGGCAGAAAGCTGTCAGCGCCGAGGCGGCCACGGATCGTAAGACGTTCACGAGCGGCGGGCATTGGTTCAGCGTCCCCCTTCAGTGGGCATCTGCGCGGTTCCGATATGTCCAAGTCCCTAGATGTCGTAGACGTGGGGAGCGGTGATGGACGACACGAAGCGCTTGGTACGCTCCTGCGCCGGCTTGGTAAAGATCTCCCGCGCCGGCCCGGTTTCCACGACGACGCTTGCCTCCAGGAAGACGACGTTCCTGGCGATGCGCGACGCGAGGCGCAGATCATGAGTCGCAATGACCATGGTCGTTCCCTCGTCGGCCAGTCGGCTCAACACGTCTACCACTTCGAGTGCCAGTTCCGGATCAAGAGCTGAGGTTGGCTCGTCGCAGAGCAACACGCGCGGTGACATGGCGAGCGCCCGGGCGATGGCGACGCGCTGTTGCTGACCACCCGACAGCGTCGACGGCCAAGCGTCGGCCTTTTGCGACAGACCGACCTTTTCAAGCAATTCGCCGGCCCGCTGCCGCGCCTTGTCCCGCGGCCATTTCAGCACCGTCAGTGGCCCTTCCATGACGTTTTCGATGGCGGTGCGGTGGGGAAACAGCTGGAAGTTCTGGAATACCATGCCAGTCTGGCGGCGGATGGACTGGATGGCCGGCCAACCCGGCCGATGGCCCGGCCGGAAGGTCAGGCTCTCACCGCCGAGGATGAGGGTGCCGGATGTCGGGATCTCCAGCAGGTTGATGCAGCGCAGGAGCGTGCTCTTGCCGCCGCCCGACGGTCCGACCAGCGCCGTCACCGTGCCCTCGGCAATGGTGACGTTGATGCCGGAGAGAACGGTGGTATCGCCGAAGCGCTTGGCGATGTTCCTGAGCTCGATCACGGATTCGCCTCCAGGCTGCCGCCGTAGCGGCCGAAGCGGTGCTCGAGCCGCTGTTGCAGATGCGACAACACCGAGCTCAGCGCAAGGTAGATAAACGCCGCCTCGATATAGAGGATCAGCGGCTCGTAGGTGGTGGCGACGATGCGCTGGGCGGCCTGGAACAGCTCCGGCACGGTGATGGCGGCGGCGAGCGAGGTGTCCTTCACCAAGGATATGAAGCTGTTGGACAGCGGCGGTACGGCGATCTTGGTGGCCTGCGGCAGGATGGTGCGGATCAGGCACTGCCGCCAGCTCATGCCGATGGAATAGGCCGCCTCCCATTGCCCCTTGGGCACGGCGGAGATCACCGCGCGGATGGTCTCCGAGCCGTAGGCGCCGACGTTGAGCGTGAAGCCGATCAATGCCGCCGGAAAGGCGTCGAGATAGATGCCGAGGCTTGGCAGGCCGTAGAAGATCACGAACAGTTGGACGAGCAGCGGTGTGCCGCGAAACACCCAGACGAAGAAACGGGCCAACAGGGCGAGCGGCAGCGGCCCGAACAGACGCACCAGTGCCGTAATCAGGCCGAGCGCCAGACCGAAGGCGAACGATAGAAGCGTGAGGGGAATGGTGAAGACGAGCCCGGCCCAGAGCAGGGAGGGCAGCGACTCCGCCATGAGATGAAGCCAGGACGGCACCTCGGAACTCCTTGGATGGGAAACAACGCGTGGAAGCGCCGGAGCGGCGGGCAGCCACCCCGGCGAGTTCAGGACGATTGCGACGGAAAATGCAACGTCGTCACACAGCCTTGATCGACGATTGGATTACTTCGACACGTCCTCGCCGAAATATTTGTCGGCGATCTTCTGGTAGGTGCCCTCGGCCCTGATGTCATCGAGCGCCTTGTCGATGGCGGCGACCAGTTCCGCCTGGCCCTTGCGCACGATGATGCCGGAGGCGTCGGCGTCTTCCTTCTGGGCGGCGATCTTCACCGCCGCATCGGGCTTGTGCTTCTTGAAGTCCAGGAAGGACAGGCTGTCATTGATCGTGGCGTCGGCACGCTTGGTCAGCACGAGCTGGATCGACTGGTCGAAGCCATCGGTGCCAACCAGCTCGGCTCCCGCCGCGGTGGCCAGTGCGCCGAAGTTGCTGGTCAGCGACTGCGCCGACTTCTTGCCCTTGAGATCGGCAAAACCCTTGATGGTCTCATCGTCGGCGCGGACGATCAGCACCGCCTTGGAGACGATATAGGGCTTGGAGAAATCGTATTTCTCCTTGCGCTTGTCGGTGATGCCGACCTGGTTGATGACGGTGTCGTAGCGGTTGGCGTCGAGGCCGGCGATCAGGCCGTCCCACTTGCCCTCGACGAATTCCGGCTTGACGCCGAGCTTGCCGGCAATCGCCTCGCCGATCTCGACATCGAAGCCGACCAGCTTGCCGCTCTCGTCGTGAAAGGTGAAGGGCGCGTAGGTGCCTTCGGTACCAATGCGCAGGACGCCGGCCGTCTTGACGGCGGCGAGGTCGTCGGCGGCTACGGCGACGCCGGCGAATGCGAGATGGGCAGCGGCGACGGCCGTCAGGACAAGAGCAGATTTCATCGTCTTCAAGCTCCGGAGGTAGAGGAAAATCATTCCGATTGCCTATCCTCGCATCAATCCCTCCGGCAGTATGGGCGGAAATTAGGCGAATTTTCCCGATAGGGTAGAATTTTTTTCTAAAGCGGACAGAGGTGAGGCGGCGATTTAGCCCTGCGCATGCGAGGGTCTGCAACGTCCGTGTCTGTATCTGTTTGACAAAAAAACGCCCGGAGCGGGAGGATCGCTCCGGGCGAAAGGCCCTCGGAAGCAGCGTCAGGTGGAGGCTGCGGCTTTCAGGACCGCCTCGGTGACGACGCTGTCGTCCTCGAGGCTGCGGACCGGGGCGATGCCCTTTTCCTTCAGCACGGCGTGGTAGGACCTGACGGCCTCGAGCGGCCTCAACTCGCCGTCGGCCACGGCGCGCATGTGGCGGACCATGTCGAGCTGGCTCTCGGCAAGGTTGATCTTGCGGCCGAACAGCGCGACGCGGGCGCCGTATTTCTCGGCCTGGAATAGCAGCTCGAAGGTGTCGCGCGTCGTGCCGGCGCCACCGCCGAGCACGCCCACCACCAGCTGCGGATCGTAGGAGGCAAGTTCCTCCAGCGCCTTGGCGCCGTTGTAGGGATACTTCAGGAACTGCGGCCGGTCGACACGCAGCACGCCCGACAGGCAGCGGGCGAGGTTGTCGTTGACGAAGGAGCCGACATCGGCGGGCGCGACGCCGCATTCGACGTTGGGATTGAACACCTCGAGGAAATACTCGATGCCGTTCTTCGCCGCGTCCTCGCGGAAGGCGCTGAAGGCTTCGAGCGACCTGAGGTCGGCCTCGATGTCATTGACGAAAGTGATCGAGTAGAGCCCGAGGTTGCCGATCTTGGCTTCGGCGATCTGCTTCAGGGACGGTGTGCGGAACGGACGCGATGGTCCGAGCTTGCCATAGCCGTTGGGCCGGGCGCCCCAGATGTCGGTGGTGTCATTGGCCCGGAAGGCCGGCCGCACCGGGCTGTCCCTGAAGGCGCCGGCCTTCTGCAACAGCTCAAGGTTGGAGCAGGACACCAGCATGATATCGAGCAAGTCCTGACGAACCAGTTCGGTGATCATGTCCAGGAACTCGGCCCGCGTCCGGAAACGGACGAACTTACCCTCCTTGTCGCGAATGGGTCCGGTTCCCGGAATCGGGTTGGACATGTCGCCGTCCTTGGCGTCGGCGATGATGAAGTCGCCTTTGGCGTAGTTGCCGGCCCGGATCTTGGCGAGCTTGGCATTCATGCGAAACATTGAATTCTCCTTGGGTGCTTGGGCTTGGGGTGCCGCCGGTTGTTCGGGGCGACATGGGGGAAGGGGATCAGCTTTCATTGGGAGCGGCGATGCGGCGGCCATCCGGGTCGAACAGGTGCAATCCGGCCGGGTCGATGCGGAGACGGACGACGTCGCCCATGGCGACGGTGGGGGCGCCGACGGCCTGCAGCACCACCGGCGTGCCGTCGGTGAGGGCAATGTGGATCAGCGTCAGGCCGCCGAGATGCTCGGTCAGCGTGACGCGGCCGCCGAGCGGACCGTCGGTTGACAGCAGCAGGGCTTCCGGGCGGATGCCGACGCTGAGGCTTGCTCCGTCACCGAGCGCCGCCGGCTGCCGCAGCGCGATGACGCTGCCGTCGGCAAGGTGCGCTTCGGAGACGCCGGCCAGACGCGCCGGCAGGATGTTCATCTGCGGCGAGCCGATGAAACGGGCGACGAAGAGGTTCTGCGGGCGCTCGTAGAGGCGGACCGGCGTTGCCACCTGTTCGAGCGTGCCCTTGTTGACGACGGCGATCTTGGTGGCCAGCGTCATCGCTTCCACCTGATCATGCGTCACGTAGATCATGGTGGTGCCGAGCTTCTGATGCAGCTCGGCGATCTCCACCCGCATCTGCATGCGCAGGGCGGCGTCGAGGTTGCTGAGCGGCTCGTCGAACAGAAAAACCTTCGGGTTGCGGACGATCGCCCGCCCCATGGCGACGCGCTGGCGCTGGCCGCCCGACAGCTGGCGAGGATAACGGTCGAGCAGGTCGGTGAGGCCGAGGATGCTGGCGCTGGCCCTGATCTTCTCGGCCGCCTCCGCCGCCGGCACCTTGGCGAGGCGCAGGGAAAAGCCCATGTTCTGCGCCACCGTCATATGCGGATAGAGCGCATAGTTCTGAAACACCATGGCGATGTCGCGGTGCTTGGGCGGCACGTCGTTCATCACCTCGCCGTCGATCTCCACCTCGCCGTGGCTGATGGTCTCAAGGCCGGCTATCATGCGGAGCAGGGTCGATTTGCCGCAGCCTGACGGCCCGACCAGAACGACGAAGGCGCCGTCTTCGATTTCGAGGTCGATGCCGTGGATGACCTCGAAAGCACCGTAGGCCTTGGTGACGGATCTGAGGGAAACGGGTGCCATTACGGTCTCCGTGGGGCTGCAAGACCGGCCGAGCCGACAATGGGCTGGTGGCTGGCGATGGAATGGATGAGCAGGCAGCCGGCGGTGAAGCTGTCGCCGAGGCCGACGGTCGAGGCGGGCCGTTCGAGATAGGGCGCGGCGACGCAAACCGCCTGACGGCCATCCGGCAGCGACGAAAGGGGCGGCACGGGCAGCGGGCCGAAGCTTGCCGCCTTGGGGATGGCCGGCCGCGACGATGGCTGGCCGGCCTCGGCGCGGGATGCGGCGAGCAGGCAGCCCATGGCGAGGGCGTCCATCTCTACCATGGGGTCGCCGCGGGTGACGGCCAGCGCCCAGCCGTCGGCATGCACGACCAGGCGATCGACGCCGAGGCGGCGCGACAGCTCGTCCGCCTGCGCCAGCGGGTTGTCGCTCGGCACCAGGCCGCGCAGCTCGTTCTGATTGAGGCCGATCGACGTCACCTCCGGCGCCAGGCTTTTCAGCGTGGCATCAAGCGTTCCCGGCCAGGGATAGGCGCCAAGCTCCAGATGGACGACCGACAGCCCGGCGCTCCGCCAATCGCGCGCGGCGGCGGACAGGCGGGCAAGCGCCTCAGGCAGTTCGGTGAGCGGCAGGGTGTTGGGCGAGGACAGCAGGCCGGCCCGCAGCTCATGTCCGTTGGCGGCGACCCAGCGGTCGAACCTCGCGTCCGTATGCAGCGCTTCGTCGGCGAAGCGGACGATGATGCGGGTCGATCGTTCCGCCACGAAACCGGGCAGAGGGCGGCCGGCGGTGTATTCGATGATGTAATGCGCCGGCTTGTCGGAAAGCGCCGGCCAGCGACGGCGGGGCGAACCGACCGCCGTCTCGCTTTCGGCGAGGCCGATGCCGGCATGCAGCGCGGCGAGTTCCTGAGGGCCGACCTCGCCCAGGGCGAGCAGGGACGGCGCTCCGATCGCTGCCAGCGTCCATGCCGCCTGGGCCGACGTGCCGCCGATTGCCGTGCCGCCCGGCAGCGTGCGCGGATCCAAGAAGGCGGGGCCGTCCGGCCAGTTGTTCACCAGCATTTCGCCGCCGCGGCCGGCCTTGGCGCGCGCCATCAGTTCGGTGAACAGACGGCGAGCCCCAGCGTCGGGATGCGCGGCCAGCAGCGGCGCCACGGCGTGCAGGTCGATGCGCCGGTCGAGACAGACGGCGAAGCCGGTGACGAGCCGGGTTGCCGCGCCGACGATTGTCGGCAGGTCGGCGGCGAGCCGCTCATAGGCGTGGCGCCAGCCGGTCGGCAGGATGGAGTTGGCGAGGGGGCTGTTCATGGTCGTCATTCCTTGACCGCGCCCTGCGTCAGCCCCTGGATGATCCAGCGCTGGAAGGCGAGCACCAGGAGGACCAGCGGCAGCGTCACCACCACCGAGGCGGCGGCGAGATCGCCCCAGGGGACGTAGTAGAGGTTGGTGAAGTTGGCGATGCCGACGGGAATGGTCTGGCGCTCGACGCCCGAGGTGAAGGCGAGGGCGAACATGAACTCGTTCCAGGCCATGATGAAGGCGAGGAGACCGGTGGTGACGAAGCCGGGCAGCGACATCGGCAGGATCACCGACACCAGCAGGCGCAGTGGCCCGGCGCCATCGATGATGGCGGCTTCGTCGATTTCGCGGGGAATGGTCTGGAAGTAGCCGAACAGCACCCAGATCACCAAGGGCAGCCCCAGCGACAGATAGATGATCACCAGGATGGTGTAGGTGTTCATCAGCCCCAGCGACGACGCGGCGAGGTAGAGCGGCGCGACGATGGCGATCTGCGGGAACATCGACACCGACAGGATCAGCGCCAGGATGCCGAAGTGGTAGTAGACGCGCAGCCGGGCGAGGGCGAAGGCGGCGCCGCCGCCGATGGTCAGGCAGAACAGGGTGGTGAGGCCGGCGACGATGGCCGAGTTGACGATGTAGAGGTGAAACTGCTTCTCGACGAAGATGTTGTAGAAATGGTCGAGCGTGCCGGGCCAGGGCAGGAAGTTGGGGGTGGGCGAGGATAGCAGCCGGTCTTCCTGGAAGGACGTGGAGACCTGCCACAGGAAGGGCGCCACCGACCAGACGACGATCAGCGCCGAGGCGATGTAAAGCGCGATGCGGGTGATCAACAGTTGGGCGCGCCAGGACGACAGCATGGTTTTCCTCCTCAGCCGTTGTCGCGCCGCATGCGGCGAACGATGAACAGGCCGAAGCCAAGGGCGATGAGGGCCTCGGTGATGAACATGGCCGCCGACAGCGCGCTGCCGTAGCCGAAGTCGAGCCCCGAGAAGAGCACCTTGTAGGACAGGGTCGACAGCACCTCGGTGGAGTCGGCCGGACCGCCGCCCGTCAGCACGTAGACTAGGTCGAAGATACGGAAGGCGTCGAGGGCGCGGAACATGCCGGCGATCAGCAGCGTGGTGAACAACAGCGGCAGGCGGATCGACCAGAAGCATTGCCAGGGGCCGGCGCCGTCGATGCGCGCGGCCTCGACCAGCGAATGCGGCACCGTCTGCAGGCCGGCGAGCAGTAGCAGCGCCATGAAGGGCGTCGTCTTCCAGACGTCGGCGATGATGATGGTGAGCAGCGCGGTCTGGCTGTCGCCATACCAGTTGACGTAGCCGTCGATCAGGCCGGTCTGCATGAGCAGCCAGTTGACCACGCCGTGCTGGCCGTCGAACAGCCAGCCGAACATTTTCGAGGTCACTACGGTGGGGATGGCCCAGGGAACCAGCATCGCGGCCCTCACCCAGCCCCGCCCCTTGAAGGTCTCGTAAAGCACTATGGCCATGGCCATGCCGAGCACCGTTTCGAGAAGCGTCGAGGCGGCGGTGAACAGCATGGTGTGCCGCCAGGCCGACCAGAAATCCGGGTCAGCCGTCAGACGGACGTAGTTGGAGAGACCGACGAAGGCGTCTTCCTGGGTCGACAGCATGGTGTTGCGCAAGGACAGGCGCAGGCCGTCGATGACCGGATACACGGAGACGGTGAGGAGGGTGAGGGCCGCGGGCAGGAGAAAGAGCAGAGGTGCCCACCGTTCGGCACGGCTCCTCTGCGTCAGTCGCTTGCTCCGTCGGCTGCCGGCCACAAGGCCGACCGACGGAAGCGTGGTCATGCGCCGACGATGCCCTCAAGCTTGGCCTTGGCTTCCTTGAGCGCGTCGGCGACGTTGCCGTTGGTGACGGCCTTGGAAACGGCCGACTGCAGCGCCAGGGAGACCTGGGAGTATTTCGGCGTCACCGGACGCGCCGTGGCGCCGACGAACACCGGCTTCAGCGTCTGCATGAACGGCTGCGCCTTGCCGAGCTCGGCGCTGTCGAACACGGCAGGCCGGCTCGGGGCGAGACCGAGCTCGGTGGCAAACAGCAATTGCGTCTCCGGGCTCGACAGCCACTTCAGGAATTCGACCGATGCATCCCGGTTCTTGGTCGAGGCGTTGACGCCATACTGGTAGCCGCCGAGGCAGGCCGCGCTCTTGCCCTTGGCGAAATGCGGCAGCGGCACCACGCCGACCTTGTCGACCACCGAGGAGGCCTTGGCATCCTGACAGATGGGATAGACGTAGGACCAGTTGCGCAGGAAGGCGACATCGCCGCCGGTGAACGGCGTGCGCGACGGCTCCTCGTCCCAACTGCGGACGTCCGGCGGGCTGATCTTGTACTTCTCGATGGTGTCGTACATGAACTGCACGGCTTCCACCGCCGCGTCGTCGGCGATGTGCACGGTCTTGCCGTCGTCGCCGAGAATGCTGCCGCCGTTGGAAGTGACGAACTCCACGAGGTCGCAGATCAGCACTTCGGCCTGCTTGGCCTGCCAGGAGAAGCCGATCTTCGCCTTGCCGGCCTTCATGATGTCGGTGGCGGCGGCGACCAGTTCCTCCCAGGTCTCCGGCGCCTTGGAGACGAGATCCTTGCGGTAATAGAGCATGCCGCTATCGACATACCAGGGCAGGGCGGTCAGCTTGCCCTGCCACTTGCAGGCCGCCAGCACGCCGGGGAAGTAGGCGCCGGCTTCGTCGGCAGTGACGTACTCGTCGAGCGGCAGAGCCCAGCCGGCACCGGCAAACTCGGCGATCCATACCACGTCCTGCGTGAAGACGTCCGGCGAGCCATCCTTCTTGGCAAGACGCTGCACCAATCCCTGATGCACTTCGGTGGAAGAGCTGGGAGGCGGCAGTTCGTCGTAACGGACGAGAATGCGGCTTTGGGACTGGTTGAAGACATCCACCATCTCGGCGACGGTACGCTTGCCGAAGAACTTGGCGCTGGCGAATGTGAGGTTGGTGCGGTCCGCGGCGGAGGCGACAGAGGTGAACTTCAGGATCGCCGGCGCGGCCAGCACGCCACTTGCGGTAATGCCTGCCGCTTTCAGGAACTGACGGCGCCCGACAGCTGCGGGCTTGCCGACATGATCGTCATTGTCAGTCATGCGTTTCTCTCCCTAAGCTCGCGGGGTTTCGTCCGATTGGCGAAACTTCTCTCATGAGCCTGCTGATAAAAGCTGCATAAACTCGAAGTGTCAAGCAAAAACACGCACAATAAATTGCGATATGATGCGTCTTGATGCTGCTTTGTCGCCCCAAATCCGGTATGCTAGGTTTCGGTCAAATTTGATGTTTGCAGCAGCAGGCCGAGCTATGATGACGACAGAGGACTTTGAGAAGAGTGGTTCGGATGCGACGCTGCCGGCGCGACGGCGCGCCGACATCCTTCGTCTTGCCCAGCAGTTAGGGCAGATTACCGTCACGGATATGAGTGCGCGCTTCGATGTATCGCTCGACACCATCCGCCGCGACCTCGACATATTGGCCGAGCAGGGACTGGTGAGCCGCATCCACGGCGGCGCTCTTCCCGCCTCCAGCATGGCGACGGCTGATACCCCCTTCGATCTTCGCATGAAGTCGCATCATGCGGCAAAAACACGCATCGGGCAGGCGGCTGCGGCGTTGATCGCCGACGGTGAGACGCTGCTGGTCAATGGCGGCACCACCACCATCGCCTTCGCCGCGGCATTGGACATGCGGCGGCGCCTGACCATCGTCACCAACAATCTCGGGCTGCCGTCGGCAGTTCCACCGGCTGCCATCCTCAACCTCTACCTGCTCGGCGGCGAAATCCGCAGCGGCGCCCAGGTGACAGTGGGGCCGATCGGCTTCGTCGGTACCGGAGCCATCACCGCCGATACGGCCGTCATCGGCGTCGGCGGCGTCGATGCCAGCGGCTTCTGGACCAGCCACCTCTCCGAAGCCACCATGATGGCCGCGATGATCGAGGCGGCACGGCGGACGATCGTCCTAGCCGACAGTCGAAAATTCGGACGCCACGCCTTCGTCAAGGTCGCTTCGCTCGAGCGCGTCTTCGCGTTGGTTACCGACGCGCCGCCGCCGCCCGATATCCAGGCTGCTCTCGACGCCGCCGGCACGCTCATCGTCGTCGTGCCGGACGACGGCGAGGTGGGTGCGATCTAGATCTTCCCTCAACCTGCCTCGACCTTGACGGCCCCGGTCATGATGGCGACGACGTCGGCCATGGTGTGGGTCTTCGGCGAGACGACTGCCGCCCGGCGGCCGAGACGCATGATGAAGATGCGGTCGGCGAGCTCGAAGACATTCGGCATGTTGTGGCTGATCAGCACCACCGGCAAGCCACGGTCACGGATCGCCCGAATGAGTTCAAGCACCTGGCCGGTTTCCCGCACGCCGAGCGCGGCGGTCGGCTCATCCATGATGGCCAGCTTGCGGGCGAACACCGCAGCGCGCGCCACTGCAACACCCTGGCGCTGGCCGCCGGACAGATTCTCGACGCGACTGGCGATCGACGGCAGGCGGAACTTCAGGTCGGCCATGGCCTTTTCCGCCTCCTCGCGCATGCGCCGCTTGTCGAGCCGGCGAAAGACGCTGCCGAGGATGCCCGGCGCCAGCAACTCGCGGCCCAGGAACAGGTTGCTCGGAATGTCGAGGGCGGGGGCGACGGCGAGGTCCTGGTAGACCGTTTCGATGCCGCGATGGCGGGCGTCGAGCGGCCCCTTGAAATGCACCGGCTGGCCGTCGAGCAGGATTTCGCCGCTGTCGGGCACCACGGCGCCGGTCAGCGTCTTGATCAGCGTCGATTTGCCGGCGCCGTTGTCGCCGACAACGGCGAGGATCTCGCCGGCGCGCAGGTCGAAATCGACCCCGTCGAGGGCGACGACATGGCCGTAACTTTTGACGATGTTGCGGGCCTCGAGCACGATGCGGGGGGCACCGTCGATTTCCGGTGTGGCGGTGAGCGCGGACATCAGCGCCTCCTGCGGGAAAGCTGGTCGAAGGCGACGGCGACGATCACCAGGATGCCGGTGACGAGGTCCTGCCAGAGCGGGTCAATGCCGGCGAGCGTCAGGCCGTTGCGGAGGACGCCGACGATCAACGCGCCGATCAGCGTGCCGACCAGGCCGCCACGGCCGCCGAACAGGCTGGTGCCGCCGATCACCACGGCGGTGATCGAATCGAGGTTGGCCGTCTGAAGGGCATTGGGATCGGCGTTGGGAATGCGGCCGAGGGCCAGCCAGGCGGTGAGGCCGTAGATGAGGCCGGCCAGCGCGTAGACCTGCAACAGATGCAGGCGGACGGGAATGCCGACGAGGCGCGCCGCTTCCGGGTTGTTGCCGATGGCGTAGAGGTGGCGGCCCCAGCGCGTCTCGTTGAGCAGATACCAGACGATGGCGTAGAGCAGCAGCATGGCGATGACGCCATAGGTGAGCACGAAGCTGCCGACGCGGAAGGTGTTGCCGGTCAGGCCGAGAAAATCGTCCTGCACCGGGAAGGCGCCGCCCTTGGAGATGAGGCGCAAGGCGGCCGTCAGGATGCCGAGGGTGCCGAGAGTGACGATGAAGGGCGGCAGATCGAGCCGGCTGACCAGCGCTCCGGCAACGAAGCCCGAGAGCGTGCACAGGAACACCGCGAACAGCATCGACAGCAAGGGATCGTAGCCGAGGAGCACCAGCTTGCCGGCGACGATGGTGCCGAGCACGCAGATGGCGCCCACCGCCAGATCGATGCCGGCGGTGAGGATCACCAGCGTCTGGCCGATGGCCAGCGTGCCCACCACGATGGTCTGCTGCAGGATGATCGACTGGTTGTGGGGCGCGAGAAAGCGCGGATTGGTGATGGCGAACACCAGGCAGAAAGCCAGCAGGACCAGAATGGGCCCTACGGCGGGAATGGCCTTGGTTCGCGAAAACAGCCCGGCGCTGGCCTCGGGGGCAGACGGGGTTGCGCTGCTCATGGGGACCTCGCAACTGACAGGGTGTGAAGGCGAACCGGCGGACGCGTGGCGATCCGCCGGCCCGGGAGGGCGCTCATCGGCCGGTCAGGGGGAAGTCGACCGATGATGACGCCGGATACCGTCCCTCAACGAAGGGATCAGTCGCCCCAGCAGTTCTTGAGGCCCCACTCGCTGTCCTTGGAGTCGAGGCCCGGCATCGGCTTGTCGGTGATGAGATAGGAGCCGGTGTTGACGAAGCCGGACGGCTTCTTGCCGCTCGCGGCATACTCGGCCACCGCGTCGACGCCCATCGACGCCATCTTGTAGGGGAACTGCATCACCGTGGCGGCGATGATCCCGGCCTTGACGTTGCGCACGCCGGCGCAGCCACCGTCGATCGAGGTCAGGACGACGTCCTTTTCCTTGCCAAACGATTTCAGCGCCGCGTAGCCACCGGCCGCCGCCGGCTCGTTGATGGTGTAGACGACGTTGATGTCGCCATTCTTGGACAGAAGGTTCTCCATGCCGACCTGGCCCTTGTCCTGGGCGCCATTGGTGATGGCGGCGCCGGCAATGGCCGGGTCACCTTCGGCGATGCCGAAGCCCTTCAGGAAACCGTCGTGGCGGAAGGTGTCGACCGTGCCGCCGGGTGTGCCGTCGAGCATGGCGATTACCGGCTTCTTGTTGCCGAGGGCCGCCTTAGCATAGGCGCCCTGCTGGACGCCGGCCTGGAGATTGTCGGTGGCGAAGGTGGCGTCGACCGCGTCAGCCGGGTCGGTGGCCGTGTCGAGTGCGATCACCAGCACGCCAGCATCGCGTGCCTTCTTGATGACGTTGAGCATGCCCGAGGAATTGTTGGGCGTCACCAGGATGCCCTTGGCGCCAGCCGAGATCAGGTCCTCGATAGCCGCGACCTGGCCTTCGTTATCGCCGTCGAACTTGCCGGCGCGGGCGATCAGCTTCAGCCCCTTGGTCTGGGCCTCGGCTTCGGCCGCCTGGCGCATCTTGACGAAGAAGGGATTGACTTCGGTCTTGGTCACCAGACCGACGATGACATCCTCTGCCCGAGCAGAAGACACACTGGCCGCACCGACGAGGCCGAAGGCAAGAGTGAAGACGGCACAGCCCGCCGCAAGCCGCGAGAGCGCGTGACGAGACCTGTCGTGACGATAAGTCTGCATAGTTTCCTCCCGGTTTTTGTTTGGGGCCGATTCCTCTTCGGCTCCATGGCCTTCCTCCAAGGCCATATCGATTTGACACCTATTAAGGATGGAGTCAAACATAAATGAGCAATATTTGTATATTTTTATCCAAAAGTAGCTTTAGGTACGGTGGGCGTCGCGTCGCTGCTGCGTGACGGTTCGGTGGCTTTCTCAAGAGTGTTTGAACCTCCGCCCGCCAGCGGCCCGATGCAGCGCATCGCCGCGCGCACCGGCGCCAGACCAGCCAGTTCGCAATAGGTGGAAAACAGCGGTTGATAGCGCGACGATCGCTCCGCGTCGGGACGGAATAGCCGCCGCGATCGCGCGCCGAAACGTGTGGCGCCCTCAGTGAAATCGGCAACGACGCCCGCAGCGACGGCACCGTGGATGGCGGCGCCGGTCGCCGTCGCGTGAGCGATCACCGGCAGTTCGATCTCCCGGCCAAGGATATCCGCCATGATCGCCAGCAAGAGCGGATTGGTTTCCGCCAAGCCGGAAGTCATCACCATCCGCCGCGTGCCGAGGCCACCGGCGGTGGCCAACTCCAGAACCTGGCGCGCTCCGTAGCAGATCGCCTCCATCAGCGCCCGATAGATGCCGGCTGCGGTGGTATCCAGGCCGAGGCCCATCAGCAGCCCGGACAGGCGAGAGTCGGCATAAGGAACGCGATTGCCATTCCACCAGTCGAGCCCCACGAGATGGTTGTCGCCGGGGGCGAGCGCTGCCGCCTCGGCGTTATAGGCGGCAAAGCTCGCCGCAAGATCGGGGCCACGCGGAAAGGTGCGGACGAACCAGGCGAGGACGTCGCCAAAGGCCGCTTGTCCCGCCTCATAGAGCCAGAAACCGGGCAAGGAGCCGTCATGGGCCATGCCTTCGAGGCCGACCGGCAACGCGAGGCGGCGCTCGGTGAGAAAGAGATAGGCCGCCGATGTGCCGAGCGCCCCGACCATGGTGCCGTCCTCAACGGCGCCAATCGCCGGCAGAACGGCGTGCGAGTCGATAATCGCCACTGCGACGATTGCCGGTCCCGTGATGCCGGTGCGACGGCGCCATGCGGCATTGAGCTCTCCGGCCGGACTCCCGGCCGGCAGCGGCCGAGCCAGACGGGCGTCAAGGCCGGGCACGATATCGGCAGGATATCCTCGATGAACCGAATACTGCGCCTTGTAGGCAGCGAAACCGAGGTTGCGCGCTTCGTGGCCGGTGAGCTGCATCACCATCCAATCGCCGGCCTCGATGAAGCGTTCGGCAGCGGCCCATGCTGCTGGGGCTTCGTTAGCCACCTGCGCCGCCTTGGCGAGCAGCCACTCGCCTGACAGCCGCCCGCCGAAATCGTCGAGGAAAGCGCCGCCGGACGTGTTGATCGTGTCGGCATAGTGCTGGGCGCTGTGTTTCCAGAGTTTCACATAGGCGTGCGGCTCGCTGGGCATCAACTCCGACAATGGTGTGCCGTCGGCCGTCGCCGGCAACGGCGACGACGCGGTGAAGTCGACGCCGATCGCCAGGATATGGCGATCCTTCCCGAGGAGGATCAATACTTCTTCTGCGGCAATGAGATAGTCGCGGGCGTCTTGCAGGGCGAAACCGGACGGCAACGGTGTTCCGTCGGCAAGCGATCCGGTCATCACGCCATGGCGGTAGGGTGAGGCATGGTGATCGACTGCGACGCCAGATTCGGCGTCAATCAGCACGCCACGCACCGACAGCGTTCCGAAATCGAGGCCGATGAGATAACGCCCGATCATTCCCCGCTCCTTGATCGACGCCATGATCCCGCTCGACACCGCGAAACCCACGACGGCGTTGGGTGTGCTGTGGCGCGCCTTCCGTTTGGCCTCTACAGAGGCTGCGCCTGATCAAAAGTCAATATGATTTTGTATATTTTTATACATAAGTAATAGCGCAGGAGGCTCTTGGCGCTTTATTCGAACACGAGTATTGGCTACATCAGGCGTAGCAGGAGATAATCGGATGCCTCCCAGAGACGGTGCTGGCGATAATGCCGCGCTGACCAATGCCAGCGACATCTTCTCTCTGATCGCCACGGGCGCGGCCGTCTCGCGTTCGGCACTGCTTGAACGGTCGGGGCTGTCGCGGGTGACCGTGACCCAGCGGCTGAATGCGTTGATTGCCGCTGATCTGGTCGAGGAAGCGGCAAGAACGTTACCCAGTGGCGGTCGCCCGACCCGCGTGCTCGGCGTCAACCCGCAGGTCGGCCATGTGCTGGTGGCCAATATCGGCGAGTCCCATCTCCATCTGGCGCTGATGTCGCCCGAACCGACCGTGATCGCCCAGAGCACGTTACGCTACGACGTGACAGAGGGTCCGGCGGCGACGCTCGACAGGATTGCCGACGGATTTCGCCATCTGCTGTCGGACGCCGACGGTGATATTGGCATCCTGCTCGGCATTGGACTGAGCCTGCCGGCCCCGGTAGACTACAAGCGCGGCCGCGTTGTCGGGCCATCGATCATGCGCGGCTGGGACGATGTCGACATCATCGGTCCGATGGTTGGGCATTTCGGCGTGCCGGTCTATGTCGACAACGACGTCAACCTGATGACCCTCTATGAGTATCGCCGGCATTTCCGTCTTTCCGACGACATGCTGTTCATCAAGGTGGGAACCGGCATTGGCGCCGGCTTCATCGCCGACGGCAAGATCTTCCGCGGCGCGCATGGTGCCTCCGGCGATATCGGTCACATCCAGTTCGAGTCCGAAGATGCGCCGCTGTGCCGCTGCGGCAAGCTCGGCTGCGTCGAAGCGCGCGCCGCCGGCTGGGCCATTGCCCGCGACCTCAGGGCGCTCGGCTTCCAGGCGGACAACGCCCGTGACGTCATCGCCCTCGTCGATCAACAGGTGCCCGAAGCGATCATGCTGCTGCGCAAGGCCGGCCGGGTCATCGGCGAGGTGACGGCCGATGTCGTCAGCATCCTCAATCCCGGTCTCGTCGTAGTGGGGGGCACGCTGGCGCGCGGCGGCGACTTCCTGCTGTCCGGCATCCGCGAGCTGGTCTACCAGCGCTGCCTGCCGCTGGCGACGCGGGAACTCAACATCGTTCTTGCCCCACCGCAGGCCGATATTGCCCTGTTCGGCACCGGCCAACTAGTCGTCGACAACGTCTTTTCGCCGGCCGGTGCATCCGATCTGCTCAATCGCATTGCCTCGACCGCCGGACGGCCGGCCGCCGATCGTCCGGAGCGAGCCAAACGTCGATTGGAACGGGCCGGCTGAAGCATCGGAGGCCCACCCGAGGTATGGTTTTGCCATTCTGAGACCGCCCGGTCGGCGCCTTGTTGCCAACGTTCTGACCACCTTGATGTCCGTGAACCGTCGCACGTGGGCCAGCACGTTGTGGAACTTCATGCAGGGCCGTTTCTATCGCAACAGCAAATCGGGCGATTGCAGCGTAATCGCCCGCATTTTCGTTCCGTCCGCCTTCGTCGCCAAGCTTTACGCAAATAACCGTAGATGCTCTCGACTTATGCAAGCTCTCGGGAAAATGACTGCAATTAGTGCGTGACAAAACTCATCTTTGCCCGGACCATCGAAGAGTTGGATGCTGGCGTCCTCCCCGCCGGCCGCTGACTTGAGGAGCCAAGGCATGATCCTGGCAGTTCGAGAAAAGCCGCGCCTCGCCCCGGTCGAGACAGCCTCCCGTCCCCGTCGCGACAACCGGCAGAGTGCCGAGATGGCGCTATTCGGAATCTACGAGATTTCGAAGATCCTGAATACGCCCGTCCGCCTCGAGAGCATGCTGGCGAGTGTCGTCAACATCCTGACGTCGTTCCTCGCCATGCGGCGCGGCATGATCGTCGTCATCGACGAGGCCGGCGAGCCGGAGATCGTTGCGACCGCCGGCTGGGCGGGTGAGGTGAAGGGCCGGCCGATCGACAGCCTGCCGCAGGTCGTCATCGACCGCATCGTCGCCACTCAGACATCCCTTGTCGTGCAGGACACCGCAGTCGATCCGCTGTTTGCCGGCACACCGGCCGCTCACGACCCCAGCCGCGTCTCCTTCGTCGGCGTGCCGATCAAGGATGACCTCAAGGTGATCGGCACGCTCAGCATCGACCGCGTCTGGGACGGCTCGGCCGACATTCGCATCGATGAGGACCTGCGCTTTCTCGCCATGGTCGCCAACTTGGTGGGACAGGCGGTGCGGCTGCACCGTGTCGTCGCCGCCGACCGCCGCCGCCTCATCGACGAGCGATCGCGGCTCGAAAAGGCGCTCGACGAAAAGCCCAGGCCGCCCCGCGTTCGCGCCGGCTTCGGCGGCATCGTCGGCGATAGCCCATCGGTCCGTCGCGTCATGGAGACCATTTCCATCGTCGCGCCATCCAACACCACCGTGCTGCTGCGCGGTGAGAGCGGCACCGGCAAGGAGCTGTTCGCCCGCGCCATCCACGAATTGTCCGCCCGCAAGGCCAAGCCCTTCATCAAGCTCAACTGTGCCGCCGTCTCCGAAAGCGTTCTGGAATCCGAACTGTTCGGCCACGAAAAGGGGGCGTTCACCGGCGCCATTGCGACGAAGCCCGGCCGTTTCGAACTTGCCAACGGCGGTACGCTGCTGCTCGACGAGATCGGTGAGATCTCGCCGGCCTTCCAGTCCAAGCTGTTGCGCGTGCTTCAGGAAGGCGAGTTCGAGCGGGTCGGTGGCACGCGCACGCTGAAGGTCGATGTCCGCCTGATCTGCGCCACCAACCGCGATCTTGAGGCGGCCGTGACGAAGGGCGACTTCCGGGCCGATCTCTACTATCGCATCAACGTCGTGCCGGTATTCCTGCCGCCGCTGCGCGAGCGGCCCGGCGATATCCTGCTGCTCGCCCGCGCTTTCCTCGACCGCTTCAATCGTGAAAACAGCCGCCGGCTGACCATCACCGACAAGGCGCTCGACCTTCTCGGCAAGTGCTATTTCCCCGGCAACGTGCGCGAACTTGAGAACTGCGTCCGCCGCACGGCGACGCTGAGCCGGAGCGATACCATCCGCCGCGAGGACTTCGCCTGCGCCCATGGCGAATGCCTGTCGGCGACGCTGTGGACCGGCGCTCACCACGTCACCGCAGAGGAGCAGCTCACGGCGCTGAAGCGGGGCGAGGCGCTGGTGCCCGGCCTGCGGCCTTCGCTTCCAATAGCCACTCCACCACAGCCCGAGCGGGTTCAAGGTGTGTCTCCGGCCGATGGCCCTGTCTGCGAACACGCCGGTTCCGACTGCCCCGCCCTCGGCCATCGCGCCGGCGAGAAGGAACGGTTGATCGACGCCATGGAAACGTCGGGCTGGGTGCAGGCCAAGGCCGCTCGTATCCTGGGCTTGACGCCGCGCCAGATCGGCTATGCTCTCAAGAAGCATCGCGTCGAGCTGAAGCGCTTCTGAGCGTGCGACCATTTCTGTTTGACGTAACGCGGCGCCGGTTCCCGGCGCTGCTTGCATTTTGCGGGCATGCCCATGCGGGGCTCTGTCGCAAGTCCGACAAGGCTGTGTCGCAATCCTGTTCGGGTTTGCTGGTATTTTTGTAAGTATTTGAAAAATATACACTAATATTTTGGCACATGGCTTGCGACGTCGATGGCGACCTCATCTTGACCGGAGCTCGCCATGTCCTCCCAGATCGTCTCCCTCGATAGCCTGATGGCCTCGCCGAGCCGCGCGCGTGGCGGCTGCGCGTCTTCGACGTCCTGTGGTTCATCAGCCCTTCCCGCAGACATCGAGCCCGCCGTTTGGGAGAAGATCAAAGACCACCCCTGCTATTCGGAAGAGGCGCATCACTACTTTGCCCGCATGCACGTCGCGGTGGCGCCGGCCTGCAACATCCAATGCAACTACTGCAACCGCAAATACGATTGCTCCAACGAGAGCCGGCCGGGCGTCGTCTCCGAGCGACTGACACCCGACGAGGCACTTCGGAAAGTAGTGGCAGTGGCTGCCGCTGTGCCGGAACTATCGGTTCTCGGCATCGCCGGCCCCGGTGACGCGCTCGCCAACTGGAAGAATACCCGCGCCACCTTCGAGGCGGTGCGCAAGGCCATCCCCGACATCAAATTCTGCATCTCCACCAACGGTCTTGCGCTGCCCGACCATGTGGACGAAATCGCCGACATGGCCATCGACCACGTGACGATCACCATCAACGCCGTCGATCCGGAGATCGGCGCCAAGATCTACCCGTGGATCTTCTTCGACCATAAGCGCCGCACCGGCCCGGAAGCGGCGACCATCCTTCTCGAACGGCAGATGCGCGGCCTTGAGATGCTGACGGCACGCAGCATTCTCGTGAAGGTCAACTCGGTGATGATCCCCGGCATCAACGACGACCATTTGCCTGAGGTCAACCGAGCGGTGCGGGCGCGCGGCGCCTTCCTGCACAACATCATGCCGCTGATCTCCGACCCGGCGCACGGCACCCATTTCGGCCTCACCGGCCAGCGAGGACCGACGCCGGCCGAATTGAAGACGCTGCAGGACCGTCTCGACGGTGGCGCCAAGCTGATGCGTCACTGCCGCCAGTGTCGCGCCGACGCCATCGGCCTGCTCGGCGAGGATCGCGGCCAGGACTTCACCCTCGAAAAGCTGCCGGAGACAGTGGCCTACGATCCCGCTCCCCGCCAAGCCTATCGCGCCTTCGTCGCCGCCGAGCGTGGCGACCGGGACGCCGCCCGCGACGACGCCCTCCGCAGCGTCGGCGCGGTGGCCGACGACGTCCGCGTCCTCGTCGCCGTCGCCACCAAGGGCGGCGCCCGCGTCAACGAGCACTTCGGCCACGCCCGCGAATTCCAGGTGTTCGAAGCGGGGCCGCAGGGCATCGTTCTGGTTGGCCATCGCAAGGTCGACGCCTACTGCATGGGCGGCTTCGGCGAGGACGCGACGCTCGGTCCCACCATCGCCGCCCTCACCGGCATCGACACCGTGCTCTGCGCCAAGGTGGGCGATTGCCCGCGTGAGGCGCTGCTCGACGCCGGCATCACCGTCACCGATGCCCACGCTTACGACTACATCGAGACGGCCATCGGCAAGGTCTACGCCGAGCGTTTTGGCCGCGCCTCCGCTTACGCCTGACCGATAAGGAAACCCAGCCATGGCCATGTCCATCAACGCCGACGACTGCACCGCCTGCGGTGCCTGTGAAAGCGAATGCCCTTCGAAGGCCATCCGCTTCAAAGGTGCCGTCTATGTGATCGATCCGAAGAAATGCACCGAATGCCAGGGCGCCGCCGACGCGCCGCAATGCGACGAGGTCTGCCCGTCCGGCGCGATCGCCAAGGCGGCCTGACATGGCCTTTGCCGATCGGGAGCCCGAGGTCGAGATCGATGGTCCGCCGCGCTTTCAGCCCGGCGACAAGGTCGTCGCGCGGTTGAACGTGAAGAACGACGGTACCTTTGCCGGTCGCGACATCGGCGAACGCCTCGTCCACAAGGGCGACGTCGGTTACGTGCGCGACGTCGGCACCTTCCTGCAGCAGTTCTACATCTACGCGGTCGAATGGGTCGATCGCGGCATCCTGGTCGGCATGCGGGCGCGGGAATTGACCGTGCACGATGCTCATCAGCGGACGGAGCGTAGCCCGCCATGAAAGTGATGATCCGCCAGTCGGCGAAGGGCCTGTCGGCCTACGTCGCCAAGAAGGACCTCGAGGAGCCGATCGTCTCTCAGGAACGGGACAGCCTGTGGGGCGGCGCGGTGACGCTGAAGAACGGCTGGGTGCTGGAGCTGCCCGACATGCCCGCGGAAACCCGCCTGCCGGTGACCGTCGTCGCTCGTCGGCGTGGCGAGGACGACTGACATGAGCGCGCTTCTCGCCGGTGGTTCCCTCGAAACGATCTCTGGCGAAGCCGCGCATGCCGCGCTCGCCGGCCTCCGTGCCGATCTTCTCGCCGATCGGTTCGTTCCCTATGTTGGACCTGGTCTGCTGACCCTCGATGGGCCTGCATCTGTGCCGACGTCGCCGGAAGAGGTCGCTGCCGCGTTGCAGAAGCGCGTGCCGGTGCCCGGCCGCATCCGCGGCAACATGTGGGCTGTGGCTCAGTACATCGAGAGTCGCCGCCATCGCCGCACCTTGAAGACGTTGATGGCCGATATCTTCGCGGCGGAGCCGCACCCCTCCGGCTTTCATCGCTTCCTCGCCGGACTGCCGCTCGGCCTTATCATCGATAGCTGGTACGATGGCACGCTTACCGCTGCTCTGGCTGAGGCCGGACGTTCCGACGTCGTCGACATCCAAGGGCAATCGCGCGCCGCCATCGGCGAAGATCGCTGGTATCGCGCCTTCGACCTTACCGGGCGTTCCGCCGAGCCCGACACTGCGCATACTCTGCTTTACACACCGCACGGCGGCATCCGGCCGGAAGGCAATGTTCTGGTTTCCGACAGCGACTATGTCGAGGTCCTGACGGAGATCGACATCCAGACGCCAATTCCGGAGGAAGTCCGGACGCGGCGGGCGACGCGTGGCTTCCTGTTTCTGGGCTGTCGTTTCCACGACCAGATGCTCCGCACCTATGCCCGCCAGATCATCAAGCGCTTGAGCGGCTCGCATGCCTGCGTGGCAGAGGCCGACCGCCTGAGTTTGAATGAGAGGCGCTTCCTCGCCGCTGAGGGCATTGCGTTGATCGACATGCCGCTCGCGGAGGCAACGCAGATCCTCGCCGGCTGATCCCTTGGGTGGACATCGTGTTCGCCCCCCCTCCATCCGCCCCATTTGGCCGCCCTTCGGGGCGGCCTTTTTCATGACGCCGTTCCCGATCTTCCGACATTGACTGTCGACTTTTGTCGGACCCGCGACAGCCCCTGTTACCGTGCTCTGTTGTGCCGATTTTCAGATAAGACACTGATATAAATGGTTTTATTTTGGTGCCTGCCAGTTGGCACGCCCTTTGAAAATAGAACCTCGTGAGGCGGCCCGTCGCTGCCGACCGAATTGGCATCCCCTCCCGGTGCTTTTTGCAAGACAAGGAACCATGACCATGGCTGCACTCCGCCAGATCGCCTTTTACGGCAAGGGTGGCATCGGCAAGTCCACCACCTCCCAGAACACGCTCGCTGCCCTCGTCGAGATGGGGCAGAGGGTCCTGATCGTCGGTTGCGATCCCAAGGCCGACTCGACCCGCCTGATCCTCAACGCCAAGGCTCAGGACACCGTCCTCCACCTCGCCGCCGAAAAGGGCTCGGTCGAGGACCTTGAGCTCGAGGACGTGCTGAAACTCGGCTACAAGGGCATCAAGTGCGTCGAGTCCGGTGGCCCGGAGCCGGGCGTCGGTTGCGCCGGTCGCGGCGTCATCACCTCGATCAACTTCCTTGAGGAAAATGGCGCCTACGAAGACGTCGACTACGTCTCCTATGACGTGCTCGGCGACGTGGTCTGCGGTGGCTTTGCCATGCCAATCCGCGAGAACAAGGCGCAGGAAATCTACATCGTCATGTCCGGCGAGATGATGGCGCTCTACGCCGCCAACAACATCGCCAAGGGCATCCTGAAATACGCCAACACCGGCGGTGTCCGTCTCGGCGGTCTGATCTGCAACGAGCGCCAGACCGACCGCGAGGTCGACCTTGCCGAGGCGCTTGCCAAGCGCATCAATACCAAGCTGATCCACTTCGTGCCGCGCCACAACATCGTCCAGCATGCCGAACTGCGCAAGCAGACCGTCATCCAGTACGCGCCGGACTCCGATCAGGCCGAGGAATATCGCCAGCTCGCCACCAAGATCCACGCCAACGGCGGCAAGGGCACCATTCCGACGCCGATCACCATGGAAGAGCTTGAGGACATGCTGCTGGACTTCGGCATCATGAAAACCGACGAGCAGATGATCGCCGAGCTTGCCGCCAAGGAAGCCGCCCGCCAGGCCGCGGTTCCCGCCTGATCCCCGAGGAGGATGCGCGGACATCGGGCCTTGACCCCGGTGACCGCGCCTTTTCCGGTTCCCTTCCGCGAGGACATAGCCATGAGCGAGAGTTACGAAAACGACGGCAAGGCCCACGAGCAATACATCACCGAGGTCCTCGCCCAATATCCCGAAAAGTTCGCCAAGCGCCGCAAGAAGCACCTTGCCGTCGCCAAGGCGGTTGAGGCGGAGCCGGACGCGCCGGTCGGTGAGGAAGGCCCGCTACTCACCGAATGCGAGGTCAAGTCGAACATCAAGTCGATCCCTGGCGTCATGACCATCCGCGGCTGCGCCTACGCCGGCTCCAAGGGCGTGGTGTGGGGACCGGTCAAGGACATGGTTCACATCAGCCACGGCCCGGTCGGCTGCGGCCAGTATTCCTGGTCGCAACGCCGCAACTATTACGTCGGCACCACCGGCATCGACGCCTTCGGCACCATGCAGATCACCTCCGATTTCCAGGAGAAGGACATCGTCTTCGGCGGCGACAAGAAGCTCGACAAGGTGATCGACGAGATCGAGCAGATGTTCCCGCTCAGCGGCGGCATCTCCGTGCAGTCGGAATGCCCGATCGGCCTGATCGGCGACGACATCGAAGCCGTCTCCCGCCGCAAGGGCAAGGAGATCGGCAAGACCATCGTTCCCGTCCGCTGCGAGGGATTCCGTGGCGTGTCGCAGTCGCTTGGTCACCACATCGCCAACGACGCCATCCGCGACTGGGTGCTCGACAAGAGCGCCGAGGCCGAATGGGAGGCCGGTCCCTACGATGTCAACATCGTCGGCGACTACAACATCGGCGGCGACGCCTGGGCTTCCCGCCGCCTGCTCGAAGAGATGGGGCTTCGCATCTGTGGCAACTGGTCGGGCGACGCCACGCTCGCCGAGATGGAGCGGGCACCCAAGGCCAAGCTCAACCTCATCCACTGCTACCGCTCGATGAACTACATCTGCCGGCACATGGAAGAAAAATACAGTATACCCTGGATGGAGTACAATTTCTTCGGTCCGTCACAGATCGCCGCCAGCTTGCGCAAGATCGCCAAGCACTTCGGGCCGGAGATCGAAGCGAAGGCCGAGGAAGTCATCGCCAAGTACCAGCCGTTGGTCGACGCTATCCTGGAAAAATACGGCCCGCGCCTCAAGGGCAAGACGGTGATGCTCTACGTTGGTGGTCTCCGCCCGCGCCACGTCATGACCGCCTATGAAGATCTCGGCATGGAGATCGCCGGCACCGGCTATGAGTTCGCCCACAACGACGACTATCAGCGCACCGGCCACTACGCCAAGCCGGGCACGCTGATCTACGACGACGTCACCGGCTATGAGCTCGAAAAGTTCGTCGAGAAGATCCGGCCGGATCTGGTCGGCTCGGGCATCAAGGAAAAGTATCCCGTCCAGAAGATGGGCATTCCTTTCCGCCAGATGCACTCCTGGGACTATTCGGGCCCCTATCACGGCTACGATGGCTTTGCCATTTTCGCCCGTGACATGGACCTCGCCATCAACAATCCGGTCTGGGACCTGTTCGACGCCCCCTGGACCGACGGTGGCGAACTTCTCGCCGCGGCCGAGTGAGCTGACGCTCCCTCCCGGGAAGGGGAGGGGGCTCCCAAAAAGCCGATCGTTTTCACCACGCCTTCCGCGTGACCGATACTCCTATGCCCGTCTGGCCGCCGTATGGCGCGGCGCGGGCGATGAGGTCAGACAATGCCCCAGTCAGCCGAAAAGATCCTCGATCATGGTCCCCTGTTCCGCGAGCCGGAATATCAGGAGATGTTCGCCCGCAAGAAGGCGTGCGACGGCGCCGCCAGCATCGATGCCACCGCGCTTCAGGGCGAGTACACCAAGGGTTGGGAGTACCGGGAAAAGAACTTCGCCCGTGAGGCGCTGGTCATCAACCCGGCCAAGGCCTGCCAGCCGCTCGGCGCGGTGTTCGCCGCCGCCGGCTTCGAGAAGACCATGAGTTTCGTCCATGGTTCGCAGGGCTGCGCCGCCTATTTCCGCTCGCATCTCTCTCGCCACTTCAAGGAGCCCTGCACGGCGGTTTCCTCGTCGATGACCGAGGACGCGGCGGTGTTCGGCGGCCTCAACAACATGATCGACGGCCTTGCCAACTGCTATTCGCTCTACCAGCCGAAGATGATCACCGTCTCCACCACCTGCATGGCCGAGGTGATCGGCGACGACCTGCACGGCTTCATCGGCAACGCCAAGGCCAAGGGCTCGGTACCCGAAGACTTCGACGTCCCCTTCGCCCATACGCCGTCCTTCGTCGGCAGCCACATCGATGGCTATGACAATTCCATCCGGGGTATTCTCGAGCATTTCTGGAAGGACAGCCCGACGGTTGCCGGCTCGTCCGAGACCATCAACATCGTCCCGGGCTTTGACGGCTTCTGCGTCGGCAACAATCGCGAGCTTGCCCGCATCCTCGGCCTGATGGGTGTCAGCTACACCTTCATCGGCGATGCCGCCGACCAGTTCGACACCCCGTCGGATGGCGAGTATCGCATGTATGACGGTGGCACCACCATCGACGAACTGAAGGCGGCCAAGGGTGCCAAGGCCACCGTCGCGCTGCAGCATTGGAACAGCCGCAAGACACTGGACTACGCCGCGAGCGTCGGCCAGGAGACGGCAAGCTTCCATTATCCGCTCGGTATCCGGGCCACCGACGAACTGCTGATGAAGATCTCGGCGTTGAGCGGCAAGGCGATCCCGGAAGCGCTGCGTCTTGAACGCGGCCGCCTTGTGGACGCCATGGCCGACAGTCAGGCCTATCTGCACGGCAAGCGTTACGCCATCTTCGGCGATCCCGATTTTGTCCAGGCGATGGCTCGCTTCATCCTGGAAACCGGCGGCGAGCCCGTCCATTGCCTGTCCACCAATGGCGGCAAGGAGTGGGCGGAGGACATGCAGAAGCTGTTCGACGGTTCGCCCTTCGGCAAGGACTGCAAGGCGCATGAGCACAAGGACCTCTGGCACCTGCGCTCGCTGCTGTTCACCGAGCCGGTCGACTTCGTGATCGGCAACAGCCACGGCAAGTATCTGGAGCGCGATACCAAGACACCGCTGATCCGCCTGACCTTCCCGATCTTCGACCGTCACCACCATCACCGCTTCCCGGTGATTGGCTATCAGGGCGGCCTTCGGGTGCTGACCACCATCCTCGATAAGCTGTTCGACAAGCTCGACGCCGAAACAAACATCGCCGGCGAGACCGACATCTCCTTCGATCTGACGCGCTGACGTCCGTTTCTCCGGAAAAGCGAAGGGCGGCCCCGGCAACGGAGCCGGCCTTTTCGTTTCGCTCAACGCGGTTCGTCGCAAACCCGACAATGGCGTGTCGGGCCATCGTCTATCGCCTTGCGGGGCTTTGTCGGAAATCCAGGATGAGGCGATAAAAGCTAGTTATTCCAAAGGGATGATGCCGTCCCGCTCACTGGCATGCGGCTTGCGAACTTCCAAATAACCGCAACATCTTGGAGGCGCCGATGTCCCTCAAGGCCAGGATTGCCACCGTCTTCGACGAGCCGGCTTGCCCGACCAATCGGAAAAAGTCAGAGACGGTGCGCAAGAAGGGGTGCTCAAAGCCGCTGACGCCCGGCGCAGCCGCTGGCGGCTGTGCCTTCGACGGCGCCAAGATCGTGCTGCAGCCGGTGACGGACGTCGCCCATCTCATCCACGGGCCGCTCGCCTGCGAGGGCAACTCCTGGGACAATCGTCACGCCGCCTCGTCCGGCTCCGACCTTTGGCGGCGGTCGTTTACCACCGACCTCACCGAACTCGACATCGTCATGGGCAACGGCGAGAAGAAGCTGTTCAAGGCGATCCGGACGATCGTCGAGCGGCACGATCCGCCCGCCGTCTTCGTTTATTCCACCTGCGTCACCGCGCTGATCGGTGATGATATCACTGCTGTCTGCAAACGCGCTGGTGAGCGCTTCGGTCGGCCGGTCGTTCCCGTCGAGGCTCCCGGTTTCGTTGGCTCGAAGAACCTCGGCAATCGTCTGGCCGGCCAGACGCTTCTCGACCACATCGTCGGCACCATCGAGCCAGATGATGTCACTCCCTATGACGTCAACATCCTCGGCGAATACAATCTGGTCGGTGAGTTCTGGTTCGTGAAGCCGTTGCTCGAAGAGCTCGGCATCCGCCTGCGCGCCATCATCCCCGGCGATGCCCGTTACCGCGATATCGCCGCCGCGCACCGTGCCAAGGCCAACATGATGGTCTGCTCTTCCGCACTCATCAATCTCGCGCGCGGCATGCAGGAGCGCTGGGGCATTCCCTATGTCGAGGGCTCCTTCTACGGCATTACCGACACTTCGGCCGCCATTCGCGGCATCTGCGGCCTGCTGGTAGAAACGGGCGCGCCGGCCGAACTTCTTGACCGGGCCGAGGCGCTGATCGCTCGCGAGGAAGCGATCGCCTGGCAGCGCATCGCGCCGCTGAAGCCCCGGCTCGCCGGCAAGCGCGTGCTGCTCAACACCGGTGGCGTCAAAAGCTGGTCGATGGTCGACGCCCTACAGGAAGCCGGCATGGAGGTCATCCGCACCTCGATCAAGAAATCGACGGAGGAGGACAAGGCCCGCGTGCTCGCAGCGCTGAAGGACGAGAAGCATCTCTTTGACCGACTGGCGCCGCGCGAGATCTACCGGATGCTCGTCGATGGCGAGGCCGACATCATGTTGTCGGGCAGCCGCACGCAGTTCATCGCCCTGAAGGCGAAAACACCGTGGCTCGACGTCAATCAGGAGCGCCATCACCCCTACGCCGGCTATGAAGGCATCGTCGAACTGCTCAAGCGGATCGATCTTGCCGTCAACAGTCCGGTTTTCCCGGCTTTGCGCGTGCCCGCGCCCTGGGATGGATCGGGGCGTCTGTTGGCTTCGCCAGACATTTCATCTGAGGTCAAGCACAGCTTCCGCAAGTTCGCGGGTGGTGCCCTCGAAGATTCCGACGATTGCTGAGGAGACGGCCATGCCTATGAACGAAGCCCGCTCGCTCTCCACCAATCCTCTGAAGTCCTCGCAGCCATTGGGCGCCGCCTATGCCTTTCTCGGCATCGAGGGCGCCATGCCGCTTCTCCACGGCAGCCAGGGCTGCACGGCCTTCGCGCTGGTGCTGTTCGTGCGCCACTTCAAGGAAACCATCCCCATCCAGACGACCGCCATGAACGAGGTGTCGACGGTGCTGGGTGGCGCCGACCATCTGGAAGAGGCCATCGTCAACATCCGGACGCGCGCCAACCCGAAGCTGATCGGCGTCTGCACCACGGCGCTGGTCGAAACGCGTGGCGAAGATTTCTCAGCCGATCTTACCTCGATCATCAACCGCCGTGCCGATGCGCTCGGCGACTGTCGTGTGGTGCTGGCCGAAACTCCCGATTTCAAGGGTTCGATCGAGGAGGGTTGGAGCGCGGCCGTCACGGGGATGATTGATACGCTGACCAGGCCAACGACACGGCGCGATCCGGAACGCCTTGTCATTCTTGCGCCTAGCCACTTCACCGTCGGCGACATCGAAACCTTGCGTCAGACGGTGGAGGTTTTCGGTCTGACGCCGGTCATCCTGCCGGACATCTCCGGTTCGCTCGACGGCACGGTGCCGGATCGCTGGATCCCCTCCGCCTATGGCGGCACGCCGATCGCTGACATCGAGTCCTTGGGCACCGCCGGTCATTGCGTTGCCATTGGCGAGCACATGCGCCACCCGGCCGAGGCACTACGCTGCAAGACTGGTCTCGCCTACGCGCTTCTTCCGACGCTGACCGGCCTCGCCGCCACTGACCGCTTTATATCTTTGCTGGCCCGTCTGTCCGGTCGACCGGTCCCCGCCTCGATCCGCCGCCGCCGCTCGCAGCTTCAGGACGCCATGTTGGACGGCCATTTCCACTTCGGCGGCCGCAAGATCGCCGTCGCCGCCGAGCCGGACCTCCTCTACCAGATGGCGAGCTTCTTTGCCGAAATGGGGGCCGAGACCGCCGTCGCCATCGCGTCGACGCCGGACAATCCCATTCTGGAAGCCGTGCCGGCCGAAGTGATGGTCGGCGATCTCGGCGACCTTGAGGAGCGCGCAGGCGGCGTCGATCTGCTGGTCAGCCATGCTCATGGCCGACAAGCGTCGGAAAGGTTGGGCATCCCTCTGTTCCGGGTCGGCTTCCCGATCTTCGACCGGTTGGGTGCTCAGCATCGCCGCAGCGCGCTCTACGAGGGCACGCGCGACCTGATCTTCGAGGTGGCGAACACACTGATTGCCACCGACCACCACCCTTCGACCCCTGAAAGCCTCAATCCGCTCCGCAACCGGGAGACACTCCATGACAGCCGTCCGTCGCCTGAGCCTCGTCGACACTGACGCGGCAACCGATGCCGCGCCACCACCCGGCGCGGTGCGTGTTGCCATCGCGTCCACCGATCTCAAGGGCTTGAACGCCCATTTCGGATCGGCGCCCAAATTCGCCATCTACGACGTGACGCCGTCGGGCTGGAGCTTCGTTGAAGCCGTCGAGTTCGAGGGCAACACCGAAGGCGACGGTACGCATCGCACCGATGGCGATGATCGCATCACGCCCAAGGTGGATGCGCTCACCGGCTGTCATCTCCTGTTCTGCCTGGCTATCGGCGGTCCGGCCGCCGCCAAGGCGGTGGCGAGCCGTATCCACCCCATCAAGGCGCAACCGGCGACGATCGAGGAGGTGCTGGAAAAGGTGCGTGCGATGCTGACCGGCAGCCCGCCCCCCTGGCTCCGCAAGGTATTGCAGGCGGCCGGTGTCGGTGCCCCCAGACCCGATTTCGAGGATGACTGAGCATGAGTGACATAGCCGCCCCACCAGCCGCCCTCGACCACCCTTTTGTGAAGACTTTGGCCCGCCTGGTTCGCGCCGCCGACAGCCACGGTGTGTGGGAACGCAAGTCCGACGCCGAGGTGCTGGCCGAGTTTGTCGTCTGCCGCGAAGAGCGACGGTCACGGCCGATCATCGACGATCCTGATCCCGATATCATCGACCGCGTCGAGGCCTTCTATGGTGCCGTCGGTCTCGCCGTCGAACAGGCGACCGGGCGACTTGCCTCACCAATCCTGAAACTCAACCACGAAGGTTTCGGCCGCGTGCTGCTGACCGCCGGCCGCCTGGTGGTGGTCTCCAAGACGCTGCGCGACGTTCATCGTTTTGGCTTCGATGACTTTGCGGCGCTGGCCGCCGCCGGCGGCAAGATGGTCGACGAGGCCACCGCCATGATCGGCCGCTTCCCCGAAGTTGCAGACCTCTGACGTTATCGATCCCGAACCATCCGAGCTGGAGATATTGATGGCCGACTACACCACCCGCGACGGCAGCCTCTGGACGCCGCTGTTCCTCGTTTCGATCAACGGCGACGCGTGCATCGGCTGTGCCCGCTGCTTCAAGGTCTGCGATCGCGATGTCATGCACCTCTACGGCGTCGACGAGGAAGGCGAGATCCTTGGCAAAGTGATCGAGGACGATGACGACGATTTCGACGGCGAGCTCAATCGCAAGATCATGGTTGCCGATAATGACGGCGCCTGCATCGGCTGCAACGCCTGTGCTCGCGTCTGTCCGAAGAACTGCCAGAGTCACGTGGCGCCCGACAAGCTCGCGGCGTGAGTCGCCCTCCCAAGATCCCCTCGTCAGCCGAAGGTCGGCAACAGCGGCACGACGTTGCTACTTTCCTCTGCGGCACGGGCCAGAATCTTCTGCCGCCGGTCATCGGTCTCTTGCCACCAGGCGCGCACCACGCGCAGGCGGCAGGCGAGCAGCGTACCGATCCCGCCGGTGAACCGCAGCCAGGCCTCCACGTCCTCCCGCCGCACCGCCGTCAAGATGGGAAGACCGAAGGCAGCCACCGTACCGAAGGCGTCGGCGTGGCCGCCACCGACAATCTCAGCGGCGCCAAAGCGTGGGATTATGGCAAGATCGGCCCGTGCCTCAATGACAGCCAGGATGCGCCGTGTCGTCATGACAGGCACGACTGGATCGATCGATGCTCGCGATTCCAGCCAGTGATCGCCGGCGACGAGATCGACCACGGTCACGTCCCGACTTGGGGGCTCTTCATCGTTGGGCAGGTGGACGATTCCTCCGATCCGCCGCCCGGCCGTTTGAAGCTCGTCCGCGAAAAAGGCGATGAGGTGATCCACCGACGCTCCTTCCTCGAAGACGATCGCCGCGAGTTCGGAAGCGTTGACGTTGGCGGGATCGAGGGCAGGAAAGCGGTCGAGCAGGCGGCGGCGGGGCATGGCTTTTCCTGTCCGGAGCGGATTGAGACAAAGCATGCCTCGCAAAGGCCGGGCCAATTGTCTTGGGCGTTATTATTATTATTATATAGCGAAGCTCATCATCACCCAAACCAAGGAGACGGTCATGCGACTTTCGGCACGCAACATACTGAAAGGCAAAGTGATAGCCCTCACCCGGGGCGCCACCACCACTCACGTCAAGGTGGAGATCATCGAGGGTATGGTGATCACCGCCTCGATCACCAACGAGGCGATCGACGATTTGGGTTTGATGGTCGGAATGGAAGCTGCCGCCATCATCAAGGCTTCCGACGTGATGATCGGGGTCGAATTGTGATCTCACGCGCCGACGTCGATCGCCTGCTGTCGGAGGATGTGCCGGCCGGCGACCTCACCACCGATGCTCTCGGTATCGGAGATTGTGCCGGTCGCATGACCTTCGCAGCACGCACCGACATGGTGCTTGCTGGCATGGAGGTGGCTTCAAGGATGATGGACGGCCTTGCGGTCGTTTGTTATGCCCGCGATGGCGATCGCCTATCTGCCGAAGCCCCGATCTTGGAAGCGCGTGGCTCGGCCGCCGATCTGCACAGCGTCTGGAAGGCGGCGCAGACGCTTCTGGAAATTCTTTCGGGAATTGCCTCGGCGACCCGGGCCGTTGTCGACGCGGCGCGGCCGGTTCCAGTCGCCACGACGCGCAAGACGGTGCCGGGCGCCCGCGCTCTGTCGCAGCTCGCGGTTCGGGCCGGAGGCGGTATTCTGCATCGTCACGGGCTGTCGGAGACCATCCTGATCTTCGATGAGCATCGGCTGTTTCTGGCTGGCGAGAGCCTTGGCGAGATTGCAAAGCGTCTCCGGCGAACCCAGCCCGAGAAGGCGCTCGCCGTCGAGGTGAGCACGATCGACGAGGCGGCCGAAGCGGCTGTCGCGGGCTTCGACGTGGTGCAGCTCGAGAAATTTACGCCCGAGGCGGTCGCCGAGCTTGTCGCCCGTCTGCCGGAAAGAGGGCGCCGTGCGCGCCTTGCAGCGGCTGGCGGCATCGATCCCAATAACGCTGCCGCCTATGTCGCAGCCGGTGCTGATCTGCTGGTGACCTCCTGGCCCTATACCGCTCGTCCGCGCGACGTCGCCGTCACCTTTGCTGCCGACTGATCACGGCACGGCCTTTGCGCTGTTCCTCTTCGACCACCTTGGGAATCCGACAGGCGAGCCTTTGCCTTGTCGGGTTTCCGACAGAGTTGAAGGAGGTGACACATGCCGGCGTCGATCTTTGCCCACCACTATGCCACGTTCCGCGCCGCGGCTGACCCGGCGCAGGAACTGGCAGAGGATTTTGACAGCCACGTACTGGCTGCGATCCTCGCTTCGGCGCTGACAGAGGCAGAAATGTCGGACGCTCGCTGTGTCGATGGGCTCGGCCTGTCTCCTGCCGAGATAGGTCGCCTCATCGGCCGCCACTTCCCGCGATATGCCCTCGCCGACCTCGGCGGTCTTTCCCCGAGTGCCCCTTCGGAAGAGGAAATGCTCCTCGCCGATCTGCTGTTGGCCCATCGCTCCGGCCCCGAGCCCGTCTCCGGCTGGCTTGCCGTGCTGATTGCCCGCCGGGCCATGCGGCCCGACCATCTGTGGCAGGACCTCGGCCTCAACGATCGTGGCGAACTCAACCGTCTGCTCGCCCGTCATTTTCAGACGCTGCACGCCGGCAACACCGGCAACATGCGCTGGAAGAAATACTTCTATCGTGTGCTCTGCGAGGCCGAGGGCTTCTCGCTGTGCGCTGCGCCGTCCTGTTCGGTCTGCTCCGACTTCACCGATTGCTTCGGCGCCGAGGATGGCCTCAGCCGGCTTGCCGGTCTGCGTCGGCGCATCGAGGAGGCCGCCTGAGCCGCCCCGGAAGACATGTCGGTTTTCCGACAAGTGGGCTACCACTCGTGAAGTTTCAATTGGTTAGGTAGTGGCATGCCTCATGCAAAGTGGATGTCGACCTCTTCGTCTTCTGAATCGCGAAGGACATGATCATGATCGAACTCACCGAAAGTGCTGCTGACGCCGTTCGCACCGCGCTCGCCGGTGCCGGCGAGCGGGCGGAGGGCTTGCGCATTGTCGTCGAATCCGGTGGTTGTGCCGGCCTCCAATATCGCATGGGTCTTGAGAGGGACGAACGCCTCGGCGATCTCGTGCTGGAGTTGGACGGTATCAGGCTCTACCTCGACGCGCTGACTCAGCGCCATGTCGGCGGCCTTGTGGTCGATTTCATCGAGGACGTCGGACAGTCGGGCTTCGTCTTCGACAATCCCAACGCCGCCTCCCGCTGCTCCTGTGGCAAGTCCTTCTGCTGAGAGGTGCCGATGCACAGCCTCGTTTATCTCGACGCGAACGCCACGACACCGATCGATTCGCGCGTCATCGAGGCAATGCTGACGGCGTTGGTGGGCCTTCCCGGCAATCCTTCTTCCGGTCATGCGGCCGGCCGAGCTGCGCGGCGCGCCGTGGACGCCGCTCGCCGCGACGTGGCGGGACTGATCGGGGCCAGTAGACCCGACGAGATCGTCTTCACATCCGGTGGCAGCGAAAGCAACGTCACCGCTATCCGTTCAGCGTTGGCTGCCCGCCCAGGCCGGCATGCGGTGGTAACTTCCGCCGTTGAGCACGCCTCGATCCATGCGACGCTCGATCACTTGGCGGCGACTGATGGCATTGCCGTTCGCCGCGTGCCGGTCGATGGTGATGGCCGGCTCGACCTCAAGGCCTATCAGGCCGCCCTTGGCCCCGACACCGCTCTCGTTACGTTGAACAGCGCGAATAACGAGACCGGCACGCTATTCCCAATTTCCGACCTTATCCCTGCCGCCCATGCCGTCGGTGCGCTCTTCCACACCGACGCGGTGCAGGCTGCCGGCCGCATGGATATCGACGTGGGCGGAAGCAACGTCGACATGCTCTCGCTGTCTGCCCACAAAATGCACGGTCCCAAGGGTGTCGGCGCGCTCTATGTCCGACACGGCACGCCGTATTCGAGCCTTGTCACCGGCGGTGGGCAAGAGCGCGGCCGCCGGGCCGGAACCGAGAATGTACCGGGGATCGTCGGCTTCGGCGTTGCCGCCGGTCTGGCTCGGACGGAAGCCGACATGATCCGCATCGCGAGCCTGCGCGATCACCTCGAAGCGACTGTTGTCGCGGCCCTGCCGAACGCCGTTGTCCTCGGTGACCGCCGCCATCGCCTGGCCAACACGGCCTGTCTTGCCTTTCCCGGCGTCGATGCCGAGATGATGCTCGATCGCCTGGACCGCGCTGGCATCGCCGCCTCGGCTGGCTCGGCCTGCGCCGCCGGCGGTCGGCAGCCAAGCCGCGTGCTCGTCGCCATGGGGCACGGCCATCTCGCCCATTCGGCGATCCGCTTTTCGCTGTCCCGCCTGAACAGCAGCGATGACGTTGACCGTCTGCTGGCGGTGCTGCCGTCCATCTGGCGGGAAGCGCGCGCCAGTCTTCCCGGAGCTGCGGCATGACCGACATTCGCATCAACGACACGACGTTGCGCGACGGCGAGCAGGCGCCGGGCGTCGCCTTTACGGTTGCCGAGAAGCTGTCCATCGCCGAGGCGCTGGCCGATGCCGGCGTTGCCGAGATCGAAGTCGGCACGCCGGCCATGGGCGACGACGAGATCAACGGCATCGCCGCCGTGGTCGCTCTGGCGCTGCCGGCTCGCATCGCCGTCTGGTGCCGCATGTGCGACGCCGATCTCGCTGCCGCCGTTCGCACCGGCGCGCCGGCGATCAACCTGTCGATCCCTGCTTCCGAACTGCAGCTCGCCGCCAAACTTGGTATCAACCGGCATCAGGCGCTCGCCCGCATCCGCCGCTACGTGCCGATGGCACTCGACCTCGGGTTTGTGGTCTCGGTGGGGGCCGAGGACGCCTCCCGGGCCGGTCCCGACCATCTCGCTGCCATGGTCGAGGCGGTGGAAGCGGCGGGCGGCACCCGGCTCAGGATCGCCGACACCGTCGGCGTGCTCGATCCCATGTCGACCACCGCATTGGTGGCGTCGCTCCGGACACGCACTTCGCTTGCCCTCGAGTTCCACGGCCACAACGATCTCGGTCTCGCCACCGCCAATACGCTCGCCGCCCTGCGCGCCGGCTGCAACGACGCCTCCGTTACCGTGCTCGGTCTCGGCGAGCGGGCCGGCAACGCCGCGCTCGAGGAGATCGCCGTGGCGCTCTTGCGCCTTGATGGCCGGAGCACGGGCATCCACCTGCCGGCACTGCAACCCCTGGCCAACCTCGTTGCCGCCGCTGCCGGCCGAAGCGTGTCCCCCGCCAAGGCTATCGTCGGCCGCGACGTCTTCGCCCATGAAAGCGGCCTGCATGTCGCCGCTCTCATCAAGGAAGCCGAGACCTACCAGGGCCTTGATCCGGCGCTGCTCGGCCGCAGCCATTCGATCGTCGTCGGCAAGCACTCCGGCGGCCGGGCGCTGGCCCATGTCCTCGCCCGTCGCGGCATCGCTCTCGATCCAAACCTTGCGGCGCCGCTGGTCGCGGCGGTGCGGCGGGCCGCCGTCGAACGCAAGCGGGCGCTCACCCCCGGCGAACTCGAACGCCTGCACGCCGCCCTTGTCGCTGCCGCTTTTTGAAGGAGGAACCCATGTCCTGCCCGATCGACCGCCCCTTTCCCGATGTCACCAACATCCTCGCCCGCCTCAAGCAGCTCTCGTCGGCCGAGGAGTTTTTCGAGGCTCTCGGCGTCCGCTTCGAGCCTGAACGCCTCGCCGTCTGCCGCCTGCATGTCCTGCGGCGCATGGGAGAGTTACTCGTTGGTGACGATCTCGAGGGGCTGCCCGACGCCGTCGCCGCCGCTCGCGCCCGCTCGATGCTCGAGCGCGCCTACCGGCAGATGGCGGGCGCCTCGCCGCTCGAAACGCGGCTGTTCAAGGTGCTGAAGGACCGCGATCCCAACCGGCCGGCCGCGTCGCCGAGTCGGCCGTTCATTGCGCTCAACGACGTATTCCGGCCGATCGACGGCGCCTGAGTTCCTCGGGATGGGCCGCGAGGAAATCGATACTGCGCCAGCTGACGACCTGATCGGCCATTCGACCAACCTCGTCGGATTGCCGACACGGATCCTGGCTGGCGTTGCGTTCAATGCGCAGCCGTTGCCCACCCACATCTCCGGCGTCCGCGAAATGAACGGCGGCTTGTTCGAGATGCTTGAACTCGCCGCCGATTTGGGCGAGGCGGGCGAGGCTTTCACCAACTATATGATGGCCATGTTCGGTATCGACCGCGAGCAGCGCGAGCCGGGCGAAAGGAGCGGACGCCGGCGCTTCCGCTCATCCTATCTGCGCCTCATCAAGGGGTGGGGCTATGACAGCAACAGCCCGGAAGGCGCGGTGCTGAAGGGGTGGGTGGAGAGCCGTTTCGGCATTTTCCCGACGTTCCACAAGGAGCGGCTGGTCCGGCAGACGCCCGATGCCTGGGCGACCTACGTCACCGAGAAGATGTCCAGCCGCTTCCACAACAACTCGATCATGACGCAGCTCGATCTGCTCTACGAGTTCTGCCAATGGGCACTCTGTCGATTCGCCTTTCCCGAACAGAGCCACGTCACGCTTTATCGCGGCGTCAACGATTTCCACGAGCATCCGATCAGGGCGCGGCTTGACCGGCGGACAGTGGTGATGCGCCTCAACAGCGTCTCTTCTTTCACCGCCGAACGGGAGATCGCCGACTGTTTCGGCGATGTTATTCTGATGGCACGGGTACCGCGGGAAAAGATCCTGTTTTTCAATACGATTCTGACCTCCCATCCTCTGAAGGGTGAAGGTGAATTCCTGGTCATTGGCGGCGATTACGAGCTTTGCATCTTGCGATGAAAATCCACCGCTTCACCTTCCGGCCGAGGGGGCAGCATGACGGACCCGCAGGTTGAAGACCGGGCACTCGCCGCCTTTCTCGGGTTGGCCATCGGTGACGCGCTCGGTGCCACTGTCGAATTCATGACCCGGCGCGAGATTGCCGCCGAATACGGCGTGCTTCGCGACATCGTTGGCGGTGGCTGGCTTCGTCTCAAGGCCGGGGCGGTGACCGACGACACCGAGATGGCGATGGCGCTCGGCAAATCGCTTGTTCGGAGGGATGGTCTCGATCTCGCCGATGTCTGCGAGGAGTTTGCCGCCTGGCTTCGATCAGGTCCGCTCGACGTTGGCAACACCTGCCGGCGCGGCATCCGTCGCTACATCCAGCGCGGTCTCGTCACTGGCCCAATGAACGAAGGAGACGCCGGCAACGGCGCCGTCATGCGCCTTCTGCCAGTAGCCATCGCCAGCCATCGGAACGCGCCGCGCGCCCGGTGCTGGGCGGTGGAACAGGCGCACATCACCCACAACCACCCCCTGTCCGACGTCGCCTGTGAGACGTTGGCCGCCATGGTCGTGGCGTTGCTCGGTGGCGGCAGGCAGGTGGCCGTGAGGGAACTTGCCGACGCCCTTGTCAGTCGCTACCCGACTTTTCGTTTCGTTCCCTATCCGGGACTATCGTCGGCCTATGTGGTCGATACGCTGCAGACCGCGTTCGACAGCTACTTCTCAACAGCGTCCTTCGAGGATTGCCTGATCCGCGCGGTCAATCATGGCGGCGACGCCGACACGACCGGCGCCATCGCCGGCGCTCTCGCCGGCGCGACCTACGGCCTCAAAGCAATCCCTAGGCGCTGGCTGAAGGCTCTTGACCGAGAGGTAGCGGCGGCAATCAGCGCGCTGGTGCCAAGGTTGCTGGCGGTACCAGATGGGGGACTGCTGCCGTGGTGAGGACTTCGGGATCGATGTTGGGGGTGACCATCAGTCGATCTCCGACGTCGGCAACGGCCGCGCAGTCCAGTCAAACGCGAAAGCTGCTGGTGCCCCAGTCGATGGCAACGAAGGCGCCTTGTCCGCCGCCGGCCCGCTGATGTTCCATTTATCCTCCCTCCATTCCGTCCTAGAAATCGTCTTGCCGGCATTCGAGGGAGACGCTCTCTGGCCGCTTATGTCGCCAGAGCGAGAATGATCCGTTCACTGCCCGATGGTCAGCTCGGCAACGAGGTCATAAGCGTCGTTGCGATAGAGCGCCGTCGACATTTCCATCACCCGGCCGGTATCGAAATAGGCGATGCGCTGCACCGAAAGCGCCGGCGATCCTGGAGGGACGCCGAGCAGTTCGGTCTCATCGTCTTTGAGCAGAACAGCGGAAATGCGCTGATTGGCGCGGATCGGACGCACGCCGAGCTTCGCCAACGCCAAATAGAGGGAATCATCGACGACATCGGGATCGGGGAGGATGTCGTCGGGCAGGCTGGTGCGCTCAAGGGCGATGGGCATGTCATTGGCCGTTCGTATCCGGACCAGACGGGCAACACGCGCTTCGCTGGCTAGACCCAGCGTCATGGTTTCCTCCGGCGTTGGGAAAACCAAGCCCCGGCTGATCCAGCGCGAACCGGCCTGCATGCCGCGCCGATGCATGTCGTCGGTGAATGACGTAAGACGCGACAACGGCTGCTGAAGGCGCTGAATCGGTTTGACCACGAAGGTGCCGGAACCGCGCCGACGCACCAGCAATCCGTCAGCTACGAGCGTGTCGATCGCCTTGCGGACGGTGACGCGGCTGATCGCGGCAGCGTCGGCAATATCGCGTTCAGGCGGCAGAGCGTCGCCATGCTTAAGGCGACCAACGGTGATGGCATTCTCGATGACGGTCTTGAGCTTGAGATAGAGCGGGCCAACGCTGGCTGATTGCAGCTCTTCGAAGGGCAAGCTGCCATTCATATCGACGGTCTCGACCCGTTCAGCGCTGTTCCGGGCATCGAGCCCGCTCCGGAGAGGTACGAAGGTCTGGCCATCATCGATCCGTCTCCTTGGGTCCACCGCTAATACCAGCACGATACCAAGATCGAAAATAGTTTTCACCAAAAAACTAAAGGACAGGAAAATTCAGAGGGAAACTGTTTAATTTCAAATATTTATATCTGTATACCCATGATCGGCCTTGGTAATGGACTCGCGGCCTTTTTTGGTATTATTCTAGGGACAAATACGGTGGAGATGGCTCCGGCTTGTTCAAAAGCTGCTGCCAAACTCGACCTTCGGAACAGTTGACACGACGGTTTATCGCGGACCTGGAAAAAACAGACTCTCTCGGCATGCTGCCGCGAGAGAAGGTTCGTTTTTTGCCTTCGATATTGAATTCATTTTCATAATCAAAGCGGTAATCGGGGTTTTTGGTTGACCGCGGCAGTATTTTACAGCAGTCTGCGAAAAAAAATTAGATAAGGGATCGTGTTCATGAAGGTCGGCATCATCGGTCTGGGTTTCCGGCTTGGCTATCTCGGCGAAACACTCAAAGACATCGACCCAGACTTCGAAATCGTTGGTTATGTCGATCCGGAACCGGCTGGCTTGCCGCAGCTTGAGCGGGCCGGCATTTCGGCGGGGCGGAAGTTTGAAACTCCCGAGGAGCTGGTTGCCTCCAAAAACCTCGATCTCCTAATGATCGGTTCGCCGAACCATTTGCATCTCGAACATATCCGTGTGGGGCTCGCGGCAGGCCTTAAGGTTTTCTCGGAAAAGCCCATCGTTGCGTCGGTTGAGGAGAGTTACGAGCTTGCCCGACTGCTGGCCAAGCATGGCCACGACCGCCTGCTGGTCGGTTTGGTGCTGCGCTACTCGCCGCTTTATCGCGATCTACGCGCCGCGCAGGCATCGGGGTTACTTGGGGACATCGCCTCCATTGAGGCATCCGAGCACATCCCGCCTTATCACGGTGCTTTCTTCATGCGTGATTGGCGCCGCTACGCCCACTACACCGGCGGGTTCATGCTCGAAAAGTGCTGCCACGATCTCGACTTGTACAACGGCGTCATGGGAGTCCGCCCCCGCTTCGTTGCCAGCTTCGGCGGCCGTCGCAGCTTTACGCCAGCCAACGCGCCGCAGGCGCGGGGCGTCAACGACTTTGAAGTCTTCCATCGAAAGCCGAGCGGATGGATGGGCTCCGACAAGGTGTTCGACAGCGACGCCGACATCATCGATTTTCAGACCGCCATCGTCGAATATGAGAACGGCGCCTCGCTCGCCTTCCACACCAATCTCAACGTACCCGATGACTACAGGCATTTTTGCGTCATCGGAGCCAAGGGAATGGCCGAGGGCGACTTCGTGCGGGGCTTTCTCAAGGTTCATCGCGCCATAGACAGCGAGAAGCTCATCGCCAACTCCTACGAGGCGCCCTCCGCCAAGTCGCAACACTATGGGGCAGACGAGCAAATGGCCGCCGACGTCATTGCCCACGTCACCGAAGGGGCGCCTCTCCCGGTGTCGGCTCTCGATGCCATTGAGGCTGGCATATTGGCGCTCGCCATGGATGAGGCGCGCATAGCGCACAAGGTGGTCGACCTCGCGCCGGTCTGGGTGACCTATGACGCCTGCCTCAACGGTACCACGCGATCGCTGAACGGCTGAGGGGGCGACAACATGAATGTCAGTCGAAGCGCCGCCATCTTTGCCTGGATGCTCCTGGCACCGGCTCTGATCTACGTCATCGCCATCGTTGCCTATCCTCTCGTCGATGCCGTCATTCTGTCGTTTACCGACGCGGCCCTCAAGAAGACGGTGAACTGGGTCGGTTGGGATAACTATATCCGGATCTTCAAATCCGGCTTTGAGATCATCATTCTCCGCACCATGGTCTGGACCTTCTTCTCGGTCTCGATCAAGATGATCATCGGTGTACTTGGCGCGACGCTGTTGAATGCCGCAGTGCCGGGACGGGCGCTCTTCCGCGTGCTGACCATGCCCCCCTGGATTGTACCGATGGCCATCGGCATCTTCATGTGGGGCTGGATGTACAATGGTCAGTTCGGCATGATTTCCGGCCTGCTGCAACGCTTCGGACTGGTGGATGGGCCGGTTGCCTTCCTCGCCTACGGATCGACCGCCTTCTGGGCTACCATCTTCACCGACGTGTGGATCGGCGTGCCGCTGGTCACCCTCTATATGCTGGCTGCCATCCAATCCATTCCCAAGGACCTTTACGAGGCCGCCTGGGTCGATGGTGCCAGTCGCCTGTATCGCCTGCGTCGCATCACCCTGCCGCTGATCTCCCCGTCGCTGATCACCATTTCGATGATCTCGCTGATTTCGACCTTCAATTCGTTCGACATCATCTGGATCCTGACACGCGGCGGCCCGTCGGGTGAAACGACGACCATGATCATCGATACCTACAAGACCGCGTTCGGGTCCTACAAATATGGCGAGGGGTCTGCGCGAGTTGTGCTGGTGGGAATCTGCCTGTCGATCTTCTGCTTCTTCTACTTCCGCATTGTCAACAAACTGTCGGCTACGCAGGAGCGCTGAGCCATGATCGACAAGTACACTTGGTACGAGAAGATCGGCATCTATCTCGGCATTTTCGTCTTTCTTGCCTTCGTGCTATCGCCCTTCGTGGAAGGCTTTCTCGTTTCGCTGAAGCCATTGCAGCAGCTGTTTTCGTCTCCTTACAGCTTCTGGCCGAAAGACGGATCGTTCGACGCCTATTTCCGCATATGGCAGACTGTGCCGTTCCTGTGGCTCTACATCCTGAACGGCATCTTCATTGCCGCCGTCGCCACCTTTTTCGGCCTCTGCATGATCATCCCGGCCTCCTATGCGCTGGCCCGCATCGAGTTCCGCGGGCGGGGCACCATGCTAAGCGTCTTTCTGATGATCAACATGTTCTCCGGCGCCGTGTTGCTCATTCCGCTTTATCGCCTTATGCGAGCCACCGGGCTGCTCAACACCTACTTCGCCATGATCGTGCCGGGGACGGCTTTCATCCTCGGCACCGGCATCTGGTTGCTCAGGGCGTATATGCTTCGTATCCCCAAGGAGCTTGAGGAAGCCGCCTTTGCCGATGGCGCCAGCCGTTTCTACACATTCCGGCGCGTGGTTCTGCCGTTGGCCATGCCAGGCATTTTGATCGCCGGCATCAACTGCTTTCTGACCGTCTATGCGCAGCAGTTCATCTACGCCCTGACGTTCAATTCGAAGTCGGAGTACATGCCGCTGTCGGTTGGTCTGTTCGCCTTCTTCGGTCGCCAGGAGGTTACCTGGAATGAACTGATGGCGGCCAGCATCGTCGGCATCACGCCGGTGATGATCGTCTTCTTTTTCTTGCAGAAATACCTCGTCGCGGGCCTCACCGCCGGCGCCGTGAAATCGTGAGAATTCCGTTCGGGGTGTAAGTCCGAATGAGATGCCGGCGCCGCAGCGGAGCCGGGTGTGGGTGAGAGAGCTCGAACCGCAGGATCATCGGCGAGCACTCTTTGATGACTGAAAAAACTCAACAAAATGAAAATCAGAGGAGAACAGTCAATGTCTACGATGACGAAAGTAACGCTCGGTGCCGCTGCCATGTTGATGGCCGGCACGGCTCTGGCCATGGCCGCCGATCAAACCATCAGCTGGATCTATTGCGGTGACACCATCGATCCCATCCATCAGAAATACATCAAGGAATGGGAATCCAAGAATCCGGGCTGGTCGGTCAAGCCCGAACTGGTTGGCTGGGACCAGTGCCAGGACAAGGCGACCACACTCGCGGTGGCCGGCAACCCTGTTGCCATGGCCTATGTCGGCTCGCGCACGCTGAAGCAGTTTGCCGAGAACGACCTCATCGTGCCCGTGCCGATGACCGACGACGAGAAGAAGAGCTATTATCCCAATATCGTCGGTACCGTTACCTTCCAAGACACCCAGTGGGGCGTTCCGATCGCCTTCTCGACCAAGGCCCTCTACTGGAACAAGGACCTGTTCAAGGCCGCCGGCCTCGATCCCGAGACGCCGCCGAAGACCTGGGCCGAAGAAATCGCCGACGCCAAGCAGATCAAGGAAAAGACCGGTATCGCCGGCTATGGCTTGCCGGCCAAGACCTTCGACAACACCATGCATCAGTTCATGCATTGGGTTTATACCAACAATGGCAAGGTGATCGACGGCGACAAGATCACCATCGACAGCCCGGAAGTTCTCGCCGCATTGCAGGCCTACAAGGATATTACTCCTTATTCGGTGGAAGGCGCGACCGCCTATGAGCAGAACGAAATCCGCGCCATCTTCCTCGACGGCAAGGTAGGGATGATCCAGGCCGGCTCGGGTGCCGCCAATCTGCTCAAAAAGACCAAGATCAACTGGGGCGTTGCCGCGTTGCCGCTCGGCCCGTCGGCCAAGGGGCCCGGCACGCTGCTGATCACCGACAGTCTGGCCATCTTCAAGGGGACCGGCGTCGAGGAAAAGGCGACCGAGTTCGCCAAGTTCATCACCTCGCCGGGTCCGCAAGGCGAATACGAGCTGCAGGGCGGCGCCGGCCTCACCCCGCTGCGTCCGTCGGCCAAGGTTGACGAGTTCGTCAAGGCCGACCCGACCTGGAAGCCGTTCATCGATGGCATTTCCTTTGGTGGTCCGGAGCCGCTGTTCAAGGACTACAAGGGCTTCCAGAATGTCATGATCGAAATGGTCCAGTCGGTGGTTACCGGCGCGGCCGAACCGGCCGCCGCCCTCAAGAAGGCCGCCGCCGATCTCGATCAGTACAAGTAATCTGCCAAGCGCGTCCCGCGAGCCGGGTTGGCTCGCGGGATCTCTCCAATCGACAGAATGGAAGCCGGCCAGCGATGGTCGAGCTTCGCGGAGAACCAGAGCCGTGGGGCAGTTGCAACTCAAACAGGTCAACAAGTCCTTCGACGATTACGAGGTGCTGAAAAGTGTCAGCCTCGAAGTCGAGGAGGGTGAATTCGTCGTATTCGTCGGACCGTCCGGCTGTGGCAAGTCGACGCTATTGCGCATGATCGCCGGGTTGGATTCAACCAGCAGCGGCGACATCGTGATCGATGACATCAGGGTCAATGATAAACCGCCGGTCGCCCGCGGCATTGCCATGGTGTTTCAGTCCTACGCGCTCTATCCGCATATGACGGTGTTCGAGAATATCGCCTTTCCCTTGCGGGTGGAGAGACTTGCCGAACAGAAGATTCGCGAGAAGGTCGAGGCGGTTGCCAAGGTGCTGCAGCTCGACAAGCGGCTCCAGCAGAAGCCCGGTATGCTCTCAGGCGGCCAACGCCAACGCGTTGCCATCGGCCGCGCCATTGTACGCGAACCCAAGATCTTTCTGTTCGACGAACCGCTCTCCAACCTCGACGCCGCGCTGCGTGCCGAAATGCGCCTTGAGCTCAGCAAACTGCATGGACAGCTCAAGGCGACGATGATCTACGTCACCCACGACCAGATCGAAGCCATGACCATGGCCGACCGCATCGTGGTGCTGAACGCCGGCGATATTGCCCAGGTTGGCGCGCCGTTGGAGCTTTATCACAAGCCGCGCAATCTGTTCGTCGCCAGCTTTATCGGCAACCCCAAGATGAACTTCCTGCCGGTGGTCTGCACCGCCACGAGCGATGACGGCGTCACGGTGGAGTTCGCCGGTCAGTCGATGCTGGTTCCCGTTGCGCCGCGTCAATATCTAGTCGGCAAGACCATGACGCTGGGTATCCGGCCGGAACACATGCATCTGGGGGAGGGGACTATCAACGTTTCCGTCACACCGGCGGTCATCGAACATTTGGGCATCAACACCATTGCCTATGCCAACCTGCCGACGGGCGAGCCATTTTGTGCCCTGCTGCCAGGCTCGGCGCCGGTGCAGGCCGGGCAAGAACTCAAGGTCGGCATCAAGGCGGAAGACTGCCATCTGTTTGATGGCGACGGCTGGTCACTCGAGCGTCGGGTCAATCTCCGCCAACTCGGTATGCCCACGCTGAATCCCGAGATTTAGCGAAAACGGCCGGCCGGTCGGTCACGTCACCAACCCAAGCATTTACGGCTCCGCGGTAGACTTCACTGCGGAGCCGCTTCGCTCTTATCCAATGCCGTGGCTGCCTACCAAACGAGGCCGCGGGCCGCCACCGGCTCGACGCGCGTTACGACGCCGCCACGATGAAAGACCATCTGGTCGAACAGATTGGACACCACGCAGGTGTGGTTCGGCACGATGCGGACGCGCTCGCCAATTTCTGGGCGCCGGCCGGATACTTTGGAAAGATCCACTGTACCGTGCTCTTCCGAAAGGCCGGTGATGACGGCGTCAGGGTATTCGACGATCAGTCCGAAATCGGCGAAACCGAGCAGGTCAGAAGTCAGTGCCTTGGAGCCGGCATCCAGGATGGCGCGGTCCGGCGTCGGGCGCGATACGACGGTTGCCAGGATGTGCATGGCGCAGTCGTTGAGCGTGCAGTGGCCGGCCCGTACCATCGAGCGGTCGTTATAGACGTAGGTTCCGGCGCGGTGCTCGGTGGCCGAAGTGACGAGATGGGCGGAGAACAGGCTTGGCGTGCCGCCGTTGCTGACGATCGGGCAATCGATGCCCTCGGTCTTCAATCCCGTCAGCGTCGCCGCGAAGAAGGCTTCCGTGGCGGCCTCGCTCCCGGCTTTCGGGTAGGTCATCAACCCGCCGAATGCCAAGGCGTTGCTGCCGACGATACGCCGAGCCAGGGCTAATGCCTCCGCTGGTGTCTGGACACCGCAACGGCCGGCGCCGGTGTCGCATTCGACTAGTACGGTGAGCGGCTTGCGGCCGGCGAAATGGTGGGCCAAGCCGTCAACGGTGACGGTACTGTCGGCTACCACCTTCAACCCGGAGACCCGATCGTTGAGGTCGGCAAGGCGAGCAAGCTTGTCGGCGCCAAGGATATTGAAGGTGATCAGGATGTCGTCGAAACCGGCGTCGGCGAACACTTCCGCTTCGGTGATCTTCTGGCAGTTGATGCCCCGGGCGCCGGCCTGCCGTTGCGCTTCGGCCACCGCCGGGATCTTGTGCGTCTTGATGTGCGGGCGGAAGTTCAGGTGATGGGCGTCCATGTAGGACTGGGCGCGGGAGATGTTGGCGGCAAGCCGGTCCTCGTCGACGACCGGCTGAGGGGTGGAAATGCTGGCAACCGGATCGCCGGTAAGGGGTGGAACGACGGTCATTGCGAGACTGCCTCGTTGGTTCGAACGATGCCATGCGGGTCGGCGATCATCGGCCAGATGTCGCGGCGCGCCCGGCGGTAAGGCGTGGTGGCGGGATCGTTGGGATAGGGCCGGCCGGCCGAGCAGTAAAGGATTTCCGACACGATTTGCGAGAAGGCAGCGTAGAAGTGGTTGGTGGACTTGATGAGCAGGATGTCCTTGGCCAGCGGATCGATGCCGACCGCCGTGAACAGCGACGGATCATAGCTCTGCACGCGCACGGTGCCCAGGATGATGTCGATACCCTTGAAATGGATATGCGCGGCGGCACCAAACGGCGCGACGCTGTCGCCGAAGCGCATTTCGGCGTTCGGCACGACGCGCACCACCTTGACGATGGCATCGATCGGATTGCCGGTGAAGGGAGCCGACTTGGCCCCGAAGCGCAGCGGTATCTCTGCTCCTTCGCCGGCGGCCATGCAGATCTGTACTGCGATGGGATCCCAGATCAGGCCTACGGCGACGTTGCGAACGCCCCGCGCAAGGAGCTCCTCAAGGATCACCGTGGCATCGCCGGCCGTCCCGCCGCCCGGATTGTCCCAGACGTCGGCAATCAATACCGGATGTGTCTTGGCCGCGAGGGCACGAGTGACCGCCTCCTTCTCGTCGATCTGCGGCATCATGAAGGTTCCGCGCTTTTCGAACAGCTCCATGCCAAGATCATGCGCCAGCTTCTGGCCCTTGGCTGGGTTGCCATTGGTGACGGCGATGGTCTTGGTGCCCATTTCCGGCACGTCGCCCGCCATGAAGCCATGGATTACCGACAGGGAAAGCACATCCTCATCGGTCGCCTCGATCCGTTTCAGGCGGTCGACGAAGCTACGCATCGGCTCGCGCGACGTCGGGAAGACGTCGATCATGCGGCAGTCGAAGACGCTCATCACCGGATCGACACGTCCCTCGAGCGTCGCAACGGCGATGGCCCAGAGGTCCTCGGCCCGATCGACAAAGTCGGTGTGAGGAAACTCCTTGAAGGCGACGAAGAACTTGACGGCGGCAACCCGCTTGGCCGTCAGATGGCTGTGCGGGTCGATCTCGGCACAGACCAGTATGTCCGGACCGACGATGGCCCGGATACGTTCCAGCAAGTCGCCTTCCGGATCGAGATAGCCATCGGCCGTCATGGCCCCGTGCAAACCGAGCACGACGGCATCGACCGGCAGGGCGGCCTTGAGCTGGTCCAGGATCTCGTCTCTCAGGCTTTCAAACGTCGCCCGGTTGATCAGCCCCGCGGGATCGGCCCAGGTGGCGGTTCCCTCGATCAGTGTCCAGCCCTTCGCCGCGCAGACTTCGCGCCCGACGGTGATCGGCGCCGTGCACAATGTCGGCGTCGACGGATGCTGACCGGGCGGTGCGTAGAGCGAATCTTCAAAAGCGCGGCGATCGATGCAGATCGGAGAGAAGGTGTTGGTTTCCGTTGCGAGAGCGGCGGTGAAGATACGCAAGGTCGTTGCCTCGGTTTGCTGACAAATGTCGGAATGAAAAGCCAAAGTCCGGCGTCGCACCATATAGCGGCAGCGACGCGAAGGGACGCTGATCCTCCGTCAGGCGGTACCCATCGGATTGGGAAGATAGCCGGTAAAGCCGGCAATCTTCCAGCGCCCCTGATGCAGGCGGCAATAATAGAGCGTTTGCCAGGCCATGACGTCAAAGCCGCCGTCAGCCTTGCGGATGCCGCCGTCGAATTTCTTCCGCACCAGAGCCGTTTCGCCGACGATGTCGATTTCTTCGAGCGTGGTGGTGCGGAAAATGGCGGCGCGCGGGTCCTCGCCATAAGCGGCGCTCAGCCCTTCGCGCGCCTGGCGCAACCACTCGTCGCGATAAGCAGCCAGCGTCGGAAAGGCCAGCGTCCATTTGTCCGGATTGACGTTCTTGTTGCCGGAAATGCCGATAAAACCTTCCTCGACGAAGTCGTCGGCGACCATCGACCAATCGGCGCTGAGATAGGCGTCGATGTCGCGCGGCACCAGCATTTCCCACATGGCGCGGCGAGCGGTGTCGGTCTCCGGGAAGGGGTTGCGGAACGGGTCGCGCATGATGACTCCTCGTCTAAATTCTTTTCATGAGAATGAAAAAGCTCTGGCAGAAATCCGGTTTTTATGGTCCATTGTCAACGTATAAAGAAAACATTTTGCAGGCTTCTCGACCATGACCATCAAAAGATATGGAGCCGTCCAATCTGGAGCCGGCGGCCAGAAACTGCCGTTCGCGCGTGCCGTCGAGGCGGATGGCTGGCTCTATGTTTCCGGCCAGGTTGCCATGGAAAATGGCGAGGTGATCGTTGGCGGCATCGTCGAGCAAACGCACAAGGCCATCGGCAATCTGATCGCCATCCTGCACGAAGCCGGGTATGGGGCCGAAGATGTCGTGCGCGTCGGCGTGTGGCTCGACGACCCTCGCGATTTCTGGAGCTTCAACAAGATTTACGTCAGCTATTTCGGCGACAACCCACCGGCGCGAGCTTGCGTGCAGTCTTCCATGATGGTCGATTGCAAGGTCGAGATCGACTGCGTCGCCTATAAGGCGCGCTGAGCCAGAAAAGGCGGCCGGGGGATATGGATATCTTTGCCACGATCCAGGAAATGCGGCCGCAGTTCTCGACGTCCGAACAGCGGATTGCCGACATTCTGCTGACCCAGCTCGAGTTTGCCGTCGGCGCTTCGATCATCGACCTGGCGGAGCGGGCCGAAGTCTCGCCGCCCACCGTCACCCGCTTCTGCCGCCGGCTCGGCTGCCAGAACTTTGCCGACTTCCGTGTGCGCCTTGCCAAGACCGCCTATGTCGGTGTGCGCTATCTCAACCCTGAGGCAAAGAGCACCGAACCGGCCGATGTCGCCGAGGACGTAATCACCAAAGCACAGAACGCACTCTACATGGCCCATAGCGCGCTGGAACCGGAGGTGCTCGATCGCGTCGCCGACCGGATAGCCCGTGCCGAGATGGTCTATGCTTTCGGCTCTGGTGGCAGTTCGTCGATGGTGGCTTCGGAGCTGCACAATCGGCTGTTTCGTCTCGGTACCCGGGTTGTCGCCTGCACCGACCACGACATGCAGTTGATGCTGACGGCAGCGGCCCGCACCAACGATGTCCTGATCGGCTCGTCGTTTTCCGGGCGCAATGCAGCGCTGGTGCGTTGCTTCAACCTGGCGCGCGAGGCCGGCATCAGCGCCATTGCGCTGACGCGTCCCGACAGTCCGGTGGCAGAGGCCGCCGAGATGACCATCGCCATCGACCTGCCGGAAGCCGACAACATTTTCCGCCCGACATCCACCCGCTTCGCCTACCTCGCGGTTGTCGACATCATCGCCAGCCTGGTTGCCTATCGCAACCGCAAGCTTTCGACGGTGACGCTTCGCCAGATCAAGCAGCAACTGATCGAGCACCGCGATGGCACCGACAACAGCCAGATCATGGGAGACTGAACATGTCGCGTCTCGGCCCAGTGTCACCTTTCGCGAGGATTTCTGCATGACTGGCTCGGTGGCGGTTGTGACTGGTGCCGCCGGCGATATCGGCAGGGCCATTGCCCGCCGTCTGGCCGATTCCCATGCTCTCGTCGCGCTGGTCGACATCGACGCCGATGCACTCGGCAAGGCGACCGAGGGGCTTGGCAGCACCAGCCAGTTCCTGCCCGTCGTCGCCGACGTGACCGATCCTGCGGACCTTGCCGGCGTGGCAAAGCAGATCACTGCGCTTGGATCGGTGACGACGCTGGTCAACAATGCCGGCGCGGCACGGGCGGTGTCGCTCCATGACACGACGCCGGAAATCTGGCGCCAGGACGCGACGCTCAACCTCGAAGCCTCATTCCTGATGTTCAGGGCGTTCGAGGATCAACTCAAGGCCAGCCAGGGATCGTTGGTCAACATCGCCTCGGTCAACGGCATGGCCGTGTTCGGTCATCCTGCCTACAGCGCCGCAAAGGCCGGCCTCATCCACCTGACGCGGCTCATCGCCGTCGAGTACGGCAAGTTCGGCATCCGCGCCAATGCCGTTGCGCCCGGCACGGTCCGTACCCAGGCTTGGGAGGCGCGGGCCGCCGCCAACCCGCAGGTGTTTGAAGAGGCCAAGCGCTGGTATGCGCTACGCCGTATCGCCTCGGCTGAGGATGTGGCCAACGCCGTGTTCTTTCTCTCCAGCGATCAGGCCGCCGCCATTACCGGTGTCTGCCTTCCCGTCGATTGCGGTCTGACCGCGGGGCAGGCGGAACTCGCCCGTACCTTTTCGCAATCCGAGCATTATTGACCGCATGTCCTAGGGAAATGGGGTGGCGCTCCGGTGCCGTCCTGTCGCTGGCCGAAGCATCGGCGCTCATTATCCTTTGTTGCAAAACGCAGCGGCAAAAGCCGCGCATGGGGAACCATCATGACCAAAGCCAGCTTCCGTCTTGAAAACACGTGGCGCCCGCTTGCGGACGATCCGGCCGGTGCGCTGGACTTCACGCTGATCAATCTGTCCGACGCCCCGATCCGGGATTTCAAGCTCGCCTACACGACGCTGACGCGCGTCAAGGAGCCGGGTGTTTTCGACAACGCGGTTCTCCTCAAGCGCAACGCCAACTTCCACCAATTCGCGCCGCCGGCCGGCTTTGTGCTGGAGCCCGGCGCCGCCTGGCGCTTTTCGATTGCCAGCCTGTGGCGTCGCGCGCGCCACCGGACCGACGGCGCCAAGTCGGCCTATGTGACGCTGGCAGATGGTTCGCATCATGACGCGGCGGTCATCGATTGTGCAGTTGAAGGCCTCCCCAGCGAACTGGCGGCTCCCCTGCTGCCGACCGGTGAGGCCAAGCAGCCCTTCGCGCTGCTGCCCTGGCCGGTGAAGGCGGATCTTGCCGCCGGCGATCGCATCCCCGTCGCGCTCTACCCGATATCCGGCATCGGTCTTGAAGATCTCAGGGCGATCGATGCGGTGGTGTCGCTGTACAATCGCCTGTTTGCCGATGCGCCTGCGCCCTTCGTGTTCGCGCCGGTCGAAGACGGCCTGCCGATCCGCTTTGCAAGGCGGGAAGCACTTGCACCTGAAGCCTTCGAAATCGCCTTTTCGCAAGACGAGATCGTGCTTGCCAGCGCTGGCAAGGCTGGCCGCCAGTATGCTCTGACGGCGCTTGCCCACCTGTTGCATGGCGCCAAGTCGGATCCGAAGACATTTCGCTTTCCGGCGGCCGGCCTGATCACCGACGCCCCTCGTTATGCCTGGCGCGGCTGTCATCTCGACGTATCGCGACAGTTCTTCCCGATGGCCGACGTCGAACAGCTGATCGATATTCTCGCCTGGTTCCGGCTGAACACCTTCCACTGGCATCTCTCAGACGACGAGGCGTGGCGGCTGGAAATCAAGGCTTTCCCGGAGCTGACGACAGTCGGCGCTCTGCGCGGGCCGGACGAGCCGTTGCTGCCCCAGCTTGGCAATGGCGCCAAGCCGGTAGGCGGCTTTTATACGCAGGAAGAGGCGAGGGCAGTCGTCGCTCACGCGGCGGCGCTGAACGTCGAGGTGGTGCCGGAAATCGACATTCCCGGCCACAGCACGGCCATGCTGGCGGCGCTACCTGACCTCGTTGATGGCCAAGAGGCGCCGGAGAGCTACCGCTCCGTCCAGGGCTATCCCAACAATGCCCTCAACCCGGCGATCGAGGCGACCTACGACGTGCTCGGCAAGGTGTTCGACGAGATGGTGACCATCTTCACCGCGCCGGTCATCCATGTCGGCGGCGACGAAGTGGCCGACAACACCTGGATGGCATCGCCTTTGGCACGCGACCTGATGGACAAGCACGGCCTCGATGGCACCTTCGGGCTGCAGAGCTTCTTCATGAAGCGCATCCAGGAGATGCTCAAGGCGCGCGGCCGCCGGCTCGCCGGTTGGGACGAGGTGTCGCATGGCGGCGGCGTCACCCCAGAGGGTACGCTGCTGATGGCTTGGCGGGCGCCGGAGGTCGGCATCAAGCTGGCCAGCGAAGGCTATGATGTGGTGATGACGCCGGGCCAAGCCTATTATCTCGACATGGTGCAGGACGAAGCCTGGCAGGAACCCGGCGCCAGTTGGGCAGGCACGGTGCCACCCAAGCACACTTACAGCTTCGAGGCCGCCGGTGAGTTCCCTGAAGACTTGAAGCCTCGCCTCAAGGGGGTGCAGGCCTGCATCTGGACTGAGAACTTCATTAGTCGCGACTACTTCAACCGGCTGGTCTTTCCACGCCTGCCGGCGATTGCCGAAGCGGCTTGGACGCCCCGCGAAAACAAGGACTGGCTGCGCTTTGCCGCGACCGTCCGCCTAAGTCCTCGTCTTTGAGGGCTGAAACGATGACCTTCCGTATTGCCGTTGGCGGCATTCACATCGAGTGCAGCACCTATTCGCCAGCCTTGACCCGCAGCGAGGATTTCCGCGTCCTGCGCGGCGGCGAGTTGCTGGCAGCCGACGCCTTCAGTTTCCTCAAGGCGGATGATGCTCTTCACCTGCCGCTTCTGCACGCCCGTGCCGTGCCCGGCGGTCCGGTCGCCCGCGACACCTATCAGGCGATGAAGGCCGAGTTCCTCGATCGACTGAAGGCAGCCCAACCCCTCGATGGGCTCTATCTCGCCATGCACGGCGCCATGAATGTCGAGGGCATGGATGACGCCGAGGGCGACTGGATTGCCGCGGCCCGCGCCGTCGTCGGTCCCGACTGCCTGATCGCGACCAGTTATGATCTGCACGGCAACGTGTCGCAGACCATCGTTGACCAGATCGATATTTTCGCCGGCTACCGCACGGCGCCGCATATCGATGTGCGAGAAACCATGGTTCGCGCCTGGTCGATGCTGCTGAAGGCGCTGAGAACAGGCGAAACGCCTGGAGTCGCCTGGGCACCTGTGCCGGTGCTGTTGCCCGGAGAGCGTACCTCCACCGAGGACGAACCGGCCAAGAGCCTTTACGCCGCCTTGCCTGATTTCGACTGTCGGCCTGGCGTCTGGGATGCCAACCTGATGGTCGGCTACGTCTGGGCCGACGAACCGCGTGCCACGGCCTGCGCCGTGGTGACCGGGGTCGACCGTGAAGCCGCCCGGCTAGCGGCTGAGGCGATTGCCGACTCCTATTGGCGTGCTCGCGAGGCCTTTCGGTTCGGGTCGGTCACCGGCCCGCTGCCGGAGATGCTCGATCTGGCCGAACAGGCACAGACCTCTCCGGTGATCCTGGCCGATTCCGGCGACAACCCGACGGGCGGCGGTGTCGGCGACCGCGCCGATGTGCTGAACGCGTTGATGGCGCGCAACTTCCAAGGCGCCATCCTCGCCGGCATCACCGATCGTCCGGCAACCGAAGCCTGTCTTGCCGCCGGTGTCGGCGCCGACCTGGAACTTTCCGTCGGTGGTACACTCGATCCGGCTTCTCCGCGTGTCGTGGTCCGCGCCCGAGTACTTCGGCTCGACGAAGGTGGTGCCCCAGCCGAGCGTCAGGCCGTCGTTGCCGTCGGCGGCATCACGCTGGTGGTGGCGGCGCGTCGACGCCCCTATCATAACATTGCCGACTTCACGCGCCTGGGGCTCGATCCACGCACGGCCCGTCTTGTCGTCGTCAAGTCGGGCTATCTGTCGCCGGAACTGCAGCCAATCGCCAATCCGAACCTGATGGCGCTCACCGATGGGGTGATCAATCAGGATATAGAGGCGCTCGGCTCGGAGCGACGCGCGCAGCCGATCTATCCCTTCGTCAAGAGCTTTGATTACCGGGCGAAGGCCACGTTTTCAGCGCGATGGCGGTGATGATGACGCGTCGTTCCACGCCCGCCTGACCTGTCAGGCAATCCAGTCTCCCAACTCCGGACGGTCAACCTCGCGAGCGCTCAAATCGACCGACGTCAGGTGATTTGCCTTGGCGAGGTCGATATCGCCCGGGATGCGGGGGCAACTCCGGCGGCGAGGGCGGCGCTGATACCGCGTTCGTCAGCCATGGCCTGCAAGAAGCCGGCGTTGAAGATGTCGCCCGCTCCGATGGTGTCGACCACCGTGACCTTGGGCGACGTCGCGTGATGGTACTCGCCGTTCTGCCAGCCATCGGCGCCATCGGCCCCGCGCTTGACGGTGACAATGCCGTCGGCCGGCATCGCTGCCGAAAGCGCACGCACTGCGGCGGCGATGTCAGCCTCTCCAGATAGCGAGACCGCTTCGACCTCGTTGAAAAGGAGGCAATGGCAGGCACCAAGCCATCGGCGTGTCGTCGCCTTGACATCGTCCATCCAGCCCTCGGGCGGCCAGCCCGGATCGAGTGCGACACGGGCCCCGAGCTGTTTCAGCTGCGACAATAATTGGGACTGGGCGGCGGCGATGCGTGGACACAGGAAGGCGCCGGCGAGCAACACCCAGTCGCCCGGCCGCACCTCGACTGACAGCCTAGCGGCCACATCGGCGGGCTTCCAGACGGCAAGATGGCCGGCGGACGTCAGGAAGGTCCGCTCGCCGCTCGGATCGACGATGCCGACGGAGATGGTGGTCGGCGCCGCCACCGGCGCGCCCGGCAATGAGCCCGGCCCCAGCTGCTGCGCCAACCATGTGCCGAATACGTCATCGCCGCGCGCGGCGATCAGGTTCCCGCGGGCGCCGATCGCTTTCAATGCCGGCGCCGTGTTGCCGGCCGAACCGCCGAGACGGAGCTCGGAAAGCGGCAACACCACCTCGGTACCGATCGCCGGCCAGGCGGGCAGCGTGCCCATGATCAGGTCGACGTTGAGGTTGCCGACGACATGGATCGTCGGCATGGCGCCTTCTCCTGTCATACCGTCACCTTGCTCGGGCGCACCGGGACGCCGATGTTTTCCGCGGTGAGCAATGCCGTCGCCACCACCATTTCCTGCAGCGCCGTTCCTTTCAGCTTCTTCGGGCGAGAAGGACCCGGCATGCGGCCAACTTCATCGCGAGGACTTCCAGCTCGTTGCCTCACGCCGCGATATGGCGGTCGTTCCCGTTCCGAGCGACGCACCGATCATGAAAGGGCGGGATGCGGTCTCCTGCTCTAGGCTAATCCGGGCCGGGGTAATTAATCCATAACAAGGATCAAATTCGTTGGTGGTCGGTGGTCGGGCTGCTTCCCGGATGGGGCTTTCGGTTCGACCGGCAGGTTTTATCAGTCCAGCAGAGTGGAGGCGGGCCAAGTGTCGAAAAAATATCGATTATCGCACATGGCGATAGCGACCTGCACGGACCAAAGACGTTGCAGGATCGCGGGTGTGACGACGAAGAAAGAGGCAGTCGAGTTCCGTTGAAATGCCGACGAAAGGCGGTCCCTCAAAGTGGCTGGACTCCGGAAAGGACTCTTGACAATGTCGATATAGTCCGTGCTAAGAATTTAAGATCAGCCGGGCATGGCACGCCAGAAGCTCAAAGAAAGCCCGGCTTGAGGAGTGGGGACAGGTCTTTTCAGAGACCCGTTATCAAACGGCGGGCGCCAATGGCGGTCGCCTGAAGTGGAGGTTCACATGCTGAGACGCGACTTTCTCAAGTATTCCGCCGCAGGCGCGGGTTTGCTCCTGGCTGGTCCTCGTGTCGCCTTCGCGGCGCCGGGCGTTCTCGACATCTTCTTCAACAGCGACACCAACGTCATCGACTTCTGGACGCAGGTGGTGAAGCCCGGCTTCGAGGCCGCCCATTCCGGCGTGACACTCAATCTCGTTCCAGGCGGCGGCGGCTCCGGCATCAATACGCTGGCCGATCGCGCCTATGCCGCTTTCCAGGCCAAGAAGGACCCGCAGGTCGACATACTCGAGGCGGCATATCCCTTCTATCCTGCCGGGTCCCTTGAGGCTGGGCTTTGGGTCGACTTCTCCAAGTCAGGCCTTGCCAATTACGATAAGGTCAATCCGGTTGTCGTTCAGTCGCCGGCGCTGCTGCCCTATCGCGGTTCGCAGGTCGTGCTGATGTATAATTCCGACAAGGTCAAGGACGTCCCGACAACCTTTGCCGACCTCGCCAAGTGGATCAAGGCCAATCCCGGCCAGTTTACCTATTCGCGTCCCGACCTGGGCGACAGTGGCGCCTGCTTTATCGAACGTGCCCTGCAGGAAGTCACAGGTCAGAAGCCAGAACTCTTCCTGCCGGACAACTACACCGAAGGCTACGCCAAGCCGATGTTCGAGAAGCTCTGGCCGCTTCTGAAGGACATTCAGCCGTCCCTGTTCAACGGTGGTGAATACACGTCCGGCAACACCGCTTCGATCCAGCTTCTGGCGTCCGGCGCCGTGACGATGACGGTGGCCTGGTCCGACATGGCGCTGCAGGCGATGAGCCAGGGCGTCGTTCCGGATACGACGGCTGTCGCTCAGCTTCAGGACCTCGCCTTCACCGGCGGTTTCTCGGGTATCATCGTGCCGTCAGTGGCCGGCAACAAGGACACGGCGCTGAAGCTCGCCGACTACCTGGTCTCGCCTGAGGTTCAGAACCACGTCGTCACCGACCTCGGCGGCTTCCCTGGCATCAAGTGGGAGTTCCTTTCCAAGGAACTGCAGGACAAGTTTGCCAAGGTGGCGCCCAAGTCGATCCCGGTCTTCCCGGGCAATTGGGAGCCGGCCCTGTTCGAGGCCTGGTATCGCAACGTAGCCTCCGACATCAAGCGCTGAGGTCAGTGATGAGCGCGGCCGCGATGTCGTTGCGCAACGGCTGGAGGGGATTGGCGTTCATCGCCATTCCCGTGACAGCCATCGCGATCTTTCTGTTCTATCCGGCCGCGCTCTCGATCATCGGAACGCTGGTCCGCCCCAAGGATGGGGGCGGCTATACTTTCAGCCTGCAAAGCTATGTGTTCTTCTTTACCGATAGCTACAGCCTGACGAACCTCGGGCGGACGTTATGGACCACGGTGGTGACGCTGATCCTGCTCATCGCCGTGAACCTGCCGATCGCCCTCTACATGCGCTTCACCAAGGGGCCTCTTGCGTCAGTGATCCAGGCCTTGGCGCTGTTCCCGATGTTCGTGCCGGGCATCATCATCTGCTACGCGCTCATCCGCTACATGGGGCCGAACGGCTGGCTCCAGAGCCTTCTGAACCTGGTGGGCTTCCACCATTATGCCTCGCCGCATCTGACGCCCTGGGGGCCGGTGATCGGCCTCATCTGGGACGGCATGCCTCTGACGCTGCTGATCCTGATCTCGGGGCTCTCAAACATTTCCGACGCTTCGATCGAGGCGGCGCGCGACGTCGGCGCTGGCCGGCTGCGCATCCTCGTCAGCATCATCACGCCGGAGATCACCCACTCGCTGCTGATCGTTTCTGCGTTGAATTTCCTCGGTATCTTTGGCCAAGCCCTGATGCCCTTCATGCTCGGTCCGACCAACCCCGAGATGATGGGGCCGTTCATGCTGCGTACCTTCTCGAGTGTCCGCGATCCGCTGCAGGCGTCGACCCAGGCCACCATCACCTTCCTGATCTGCTCGCTCGCCGGCATCGCCTATGTCCGGTCGATTTCCCGCCGTCCCAAGGAGGATCGGACATGATCTTCCTGTCTTCGCGACGCTTCGACTTCTTCGGCTACGGCATTCTGCTGTTTCTGATTTTCTTCATCGTGCTGCCGGTGCTCACGGTGTTTCTGTGGGCTTTCGCCGAGCAGTGGTTCTACCCGGCGGTGTTGCCGACCAAATGGGGCTTCCGTTTCTGGTCGCTGGTGCTGGCGCGGCCGGATGTCTGGTCGGCCTTCGCGACCTCGATTGAACTGTCGCTGACGGTCACGGCGCTGTCGGCGGTCATATGCCTGCCGGCCGCCTATGCCTTTGCTCGCATGGACTTTCCGGGCAAATCTGCGTTCATGATGTCCTTCCTGATGGCCAACGCCTTCCCGCGCTTTGCCCTCATCATCTCCATTGCCGTTCTTTTCCTGTCGCTCGATCTCGTCGGCACCTTCACCGGCGTGGTGATCATCCAACTGCTCAACACGCTGCTGTTGATGATCTGGCTGCCGACCGCCGCCTTCAAGGCGGTGAGCCGGGAGATGGAAGAAGCGGCCCGTGATGTCGGTGCCACGGCCTGGCAGGTCTTCCGCTACGTGACGCTGCCGCAAGCCTTCCCAACCATTGCCGCGGCACTGCTGATGACCTTCGTCTGGACTTTCTACGAGACCGAGGGCGCTTGGCTGGTCGGTGCCCCGCGCATCCGCACCATGCCGCTGTTGATGATGCAGATGATCAACAACCAGCTTGTCGTCCAGTATGGCGCCGTGTTGTCGGTCATGCTGTGGGTGCCGTCGCTCGTTGCCATCTTGATGGCGCGACGCGTCATCGGCGGGGATGCTTTTGCCAAGGGGCTCGGCGGCTGATTGTCCGACCGTAACCGGATCAAACGATAGGGTTTCGATGTCAACGCTCGAGCTTGAAAACGTCAGCAAGCAGTTTGGCGCCGTGTCGGCGCTGGAGCCGCTCGCCCTCCGCATCGCCGACGGCGAACTGGTCTGCCTGCTCGGGCCATCCGGTTCCGGCAAGTCCACCTTGCTGCGGATCATTGGTGGCTTCGAAATGCCCACTGGCGGCAAGGTGCTGATCGACGGCGCCGACGTCGCTCGCACACCGCCGGAGAAGCGGCCGACCGCCATGGTGTTTCAGAGCCACGCGCTATGGGGCCATATGACCGTCGAGGGCAATGTCGGGTTCGGCCTCAAGCTGCGCGGCCTGAAGAAGCCGGGCATTGCCGCCAAGGTCGATGCGGCGCTCAGCCTGGTCGGCCTCACTGACTATGGCAAGCGCCACCCGGCCCAGTTGTCCGGCGGCCAGCGGCAGCGCGTGGCCATCGCCCGTTGTCTGGTACTGGAGCCGAAAATCCTGCTGATGGACGAGCCTTTCGCCAGCCTCGATCAGCATCTGCGCGACCGCCTGCGTGAAGAAGTCCGGCAGATCCAGAAGAAACTCGGGATCACCACAGTCTTCGTGACGCACGGCCAGGATGAAGCTTTGTCCATCGCCGATCGGATCGTGGTGATGAGCATGGGGCGGATCGAACAGGTCGGGACGCCGGCCGAGATTTATACCCACCCCGAGACGCCCTTCGTTGCCGGGTTCATCGGCGACATGAACATGATGAAGACGACCATCGAGAGCGGTGCGGCGATGATCGGCGGCGTCCGCCTTGACGCTCCGGTCGCCGATGGAGAGGCCCTCGTCGCCGTCCGGCCCGAGGACGTGACGCTGATACCGACGCCGAACGGAGAGGGTGCTCGCGTTCGCCGCATCGTCAACTACGGCGCGGTGCTGAAGATCGAGGCCGAAGCCGCCGACGGCGCCGTCTGGAGGGTGCAGACCCTCAAGGATGTTCCCGTTACCGAGGGGGCTTTCTACCGCCCGACGGTATCGCGCCACATCGTATTCCGCGACGATCGCGTCGTGCACCGCGTCGACCCGGTCTGATAGGCGAGGAGGGTACCTGCCTCAGGCTTCGCCAGGCCCGTCCTCGGACAGGAGTTGCCGGAAGTAGAGGTGGCGGAAGTTGTGGCTGATGTTAACGAAGATCGGCAGCATGGCCGCTCCGGTGACCGCGGCGTCCTCGATCAGCTTGGCCGGCAGCAAGCGCGGTAGCGACCGGTCGTGGCGCGCGGCTGGCGTCGGCCGTAGCGGATAGGCCCGGTCGACCAGGCGCTCGACGATGGCCCGCGGCAATGGCCCGCCGACGGCAATGAAGCCCGGGTCGTACATCACCTCGATGATGGCGGTGACGTCGCGCAGCACGTTGGCGGCATGGGCGAGCCAGTCCATTAGGCGATGGTCGCGCATGGCAAGCATCTGGTCCACGAGCTGGTGGTCGTTGAGGCTTGCCTCGTCAATACCGCAGGCAGCCGCCAATCCCTCGAGCGATAGCGGACTTGGCGCCTGTTCGCCGGCATCCATCGGACCATTCGACCAGACCGGATTGGCGGGAATGCCGGGCACCGGCAATAAGCCGATTTCGCCGGCGTTACCGCCGACACCCTTGAAGGGATAGCCGTCGATGATGATACCGGCGCCGGAGCCGTGCCCGACATAGTAATAGACAAAGTTGGCCTCGCCGGCATCCGGCCGGTGGATGCGTTCGCCAATGGCCGCCGCCGTAGCGTCGTTCTCGACGAGAACCGGTATGCCGGTAAGCTGTTGCAGTTCTTCGGCGAAGGAGGCGTCCCGCCAGGCGTCCCAGTGCTGGATCGAGAAGTCGAAGTCGTAGACGTCGGATCCGAAGGTCGGCAGAACGAGGCCGATCCCCCAGACGCTCTTCACCGGCTGATTGTTCCCCTCGAGCAGGTTGAGGATGGCGGTGGCAAGCACGCGCACCGCCGAGGCCGGATTCCTGGTGTCGAGCCGGAGCGACAGGCGGCCGCGTTCGCTGCGTTTCAGGTCGAAAGCAAGGATCGAGCAGTGGTTCTGATCGAGATGGACGCCAATCGACCAGCCCGCTTCGGCATTGGCCTCCAGATAGATCTGCGGCTGACCGCGCAGGCCGGACGAGCGGCCGGCCTCCACGATGAGATCCTGTTCCAGCAGTTCCCGCGTGATCGAGGAAATCGTCTGCGGCTTCAAACCGATGATGCCGGATATCTCGACACGGCTGATCGGGCCGCGCTGGAAGATGGTTTCGAACACCAGACGACGATTGTGGATGCGGGCATCCTCGATGCGGCTGCCGGCGATCAAGTCGTCTCCGTCTCGGCTCGAGCCGCCGTCCAGGCGATCCAGAAAGGTCACGGCCAATCCTTCGTCATGCGGTGGTCGGCTCCGACGCCGTTGCCCTCACAAGCCAAGGCGGCGAAGGGCCTCGCGGTTGCGTTTGGCGATCGGGAACGGCTTGTCGGGCGGACAAGGATACATGTCCTGTTCATAGACCGCATAGCCATCAAAGCCGCGCGACGCAAGGAAATCCCGGACTTCGGCGAAGTTGATGAGCCCCTTGTCGAGTTCGCACATCACGCCCGACTGGAAGCCAGTGATGAAGTCGATGTTGTCCCGGCGGATGCGCTCCAGGATGACCGGGTCGACATTCTTGAAATGATAATAGGGGATGCGGTCGGCGTAGCGCTTCATGAAGGCGATGGCGTCGGCGCCGGTATAGGCGTGATGGCCGAAATCGAAGCAGAGGCCGACGGTCTCGACCGGCGTCTCCTCCAGCAGGCGGACGATTTCCGCCTCGGTCTCGATGCCCGACCCGACGTGCGGATGAAACACGAAAGACAGGCCGTGTTCACCGCTGACATAGGCGGCAGCTTCCTTGACGTTGGCGATCAGCGATTTCCAATCGGTCGGGGAGAGTGCGCGGCTCTGGCCCTCCGGCGGGATGCCGGAATCGTCCATCACCACCACCCACTCGGCCCCGACGGCCTTCAGGAGATTGCAGGTGTCGTGGAGCCGTGGCCGCAGCGTTTCCATGGCGTCGCGCGGCGCCAGAAGATGGACGAGCGCGGAGCCGCAGATGTCGAGCCCCCGACTGCCGAGCTCGTCCGTCAAGCGGGCGGGGTCGGTCGGCAGATAGCCCCAGGGACCGGTCTCGGTGGACGTGAAGCCGGCGTCGCGCACTTCGTCGAGATAGCGAGTCCAGGTGGTCTGGCGAGGATCGTTCGCGTACCAGACGCCCCAGGCATCCGGAGCCGTGGCCAGTTTCATTCTACACTCCATTGCGAAATTAAATCCATAATGACACCTTATTCTAGCTTTGCGCGTTGCGAAAGCGAGAAAGGCAGCTCCGCCAGATTTTTATACATTTTCATGGCCGAGTCGCCTATTTCAAGTGTGCCCGCCTTTCGCGTACTGTCAGGTACATACTCGCTGTAGACGACGAGTGGAGAAGAGAGGCCTTGATAAATCTATTTAACGTATTTATTCTCGCCGACGCATTGGACCACTAGGACCGCTCGGGCGGGGAACGGAATAAAAATGCTCAAGCTTGGCCTCATCGGACTTGGCGAAGTTGCTCAGCTCATCCACCTGCCCATTCTGCAACGGCTCGGCGGGCTCTATCAGCTCGCCGGCGCTTTCGACCCGTCGCCATCGGTTGCCAGAGCGATCACCGCTCGCTGGAACATCGCCAAAACCTTCGATAGCGCCGAGGCTCTGATTGCCTCGCCGGACATCGACGCCGTTCTGATACTGAGTCCCGACGCCTACCACGGCCGTCATGCCCGAGCCGCCCTTTCGGCTGGCAAGCATGTGCTGATCGAGAAGCCTTGTTGTCTCGCGCCCAATGACCTTGCGGATCTCGCCAAGGTCGCTGCCAGCCATGCCGATCGCGTCGCCATGGTCGGCTACATGCGGCGTTTCGCTCCGGCTTTCCTCGAGGCGAAAAAGCGATTGCCGTCCAAGAACGACATCACCTATGTCCGCGTGCGCGATGTGATCTGCGAGGGCCCCTGGTACTTCCGCCAGACCGACGGCGTCGTCGTGCCGCAGGGCGATATCCCCGAGGCGCTGCTGACCGAAGGACGCGAGCTGCGCACCTCCATGCTCGACGCCGTGCTTGGCGCCGATGCTCCCGCCGACATCAAAACGGCCTATACGGTAATGACCGGCCTGTCGTCGCACTCGCTTGCAGCGATGCGCGACCTCCTGGGCAGCCCCCAGCGGGTGATTGCCGCCGAAATCAAGCAGGGTGGCACCCAGATCACTGCGCTGTTCGATTATGGCAACTTCACTGCCATCTACGAGTGCATGATTGGCGACGTTGTCCGCTTCGAAGCCGGCTTCGAGATCAATACGCGCTGGAACCGGATCGCCTTCGAATATCCGACGCCCTACATCCGCAATCTGCCGATGACGCTGGAGCTGCAGGCTTCAACGGACGACGACAACATGGTCACCCGCCTTGGGCCTTTCCACCGCGATCCCTTCGAGGCCGAACTGCGGGCTTTCCACGCGGCCATCGTCGAGGGCGGCGAGAACCGCACGCCGCCGGCGGAGTCGATGGCGGACCTGGCGCTCTTCGCGGATATCGTCAAGGCGGCGCGCCGATGAATGTCGGAGTGGTCTGAACCCAATCTCAAGGAGCCTGCCGGCGGTTTGCTTCCTTGAGAAGGTCGATGAACGCACGGAGAGCAGAGGGCGTATGGCGATTGGCGGGGTAATATAGCATCAGACCGGGAAACGGTTGGGACCAGTCTGGCAGGACGATCACGAGTTTTCCCGAATCCAACTCATCCTGTGCGAAAGGCTCCGGAACGTAGGCGATGCCGATCCCATCCATGGCCGCCTGAACCATCAGGTCGCTATCGTCCAGCGTCAGCCTGCCCGGCACATCGATTGTGACTTCCTCACCGCGCCGCCCGAACTCCCAGCGTCTGCGCTTGCCGCTCGGCAAGCGCAGACGGACGCAAACGTGCCGTTGCAGGTCGTCTGGTGTATTCGGCGGTGTGTGTTCGCTCAGATATTAGGCGAGGCGACGGCAATGAACCGGACAGGACCGCCGACCGGGATTAGCGAAAATGATGGCGACTGCGGCAGGCGCGCGGCGCCAGACCCCATCTAGGCCATTAGGGAAGGCGCGCTCTCCATCACTATGCCAATCCTGGAGCAGTATGGCGGGCCGGCACGGCCGGATTGTGTAATTATACCTACTACGAAAGTGGTGGCGTGATCATATGACGCGGTAGTGGGAAAGCGACAGATACCAAGATGCGTTGAAAATGCCTCTTGGTATTCTGCTTGCCGATGTACCCGGGGCAAATTCCCGGGCAAGCTTGAAAAACTCCGCTTGGAAGACGGTGGCAATGCCCACCAAGTACTTGAAATCGCTTAATCTCGCACATGCGAGATCGGAAATATTGCACCTGCGTGCCCGGGAATTTGCCCCGAGTACCTTGCCGATTTCTCATGCCATTGATGCACATGAGAAATCGGCAATGGCCTCAATGAGCGGATGCGTCAGCATCTTTGCGAATTGGTATGAGGGCCTGGCGTTGCGATGGCCGCTTGACCGATCCTCCTCAGAGGTGTCGGTCGATCCAGTCGGCGGCCAGATCGGGCCAGAGGGCGTGGCTACCGGCTCGATCGCGCAAGGCGAAGCCGTGCGGCGCGGCGCCGAAGATATGCGCATCGACGTCGAGGCCGGCATCCGCCGCCGTCTCCACGAGGCGCAATGCGTGCTGGATCGGCACCGACTGGTCGTGGAGCGCGTAGGCGAGAAAGATTGGCGCCTTCGGCAGGCCGTGCGGATAGTTGGCGAGACCGATTGGCCAGTCATCATAGAAATCCTGCTTTTCGACCGGCGGATAGTCCGGCTTGCCGGACGGCACCTTGTGTCGCCGGTGATTGGCGTTGATCGGCGCATAGGCGATGAGGACGCCGCGCGGCGCGAGCGTGTGCGTTTGGCAGGCCATGACGGCTGCGAGATGACCGCCGGAGGAAAGCCCGATGTGGAAGAGCGGCAGGGCCGATCCGTCATCGGCGAGGCGTTTGAGTGCCGCTTGGCCATCGCGGAGGGCGATGTCTTTGGGAAACACGCCGCCATTCCCATCGGATGCCCCCGGTAGGCGATGGACGAGGACATGCGCATCGATACCCAGGCCGTTCAGCCACTGCGCCACCTCGACCCCCTCCTTATCGTAGAAGAGCTGCGTGTAGCCACCGCCTGTGTAGACGAGTGCACGGGCGCGCGGTGCCGCGATGGTGAAGCTGTGAAGTTCGGCCCGCGTCACTAAATCCAGAACGCGATCAGGCCGATCACCTGAAAAGTGGTTGGCCGCTCCCTCGGCCAGAACCTCTATCACTGGAACGGCCGCGACTGGGCATGGCGAGGGAATAGAATTCATTGCACTGTTCCAGATGTGGGGCCAAGTAGGCGTTGTATAGCATGCCGCCAGCATGATGCTTTGGATCGCGGCGCTCCGCTGCTGGAATTCCCGTCCATCATGGCGACTTCCAACACGGCGCGATAGTTGTGGCCTGCCAGCCGCCGTCGTTGGGAAGCCGGAGCCCTCCTCGAAGGGCTCCGGCGGTCGCTCAGACGGCGCGCGGCGCCATGACGGCCGACTCGACGGCCTTCTGCTTGCCGCGGCCCCAAAGCTGATCGTATTTCCAGCCAGTGAGATCTTCCACGACGCGACCGCTTTCTTCGGTCTCCGGTCGCGTGGCTCCGGCTCGCAGGCGTTCGACTTCGCGGATCAGCACGGCATGGGTCTCGCCGTTGAGGCGGAATTTCCACGAGGCAACGGCGCCGAGCAGCATGATGATGATCGGGGCGGCAACCAGAATGACGATCACGGTGTGGATCGCCCCTTCGGTCTGGGGCGCCGCGCCCGATTGATAGCCGCCGGCCTGCATGGCGAAGCCGGTGACAGTCAGTGCTAGCGACTGGGTGAGCTTGCGAACCAGCGTCATCACCCCGGCGAAGATGCCCTCGCGACGCTTGCCGGTGACGGCCTCGTCGATGTCCGGCAGGTAATTGTAGACGCTCCAGGGAACGAAGTTGAGCGTGCCGCGGCCGAGACCGGCGAGCGCCAGCGGAACCAGCAGCCAGAAGACCACCGAACCGGACAGAGATCCCGAGAGGATGGCGCCGAGCATGTTGGTCTCAACAGCCTTGAGCGCCGGCGTGAACCCTTCGGGTTGGATCAGGTAAAAGGCGAAGAAAAGCACGCAGGCGGCGATGACCAGCGAAATGGCCGTCCGGTAGGCCACCACGGGCCCGAGGCGCATGACCATGTTGATGGCGATGATGACCGATACGAACTGAAACAGATACATGATGGTCATCAGTTGCGAGATGACCAGGGTGGCCCCCATCATCACCGTGATCACAAAGATCGGGAAGGCGGTGTTGAAGATGTCCTGCGAGATGTAGCCGCCGAGATAGATGCTGAGATGCTGGCGGAAAGCCCTGAGGCGGAGAGTGGAGAACATGTCGCGGAACATGTTGACCGGGATCATGGTCACGTTCGCAAGGCTCGCCGGCGGACGGCGGACGCTGAACTCGGCGTCCGTGTAGGGGCGCTCCCAGGTGAAGAGGACGACGAGAAGCACTACGGCCGAGAAGATGCCGCCGAAGATAGCCGCCATGATCAGGAAAGTGTCAGGCGCGTCCTTGCCGCCGAGCGCGTTGATGATCAGCGTTGGCAGATAGGAGGCGAGTACGGCCGAGGCCTGGGCCACCAGCATACGGGCGCCGGCGAAGCGGGCCTTGGCCTTGTAGTCCGACGTCATCTCGGCAGCCAGCGTCTCCCAAGGGATCAGCACCGACGCATAGACTACCTCGAAGAAAATGAAGGTGGTGAGATAGTAGGCGAAGCCATGGCCGGTGACGAACATGAGCGCGAAGCTCGGCAGCAGCGGAATGGCGATCAGCAGAAAGATCTTGCGCCGCCCGATGCGCCGCCCGATCCAGGTATGGCGCAGATTATCCGAGAAATAGCCGATCAGCGGGCAGGAAACGGCATCCACCAACCGCGGGATGCCGAGGATCAGGCCGGCCTCGCCGGCGCTGAGGTTGCAGAAGGTGGTGTAGAAATAGAACAGCCAACCGGAAATGACCGCCATGGCGCCGGCGCCAAGCATATCGCCGGATCCCCAGGCCCAGTAGTTCATCCACCCCGTCTTGCGGGGGGCCGCGTGCGTTGTCATGTTATCCTCCTGAGACTGCAGCGTCGCGACTCCTCCGCGGCCTGCCAGATGAACACCGGCCGAACCCTTTACGCTCCTCACTTTGGCAAAGGGCCTGATCCGGCGTCCGGATTTGGTCAAATGTACTGGTAGAGGACCTCGCCAACCGCCATCAGCGCCATGGCTTGGCCATAAGGCATCGAGGTAAGTGGGATCTTCTTGTAATCGTCGACGGACATGAAGACCGGTGTGCCGAAAGAGACTTGAGTAAGCTCGCCCGCCGGCGAGATATGTTCGCAGACCGCTCGTGCGGCGCGTAGGCCCACCGCCTCGAAGTCCGCCGACAGGTAACCGTGCCGAACCCCCTTCAAGATGCCATAGGCAAAGCCCGCCGAGGCGGATGCTTCTTCGTAGGACGTTTCGTCGTCGAGGATGGTGCGCCAAAGCCCGGACGGCGCCTGGCAGCGGGCCAGCGCACCGACCTGCGCCACCAGCGTGTCGATCAATATCCGCCGCACCGGATCGGTCTCGGGCAGGTTGGTCAACTCAAGGAATTCGGGAATGGCGATGGTGATCCAGGAATTGCCGCGCGCCCAAAGAGCGTTGGCAAAATTGTGCCGGCCTTCGAACGTCCAGCCATGGAACCAGAGGCCGGTCTTGCGATCGACGAGATACTTGATGTGCAAGAGGAACTGTCGCTTGGCCTCGTCGACATAGGCCGGCCGACCGAGCAGCAGGCCGATCTTGGCCAGTGGCAGCACGCTCATCATCAGCGTGTCATCCCAGATCTGCTGGTTGTTGACCGAGTTATAGACAATGTGCTGAAAGCCGCCTTCCTCAGTGCGCGGCAGCCCTTTCATCACCCACTCGCCCCAGACATCGAGGTAGGGAAGATAGGTGCGATTGCCGGTGCGCTCGTAGAGATAGGCGAGAGTGAGGAAAGGGGCGACCGTGTTGATATTGCGCGACGGCGTGCCTTCCTTGAAGCGTGAGGCGAACCAATCGGTGATGATATGCGCGAATTTCTGGTCGCCAGTGAGTTCCCAAGCCTTGTACATCCCATAAAGACCGATGCCGTGGGTCCACTCCCAGCCGGCCCAGCCCTTTGTGTCGATGACCCGACCATCTTCGAGCCGCAGTAGAAACTCGCCGGTCTCGTCCTTGATGTTGATCAGGTTGTCCGTCAGGCGCTCGATCAGCTCGATCACGTGGTCACGCGGGTAAATACGTTCTTTCTGCCGGAGTAGCGGATGCATGGTCATGGCCTTTTGCGGGTCCTCACCCATTGGGAATTGCGCTCTCCGCCGACTGGCGGCCGCAGACTTGGAAAACGATGTGCGGACCACAGCACGAAGCACCCACCGCCCAGTCGCTGTCGACTTGCGACGCCCGCTCGTCACTCTGTTCGCCTAACGCTCCCCCACTTTGCGGAACACCAGTCCGATCTTGTTCGAACTTGCGATCGCAAAATTCCGAAACACTGTTTCGATAAAGAGAAAATTGCACGACTTGCGCCCGTCTGCAAGTTCCGTCGTTTCCCGTATCAGGCAAAAAACATTATCCATCAGTATGATTGCGACAGCACAGCGAATCCACAAACGGCCTATTGCCTTTCGATGGCTAGCCTTTCAAAATCGCGTTCCGAATTTTACGAAACGAGCCAATTCATGCCCCTACCGCCGAAGCAGGATTCCGTCGCCGCCGTGCTCAAGGTGTTCGCCGTGCTTGAAGCGCTGGCGGAAGACCGAACGGTCAGTTTGACGGAGCTGTCGCAACGGGTCATGACGTCCAAGAGCACGGCATACCGGCTTCTTCAGACGATGCAGGAACTCGGCTATGTGGAGCAGGAAGGTGACACCGACAAATACGGCCTGACGCTCAAGGTCTACGACCTCGGCGCCAAAGTGCTCAACCGTCGGGCCGACCTCATCAAGGTGGCCGACAAGCCGATGGCCGAACTTGTCCAGCAGACGCACGAGGCGGTTCACCTGGGCATTCTTGACCCGCAGACCAACTCGGTCGTCTACATCCACAAGCTCGATTCGCTCTACAACCTGTTTCTGCAGTCACCGATCGGCAAGCGCAACCCGTTGTTCAGTACTTCGCTCGGCAAGGCGTTGCTGGCATGGCGGGATGACGATGACCTCCAGGCAGTGTTGCCGAAGCTCGGGTATCTCAAACAGACTCCGAACACGATCACCGACCCAGTCGTCCTGGCGGCGCAGCTCAAGATGGCGCGTCAACAGGGCTATGCCGAGGAATGCGAGGAAAGCGAACTCGGCGTGCGTTGCATGGCGGTGCCGGTCTTCGACCACATTGGCAAGGTGGTAGCGGCGATCAGCGTGTCCTTTCCGGTATTCCGTTTCGACGAAAACCGTCGAGCCGATTATGTTCGAGAGTTGCGAAAGGCCGGAAGATCCACGTCGCAAGGGCTTGGCTTCTCGGGCGATTACGCGCCTCTCGTTCGCTCTGGTGCGACGGTTGCCTGATTGGTGAGGCTCTGACTTGAGCGAAGCCATTTCCGCAAGCGGCCCTACCTAACCAGGAGTTCGCTCGCCATCTGGATCCAAAGCCTGCCTTCACAGGCAGGCTTTGAAATAGTCTTCGAGGACGAGGTCGACCATGGCGAGCGACAGTCCATGGACGGTGGGGGTGACGCGGCCGCGCCGGACGCCCTCGTAGACACCGCGAAGATACTGGCTGATCAGCGTCTCGGGTATTGTGGCGGTCCCGAACAGGGCAAGCAATTCCTCGGCCGCCTTGGCGATCTCCGGCTCCGGCCAGTAATAGCGGATGCGGTCGGAATAGCTGAAGTGCCGCTGCAGCCGCTGCTCGTCGGGCGTGCCGAAATAGTATTTGGCCCAGTTGTCGGGATGGGCGAGCATCACCCGCTCGAAGGTGGCGGCAAGCGTCTCCTTGCGACGGCCGGCGTAGAGCACCTCGGCGATGTGGTCGAGACCGTAGAGCGCCTCGCGCAGCGCAAAGGTGAGGGCGGGGCCGACCTTGAGGATCGAGAAGCCATTGTCGACCAGCGCCTTCAGCGCCTCCGGCGTCTGGTAGTCGGTGGAATGCGCCTCGAACACGAAGCCCTTGAGGTCGGACAGCACGGCGGACAGCGAGGCCGCCTTATTGGCATCGAAGGCGACGACGTTGTGGTTGCCGAACTCGACGCCCGGCTGCACCACGGCGCCGACGGCCCGCTCGAAGGCAGCGGCGATGCCGGCCTTGGCGAAGGCTTCGCGGTGGACGGCGATGGTGTCGCGCGCCGCCAGAGGCTTGGTGACCTCCAGGTCTTCGATCTCTTCCATGGCGCCGCCGGGGGTCGGGACTTCGGTGCCGACGATATAGACCGGTTTGACAGTGGCATCCTTGGTCGCCGCCTCGGCGATGGCGGCCAGCGATGCGGCGCGTTCGGCAGTCAGCGCGTCGGCGAGAGCCACCGGTTCACCGGCGCAGCCCATCGAGGTGTCGAGGTGCAGCTTGGTGAAGCCGGCCCTGGCGAAGGCGTCGATCATCACCTTGGCCTTGGCCATGGCTTCACTGGCCGGCAGCTTCTTCCACGGGTTGGGGCCGAGGTGGTCGCCGCCCAGGATGACCTTCTCGAAGGGGAAGCCGACGCGCTTGGCGATGGTCTCGACGAAGTCGCGGAAGCCCTGCGGCGTCATGCCGGTGTAGCCGCCGTCCTGGTTGACCTGGTTGCAGGTGGCTTCGATCAGCACCAGCAGATCGAGGCGGGCAGCATGCCGCATCGCCGCCTCGATCACCACCGGATGGGCCGAGCAGATCGAGGGAATGCCGCGCAGGCCGGAGGTCCGGAAGCGCCACGTGGAAATGTCGCTCAGCGGGTTCATGGCCATGTCCTCAGCTCCTCTCGATGCGCTGACCGGTGGCCCGATCGAACAGGTGAACACCGCCAGGGGCAATGGCGACGAAGGCGCTTGAAGTCTCCGCCACCCGTTCGGAGTGGATGACAACGACCTGATGACGGCCGAAGCGGCCGAAGACGTGGGTTTCGTGGCCAGTCGGCTCGATGAGGTCGATGGCAAACGGCAGGGCACCGGCCGTGTCGCCAGAGACGAAATTGAGGTGTTCAGGCCGGACGCCGACGGTCACAGGAGCACCCTCGGTCACCGGATGGTCGGCGAGCGGCAAGCGCAGACCATCGTCAGTCTCGGCGAACAGCCGGTCGCCGTCGCGCCGCGCTGTCGCCTTGATGAGGTTCATCGCCGGCGAGCCGATGAAGGTGGCGACGAACAGATTGGCCGGCCGATCGTAGACATCGAGAGGCGCTCCTATCTGCTCGACGCGGCCGCCATTCAGGATGACGATGCGGTCCGACATGGTCATGGCTTCGATCTGGTCGTGCGTCACGTAGATCGAAGTCGTGCCCAGCCGCCGCTGCAAGGCCTTGATCTCGGTGCGCATCTGTACGCGGAGCTTGGCATCGAGGTTGGAAAGCGGCTCGTCGAACAGGAAGACGCGTGGCTTGCGGACGATCGCCCGCCCCATGGCGACGCGCTGGCGCTGGCCGCCTGATAGCGCCTTTGGCATGCGGTCGAGATAGGGCGTAAGGCCGAGCAGATCGGCAGCTTCCCTGACCGCTCGCACGATCTCCGCTTTTGGCACATCGCGGAGCTTCAGGCTAAAGCCCATGTTGTCGGCCACCGACAGATGCGGGTAGAGGGCGTAGTTCTGGAACACCATGGCGATGTCGCGGTTCTTCGGCGCCACGTCGTTGACCTCGCGGCCGTCGATCGCAATGGTGCCGCCGGAGATGTCCTCTAGCCCGGCAATCATCCTGAGCAGGGTCGACTTGCCGCAGCCGGACGCGCCGATCAGCGAGATGAATTCGCCGTCGCGGATCGAAAGATCTATGCCGTGGATCACCTCCTCGGCGCCGTAGCGCTTGACGAGGCGGCGGATATCGACGGTGGCCATGGGAAACTCCTGCAATGGATCTTGCGGGTCGCCGGTCGCCCGGCGACCTCGACGCGGCTCAGCCGAGCACCACCACCTTGGAAAGGTGGCGCGGCTGGGTGCTGTCGATGTTCTTGGAATTGGCGATCCGCTCGCCGAGGATCTGCAGCGCCGCCAGCATTTCCAGCGAGCGCTGCAGGCCGTGGGTTGCGATCGGCAGCGTCAGGTCGCCCGGCCCGCCGAGGCCGATGACCTTGGCGCCCTTCGCTCGGAGTTCGCCAACGAGCTTGGCCTCCTCGCCCGGCTGATCCTCGCTGTAGAGCATCACGATCAGCATATCCTCGTCGGCAAGGCTCATCGGACCATGGCGATATTCCATGGTGTGGAACGGCTGCGACACCGAAATGCTCATTTCCTGCAGCTTCAGCGCGCCCTCAGAGGCGATACCGAAGTAGACGCCACCGCCGAGCACGACGAACTTGTGCCGCCCGGCGGCCACAGCCGGCGCCTTTTCGCTCATCGCCGCCACTGCAGCGCGCGCACCGGCCACCACAGCTTGCTCAACCTTCGCGCCGGCCATGCGCAGGCCCATCAACAGCATCAGGCTGGCCGACGACGACATGACGATGCCCTCGTCGGGGTGGGTTGGCGCGAAGGCGACGATATCGGCCGCCTTGGCCATCGAGCTGTCCTTCTCGCAGGTGATCGCCACGGTACGGATGCCGAGCTTGTGGCTCTCGCGAACCGCCTGCACCACTTCCGTCGATTCACCGCTGCGCGAGATGCCGACCACCACCACGCCGTTGAGGTCGGACAGATAGGAGCCGTGCCGCAGCGCCCATTCCGAGCCGGCCACGGCGATGGCGCGCTTGCCGTTCTCGTTGAAGGCGACAGCAAGGCTCATGGCGACATAGTAGGAGGTGCCGCAGCCGACGAAGACGTAGGTGTCGGCTTTGACGGTTGGCAGCGCGATGTCGATCGCCTTCTCCCAGAAGGGGAACTGCTCGACGATGACGCGTTCGGTGGTGTTCATGGGAAGGGGGTCCTTTTCTTATTCTTGAGGAGATTACTTGGTCGCGCCGGCCATCAGCCCGCTCACGAGGTAGCGGTTGAGGAACAGCACGAGCAGAACGGGCGGGATGATGGCGAGGATGCCGGAGGCATTCATCAGGCCGAAGTCGATGTAATTCCGGGTCACGAATTCCGGGATCAGCACCGTCAGCGGTTTGGTGGCGAGCGTCGGCGAGAACACCAGGGGCACCATGAACTGGCCCCAGGCATTGAGGAAGGTGAGGATGGCGCTGGCGATCAATCCGGGCGCCGCCAGCGGCAGCACGATGTATACAAGGGTGTAGATGCGTCCGGCCCCATCGAGCCAGGCCGCTTCCTCGAGCGAAATCGGCATCGCCTGGTAGACCGACCGCATCAGCCACAGCGCCAGCGGCAGGAAGGCCGAGACGTAGATCAGTGTGATGCCGGTGTAGGTGTCGATCAGCTTCAGCGAGATCATCAGCCGGTAGAGCGGGATCATCACCGTGTAGGCGGGAATGGCGAGCGTCGCCACCACGGCGACGAACAGCAGATCGCGGCCGGGAAACTCGAGCCGCACAAAGGCATAGGCGCCGAAGGCGGCGATCGCCACCGTCACCACCGTTGCCAATATGGAGGTGATCAGGCTGTTGGCGAGCGCCGCCGAGAACTGCGGCCACACCGACTGGACGGCGTTGCCCTGCGACATGCTGGTGGCGCCGAACAGCTTGGCGTAGTGCTCGAAGGTGATCTGCTGCGGCCAGAGGGATGGGGCGCCGAGGAGGTTCAGCGGCGGCGTCAGCGAGGTGACCAGCGACCAGTAGATCGGCCCGAGCGACCAGGCCACCAGCAAGGCCACGGCGAGGACGGTGCCGACCCGCCCAGGCAGCGTTGATATGAGACTGCGCATGTCAGTCGTACCTCGTTTCGCGATAGACCCGGAGCACATAGATCAGCGACACCAGAAGCGAGGCGAGCATCGCCAGGATCGACAGTGCCATGCCGCTCGAAAAGCGCAGGTTCTGGAAGGCTGTCAGGTAGACCTGGATGATCACCGAACGGGTATCGAGGCTTGAGCCGGACAGGATCCACGCCTCGTCGAACAGGTTGAAGGCGAACACCGTCGATTGGCTGAGTGCGATGGCGACGCCGCTTGAGATCAGCGGCAGCGTCACCAGACGGAAGCTCTTGATCGGTCCGGCGCCGTCGAGCCGTGCCGCCTCATAGAGGTCACGGGGAATGCTCTGCAACGCCGCCAGGAGGATCACTGCCGTCAGCGGCATCATCCGCCAGACATGCACCAGCGATACCAGGAACAGCGCAGTCGCCTGATCGTTGAACCAGACCTTGCGAGAGTCGATGAAGCCGAGCGACAGCAGCACGTGGTTGAGCAGGCCATAACTGGGATTGAAGATCCACATCCAGACGATGGCGTTGACCACCGGCGGCAGGCACCAGGGCAGCACGGTGATGGCGAGCAGCCATTGCCGGCCGTGTTTCACGCGGTTGAGCAGCAGCGCCGCGCCCATGCCGCCGACCGTCTCCAGCACTACTGCCATCGCCACGTAGGCGAAGGTATTGAGCCAGGCTGTCTGCACGTTGCCGTCAGTGAGCAGGCCGCCGTAGTTGGCAAGACCCACAAAGGGGGTGCCCGCCTTCATCGGGTCGATCCGATAGAAGCTGTCGACCACGGAGGTGGCGAGCGGCCAGAATACCAGGCCACCCATGATGGCGACGATGGGAATGACGAGCGCGGCGGCGAGGGCGAGTTCGCCCGGCTTGCGGTTTCGTCTGGGAGTGGAGGTGGACATCAGAACTCTGCGATCCCTGGGCAACCGTCAAGCGCGCGAGACAACGTCCCGGGCGTCAGGCGGCGCCGTGGCAGGAAAGGAAGGGCGGGCAATCCGCCGCTTTTGTGAAGCAGGGCGGCGGCCGGCTCCGCCGTCCGGTCTGGCTCCCGGACGGCGGTCGGGACCGGCGGTTAGTTGCTTTGTGCGTCCACCGCCGCTTTGGCGATCGCCGTGATGGCGTCGTCGACACTGAGTTGCCCCTTGGCGGCCTGGTTTATGGCGCTGGCCACCGCGGTCGAGAATTGCGGATACCAGCCGGGCGTGCCTTGAGCGATCAGCGGTTCGACGACGGCCGCTTGTTCGAGCAGCACGTCGCCCTGCTTCAGCTTGCCCTGCTCGTTGAGTGTTCTGAGCACCGACATGCGCGGCGGCAGGTTGCCGAGCGTCTCATAGGCGGCGATCTGGTTCTGAGGCATGTTCAGCCAGGTAATGAAGGTTTCCGCCGCCTTGGCGTTGGCGGCACCGACCGGAATGCCGACCGCCTCGGGCAGTCCGAACGTGCGCGATTTGCCGGTCACCGACGGCATCAGCGCCGCCGCGACGTCGTTCGCCACCTGCGACTTGGCCGGATCACTGTAGACGGAAAGGTTACCCGCCCAGCCCGCCACATCGAATGTGAGCTTGCCGGCCTTGAAGACCTCCTGCACCTCGACGTCCTTGAGACCGGTTGCCGCCGGATCGATCAGCCCGTCCTTTAATGCACCAATTTCAAAGGCCAACGCCTTGTAGCCGCCGGAGCCCTTGGCCGTGAACAGCGGTTTGAAGTCCTTGTCGAACAGGTCTCCACCGAAGACCTTGGTCAAAAGATACCAAGCGGTCGAGGTTCCCTCGGTCGCCGACAGCGGCAGGCCGATGGGATATTCGGCGATGCCGGCGCTCTTCACGGCCTTGGCCGCCGCCAGCAACTCGTCGGGCGTCTTGGGCGCCGCCTTGATGCCGGCCTTGTCGAGGTGGGCCTTGTTGTAGATCAGGATGCGGAAATCGTTGCTGTAAGGCACGGCCAACAGCTTGCCGTCGTAGCGGAAGATCGAGGCTGTGGGGATGTCGGCGATCACCGCCTTGTCGATCTTGTCATCGAGCGGTTCATACCAGTTGGCGGCGCCGAACTGGCCGACCCAGGACCAGTCCACTTCGGTGGCATCGGCGGGTGCCGTGCCGGCCACCATCGATGTGATGATCTTGGTGCGGATATCGTCCCAGCCGAGCGTCTGCGCATCGAGCGTCACGCTGGCATCCTTGGCGAAACGATCGGTCATCTCCTTGGGCAACGTGCCCCACGGCGGTAGCAGCACGGTGAGTGCGTCGGCGGCAAATGCGCTGCCGGCGAAAGAGGCGAGGAGTGGCAAGGTCAGTGCTGAAGCAAGAAAATCACGTCTTTTCATTATCGTTCCCCTTCTTGGTCAGAGTGCCTTTCCAGAGCGCTCGCCGGCTCGATCGAAACTTCGATCAAGGGGCAAACGCGCCGGATTGTTGCTTGAACGTCCACTTCTCGATCCGGCCTTCTCAGCCAGGTCGAGGGAAAGCTCTAGGCGAGAGCGCTCCGAAGGGCGGCGTCCAAGCGGTCGACCCAGGCGTCATCGACAGCCCAGCCGGCGAGCCGAGCGGCCCTGAGCGCCGCCCCACCGACGGGCGGCAGGCGCGGCGTCGATGGCAGCGCGCCGAGGCGCGTCGCCATGTGATCTGGCACGACGGCGGCGTTGAACACGCCGCCGGCGTAGCTCCAGCGAATGGGCGTCGTGCCTCCGCAACGGCGCCAAGCGATGATCAGTTGTTCGGAAAGTTCGGCGGCTGCGCGTTCGAGCAGACTGCTGGCGACGCTATCGCCGCCGGTGGCAAGGCTCGTTACGTGGCGAGCGAGACCGGCAATGCCCGAACGGCGGTTCTCCAGGCCGTAGCACCAGGCCATGAGCTGATCAGGCTCGATATCCATGGCGGCAAACATCTTGGCCGCGAAAGCCGGCGACGGTTCGCGGCCGTCGATATGGCGCGACAACAGAGCGAGCACTTCGCGGCCGAGCCAATAGGCGCTGCCCTCGTCACCAAAGATATCGCCCCATCCGCCGACCCGGATATGCGAGCTGTCGGGCTCGCCGAGACTCGCCCAGGCCATGGAGCCGGTGCCGGCCAGGATGAGGGCGCCAGCGCCGCAGGCAAAGGCACCGTCGAAGGCAATACGAACGTCGTTCTCGACAATGGCATTATTCGGAAAGTGAAGCCGAACGGCGGCGATCTGCGCCTCGCTATACGCCTCGACCTCACCATGAAACGGCAGACCGAACGCCGACGCCTGGAGATCGGCGTCGCCAACACTGGCGGCAAGAGCGGCGATCTCCGCGGCCCAATCGCCATCGGCGGTGGGGTCGAAGCTCGGCAGATGCCGCAGCGAGACAATGCCGGCGTCCGGTGCCACCAGGGCTGCGACGGTCTTGGTGCCGCCGCTGTCGACGCCGAGAACGAGGCCGCTCATGCTGCGTCCTCGCCCTGATCGGCGGCTTCATCGATCTCAACGCTGACCACCCGCGTTTGGCAGCCGGCCTCAGTCAGCTTGTCCAGCCACGGGGCGGCGAGGCTGTCGTCGGTGATCAGATCGAGCCGCTCGTCGAGCCGTGTCACCTGGTAGGTGGCGCGCGGCCCGAACTTGCTGGCATCTGCAAGGACAGTGGTGCGCGCCGCCCGGGTGATCATCTTCTCGTTGAGGCGCGCCTCGTCCTCATCCATCGTGTAGGTGTAGCCGTCGTCACCCACCGTGCTGGCGCCGAGGAACAGCTGATCGAACCACAGCCGTTCCAGCATACTCTCGGCCAGCGCCCCAAGGACCGAGGCGTTGCGCGAGCGAAGACGGCCACCGAGCAGCGTGACCTGAACGTCGCGGATATCGGTCAGCACCTGCGCCACGGCCAGGCAATTGGTGAATACCGAAAGCGGCAGCGGGTTCATCCGGATGCGACGGGCGACCTGCAATACGGTGGTGCCGGCATCAAGAAACACCGACATGTCCGGGCTGAGGTCGGCGTAGGCGGCAAGACCGATCGCTCGCTTGGCGGCGATGCAGGTCTGCTCCCGCACCTCGAAGGCGGCCTCGATGCCCGCTGAATCGGCGATCCGGGCGCCGCCATGGGTGCGGTGGATTGCCCCTTCCGCCTCGAGAGTGAGCAGGTCCCGACGCACGGTCGGAAGTGAGGCCCCGACGGCCTCGGCGATCTCATGGATCGAGGCCGATGTCTTTTCGAACAGGTAATGGCGGATGGCCGACAGACGGTCGTCCTTCATGGTCTGATCCTTTATGATCGCACATCGGATTAGGATCCACATAACGATCAATGTCAATCAGATTTTTGATCATATAATGATCGTTTGACCTGTGTATGGTCGAGGAGGCCTTGCCGCATCTGTTGAGCCGTTCGGCGTCGCTCTCAGGCGAGTTTGCGCCAAGAGATTGACTTAATGCGTTTTCTTGGTCGTTGCCTGGCATTCTCTAGAGGCGCACGGACCGTCTCGTGCTGCCGCGCGGCAGCATGTTGGGATTCTGCTCTTCCGGCTCGGAGCAGGGCGACCGCCAGCAGCAGGAACGCGGATTTCGGTCTCGACAGCCCGATTACGGCGCGCGATAGATACGGCCGCTTTCGCCCGTTGCCGGATCATGAAGATACCGCCGGCCTGCCGGCACCGCGATTCTGTCGAAATCGCGCGAGGCGGCGCAATGCCTGCCGCATATCGTCACCGGCTGGGCGCCGGGAGTTGCGCTCATACATCAGGTCTTGAAGGAGGGTTCCATGCTCGTTGAAGGCAAATGGACCGCGGAGTGGAAGCCGGTTCAAAAGACCGATGAGAAGGGCGGCTTCGTCCGCCAGACTTCGAGCTTTCGCAACTGGGTGACGCCAGACAGCACCGCAGGCCCCACCGGCGAGGCTGGTTTTGCTGCCGAGGCAGACCGCTATCACCTTTATGTCGCGCTGATCTGTCCTTGGGCGTCGCGGACGTTGATCGCGCGCAAGCTGAAGGGCCTTGAGGGTGTCATCTCGCTGTCCATCGTCGAGCCGATGATTTCCGATGAAGGGTGGCGCTTCGGCGATTATCCCGGTTCCACCCCCGACGCGGTCAACGGCGCCACCTATCTTCACGAGATCTACACCAAGGCCGACCCTCATTTTACTGGCCGAGCCACCGTACCGGTGTTGTGGGACAAGCGGCTTGGCACCATCGTCAACAACGAGTCAGCCGACATTCTGAGGATGCTCAACTCCGGCTTCGGTGATCTCGCGACGTCAGACCTCGACCTTTATCCGGTCGATCTTGCAGCCGAGATCGACGCGCTCAACGATCGCATCTATCCACGCCTCAACAACGGCGTCTATCGGGCTGGTTTTGCCACTACGCAAATGGCTTACGAGGAAGCCTTTGCCGACGTGTTCGCCATGCTCGACGAGTTGGAGGGCCGACTTGCCGACGGCCGCCCCTTCCTGCATGGCGAGCGCTTTACCGAAACCGACGTCCGCCTGTTTGTCACGCTGATCCGTTTCGATGCGGCCTACCATGGCCTCTTCAAATGCAACCTCCGCCGCATCGCCGATTATCCTGGTTTCTCCGGCTACGTGAAGCGCGTCCTTGGCGTTCCGGGCGTTCGGGAAACGGTCAGCATCGACCACATCAAGCGCGGCTACTACTCGATGAAGGCTCTCAACCCGCATCGTATCGTGCCGCTCGGCCCCGATCTCAGCGATATCGGCCTTGCCGACTGAGCCAAACTGCGCGTGAGCCTTCCAGGCGAGGTGCCCGTGCCTGGTTTTGCGCGACGCCTCAGCCGGAACGGCGAGGAACCGCCTGTTGACGCCTGTGGAGGGCGCTTGCGCCCTCAAGGTAGCCAATTGGGAAATTTACAATTTTTGGGAGAGGCTAGAACCCGTCCAAGTTTCAAAATGTAAAATAATGCACATAGATTTGTTGAATTGGCTTAGCGGGAATAGCTTTCGGCGCTCATACTCTCCTCCATCAAGAGCCGCGCAAGCCCATCCTAGAATGCAGGCCAACGGCTCGGGAGGAAAAGCTATGAAGGTAAGAGCCGTCGTTCTCGAGGGCATTGGAGACGTTCGTCTTCGCGATATCGAGGTTCCCGGTACGCTGACGCCGGCGGCTGACGAAGTTCGGGTCGCCATCAAGGCGGTCGGCATCTGCGGCAGCGATGTCCACTATCTGAAGCACGGCCGCATCGGCGACTTCATCGTCGATGAGCCAATGGTGCTCGGTCACGAAGCCTCGGGCGTGGTGACGGCCGTTGGCGCCAAGGTCAGCCACCTCAAGGTCGGCGATCGTGTCTGCATGGAGCCGGGCATTCCCGACTTCGGCTCGCGCCAGACCCTGGAGGGTCACTACAACCTCGATCCGGCCGTGCGATTCTGGGCGACGCCGCCGATCCACGGCTGCCTGACTCCTGAAGTGGTGCATCCGGCGGCGCTGACCTACAAGCTGCCCGACAGCGTGTCGTTTGCCGAGGGCGCCATGGTCGAACCGCTGGCGATCGGCGTTTACGCCGCCGCCAAGGGCGCCATCCGTCCCGGTGACGTCGCCGTGGTGGCTGGTGCCGGCACCATCGGCATGATGGTCGCCTTCGCGGCATTGGCCTCCGGCTGCTCGGAAGTGATCGTCAGTGACGTTGCCAAAGCCAAGCTCGACATCATCGCCAAGGTGCCTGGCGTGGTCGCGGTTGATCTGACCAAGCAGAAGCTTGCCGATGTCGTGGCGGCGCGGACGGCTGGCAAGGGTGCCGACCTGTTCTTCGAGGCGAGTGGTAGCCCCAAGGCCTTTGGCGACATGCTGGACGTGGTCACCCAGGGTGGCCGGGTGGTTCTGGTCGGCATGCCGCAGGATCGGGTGCCGCTCGACGTGGTGGCGCTGGAGGTCAAGGAAATCAGCCTGACCGGCATCTTCCGCTACGCCAACGTCTGGGATCGTACGCTGGCCCTCCTCGGTTCGGGCAAGATCGATCTGAAGCCGCTGATCTCGGCGAGCTATCCTTTCGACAAGTCGATCGAGGCCTTCGAACGAGCGGCCAAGCAGAACCCCTCGGACGTCAAGGTACAGATCACGTTCTGATCGCAAGGCTGGCGTGGGACGCTGCCGGGGGACGACTGAAAGGCATGCATGAGGAATGCAAGCCTGCACTTCAGACATTCCCGGCGCCTCAAGTGAGTGTTCCGCGTCTGGTCCACGAATATGGTCTCGCCCGTTCGATACGGAGGGAACCTTAATCGTTCGAATTGATGCCGCCGCGAGGCGGCTCGGGTGGAAGACGGGAAGAGCGACCGCCAGGAGAAATATTCGAGCGTCATGGCAAGTTTAGGTGCGTCGAATACTCGGCCGATCTGTGGTTCTGGAAGGCCAGTCGGCCTCTGAGAATGTCGGAAGGTCAGGTCAAATCGATCTGATCTCCGGGGTTGGAGCGGTTGCAGACCAACCTTCGACCCGAATTTCACGAGGCTGAGCGAGAGAACCATCGGCATGCGGGGCAGAGGGGCTCCGCCGATCGGGCTGTCCGCTGGTCGTTACGCCGGCGGGCGAGGGAGGGAGAGGACAATGTTCATCGGAGTTGACTGCGGCACGCAGGGGACCAAGGCGCTCGTCATTGATGAGAATGGGCGAGTGCGCGGTCGTGGTCACGCTGCTCATAGCCTGACCGAACGCGACAGCGGCGCCCGCGAGCAGCACCCGTCGATCTGGGTGGACGCCATGGTCACGGCCGTGCGCATGGCCCTCAACGAGGCGGCCTTGCCGCCTGATGCGATCCGTTGTTTGGGCGTGTCCGGCCAGCAGCACGGTCTGGCCGTGCTCGACGACGAAGGGGTGGTAATCCGCCCGGCCAAACTCTGGAACGATACCGAGACTGCTCCCGACAATGAGCGGATCGTCGCGGCCTTCGGTGGGCCGGCGACCTGGTTCGAAAAGGTCGGCATCATTCCTCTCACGGGCTACACCATTTCCAAGCTCGCCTTCCTGGCTGACCGCGAGCCCGCCAATTTTGCCCGTATCGCCCACATCCTCCTTCCACATGACTACTTGAACCACTGGCTGACCGGTCGCTTCGTCGCCGAGTATGGGGATGCGTCGGGGACGGGGTTCTTCGATGTTCGCAAGCGGGCCTGGGCGCCGGACGTGCTGGTACGGATCGACGGTGGCAACGGCCATCTCGCCGCCGCCTTGCCGGAACTCGTTGCGCCCGACGCCATTGTCGGGCAGCTGACGCCAGCAGCAGCCGAAGCGCTCGGCCTCACCACCAACTGCCTGGTGGCAGCCGGCGGCGGCGACAACATGATGGGTGCCATCGGCACGGGAAATGTGCGCGAGGGTGTGGTCACCATCAGCCTCGGCACCTCGGCGACCGTGTTCTCCTATTCCGATACGCCGGTCCTCGATCCAAGCGGTGCCGTCGCGCCTTTCTGTTCGTCGACCGGCGGCTGGTTGCCGCTCGTCTGCACCATGAACGCTACCAACGTCACGTCCGGCGGTGCTCATCTGTTCGGGCGCGACATCGGATTTGTGTCGGCGGCGCTCGATGCGACTGCGCCGGGTGCCGGCGGCATCACCATGCTGCCGTTCCTGAATGGCGAGCGCACCCCTGATTTGCCGACCGCGCGCGGCTCCATTCTCGGCCTGTCCGCCGTCAACATGACTCCGGAAAACCTGATGCGGGCCATGGTCGAGGGCGTGACCTTCGGTGTGCTGGCCGGTCTTCACCGCATTCGCGGCGACAAGCCCGCTGAACGGGTGTTCATGATCGGCGGCGGCGCCCGCAGCAAGCCGTGGCGCCAGATGGTTGCCGATATGACCGGCGCCGAGATCGTGGTGCCCTCCGGCGACGAGGCCGGATGCCTGGGCGCGGCGATCCAGGCGATCTGGGCCTACGGTCGGGCGAGCGGGGCAGGCGAGGATATCGCCGCCATTGCCGATCGTTGCGTCACTCTTGATGCCGACAAGACGACAACACCGGCGGCCGGTCGCAAGCCCGCCTATGACGAGGCCTTTGGACTCTATCGGGCTCGGCTTGCCCAGGTTCATGGCGTGCATTGACCGCGCGCCAAGTCGATCCCATTCGCCATCCGGCCGATCAAGGACCCATTCGATGCAGAAAAATCTTCTTGAGGTCAGAAATATAAGTAAGTCGTTTCCGGGCGTTAAGGCGCTGGAAGACGTCTGCTTTTCTGTGAAGGAAGGTTCGGTTCACGTGCTGTGCGGTGAAAACGGCGCCGGCAAGTCGACCCTGATGAAAATCATCGACGGAATTTACCAGCCGGATGGCGGCGAGACGCTGATCCGAGGCGAGAAGGTCGAGATCAACTCCCCGATCCAGGCAGGCGAACTCGGCATATCCATGATCTTTCAGGAGCTGAACTACACGCCTGAAATGACCATTGAGGAGAGCCTGTTTGCCGGGCGTTGGCCGACGAAGAAATTCGGCCGGATTGACTGGAAGACCATTCGAGAAAAGACGCTCAAGCTGCTTGCGCAGGAAAACCTGCCCTATGACCCGGAAACCAAGCTGAAGGACCTGTCGATCTCCAACCTTCAGATGCTGGAGATCCTCAAGGCAATTTCCCGAGATGCCGACATCATCATCATGGATGAGCCGACGTCGTCGATTACCAGCAAGGAAATTGAAATTCTCTTTGAGAAGATTGCCGACCTCAAGGCCCGTGGAAAGGCCATCGTCTACATCTCGCACAAGATGGACGAAATCTTCCGGATTGCCGACGAAATCTCGATTCTCCGAGATGGCAAGGTGATCGAGACGCGGCCAAAGGACCAGTTCGACATTGACTCCGTCATCGCCTTGATGGTCGGCCGCGCGCTGGGACAGGGGTACCCCAAGGAAGAGATTCCTGTGGGCGAGGTCGTCCTGGAGGTGGAGAATTTCAGCGGGCCAACGGGCTTTTCCAATATCTCCTTCAACGTCAAGAAGGGCGAGATCGTCGGCTTTGCCGGTCTGGTCGGTGCCGGGCGGACAGAAGTGATGCGGGCGCTCTTCGGCCTCGATGACCGTTTCGATGGAGCTGTAAAGGTTCACGGCGCTCCGGTTAAGGTTCGCAATGTTCAGGACAGTATCAAGAATGGCGTCGTGATGCTGTCCGAGGATCGGCGGCGCTACGGCATCGTTCCGATCCGCGACGTCAAGGAAAATGTGACCTTGGCCTCGATGGATCAGTTCTTTCAGAAGGGACACTTGCATACGGCCAAGGAAAGAAGCCGGGTCGAAGAGATCTGCAAGAAGATCAATGTGAAAATGGCATCCATCGATGTGCAAGTCAGCACACTGAGTGGCGGCAACCAGCAGAAGGTCGTGCTGTCCAAGTGGATGCTGCAGAATCCGGACATTCTCATTCTCGATGAACCGACGCGTGGCATAGACGTGGGCGCAAAATTCGAGATCTACAAGCTGATGACGAACCTCGTGAAAGAGGGGAAGTCGATCATCATGGTGTCTTCCGAACTTCCCGAACTGATCGGCATGTGTGACCGCATGTACGTGATGGCCGCGGGGCGGATAACGGGCGAACTCGAGAGAGCCGAGTTCTCTCAAGAAACAATCATGCGCTACGCGATGAACATGACCAGAAAAGCGGTCTGATCACTGACTAGATGACGGGATGTAAAGGGGCGGAAAATGAACAACCTGATGACCAGGGAGAAGTGGCAGACCATCAAGTCGCGATATTCCATTTATTTGGTTCTTATCGCGATGATCATTGTCTGCAATCTGCTGAGCCCGAATTTTCTATCCGCGCGAAATATATCGAACATCTCGGTTCAGATTTCCGTCACGACGATCCTGGCCTTCGGTGAAACAATCCTCATCATCGGTGGCCTCCTGGACCTTTCCTGCGGCTCGGTTCTGGCACTGGCCGGCGTCTTTTCGGTCTATGTTTTCAAGGAAACGGGCTCGCTGTCCCTTGCCTTCGCCGTTGGTCTGATCGTCGGTGTGCTCTGCAATTTCGTCAATGGCATCCTCGTCCGGCGCTTCAATATTCCGGCGTTCATCGCAACTCTGGCGATGATGACGATGGCCAGAGGCATCGCTTTGCTCTTTACGAAGGGCCAGAACATCTACCAGATCGGCGATTATGTCTGGTTCGGGCAGGGAAGTATTGGAATTGTTCCGATCCCCGTCTTGTTCATGGTCTTTATCGGCATCCTGACCTGGTACATTCTTGGTCATACCAGTTTCGGTCGCTCGCTCTATGCGGTGGGTGGCAACGAAGAGGCGGCCCGGGCCTCCGGCATCAATATCGGTCGGATCAAGGTCGGCGCCTATCTGATCAACGGCGTCTTCGTCGGCCTTGCTGGCATCATATTGATGGCCCGTACCAACGTTGGCGCCCCCAATTCGGGCCAGGGTTACGAGTTCGAGGCGCTGACGGCGGCGATCATCGGCGGAACCAGTTTTTCCGGCGGTCTCGGAACGGCCGGGGGAACCCTCGCCGGCGCGTTCATCGTCGGCTTCCTCAACAACATCATGAATTTGGCCGGCGTGGATTCGTATCTGCAGCAAGTCATCAAGGGCGCCATCATCGCCCTGGCTGTCGGTTACGACATGTGGGCCAAGGTCAATCGCACCAGGAAGACGCTTGGTGCTGCCCAAATACCGACTGAGCGAAAGGAGGCTAAAGGTTAGTGCATTCGCTTTGGAGGAAACGCGGGGCTCATATCGACTGATAGTTTGCCCCTTTAAGTAGATATCTTGGAGGAGATACAAATGAAGTTTATGAAATCGATCCGCACCGTTACGGCTGTGGCTGCTCTTTGTCTGGCCGCGACGACGGTTGCCCAGGCTCAGAACTACAAGATCGCGTTCATCGCCCGCGCTCAGGCCGACTCCTTTGCCGCCTGGCTGGCCAACGGCATCATGGACGAAGTCAAAAAGTACCCGGACATGACGGTTGACGTCATGGACTCCCAGGCCGACGACGCCAAGGAGAACGCGTTCATCGAGAACGCTGTCGCCAACAAGTATGACCTGATCATCGTTCAGCCGAACAACGGCGAAGCTCAGCGTCCTTATGTCGAGCAGGCCGTCAAGGATGGCGTCAAGGTCATCACGACCAATGCGCGCATCAAGAACATCCCCGGCTCGTCGTCGGTCGACGCCGATCCGTATGAGCAGGCCGCTGTGAACGCCCGTCTGGCTCTCAAGCAGATCCCCCAGGACGCCAAGGTTGTCGTGCTGAACGGTCCGTCGGGCAACATGCACGCCGATATGCGTCGTGACGCCTGGCAGAAGGAATTCTTCGACAAGCGTACGGACGTCAAGATCGTCGGCGAGCAGATCGCGCATTGGAACAAAGAAGAAGCCATGCGCTACATGGAAGACTGGGTGCAGGCCAACGACAAGATCGACGCCATCGTGTCCATGAACGACAACATGGCCGCCGGCGCCCTGGAAGTCGTCAAGGACGACCCGAAGTTCGCCAACATTCTCGCCTACGGCGTCGACGGCACGGCCGAAGCGATGCTGCTGATCCAGTCCGGCAAGATGACGTCCACGGCGTTGCAGAACGCCTATGACCTCGCCGCCAAGAACATCAGCGTTGCCCATGACCTGCTGACCGGCAAGATCACCCAGATCGACACCGACATCGACTGCCCGCTGGTGACCAAGGACAACGTCGCCACCTTCATCGAGATCCACAAGAAGTCGGGCGCCATCAAGTAATTGATGGAGTAACCGATAAACTTTGGGGCGGGGATTTTCCCGCCCCTTTTTATTCAGATTTGGTCAGGATGCCGTCTGGCGCAGCCGCAGTGCATTGGCGATGACGCTCACGGACGACAGTGCCATAGCTGCGGCAGCCACCACCGGCGACAGAACCACACCAAAAACCGGATAAAGCACACCCGCCGCGATGGGGATGCCGGCGACGTTGTAGACGAAGGCCAGAGCCAAGTTCTGCCGGATGTTGCGCATGGTCGCTCGGCTCAGCTGTCGGGCCTCGACGATGCCACGGAGGTCGCCGCGTAGCAGCGTGACGCCGGCGCTCTCGATGGCAACATCGGTCCCCATGCCCATGGCGATGCCGACATCGGCAGCAGCGAGCGCCGGCGCGTCGTTGACGCCATCGCCGGCCATGGCGACAATCTTGCCTTCCCGACGCAAGGCCGCGACCACATCGCTTTTCTCGGCGGGCAGCACCTCCGCCTTCACCTCGTCGATACCCAGGCGGCGGGCGACGGCCTCGGCGGTGGCACGATTGTCGCCAGTCAGCATGACGATGCGGATGCCGTCAGCCTGCAAGGCGCGGAGCGCTTCTTGTGTGGAAACCTTCACCGGATCGGCGATGGCGATGACCCCGGCCGCACGCCCATCAATGGCGGCGATGATGGCGGTCGCCCCCTCGGCCCGGAGCGAGGCGGCGATGGACTCGGCGTCGGCAACATCGATCCCTGCCTCTTCAAGGAGCCGCCTGTTGCCGAGCAGGATACGCCGACCGTCCACCGTGCCAATAACGCCTTTGCCTGAGGGAGCGTCGAAATCGTCGGTCGGCTTCAGCCGCAGCCCGCGTTCTTCGGCCGCTGCCACAATAGCGGCGGCCAGCGGGTGCTCGCTCGCGCGCTCCAGGCTGGCGGCCAGGGCTAGCAATTCGCCTTCGTCGGTACCTGACAGCGGCTTGATCGCTGTTACCTTCGGCTTGCCCTCCGTGAGTGTTCCCGTCTTGTCGACGACGAGAACGTCGACCTTCTCCATGCGTTCCAGAGCTTCAGCGTCCCGGATCAGTATGCCCTGGCTTGCTCCCCGCCCCACCCCCACCATGATCGACATCGGCGTGGCGAGACCGAGCGCGCAGGGACAGGCGATGATCAGCACACTGACGGCGGCGACCAGACCGTAGGATAGGGACGGCGACGGCCCGAAGAGCGCCCAGGCGATAAAGGCCAGTCCGGCAGCGACAAGAACCGCCGGTACGAACCAGGCTGAGACCTGGTCGGCAAGCCGCTGGATTGGGGCGCGAGAACGCTGCGCCTTCGCCACGGTCTCGACAATCTGGGCCAGCATGGTGTCGGCGCCGACGCGATCGGCCCGCATGACGAAGCTGCCTTGTCCGTTGAGCGTGCCGCCGATCACCCTGGCGCCGGCTGTCTTGGCCACCGGCAGAGGTTCGCCGGTGATCATGGATTCGTCGACATTGGAGCGACCCTCCAGCACCTCGCCATCGAGCGGCACCTTGTCGCCGGGACGGACGCGCAGCCGGTCGCCAACATTGACTTCGGCAAGCTCGATCTCCGCCTCGCTGCCATCGGCGGCCAGCCGGTGAGCCGTCGCCGGCGCAAGGTTGAGCAACGCCTTGATGGCGCCGGATGTCCGCTCGCGGGCCCTGAGTTCGAGAACCTGTCCGAGCAGCACAAGCACGGCAATGACGGCGGCGGCTTCGAAATAGACAGCGATGGTGCCCTCAGCGGTCCGGAAGGCTGCCGGGAACAGCCCCGGTACGAAGGTGGCAACAACGCTGTAGACCCAGGCGACACCGGTGCCCATGGCGATCAGTGTGAACATGTTGAGCGCGCCGCTCACCACCGACCGCCAGCCTCGCACGAAGAACGGCCAGCCCGCCCAGAGGACCACCGGCGTTGCCAGCAGAAACTGCAGAATGGCTGAAAGGCGCGGCCCGACGAACTGGCCGAGGCCGAGGAAATGTCCGCCCATCTCCAGAGCGACAACCGGCAGGGTCACGGCGAGACCCACCTTGAACCGGCGGGTCATGTCGATCAGTTCCGGGTTCGGCTGATCCGTGAGGGAAGCGACCTCCGGCTCCAGCGCCATACCGCAGATCGGGCAGGTTCCCGGTCCCGTCTGGCGGATTTCCGGATGCATCGGACAGGTGTAGATCGTGCCCTTCGGTGCGTCGCTGTGCGCTTCGACGGCGGTGGGCGCGAGGTAGCGTTGCGGGGCGGCCTCGAACTTCGTGAGGCAGCCTTCCGAGCAGAAATAGTAGGTCGTCCCGCCGTGTTCGGTTCGATATTTGGCAGTGGCGGGATCGACCGTCATGCCGCAGACCGGATCCTTGACCGTCTGCGCGTTGCCCTCCGGTGCGGGATGATGGTGCCCATGGCATCCCTCGCCATGGCAATGGCCGGGGTCTCCATGACCGTGGGCTTCGTGTCCTGATGACTTCCCGTCGTGAGACTGCGGGGAAGAGCCGTGGTGATGTTCGTCCGACATGTCGCGCTCCGTATCGGTTCGTCGCCGCCAAATCGGGCGGCGATGTTGATGTCGCTAAAGATCGACCTTCCCATCATGGTAAGGTCAAGCGTATAATTGTCGGCGAACCGAAGGTGCTGAGCGTTTAACCGAGGCGAAGGCGTCCGGTTCCGATCGTCGCCCATGAAGGATCATCCTATGAACATCGGCGAAGCGGCCAAGGCGTCGGGCGTCACGGCCAAAATGATCCGCTACTATGAATCAACGGGCCTGCTGCGGCCGGCGGCACGGCGGGGCAACGGCTATCGCGACTATGGTGCCGTCGACGTTCATGAGCTGCGCTTCATTCGGCGCGCGCGGGGGCTGGGGTTCGAAATGGTCGAGATCGCGGAGCTGCTGTCGCTCTGGCGCGATCGCAACCGCGCCAGCCGCGACGTTCACCGCGTGGCCAGCGGGCACATCGAGGCTCTTCAGACCCGCATTGCCGAGATGCAGGGCATGGTCGATACCTTGTCCAACCTGGTCACCTGCTGCCATGGTGACGATCGGCCAGACTGCCCGATCCTTGCCGATCTTGGTGGCGGCGTCGGCGCCGGCCAACCGCTCGAACCGGCCAACAAGCGCCGTCAGCACGCCTGACCGGTTAGGAAACCTTCCCTCGTTGGGCGAGGAAGTCCAGCAACGCTCGCACTCGTGAGGGGAGAGGGCCGCCTTGACCGGTGTGGATGGCGTGGAACGTCTCGCGATCGCCGGGGTTCAGCTCTTCGAGGACCGGGACGAGGCGCCCGGCGGCGATGTCGTCGCGGACGGTGAAACTGGCAAGACGGGCAAGGCCGGCGCCGCCGAGCGCCAGCTGGCGCAACGCCTCGCCGTCGCTCGCCGTCACGCGCCCCACAGTGGGAATGACCACCGTTTCGCCATTTGCCTTCATCGGCCATCCGTCGAGCGCGCGCACATAGCCGAAGCCGAGGCGGGTGTGGTGATCGAGGTCGTTGATCGTCTTTGGTTCGCCGAAGCGGGCAAGGTAGGCAGGCGCCCCAACGACGACCATTGTACTGTCGCCAAGCTTGCGGGCAACTAGGCTGGAATTCTTGAGCGGTCCAGCGCGAACCGCCACATCGGTGCGCTCCGACAGGAGATCGACGACCAGGTCGGTCTGGATCAGATCGAGCGTCACCCCGGGGTTGCGCTCCAAGAACTCCGGTAGGATCGGCGCCAGCACATGGGTGGCGTACGACGCGCTGGTGTTCAGCCGGATGCGGCCCACCGGCTGTTCGCCGGCGCCGGCGCTCCGCTCGGCATCCTCGATATCGGCCAGAATGCGCGTCGCGCGCTCATAGAAGGCGCATCCCTCCGGCGTCAGCTGAAAAGCGCGGGTCGAGCGATTGACGAGACGCGTTCCAAGCCGCGTTTCCAGCCGGGCGACCAGCTTGCTGACGGCCGACGGCGTCATGCGACAGGCGCGGGCGGCGGCGGAAAAGCCTCCCTGTTCGACGACGCAGACGAAAACCTCCATCTCGCCCGATCGGTTGATTTCAGAGCGCGCCATTGTTCCTTGAGTTCATAAGTGATGTGCCGGACGGCATTCTATATCACGCGCGTTGCGACGTCTATGTTCTGCCCTCCGATATCAACCCAGTGGGACAGATCATGCCGTTAGCTCTCTACGCCCTGACAGCCGGTGCTTTTGGCATCGGCGTCACGGAATTCGTCATCATGGGATTGCTGCTGGAGGTCGGCGCCGATTTCAGCGTCTCGATCGCAGCAGCGGGTCTGCTGATTTCCGGTTATGCGCTCGGTGTCGTCGTTGGCGCGCCGGTCCTGACGGTTCTGACCGCACGTTGGCCGCGCAAGACCGTGCTGCTCGCCCTGATGGTCGTCTTCATCGCTGGCAACGCCGCCTGCGCCCTAGCGCCGAGCTACGGCTTCCTCATGGCCGCACGGGTGTTGACCGCGCTTGCCCACGGCACCTTCTTCGGTGTCGGGTCGGTGGTGGCGACTGGCCTTGTGTCTCCCGAGCGCAAGGCGTCGGCCATCGCGGTGATGTTCACCGGATTGACGGTTGCCAATATTCTCGGGGTGCCGCTTGGGACATGGATCGGCCAGCAGTTCGGGTGGCGCGCCACTTTTGTTGCCGTAACCCTGGTCGGACTTGCCGCCTTCGCGGTCATCGCGCTCTTCGTGCCCAGGGATGGCCGGCCAACCGATGCCGAGGATTGGCGAGCCGACCTTGTCGCCATCCTCCGCATGCCCGTGCTGCTTGGTCTTGCCACGACAGTTCTCGGCTATGCCGGCGTCTTCGCGGTCTTCACCTACATCGCTCCGATGCTGACCCGCATCAGCGGGTTCAGCGAGGCGGCCGTATCGCCCATTCTGCTTGTGTTTGGCGGCGGCTTGGTCGTCGGCAATCTCGTCGGCGGCAGGCTGGGGGATCGCGGTGTTCTGGCCGCGGTATTCGGCACGCTGATCGCGCTGGCTCTGGTTCTGGCGGCGATGACCCCCGGTCTTGGCTCGCCCATCGCGGCGGTCCTGCTTACCGGGTTGCTGGGCGCCGCCGGCTTTGCCACCGTCGCGCCGCTCCAGATGTGGGTGCTGTCAAAGGCTGAGGGCGCGGGCCAGAACTTGGCTTCATCCTTGAACATTGCCGCCTTCAATCTCGGCAACGCCATTGGCGCCTGGGCCGGTGGCGTGGTGATCGACCACGGCCCCGGCCTGATCTTCGTGCCACTGGTCGCGGCACTATTCCCGGTGGCGGCAGTCGTCGTCGCTCTGATGGCCGTCACAAGCAGCCGTCGCCCGGCCGAGGTTTGCCAATCAACCTGACGCAGAAATCCACTCCGCGCCGACTGACGCTCCCCTCGGGCTGCGAATGGGCGACTTGGTCGTCGATCTCCCTATCAGTCTCCTGAAAGGATCTTTCCATGGATTATCGTTTTCTCGGACGCTCCGGCCTCAAGCTGCCGGTCTTGAGTTTGGGTACCGGCACATTTGGCGGTACCGGGCCGTTGTTCGGTGCCTGGGGCAATACCGACGTCGAAGAGGCACGCCGCCTCCTAGACATTTGCCTGGAAGCCGGCGTCAACCTGTTCGATACCGCCGATGTCTATTCCGCCGGTGCATCCGAAGACGTGCTGGGCGCCGCCCTCAAAGGGCGCCGCGACAGTGCGCTCATCTCGACCAAGACCAGTCTGCCGATGGGCGATGGCCCGAACGATGCTGGCTCGTCTCGCTTCCGCCTGATCCGCGCCGTCGAGGATGCGCTGAAGCGGCTTGGCACCGACTATATCGATCTCCTGCAACTGCACGCCTTTGACGCGGCGACGCCGGTGGAGGAGGTGCTGTCTACGCTCGATATGCTCGTGCGGTCCGGCAAGGTCCGTTATGTCGGGGTGTCCAACTTCTCCGGCTGGCAGATCATGAAGGCGCTGGCCGTCGCCGATCGCTACGGCTGGCCGCGTTATGTCGCCAACCAGGTCTATTATTCGCTGATCGGCCGCGACTACGAATGGGACCTGATGCCGCTTGGCGCCGATCAGGGGCTCGGCGCTTTGGTGTGGAGCCCGCTTGGCTGGGGGCGGCTCACCGGCAAGATCCGGCGCGGCGTGGCCCTACCCGAAGGGAGCCGCCTGCATGATACGGCGAGCTACGGGCCACCGGTGGAAGACGAGCACCTTTATTGCGTCATCGATGCACTGGAGGAGGTCGCCGGCGAGATCGGCAAAACCGTGCCGCAGGTCGCGCTCAACTGGCTGATCCAACGACCGACCGTGTCGTCCGTCATTATCGGCGCGCGTAACGAAGAACAGCTACGCCAGAACCTCGGCGCGATCGGCTGGACGCTTTCCGCCGAGCAGATTGCCAGACTGGATAAAGCCAGTGCCGTTGCCGCTCCCTATCCGCACTTTCCGTACAGGCGACAGGAAGGTTTTGCCCGCCTCAATCCTCCGATCGCCGGATAACGGATGACTGGTGACGGATGCCGTCAGGACGACGCGATAGCTATGGTCTGAGAGGAAGCACCTTGCCATTCCGGCAAGGTGCACCATTCAGGGAGTTTCGCATGATCCTGCACCGAGGCCGTCTGATTGACCACGTCCAGCTAAGAGCCAGGGACTTTCCTGCCACGGCAAGATTCTATCGCGCGGTGCTTGGGGCACTCGAAGTTCCCCTTCTGGCCGACGATGACTGGCACATCGCCTGCGATGAACTCTGGATCGACGCGCTGGGGGAAGATGAGAGTGCGGCTACGCATGTGCATCTGGCTTTCCAGGCGAACGATCGCGAGGCGGTTGCACGGTTCCATCAAGCGGGACTGGCCGCCAGCGGGCGGGACAACGGAGGCCCGGGAGAGCGCTCCTATCACCCGGGCTACTACGCGGCCTTTCTGTTCGATCCGGACGGCAACAACGTCGAAGCTGTCTTCCACGGTGCTGCCCCCCGCTCTGTGCCCTCGGTGGAGATTGACATCGGAGATTAACCCCTCACTTCCCGAGCCTCGACCTTTTGTCAGATAAATGCGAGGCTCCCACTCGACGACACCCAAGGAGTCGGCAATGGGCCGGTCCGATGGAGAATGCCTCGATTGGGAGAGTTAGCCTATGGCCAAGTTACGTTGGGGCATTCTGGCGACAGGCTGGATCGCCGATCTGTTTGTCCAGGATCTCCTCGACAACGACATGGAAGTGGTGGCGGTCGGCTCGCGGTCCATCGAGAAGGCGGTCGCCTTTGCCACCAAGCACGGCATCCCCCGTTCGCACGGTAGCTACCAAGCACTCGCCGCCGATCCCGAGGTCGACGTTGTCTACATCGCGACGCCACACCCATTCCATGCGAGTGCGGCTGAACTCTGCATGGCCGAGGGCAAGCACGTCCTCGTCGAAAAGTCCTTCACGCTGACCGGCGCGGAAGCCCGGCATCTCCTTGAGCTGTCCCGCAAGTACGACGTCGTTGTTCTCGAAGCCATGTGGACTCGCTTCCTGCCGCACATGGTCCGCCTGCGCCAGGCGTTAGCGAACGGAATGATCGGCGAGATCCGCACTCTCCTGGCAACGCATACCCAGGATTTGCCCGACGATCCGAACCACCGCCTCAACGCGCTGGAACTTGGCGGCGGCGCGTTGCTGGATCTGGGCATTTACCCGATTTCCTTTGCCTTCGACATTCTGGGGAAGCCGACTGAGGTCCTCGCTTCGGGCCGCCTGAAGGCAACCGGTGCCGATGCCGAGGTCTCCACCTCGTTCCGTTATGCCAGCGGCGCCTGCGCCTTGACGGTATCGGTCAGCGATGCGCCCGGCGCCAACCGCGCCGAGATCAACGGCACGGAAGGCCACGTCGAGATCGATGGTATCTGGTACACGCCCACCAGCTTCCGGATCTACGACAGCCAGAAAAACCTGCTCGAGGAATTTAAGCCCGCGGTCATGAAGGGGCGCGGCATGCACTTCCAGGCCTTGGAACTGGAGCGGCTGGTTGCCGCTGGCGAGCGGGTGAGCCCCATCCTGCCGCTCGAGCAAAGCGTCGCGATCATGGAAACGCTCGATGACATCAGAAAACAGATCGGCGTCATCTATCCCAGCGAGAAGACGTCAGGCTGAGCGGAAACGCCGCAACAGAAAGGCGGCCGCGACGTTTTGCCGCAGCCGCCGATACTCTTAGCTTTGGTTCGCCGTCAGCCGACGAAGCCTTCCAGAACCAGAACGCCGATGAGGCCGAGCAGCGAGACGATCGTGGAGAGAACCGTCCACGTGCCGAAGGTCTCCTTCATCGACAGGCCGAAATACTCCTTGAACATCCAGAAGCCGGCGTCGTTGACATGGCTGCAGATGGCCGAGCCGGCGCCGGTGGCCAGCGTCACCAGGGCAAGGTTGACGTTGTGCGTCGCCAGCATCGGGATGACCAGGCCGGCTGTCGAAATGGCGGCCACCGTCGCCGAGCCGAGCGAGATGCGCAACAGCGCGGCGACACCCCAGGCGAAAATCAGCGGCGACGCGTTGGTGTTGGCGAACAGGTCGGCGACATACTTGCCGACGCCGCCATCGATCAGCACCTGCTTGAAGGCGCCGCCACCGCCGATGATCAGCAGCATCATGCCGATGTTGCTCGCTGCCGAGACGCAGGAGGCCATGACGTCCTTGACCGGGATGTCGCGCCTGACGCCCATGGTCCACATGGCGAACAGCAGCGACACCACCATCGACACCGAGGCATCACCCACTAGGCGGATGATGGCGAAGCCGGTGTTGTCGGCAATGCCGGCCTCGCTGCGGATCACCGCGATGACGGCGGCTGCCGACATCATGATCACCGGCAGCATGGCGGTGAGCACGGAGATGCCGAAGGCCGGCGTCTTTTCGAGGTCGAAGGCCTTGAAGGAGCCGATGGTGTCGAGATCGGCCTTCTTGGCAAAGCCCGATGGCACGATCCGCTTGGCGATGGCGTTATAGATCGGGCCGGCGATGATCACCGCGGGGATGGCGATGAGAATGCCGTAGACCAGCACCTGGCCGATGTCGGCGCCGTATTCGCCGGCGATCACCGTCGGGCCGGGGTGCGGCGGTAGGAAGGCATGCGTCGCCAGCAGCGCCGCGCACATCGGCACGCCGAGATGCAGCGGCGACAGCTTCATCTGCTTGGCCATGGTCAGCACGATGGGCACCAGCAGCACTAGGCCGACCTCGAAGAACAGCGCAATGCCGATGATGAACGAGGCGACGACCACCGCCCACTGAACGTTCCGCTCGCCGAACTTCTCGATCAGCGTGACGGCGATGCGCTGGGCGCCGCCGGCGTCGGCGATCAGGCGGCCCAGCATGGCGCCGAGACCGAAGATCAGCGCGATGTGGCCGAGCGTGCCGCCGAGGCCGCTCTCGATGGATTTCACCACCTTGTCGAGCGGCAGACCAAGGGCCAGCGCGACGCAGAAGGAGACGATGATCAGCGAAACGAACGTGTTCAGTTTCAGCTTCATGATCAACAGTAGCAGCAGCACGATGCCGGCCACGACGATGACTAAAGGCATTTCCTCTTCCCTTGGTTTGGCTTGTGTTGCCGGTCCGACCGGCGAGACAACAGGCTCCCCACGCCGGATCGGCGGTGTCGCCGCTCCGGTGCCTAAGGCCTGTCGCGTTGTTCGGATGGACGACCGGCCCCCTCGGCCGCCGTGCCCTCCACATGCCGGCTGTGAGCGCCGGCAGCTTTGTGGAGAAGAGACGTTGCCGCCCCTTCTCCGCTTTTGGGTTAGCTCTTCTTAACAGCCAGCGCGGCGCGGCCGGCTTCCAGCACTTCGATGATCCGGTCGGCGTCATAGACGCAGCCCTGCCAGGTACCGCCGCTCGCCGCCTGCAGAGCCGCCCAGAGGCGGGTGTCGTCGGGCAGCTCCGCCTGCGGCGCCAGATCGGGATGCGGTGGACGGGCAGCCAGGATGGCGGCGCCTTCCTCGGCACTGACGGGCTTTTCCTCGGAACCCAGGAAATTGAGCGATCCCGTCAGTTTGCGGCAATCGACCACCATCTCCACGACGTCGCCGTCGCGCAGCTTGCCGATGGGACCACCGGCCAGCGCTTCCGGTCCGATGTGACCGACGCAGGCGCCGGTGGAGACGCCGGAGAAACGCGCGTCGGTGATCAGCGCCACGTGCTTGCCGTAGGACAGGTGCTTCAGCGCGGAGGTGACCTGATAGGTCTCCTCCATACCGGTGCCGGACGGTCCGGCACCGATCAACACCATCAGGTCGCCGGCGACGATCTTGCCGGTCTTGATGGCATGAATGGCATCGACCTCGGAGACGAACACCTTGGCCTTGGCCTTGTGGCGATAGATGCCGTCTTCGCCGATCACCGAAGGATCGATGGCCGTCGACTTGATGACCGAGCCCTCCGGCGCGATGTTGCCGATCGGGAAGGTGATGGTGGAGGTGAGACCGCGCGCAGCCGCCTTGGCCGGCGGCATGATCACGTCGTCAGGGCTGACACCATCCTGTTTTTCGAGCATTTCGCGGAAGCGGCGACGACGTTCGGAGGTCTCCCACCAATCAAGGTTGGCACCGAGCGTCTCGCCGGTCACGGTGAGAGCGTCGAGGTTGAGGAGGCCGAGCGCCCGAAGGTGCAGCATGACTTCGGGCACACCGCCGGCCATGAAGGCGCGGACGGTCGGGTGGTAGATCGGCCCGTTGGGAATGACGCTGACGAGGCGCGGCACCCGCCGGTTCACAGCCGTCCAGTCGTCGACCGTAGGCATGGCGAGCCCGGCGGCGTGGGCAATGGCCGGCAGATGCAGCAGCAGGTTGGTCGAGCCGCCGAAAGCGGCGTGAACCACCATGGCATTCTCGATGGCCTTCGACGTCACGATGTCCTTGGTGGTGATGCCGCGCGCTTCAAGCTGGAGTACGGCCCGTGCCGATTGGCGGGCGATCTCGAGCCAGACCGGCTGGCCGGACGGCGACAGCGCGGAGTGCGGCAGAGCGAGGCCGAGACCTTCCGAAATCACCTGCGAGGTACCGGCCGTACCGAGGAACTGACAACCGCCGCCGGCCGAGGCACAGGCGCGGCAGCCGAGCTCGCTCGCTTCATCCAGCGTCAGCTCGCCGTTGGCGAAGCGGGCGCCAATGGTCTGCACCTTGCCGGCATCCTCGCCCTTGGTCGGCATCAGCGTGGCGCCACCGGGGACGAGGATGGTCGGCAGATCGTGCTGGGAGGCGAGAGCCATCATCAGCGCCGGCAGGCCCTTGTCGCAGGCGGCAATGCCGATAACAGCCTTGCGCGCTGGCGTCGAGCGGATCAGCCGACGGAAGACGATGGCGGCGTCGTTGCGGTAGGGCAGGGAGTCGAACATGCCGGTGGTGCCCTGCGTACGTCCGTCGCAGGGATCGCTCACGTAGGCGGCATAGGGAACGCCGCCTGCCTTGGCCACCTCACGCGCCGCCGCCTCGAACTGCAGCGGCGTCTCGTAATGGCCGGTGTGCAGGCCGAGCGCCACGGGCTTGCCATCGGCGCCGCGGATGCCGCCGGTGACACCGATGATCAGCACTTCCTTGCCGTTGAGCTTTTCCGGCTCCCAGCCCATGCCGGCATTGAGCGTCATGCCGAAGATGTCGCCGCTTGGGCGATTGATCAGCATGTCCGGCGTCAGCGGCAGTTTGCCGGTCGGGCCGGGAGCGTTGGTTGCCGCGTCGTAGACGGCCTCGTTGCTCTCGTCGAAGATTTCCTTGATGGACATGAGGATCCTCCCTCCAAGGGCTGTTTGATTATTTGACGAGTCCGGCCTGCTTCAGCAGGTCGGCGAGGCGGGCGATCTTGTCGGCGGCTAGCGGACCGGCGGGCGGCAGGCAGTAGGTGGAGATGTCGAGGCCGGTGAGGCGCATCGCTTCCTTGACCACGTTCACGAACGGCGTGTCGAGGCCGTACATCGACGGCAGGCGGATCAGCCGGCTGTGCAGCTCTACGGCCCTGGTGTAATCGCCGGCGCGGAACGCCTTGAAGATTCCGAGTGATAGCTCCGGCGCGAAGTTGCCGCTGGCCGAAATGACGCCGGCGCCACCCAGCATCAGCGTGGTCAGCAGGTGGTCGTCATAGCCGGCGAACACCTGGAAGCCGGGGCGGGCCGCACCGACGACATTGATCATCTCGCGAATGTGGCCGATGGAATCCACCGTCTCCTTGATGCCGACGACGTTGGGCGCCGCCTCGACTACCGACTTCACGAAGGCGGGCGTCAGATCCTGGCCGGTCAGGAAGGGGATGTTGTAGAGCAGCACCGGCAGCTTGGTGGCGGCGGCGATATTGGTGAAATACTTGAGAAGGCGCGGTTCGGTGACCTTCCAGTAGGAGGGATTGACCGCGACGATGCCGTCGGCACCGATAGTTTCCGCATGAACGGCGAGTTCAATGGCCTCACGCGGGTTGTTGGAGCCGACGCCAACCAGAACCTTGGTGCGACCGGCTGCCTGCTTCACCGCGAACTCGGCCACCGTTTTTCGTTCGGCGGTGGTCATCTGGGAGAACTCTCCGCCAGTGCCACACATGAAGAGGCCATCCACCCCGGCGGCGACCAGCTTCTCGATCACCAGCGCCTGTCCTTTCGGGTCGAAGGCACCCGCCTCGGTAAAGATGGTCGACACTGGCGGAATGATGCCTTCAAAACGCGTTGCTACCATTGGAAACTCCTGAAGTTTATGTCTAGTCGTTCTATATTATAGAACGATGTTTTATAATGTCGTACGTTACCGATGGCGCAGCGCTTGGTAAATCCGGGATGCTGTGTAGGCAAAGATCCGCATCATGGCTTTGTCGTGTCGTCAGAAAACTGAGGCAGGCCGTTTATGTCACTGTTGGAAAAACGAAATTCCGGCAGGCGTCGACCAAGGGACGCGAAGGTGCTGGATGCCAGATCAGCGCCGCTGCCTTCTATCGGCTCTTGGATTGTCGACGCCGTCGCACTAATCGAACTGAAGCCAAGAATCGCCGGGTCCCGTCCGGCTGCCGTCCGGAGTTGCCGTGAATGCCCCTGATCCAGGCCGTGGAGCGCGCCCTCAACATTCTCGAGCTGTTCAGCGAGCAGAAAGTCGAGCTCAACCTGGCCGAGATCAGCCACATGACGGGGCTGCACAAGAGCACCCTGCATTCACTGCTGAAAACCCTGCAGGCCCAAGGTTATATCGAACAGACGGAAGCCAACGCGCCCTATCGTCTTGGCATGAAGCTCCTCGAACGCGGCTATCTCGTGCAACGCTCGCGCGACTTCGTCGCCGTTGCGCGGCCCTATCTGGAGGACCTGTCGGAACGAACGGGGCAGACGGTCCATCTGGGCGTGCTCGATGGGAAGGCCGGCGTTTACGTCGACAAGGTCGAAGGCACGCGGTCCATCATCGTCTATTCTCGGATCGGCCGGCGCATGCCGATCCACACGACGGCGATCGGCAAGGTTCTGCTCGCCTTCCAGACGCCGGCCGTCATCGGCAAGACGCTTGATGGCTATGACTTTGCGGCCTCTACCGAAAACACGATCACTCAACGCGACCTGTTCGAGGCGGCGCTTGCGCGCGTGCGCTCGGACGGCTTTGCCGTCGACGAACAGGAAAACGTCCGAGGCTGCCGCTGCGCCGCCGTGCCCATCTGGGGGCACGATCGCAAGCTCGTCGCCGCCATTTCCATCTCGACGGTGGTGGAAAACGTGTCGATGGACGAGTTCAAATCGCTCATCGAGCAACTGAAGGCCACCGGCGCCAGCGTCTCGCACGATCTCGGCTATTAGGCGAAAGCCGCCCCCTTTTTCGGTCGAACCGGCACCTCAGCCGACGGCCGTCGCCCCCTCCTCGGCGGTTCCCACGGCACGCCGCAGCACGGCGAACAGGCGGCGGTCACTGCTGTCGTTGCTCGGGGAGAGGTTTGCCGCCTGAGGGCGGACTTCCCATTCCTCCTGCGGGACCAACACGTCCAGACGGCCGGTTGCCACGTCCAGCCTGATGATGTCGCCATCGCGAACGCGGCCGATCGGCCCGCCTCGCGCTGCTTCAGGCGTCACATGGATGGCGGCCGGCACCTTGCCGGAGGCGCCGGACATGCGGCCGTCGGTCACCAGCGCCACCTTGCGGCCTCGGTCCTGCAGCAGGCCGAGGGCAGGGGTCAGCTTGTGCAACTCGGGCATGCCGTTGGCCTGCGGCCCCTGGAAGCGGACGACGGCGACGAAGTCCTCGTCGAGTCCGGCCTGAAAGGCGGCGAGAAGTGCTTCCTGCGAAGCGAAGACGCGCGCCGGTGCCTCGACCGTCTGATGTTCAGCGGCGACGGCCGACGATTTGATGACCGACCGTCCGAGATTGCCAGTCAACAGGTTGAGGCCACCCGTCGGCTGGAAGGGGGCATCGATCGATCGCACCACGGCCTCGTCGGCACTGGCTTCAGGTGTATTGTCGAAAACCAGGGCGCCGGTGGCGTCGAGCCGGGGTGTATGCTCATAGGGCGCAAGGCCGGTGCCGAGAATGGTCAGAATGTCGTCGTGCAACAGCCCGGCGCGTCGCAGTTCCCGCACCAGGAAGGGCACGCCGCCGGCATCGCGGAAGCCGTTGACGTCCGCCTTGCCGTTGGGGTAGGCGCGCACCAGAAGCGGTGTGGCGGCCGAAAGCGCGGCGAAATCGTCCCAGTCGATGACAAGGCCGGCGGCGCGGGCCATGGCGATCAGGTGGATGGTCAGGTTGGTCGAGCCGCCGGTGGCGCACAGGCCGACGATGCCGTTGACGAAGGCGCGGGCATCGAGCAGCCGGCCGATCGGCAGGCTGTTCTCCCCGGTGCCGGCGATGGCGATGGCCCGCGCCACGGCGGCGCGGGTCAGCGCGTCGCGCAGCGGCGTGGCGGGCGCCACGAAAGCCGATCCGGGGAGCATCAGCCCCATAATCTCCATCAGCATCTGGTTGGTATTGGCGGTGCCGAAGAAGGTGCAGGTGCCGGGCGAGTGGTAGGATTTTGCCTCGGCTTCCAGAAGATCGGCGTCGGTTGCGGTGCCGGCGGCATAGGCCTGGCGGACGGCGTTCTTCTCGGCATTGCTGAGGCCGCTTGGCATCGGGCCGGAGGGAATGAACAGGGCCGGCAGATGTCCGAAGGCCAGGGCGCCCATGACGAGGCCGGGAACGATCTTGTCGCAGATGCCCAGCATCACCACCGCGTCGAACATGTCATGCGACAGCGCGACGCCCGTCGACATGGCGATGACATCGCGCGAGAACAGGCTGAACTCCATGCCGGTGCGGCCCTGCGTGATGCCATCGCACATGGCCGGCGCGCCACCGGCCACTTCGGCAACGGCACCGAGCCGGCGCGCTTCTTCGCGGATCAGCTCGGGATAGCGCTCATAGGGCCGGTGCGCCGATAGCATGTCGTTGTAGGTGGTGACGATGCCGAGGTTGACCGCATTGCCGCCCGCAAGACGCCGCTTGTCCTCGGCCGGACAAGCGGCAAACCCGTGGGCGAGGTTGGAACAGGCCAGACGGTGACGGGCCGGACCGGCTGCGCGGATGGCTTCGCGCGCCCTTTCCATACCGTCGAGATAGGCGGTGCGGCTCGCCCGGCTGCGCTGCTCGATACGCTCGGTGACGTCGGCGATGATGGAGCGAACGGTCATTTGGGTCTCTTTTCCGGGGCGAGCCCGAGTGTGCCGAGCCATGCCATGATGTTATCGACGATGGCCGCCGGTGGCGGTGCGATGTCGACGACTATGGCTCCGGCGGGCTCTTCCAGCGTGGCGAACTGGCTCGCCAGCAGATCGGGGTTCATGTAGTGGCCCTTGCGGGCCTTGAGGCGGGCGGCGATGATCTCGGCGCTGCCTTTGAGGAAGATGAAAACCGCATCGTTGCGCGGCGACAGTTGGTCGCGATAGACAGCCTTCAGCGCCGAGCAGGCGATGACGCGGCTTTCGCCTGCAGCTTGCCAGTTTTCAATGGCTTGCCGCAGGGCCTGTAGCCATGGCCGGCGATCGTCGTCAGTCAGGGGGATGCCGGTCCGCATCTTCTCGACATTGGCCGCCGGGTGGAAATCGTCGGCATCGGAGAAACCGCACCCCATGCGGTCGGCGAGCAACTCGCCGACCGTGGTCTTTCCGGAGCCCGACACGCCCATGACGATAACGATCATCGTTTACTCCCGACCATATGTCAGCGGGGGCTTCGCACCCTTACGTCATAGATGCGACCGGCCTCGATTGCAGCAAGCTTTCCGCCATCAAGGCGACGACCATCGATCTCGACCAGCTGTTCGGTGACGTCATCCTCACGAGTGAAGGTGACGTTGAACGTCGCGCCGCGCAGACGGCGGGTGAAACTCAACGTCTGCCAGGCCGAGGGAACCTGCGGTGCGATCACCGCCCCATCCTCCTCGCCGCGTACTCCGCAGAGCTGTTCGATCACAGCCCTGTAGACCCAGGCAACGGTGCCGGTGTTGAAAAGATTGCTGGAGCGGCCGGCAGTGCGCGGAAACTGTCGGTAGGCGCCGCGATAGTAGTTGGGAATGTAGACCGGCAACTGTCCGCGTGCCGCGATGTCTTCTCGCTTGGGGTTGGTCAGCATGGCGCGCAGCACGCTGAACCCCCGGTCGCCTTCTCCCACGTGGTAGAGCGAGGCGGCATAGAAGGCGGCGGCGTGATTGTAGACGGCGCCGTTTTCGGCAGCACCAGGCCATTTCTGGGTGAGGCGGCCGATATCCTCGCGCATGGCAGTGAAGGACGGCGCATGGATCTCCACACCAAAGGGCGTGACCAACTGCTCGTCGATCGCCTTGAGCATGCGCGCCTTATGGTCTTCGTCGGCGGCACCGCAGAGAAGCGCCCAGCTCTGGGCGTTGAGGAAGATGCGACCTTCCTTGTCGGTTGAAACACCGAAGACGACGCCGTCGTCGGTGATGCCGCGCCCGTACCAGTCGCCATCCCACAGGTGGCGATTGATGCTCGCGATCAGGGCGTCCGCTTCCACCTTCAGCCAGACGGCGGTCTCCGCATCGCCTTCGGCGGCACAGACCTCGGACCACAGCGACATGGCATGGCTCGACGCCTCGGCCAGCCAACCGGAAACGCCCTTGCCCTTATAGCCGACCATGTTCATCGGGTCGCACCAGTCGCCCTGCTCGATGTAGGGAAGACCGCGCTCGTCGACGGCCGCCGCCAGGAAGCGCAGCGCGCGCGTCACGTGCTCGCAGACACTGGCCGGCGTGGCGTCATCGGTCCAGGCCACCATTTCATCAAGAACGGTGCGGTCGCCGGTCTCATCGAGATAGGCCTTGGTGGTGATGGCCAACCAGACGCCGTGGTCGGTATGCGGCACCTGGTTGATGTATTTCAACTCGGCGTCGGGCCTGAGCAGGATGCCGTCCGGCATCTTGCCGCTGGCATGTTGCTGGTTTACGGCATGCAGGATGACATCACGCGTCGTCTCCGGTCGGATGAACAGCACGCCGAGCGCGTCTTGCAGATAGTTGCGGGTCTGCGGGTCGGTGGTGAGGCGGTTGGTGTCGCCGTGGTAAAATACCTGGCGCGGCAGCCAGTGATTGACGACATGATTGAACGTTTCATCGGGCGACTGGATTTCCAGGCAACCGCGGCCGCTCTCCGTCACATAGGCATGGGTGTCTCGTCGGACCTTTTCGATATCGCCGTCGATGTATTTTGCCCGCAGCGCGGCGATTTCCGCCTTGTCCTGCGCTGGACCGAACATGAAGCGGAACGCTTCGCTTTCACCACTGGCGATGGCGAGATCCCACTGCATGACGCAGGCCGGGATCTCGTAATAGGCCTCGCCATCCTGGAGATGGCCGCCGCCAGCCAGCGCCGACGGGTCATGCAGCCCGCCTTCGCCTTCGAAGGCCTGTTGCGCCACCTCGAAATGATCAGGGCGGCGGTCGGCGGCAAGGAAGGTCATGTCCTTGAGATGCTGGTTTTTAAAATACTGCTCGATCTTCTGGTAAGGCGTGACCGATGTGCAGACCACCGCATTGAGGGCAGTATCGAAATGCCCGCCTAGATTCATCCATGACATGAAGCCGACCGGGAAGAACGGCACGAACGTTATGTTCTTCGTCGCAGCCGTCGTGTTGGTCACCTTCACTGTCCAGAGCTCGGCGACATCATCCACCGGCAAGACAAGGCAAAGCTCGACCCGGACGCCATCTTTCTCTACCAGCCAGCGAATGTCGGAAACGCCTGGCTCGAAAGCAAAGCGGTCGAGCTTGGCGCGCACCGGCTCGTAAGGCGCCGAGAACAGCACCCCTGTATCGTTGTCGCGTAGGTAGAAGAAGCGGCCGGGATGATTGGGATAATAGTTCTGCTCCGGCAGCATGAAGGTCTGTGCCGGAATGATAGGCGGATGGGCGTATTTGCGCGGCTCCGGGTCCATGTACTGGCTCACCGCATAGCCGCGGCTGTTCATCTGGATCATCATCCGCCGATTCCACAGATAGCCGGCGGAATTGGGGGCCAGCGTCGGGTCGTCCAGATGGAACCGGGTTCCGTTTTCGATGAAAGAAGGCATTGTTGTCTCTCGGAAATGTTCGGCTAGGCGCGGGACGGTCCGGTTGACCGCCGCACGGAAAGCGACGGTTCGAAATGCTCCTGATAGGGCAGGTCGAGGCCGTAGGTGAGGTTGAGGAGCTGACGGCAGGCCGACTGGCTCATCTCTTCGATCGGGGCATGGATCGTGCTGAGGGCAGGGGCGGTATAGGGGGTGAATTCGACGTCGTCATAGCCGAGAACCGAGATGTCCCCCGGCACCGAGATGCCGCGTTTGTGCAGTTCGGCGATCAGCACCATCGCAACCTTGTCGTTGCCGCAGAAAACCGCTGAATAATCGGTGCCAGACGCAAGCAGCGCTGCAACGGCCTGTTCGCCGCCGGCGTAGGAGAAGGCGCCTTCGATGATCCGCTCCGGAGCCACCGGGTGGCCGAGTTTTGCCATCTCATCCAGAAACGCGACATGGCGCTGGCGGGCGTCAAGCGCCGAAAGCCGGCCGGTGATGGTCGCAACTCGCGTATGGCCCAGTTCAACGAGATGGCGTGCCGCCAACCGGCCGCCGAGATCATGGTCGATCGAAAAGCAACGCCCCGCCAGTTCTTCCGTGTGATGGTTCATGACGACGAGGTTGGAGAACTTCTCGGCATAGCGCGCCAGCTCGAATTCGCTCTGTAGCGAACTCGAAATCAGGATGCCGTCGCAGTCGCGGTTGATCAGATAGTCGAGATGGGCGAGGCGGTCTTCGTTGGACTGCGCATCCTCGGCATTGGCGAGGATCATGTGCTTGCCCTGCAAGCGAAGCGCACTTTCGATGGTGCGGATCATCATGTGGTAGTAGGGGCCTTCGAGCGACGGCACCCAGACACCGATGAGATCGGAGCGGCGCGACGAGAGCGACCGGGCCATGCTGTTTGGCCGATAGCTGAGCTGTTCGATCGCCCGGGCAATCTTCTCGCCCGACTTCTTCGAAACGGAACCGGTTCCAGAAATGTACCGCGAGACGGTCCCTGACCCTACGCCGGCCAGCTTTGCCACGTCTTTTACCGTCGCCATCTCGCAACTCCGATCACCGTAATCTGCAGCACAGTATCAATTATCCTTTTGTTTTTAAAGGACTGAAATCCGATTTTCCCCAAATGCGCATTTCTCCGCTCCTGCTTTTCTCGCAAGGTGCATTGACAAAATCAAGGCTCTTAGGCCAAAAGTGGAACCGATCCCACTTTTGGATCGGGAGCCAATTATTCATCCAAGGCCGGACCGACTGGAGGGTCTTGGCGTTACCTGTTTGGGAGGAACCACGATGGGAATGATGCAAATGGTCGCCGTATCGGCGATTGCCCTTGCGGCTGCGACGGGCCTTGCCAAGGCGGAAGAGCCGCTGAACGCAGAGGTCATTCATTGGTGGACGTCGGGCGGCGAATCCGCCGCCATCAAGGTCTTCGCGGACGCTTTCAACGCGGCCGGTGGCAAGTGGGTCGACAATGCGGTCGCCGGTGGTTCGGCCGCTCGTAGCGCCGCCATCAACCGCATCATCGGTGGTGATCCGTCGACAGCCGCGCTGTTCAACACGTCGCGCCAGTATCACGAGATCATCGGGGAAGGTCTTCTCAACGACATCGATGCCGTCGCCGCCAAGAACAGTTGGGACAAGGTCCTGCCGGCACCGATCGCCAAGGCTGTCAAGGTCGATGGCAAGTATTACGCTGCGCCGGTGAACATCCACATGCCCCTGTGGATCTGGTACTCGACAGCCGCCCTCAACAAGGCCGGCATCGACAAGCCACCGGAAACCATGGAGCAGTTCGTCGCCGATCTCGACAAGCTCAAGGCAGCCGGCATCACCCCGCTTGCCCTCGGTGGTCAGCGCTGGCAGGAGAACTCATTGTTCTCGGCGATGCTGACCAATGTCGGCGGCGCCAAGCTGTGGAAGTCTGTCTACGGCGACAAGGATGAGGCGGCGATCCGCTCGCCGGAGTTCCGCAAGGTCGTCGAGACCTTCGTCAGCCTCAAGCCCTACGTCGATCAGTCGTCGCCGGGCCGCAACTGGAACGACACGACGGCGATGCTCATCAAGGACCAGGCCGGCTTCCAGGTGATGGGCGACTGGGCCAAGGGTGAGTTCAAGCAGGCGAAGAAGGAAATCGGCAAGGACTACGGCTGCATTCCGGGCCTTCGTCCCGACTCGCCTTACGTCCTCGGCGGCGACGTTTTCGTCTTCCCCAAGACGGATAACGCCGAACAGGTGAAAGCCCAGCACCTGCTGGTCGAGATCATGACCAGCCCTGAAGTCCAGGTGAAGTTCAACAACCTCAAGGGCTCGATCCCGATCCGTTCCGACGTCGACGTGTCCAGCCTCGACGCCTGCGCCCAGCTCGGCATGAAGATCATGGCCGACCCGACTCGCCAGGTGCCCGACGCGTCCCAGATGATGGAAGAGTCTATGTATGGCTCCGTCCAGGACATCGTCACCGAGCTCTGGAACACGCCGATGACCGTTGATCAGGCCATCGACCGGTTCGACAAGGCCTTGAAGGGCTGATCCTGCCTCAAAAGCGCGGGAAGGCGGTCGTCCGTCTTCCCGTCCATCATATTCGGGAGGGGACACGTGGGAGCTGAATTCACGCGGCATGTGAAGCGCAACCTGGTTGCCTACATCGCCCTGTTACCGATGGCCGCCGTCGTCATCTTCGCCTATCTCGGCACCTTGGCCTGGTCGGTCCGGCTGTCGTTTTCCAGCTCGAAGCTGCTTCCCAGGAACGACTTCGTCGGCATTGCCCAGTATCTCACCCTGTTCGATACGCCGCGTTGGCTGACCTCGCTCGGCAATCTGGTGATCATCGCTTTCTTCTTTCTGCTGATCTGCTTCGTTCTCGGCACCTTGCTGGCGATCTTCATCGACCAGAACGTCCGCGCCGAAAGCCTGTTCCGCACGGTGTTCCTCTATCCTTACGCCATGTCCTTCGTGGTGGCCGGCTTGGTCTGGCAGTGGATTCTCAATCCGGAATTTGGCATCCAGCAGACAATGCGCAGCTTCGGCTTCTCGGGTTTCGTTCTCGACTGGGTGGTCAACCCGAGGATGGTGCTCTACGCCATCATCCTGGCCACGGTCTGGCACGGCTCCGGCCTCGTCATGGCGCTGCTTCTGGCCGGCTTGCGCGGCATCGACGGCGAGATCTGGAAGGCAACCCGGATCGACGGCATTCCGACCTGGCGTGTCTACCTGCAGGTCATCCTGCCGATGCTCAGGCCGATGATCATCACGTCGCTGGTGCTCCTGTCGATCTCCATCATCAAGATGTATGACGTGGTGGTGGCCATGACCAACGGCGGCCCCGGTACGGCCAGCGAAGTTCCGGCCAAGTTCATCATGGACAATCTGTTCGAGCGGGCCAACATCGGCCTCGCGACAGCGGCTTCGACGGTGATGCTGATCACCGTCATGTTCATCATGGCGCCCGTCCTTTACTTCCAATATTTCCGCAAGAGCGGGAGTTCGTCATGACGCGCCTGACAAACCCGACGATCATCGTCAAGCGTCCGCTCAGCTCTCAGCAGATCTGGGGCCGTATTGGCATCTATGCCTTCCTTGGCGGACTGGCGCTGTTCTTCTTCCTGCCGGCCTATGTGATGCTTGTCACGTCCTTCAAGGGTATGGACGAGATCCGGCTCGGCCATATCTTCACATTGCCGCAGCAGTTCTCCTTCGACGCCTGGGTGAAGGCCTGGACCAGCGCCTGCACGGGCCTCGACTGCACCGGCCTCAGGGTCGGCTTCTGGAATTCCGTGAAGATCGTCGTCCCGAGCATGGTGCTTTCCATCCTGCTCGGCGCCGTCAACGGCTATGCGCTGTCCTTCTGGAAGGTGAAGGGGGCGAACGTGCTGTTCGCCTGTCTGCTGCTCGGCTCCTTCATTCCCTATCAGGTGTTCATCTACCCGCTGGTGCGCGTCTATGCCCAGGCCGGCATCTACGGTTCGCTGCCGGCCATCGTGCTCACCCACATCATCTTCGGCATGCCGGTGATGACGCTCCTGTTCCGCAACTATTACAGCGGCCTGCCGGTCGAGCTGTTCAAGGCGGCCCGGGTCGACGGCGCCGGTTTCTGGAAGATCTTCTTTGCAATCATCCTGCCGATGTCGGCGCCGATCACCATCGTCGCCGTGATCATGCAGGTGACGGCGATCTGGAACGACTTCCTGCTTGGTCTGGTCTTTGCCGGTCGCGAAAACCTGCCCATGACCGTCCAGCTCAACAACATCGTCAACACGACGACGGGCGAGCGCGCCTACAACGTGAACATGGCGGCGACCATGCTCACCTCGTTGGTGCCGCTCACCGTCTATCTGGTTTCCGGCCGCTGGTTCGTGCGCGGCATCGCCTCCGGTGCCGTGAAAGGATAAGCCATGAGTTCTGTCTCTCTCGAAAAAATCGACATCCACTATGGCAAGGTGCATGTCGTCCGGAGCCTTGATCTCCACATCCGGGATGGCGAATTCCTGGTGCTGCTCGGGCCGTCGGGCTGCGGCAAGTCGACCCTGCTGAGTGCCATCGGTGGCCTCAATGACGTCAGTTCCGGCAAGATTTTATTCAACGATAAGGACGTGACCTGGGTCGACCCGAAAGATCGCGGCATCGGCATGGTCTTCCAGTCCTACGCGCTCTATCCAACCATGACCGTCGAGCGCAACATGTCCTTCGGGCTGCGCATTGCCGGTCTCGACCGCGCCACCATTGAGAAGAAGGTGAAGTGGGCGGCCGAATTGCTGCAGATCACCCATCTGCTCGATCGCAAGCCGTCGGCGCTGTCCGGCGGCCAGCGCCAGCGCGTTGCCATCGGCCGGGCGCTGGTACGCGACGCCGACATCTTCCTGTTCGACGAGCCGCTTTCGAACCTCGACGCCAAGCTCAGGGCCGAGCTGCGCCTTGAGATTAAGAAGCTGCACAAGACGCTGAAGTCGACCATGATCTATGTGACCCACGACCAGATCGAGGCGTTGACGCTTGCCGATCGCATCGCGGTCATGAAGGATGGCATCATCCAGCAGCTCGACACGCCACTCAACGTCTATAACAAGCCCGCCAACGAATTCGTCGGCAGCTTCCTCGGCTCGCCGGCCATGAACAAGGTCGAGGGGCAACTCGTCGCCGATGGCGGTCAGCTGTCCTTCTCCGCAGGCGCCTTCCGGCTCGACGTCAGCCATTATCCCTTTGCGCAGAAAATAGAGATGGACCGGAAAGTCGTGCTCGGTCTCAGGCCGGAGCACATTCTTCCCGCCAAGGGATCGACGGCGGCCATCGAAGGAAAGGTGTCGCTGATCGAACCGATGGGGAGCAGTATCCTGGCCTGGTCCAACTTTGACGGCATCGGCCTGTCGCACATGGTGGGGCAGGATGACGGCTGCGAGGTGGATCACACCTTCCCCGTCACGATCGACGTTCAGAAGGCCTCCTTCTTCGACGTCGAAACCGGCTGGCGGCTCTGAAAGCTCAGGTCGGTTGGTTTGCCGATGGTATCGAAGGCCCTTTGCCACGACGGGCGTGGTGGCGATTTGCTGCTCGCCTGATTGGTGAGCGTCGGAAACTCGCCGGCCTTCCGGTCGGCTTCGATTGTCGTCTCCCCTCATGTTCCAGGAGTGAACACGAGGAATGCGTAGGGAGTTCCCGAAGCGCACAGTGGTACGCGGTGGCGTTACTTCGAACCGGTAAGCTTCTTGACGTGGGCGAGATGCGTCTTAGGGTTCAGCAGCGTTTCGCGCGCAAATCTGGCAAGTACCTTGTCGTCACCCGGCTCGGAATAGGTCCGGAACGACGATTGGCGTAACTTGTTCCGACAGGCAAAAGGAAAGATGTGCGCGAGCCTTGCGGCCTCGTGTGGGACGCCTCGTGGGAGGAACGACGGAGCCTTCAGGCTCTGACGGGCGGCCTTGTGCTGTCGCGGAAGATCAGATCGACTGGCCATACCTCCTGGCAGTCGGCCGGATTCTTGCCACCGATGAGGTCGGCGACGATCTCGGCTATGCGCTCTCCTGCCTTATGGATCGAGGAGAAGGTGGTGGTGAGCGGTGGATTGTGGGACTCTGGCCGGATCGAGGCTATGCCGTCGTCATGGGCGATGACTGAAATATCAGAGCCGATGGTCAGCCCGCAGTCGCGAATGGCCCGACAGGCGCCGACCGCAGAAAAGATACTGGAACAGATAACCGCGGTGGGCGGGCTGGCGCTTTCCAGCATGCCGGCCGTCAAGCGATAGCCGGCCTCGTCGGTCATGATGTCGGCGCCATTGAGCGCGTCAGGCGCTTCAAGGCCGGCACTGAGCAGGGCGGAGCGCCAGCCGGCTTCGCGGTCGATGGCGAATGCCTGTCGCGCATCGCCGTTAACAAGCCCGATGCGGCGGTGGCCCAGACCGACCAGCAGCTCGGCGGCCTGCCGGAAGGCGCCTTCGTTGTCGATATCCAGGAAAGCATGCGGGCGCGGCGACTTTGTGCGGCCATGTACGACGCAGGGTATGCCGAGCTTATCGAGCAGCGGCACGCGAGGATCTTCAAAAAGCGGACTTGATAGGACGACCGCATCGACCGATCCCCGCTGGGCGAGGCGCCGATAGCTCGCTTCGGCGGTGTCCAGGCTGGCGCTGACCAGAATGTCCATCTGCCGCCGGGCGGCACTGTTGGTCAGGCCGGACAGGAAGTCGGTGAACAACGGGTCGAGCAGTGGATCTCGGTCGGAGGGAAAGACGATGCCGATCGCGCCGGACTGGCCGGTCGCCAGGCGGTGGGCGCTGGCATTCGGCGAATAGTCGAAGCGCCGCGCGGCGGCGAGCACCCGCTCTCGTGTGTCGGGACTGACGTCCAGGTAGCCGTTCAGGGCGCGGCTGACCGTGCTCTGGGAAAGCCCGAGATGGCGCGCCAGTTCCTTGAGGTTCATGAGGGGGCCGATGGTATGGGAACAAGGCGCCTGTATAGCGCCCAGTCGCTGGTTTGTACAGCTTGTGATCATCGGCAAAAGCGCTTTTATGACAACGAAATCACTTTATGCTCATAAAATAAACCCGACAGAATTCATGAATACTGGAATAAGTCTCCGGTTTACATTATGTCGTCCGCCCGAGGGTCCAATCCGACAAACTCATTGACAGTCAGCTAACGCCAATGTTACCTGAGCAAAAGCGCTTTTGGTAGGGTCCGGCTGGCAATCGGGCAGTATAGAGGAGGAGTGCCAATGAGTGCTCCCTTGTTGACGCTGGACAGCCTACGCTCACGTTTCGCGCGGCATCCGGAAAGCCTCATCGATATCATGGATGGCATCGAGGCCCGCTTTGCCGCTTTCGACAACGCCAGCATCCCGGCCGCGCTGAGCGCCGCCGCTCGCGATCTCCTTGCCCGTTGTCCGGATCCGTCCAACCTGCCGCTCTGGGGCATGCCTTATGTCGTCGGTGCCAATATCGACGTTGTCGGTCTACCCACGTCAACCGGGGTGCCGGCGCTCGATTTCGAACCTGATTTCGACGCGGTTGTCGTGGAGCGGTTGCGCGCCGCCGGTGCTCTTCTGGTGGGCAAGGCGCCAGTCGATCCGCTTGGCCTGGACGCCTCTGCAGCCGGAGTTGCAGCCGCGATCGCCGCCGAGCTTGCCGTGTTCGGAATTGCCAGTGACCGGACCGGTGCTGCCTGTATCCAAGCTGCCGGGAGTGGTGTGGTCGTCATCAAGCCTTCGCCGGGGCGTGTCGTCCCCGACGGTCTGTTCGCGACGGCTCACGAGCTCGACGGTGTCGTCATTCTCGCCTCTGATCTCGAGGGCGGTGCGACGGTGCGGCGGATCATAGAACGCACGGACGAAGATGAGCGGCGCGCCGCCCCGTTTGGGCGGCTCGGTCTGCTCGGAGGCACGTCCGCCGCGGCACGGTGCGTTGCCGAGCGCCTCGACTTGGCGACTGTCGCTGTCGAGGAAGCTCTGTTTGTCGAGGTCGCTACGCTTATGGGTGAAGACGCTTGGCTTGTCCTGCGGCTCGACGATGTTGCGGTGCCGCTCGCCGAACTGCCTGAACAGTTCCCGTCGCGCCTTCGCAAGCGTCTTAATGGCGCACTCGGCTGCTCCTCCTGCGATCTGCTTCGGCTGCAACGACGCCTTTCCGAACTGCGCAACCGGATTGAGGCAACTTTTGCGGATTGCGATCTGCTGTTTGTTCCGCCTGAATCCAATCTCACCGGATTCCTGAACCCTTGCGGCTTGGCTGCCGTTGCAATGCCCGATCTCGGAACGCTCATCGCTCCCAGCGGTAGCGACGACAGGCTAGCGGATGCCGCTCAGATCCTCGCCACCCTCAACCTTCCAAGGTCCACTCGGCCGATTGACATCCTGGCTTCATCGCCGTTGGCTCATCGATAGCAGGACCTAAGTTTGACGCACCGTCGGTACTGGGCCCGGATAGGGCCGCTGGAGCCGACGCTTGACCATTCCAAGGAGACTGAAGTGTCCGCGAACGCCCCCCAATCGCACTCGTCGCTGCCCACCGATCCCTGGCGCCTGGTCGAAACCCGCTGGGATGCCGATGCCAACCTGCTGCGCGAGACGCTATTCGCGCTCGGCAACGGCCATATTGGCACCCGTGGCAGCCATGACGAAGCCTGGCTGGGCGAGGCCGACGCCAGCATGGAAGGAACTTACGTCAACGGCTTCTACGACACCGAGGTGATCCGCTATCCCGAGAACGCATATGGTTTTGCGCGCCTCAACGAGTTCATGCTCAACCTGCCCAATGCCAAGGGCGTCGAGATTGCCATCGATGGCGAACCGTTCAATCTCGCCGGAGGTATCATCCTTGCCTACGAACGCAGCCTCGATTTTCGCGAGGGCGTTCTGGTTCGCAGCGTGGAATGGAAGTCGCCAGCTGGCAAACGGGTGCGAGTTGTCTCCAGGCGCCTCGTCAGCCTGGCTCGCAGCGCCATCCTCGCCCAATCTGTCAGCGTGACGCCGCTCGACGCCGACGCGGCCGTTGAATTCGTTGCCACCCTCAACAGCGCCGTGCGCGGGACAGAGGAAAGCTTCGATCCTCGCCTTGGCTCCGGGGCCTCTGCCCGGGCGCTTTCCACCGTTGAAGCGGTGGCGACTCCAGGTCGATCGGTGCTGGTCTCCCGTACCCGCAACAGTGGCCTGACTCTCAGAATCGAAGCGCTGGTGGGCGTCGCAGGTGGTCGTAAGCTCGAGAGCACGACGTCAGAGGAGGGCGGCGTTCTCGCCCAGCGCTTCCGCGTTGCCGCGACGGCTGGCGAGGCCATTACCCTTGAAAAGACGACGGCCATCGTCACCAGCCGCGATGCGCCAGCCTCCGAACTTGCTGCCCGCGCCGATGAGGCACTGCAGGGTGCGCGTGCAGCCGGCTTTGAAGGGCTCGTAGGCGAGCAGCGCGCCCGCCTCGCCGCCTTCTGGGAAAAGGCCGACATCGAGATCGAGGGCGATGATGCCCTGTCGCAGGGCCTGCATTTCAACCTTTACCACCTCTTCCAGTCGATCGGTCGCGACGGTCGGACCAACATCGCTGCCAAGGGGCTGACCGGCGAAGGTTATGAGGGCCATTCCTTCTGGGACACCGAAATTTACGTGCTGCCGGTGTTCCTGCGCACGCTGCCCGACCTGGCGCGTGCCGTGCTTTGCCACCGCATCAGCTATCTCGACAAGGCGCGGGCGCGGGCCCGCGATCTCGGTCACGCTCAAGGCGCGCTCTATCCCTGGCGGACCATCACCGGCGAGGAATGCTCGGCCTATTTCCCGGCCGGCACGGCCCAATATCACATCAACGCCGACATCGCCTTCGCCATCAAGCAGTATGTCGAGGCCACCGGCGATGTTTCACTGCTGATCGAGGGGGCGGCCGAACTGGTCTTCGAGACGGCGCGCGTCTGGGCCGATCTCGCTCATCTCGTCGGGGGCAGCTATCATATCGACGAGGTAACGGGCCCGGACGAATATACCGCTCTCGTCAACAACAACTTCTACACCAACGTGATGGCCAAGACCCATCTCGCCTTTGCCGCCGAGGTGGCGGGATGGCTGGGCCGGGAGAAGCCGGAAGCTTTCGCCAAGCTCTCGGAAAAGCTCGACTTGTCCGCCGGTGAGGTCGCGCATTGGTCCGATGTCTCGGATCGGCTGCGGCTGCCCTATGACGAGGCGCGCGGCATCCACGCCCAGGATGACGCCTTCCTTGTTCGCAAGGTCTGGGACTTTGCCGGCACGCCGGCCGAGAACTACCCGCTGCTCCTGCACTACCACCCGCTGGTGATCTACCGCCATCAGGTCTGCAAGCAGGCCGACGTGGTACTCGCTCTGTTCCTGCGTGGCGACTTGTTCTCCAAGGCGGTGAAGCGGCGCGACTTCGACTATTACGAAGCCATCACAACCCACGATTCCTCGCTGTCCACCTGCATTCACTCGATCATTGCCGCGGAGGTTGGCCTCAACGAGCGGGCCTATGAGTTCTTCATGGACACCGCCCGGATGGACATCGACAACACGCATGGCAACACATTCCATGGCGTCCATACGGCGGCGATGGGCGGTACCTGGATGAGCATCGTGCACGGTTTCGCCGGCCTCAGGGCTTTGAATGGCGAACTTCACTTTGCCCCGTCATTGCCGAAGAGCTGGAGTCGTTATCGCTTCCGCCTGGTCGATCATGGGCGCGCGCTGGAGGTTGCCGTGTCGGCGGCCGGCGCCGAGTTCCGGCTCATCGAGGGCGATGCCATTCGCCTGTTCCACCGGGGCGACCCGATCGATCTTTCGGCGGCCGAGCCGGTGCGCTCGGTACCGTTGCCACGAGCCTTCGGCAGGAAGCCGTTCAAGGCTCTGGTGTTCGACCTCGACGGCGTCATCACCGACACTGCGCGCTTCCATCATCTCGCCTGGAAGCGTCTTGCCGACACGCGCGGCATCGGCTTCGACGACGAGTTGGCAGAAAGCTTGAAGGGCATCGACCGTCGCATGTCGTTGCAGATGATCCTCGACAAGGGCGGCGTCGCGCTGGAGCCGGCGGAATTCGATCGCCTCGCCGACATGAAGAACGTCTGGTACAAGGAATTGATTGGCACCATGACCCGCGACGACCTTCTGCCGGGTGCTCTCGAGACGCTGAAGGCGGTGCGCGCGGCTGGCCTTAAAGTGGGTCTCGCTTCGGTCAGTCAGAACGCCCCCGCCATCCTCGAACGGCTCGGCATTGCCGACATGTTCGATACGGTCGTCGACGCGCGGCTTTTGAAGCGTGGCAAGCCTGATCCGGAAATCTTCCTGAAGGCGGCGGCTCAGCTCGGCCTCGATCCGGCCGACTGCCTCGGCGTCGAGGACGCGGTGGCCGGCGTTGCTTCGATCAAGGGTGCCGGCATGATGGCGCTTGGCATCGGCGAACCCTCGGTGCTGACCGAAGCCGACGCCGTTATCCCTGGCCTCGACGCCTTCGTGCTGGCCGATTACCTCGCCTGAGGCGCTCGTCTCGTCATGCGCCGAAAGTCTGCTCAGCCTAAGAAAGCGCGTTGAGGACGGCCTTCGGCCACATCTGAAAAGGGAGGCCGGATGTTGCAAACCGGCCCTCCGGTCGGCTGTCGTCATGAGCGATCGGTCAGGCCGCCGCGCCCGGACGCCTTGTGTTGATCGAGTTCCTGCTTGCGCAACTCCTCGTCGACATTCGTCAGAAGCATGACGAGCATTGAGGCGCCGAGGGTTTTCGCCATCGCAATGAGGCGCGGCAACTCATGGCGGAGTGTCAAAGCCTTTTCTTCCATCACCGTCCCTGCGAGGCTACTGAAAGCTGCGGCCCGTTGCCGTCATCATAGTCTGCTACAACTTATGCTCGTCCCGGAAGCCGGAAAAGAGGGTGCCAAGTCCGCGCTTGGCTGCCAGATGGTCGATTTCCTCGGGTGAAAGAAATCGCTCTCCGAACCAGGGGTACTTTTCCTGGTCAAAGGACGATTTGATCCAATCGATCGCCTGACGCATATGCCGAAACTCGACGATATCAGGATGATAGCAGAGCCAGATGTCCCGCTTCAGCGAAAATTCACGGGCCACGTGATGCAGCTTGTGCGTCACCAACTGAGCATAGGTCGGTAGCGCCGTCACCCCCGCGCCGTGTGTTGCCGCCAACACCTGTGCCGAGGCGGTGTTGACCCGCAATGCGACGAAGCTTCGACTATCGTCCTCCGGCAATTCTTCCTTGAGCGCTCCGCTCTGGATCTGCGGCGCGTTGATCTCGATGAAACGATGACGGGGAATGTCTTGCGACGTCTCGATGATGCCGTGGCGGGAGATGTAGTCGGCGGAGGCAAACAGGACGATGTGAAGCCAGCCGAGACGAACGACTTTCAACCCTTCATCGGCCGGTCGCTCGAGCTGCACCGCGATGTCCACCTCTAGGCCCGACACGTCGGGGACGCGCATCTCGTTGCGGAAATCGACCTGTATGCCGGGCGCTCGCTCGAACAGATCGACCAGCCGAGGAACCAGCCAGAACGCGCCGAGCCCTTCGGTGGCTCCCACCCGGACGGTCGCTCTGAGGCCGCGCTTGGACTTTGAGGACAGGCGTGCCAGGGCGCGCGCTTGCTCCAGCATCGCCTGCGCCGTCTCTTCTACCTTGCGTCCTTCTTCAGTGAGTTCGACGCCCTTGGCCGATCGGGTCAGCAGCACCGCATTGATTTTGTGCTCGAGCGCCTCGATTCGCCGACGTAACGCGTTGACCGATACACCGCTCTCGATGGATGCCGCGCGAAAGCTGGAAAGGCGCGCAACCAGCAGAAATACGCGCACGTCATCCCAATTGATGTCCAAGTCCGCTGTTCCGTCACCGTGTTCCATCTACCTCATCACCCTGCGTCAAAATCGGATGCACGGAACAGCTCCCGAGTTGGTTACGTTTAGACTTCGAACGAAAGGTGCCGTAATCGCCAAAGACGAGGGACGACATGAATTCCCACATCCGAAATTACGAGCAAGCACCCAACTTCTATCCGTCTCGCCATATCGATCGTATCGATTACTCGAAATACGGTCGCAACCTGTCTGTCTTCAGCCCTTCTAGCGAAATTATTGCAGATCTGATGAGAAAAGCGACCCCTGAAATTCAGGGCGTTGCCAGTCTCGATACGGTCATGCGCATCTACACGCGCAATCCCGATACGATCCTGGCCATTGGCCGGGGCCAGTGGCGCGAACGGGCCGGTAATGGACCACTCGGTTTTGTCTGTCTTCTGCCCCTTAACAAGGACGGGCTCGATGCCCTGTTCGATGGTCGCATGGACACCAGCGCTCCCGAGGATCGGTTCATCGCCCGCCAATGGGAAAGGCCGGTCGCCATCTATTTCTGGGGAATTTATATCTCCAGATCGATCGCCGGTGGCATTTCGCTCGTCATGGAGCGTCTGACCTCGGACAAATTCCGGGGGCTGCCGGTGTTCTGCAAGGCGGCCAACGACAAGGCGCGCCGACTCTTCGAGAGCATCGGCTTCACGATGGGCGCCCAGCACGGCGGCAGCTTTGCATCCGGCATCATGACCTGCCGCCGCCTGACAGACGCGGAGCAGCGAGGCGAGTTTGATCTGCCGGCAGCTCCCTACGATACTTGGCGTCTCGGCGTATCCGGGATGACGGGGCGGGCAGATGCGATCGGCATCACAGTCGTGCATGACGTCAACCAGCTCTTGATGGTCCACGCCGTTAGAGCCGCGACCTATCTTGCCGAACAGTCCATTCCTTTTAGCGAAGACGTTGACGGCAACGATCTCACCGCGACGCACTTGCTGGGCTTTATCGGCGACGAGCCCGCTGGCTGCCTGCGCATTCGCTACTTCGCGGGCTTCGTCAAGCTGGAACGGCTGGCCGTGCTGCCGCGTTTCCGCAAGAGTCGGTTGGCTCTGAAATTGGTAAAGGCAGGCATCGAGCTCTGTCGCACCAAAGGCTACACTCGCTTCTACGGCCAGACCGCGGCGAACGTCGCTCCCATCTGGAAACACTTCGGCTTCGTTCTACGCGAAGGCAACGGTGTCAACTACCTGACAGACGAGACGTATTACGAGGCTGACCTTGTGGTCCCGCCGGCTGAGGACGCGCTGTCGCCGAATTCCGGCGCGGTCGTGCTCGTCCGCCCTGAGGGGCAATGGGATCGGCCTGGTGTCCTGGAGAGAGTATCGGGTGATCAATGAGCGCTGAAATCGACGACCCCATGATGGGTGAACAGACCTACGCCGGCGACGTCCATCGTCCGATGGACATCCGGGCCATGATGACGATGATCGACTATCTGATGCCGCAGGCGCGCGAAGTAAGCGTGTCCGCCGCGCTTCTGCTAGGCTTGGCAAATTCCGAGCTGTCCGGATTGCTGGCGCTGCAAACCGACGCCGACGTCGTCGATCTCGTCGAGCGCCGCCGGCGTCATTGAATTGTCTCTGCCGGGCGCCGGTCAGTTCTCCTGGCCGGTGCGCGACATGGAGACAACCAGGTCGAGCAGGTGTCGGCGCACCGCCGGATCGTTGATGCCGAGGAAGGCACTATTGAGTTTGATGCCTTCCGAACTCTTCACGAACTGGTCGAACTCGTCGTTTGCCGTTACGATCGCCCCACCCGGTCCACGCCTCTCAAGCGCGTCGAGCACGGCTGTTTCGAAGAAGTAGCTCACCGGCACGCCAAGATAATTGGCGATCTCCAGCAGGCGACCGGCTCCGACGCGGGTCGCTCCCTTTTCGTATTTCTGGACCTGCTGGAAAGTCACGCCGAGGGCCGTCCCGAGCTTTTCCTGAGAAATACCCAGGATCATGCGCCGCATGCGAATGCGGGCTCCAACATGGACGTCGGCAGGGTTGGGCACTTTTTTCTTGGCGGCGGTAAGCTCCATTCACGGACTCCCAATCAGCACCCGCAATCTACGACCGGGTCCTGATTCACATGTTTACCATCGCCATGTAAGGCTCGCCATGCGCGAATGGTCGTCAATGTTCTTTTACTTGGAACACCGGCGTCTGCAAATGCGAGTAAATGCGACTCAGTGGGGCGGTTACCGCAATCTTCGTGTGATTGTTGGAAATTCCGGCGCACTGGCAGAAAGAACAGGGGCTGATCCGGCGGACAATCCCCAAGCGAGCCGGTGAGACGTAAAAAGAAGTGCGCCCGAAGCTGAGGCGCATTCTGTTTCGCGTCTTCGTACGATATGGCCTCAGCTAAGCGAGGCGAGCAATTCCTCGATCTCTATGCTGGCAAAGCCTACCGCGCTGTCGGCAATGCCATAGGGCACGAAAAGCCGCCCCGCATGAGCCAAAGCGCCACAGGTATAGACGACGTTGGGCACGTACCCCTCGCGTTCGGCATCCGATGGGGACAATAGCGGCACGCGCGAGCGCCCCAGCAAGCGGCTCGGGTCTTCCTTGTCGAGCAGCATGGCGCCGATGGAATATTTGCGCATCGGACCGACACCATGCGTCAACACCAGCCATCCCTCATCGAGTTCCACCGGTGATCCGCAATTGCCGATCTGGATGAGTTCCCACGGGTGAAGCGGCCCGGCAATGCGGACCCCTTCCTCCCAGCGGAAGAGATCGTCGGAGCGAATGAGGAACAGGTTCTCGTTGTCCTGCCGTCCCAACATCGCATATCCGCCGCCGATCTTGCGCGGGAAGAGGGCCATGCCCTTGTTACGGGCAGCCGGCCCCGAAAGAGGCTTCAATTCGAAGTGTCGGAAATCCCGAGTCATCAGGAGTTCAGAGGCGATCGACTGTCCACTGAAGGCTGTGTAGGTGCCGTACCAGAGCGGCCCTTCATCCTCCGGGTCGTTAAAGTGAACGAGCCTCAGATCCTCGAGCCCATTGCGCTGTGCCGACGTCGCCGGCAGCAGAACAGTCTCGTCAAGCGGTCCGTCACCCTGGCGAACGAGCCATACGTTGCCCTCTTCTCCGATCTCGGGCCGAGAGGCAACGGTCAGCTGGCTCTCCTCCGCAAGTTGTAGGTCGCCCTGGTCGGACAGCACGCCTTCGCGGAACGTGATGGAGGAGATGTGCCCCTCTCCGACAGCCCGAAGCGATAGGAGAAAGCGGATCTCGCCGGGCGCAAGTCCCGACTGATCCGGGTGGAGCACCACGCTGGGGTTCATCAGGGCCGCGGCCTGGAACGAGTATTCGTGGCAGAAATAGGCGCCAATCAATAAACGTTCAGCATCCCGCAATGGCTCGACCAGTCCCATGTCGGCGGCGATGCCGGCATAGCGTTCCTCGAAGAAGCGGCGGACTTCGCGGTGCCGATTTTCGAAATCTCCCAGAACGAGTGAGAGTTCCGACTGAACGGTACGATTGTCCATAGCCTGGACGGTTTCAATGACTCGCCGGACTCGCGCCTGGGAGGCGGGGTTGAGCCCCCGTGGCTCGGACGCGAGCTGAAAGTTACGGACGACCACCCGACGAGCGTTGGGATAAAGCCGTTGTGGCAAAAGCTGCAGCGTCATTCGGCAGCTCCCGCCACCATGGGTTCCGCGCGGCCCTGTGCGAGCCTTTGCAACTGCCTGATCGAGCGCACCGAGAACTGGAAGGCGAGGATCGACTCCGCCCCCTGATTGAGGTTGACGCGGTCGACCTGCAAGCCGTCATAGCCGCCGCCATTGGGGCTTGCGAGCCGCAGGCCCAGATCGTTTCGACCGTTGAACCAGTCGAATGCCGCCTCGGCGTGACGCTGCCACTTGCTATCGCCCGTAACATCGAACGCCATTGTCGAGGCGTCGATCATGGCCCAGGCGTCCACCGGCTGCTGGTCGAAGGGCAGGGGACGGCTATAGACCTTGCCGAAGCTTTCGGTGCCCACCGGACGGAAATGGCCAGCCGGGTCGGTCTGCAGATCGGCCAACCAGTCCAGGGCGGCAAGGCCGTCCCTGACCATATCGTCCTGTCCGAGCCGCTGACCGGCGCGGATCAGGGCTTCCGGCAGACGAGCATTGTCATAGGCAAGCACTGGTTCGAACCACAACCAATCGGAGCGCCGCTGCTCGCGCAGTTTCTCATGCAGCTTGGCGGCGAACGTGTCGAGCAACTGGCGCGCAGGCCGGTGACCGGGGTAGACCGTCAGCCAGTTGATAAGCCCCAGTATCGTGAAAGCCATTGCCCGTGGACTGGTTAGCTGGGCACTGGCCGGAATCACCCGGTCGGTGAGGCCGGTGACCCACAGCTTCAGCCCGTGATCGTCGGTGTTCGCAACCACTCGGCCGAGCGCCCAGACGGCGCGACCGTGGCTATCCTCCGAGCCGGTGTCTTCCAGCCAGTTGCGCTGATAGCCCATGAAGTTGCGGAAGGCGGCACGATCTTCGTCCCAAGCCGAGTCCACAAAGGCGGCACAGGTATCGGCGATGCGAGCCGCGCGTTCGGTCTCGATACCCTCGGATTTCAGCTCCACCGCCAGCATCATGGCGCGGGCGTTGTCGTCAAGGCAGTAGCCGTGGCGCCGGTCGGGAATGGTTGACCGGCTGTGCTGCAGCATACCGCAGCCATCCATCATCCTGTCGACCGCCGTAAGCGTGGAAACCAGCGGAATCCGCCGGCCAACTCTAAGGTTGCTGACCGGAGCGGGCGCCCGACCACCGGAACGGGCATCCGAGAGCAGGTCGAGATAGGCCCGTCCCACCACAGGCCAGATCATTTGCCGCCCGAGATCGTAAGCATTGCTGCGCAGACGATCGCGGCGGCCGCTGTCGGTGAGAAGATCGCCGATTGTCGACGCCAGGGCCTTCGGATCGCCGAACGGCACCAAGGCACCGGCGTCGTTGGCCAGCAGCTCCCGGGCATGCCAGTAGGGTGTTGAAACCACGGCTTTTCCGAGACCCACGGCGTAGGACAGGGTGCCGGAGGTGATCTGCGCCTCATTGAGATAAGGCGTCACATAAATGTCGGCGGCCGAAAGCCAAGCCTTCAAAATGGGGGCATCGACGTATTCGTTGACAAACATCAGATGGTCGGCGACGCCGAGCGCCTCGGCTTGGGCTTGCAGCCGTTCGCGGTAGGCCTCGCCTTCACGGGCGACCAGATGCGGATGCGTGGCGCCCAGCACAACGTAGATGATGTCGGGATGCGCCTGCGACAGGGCAGGCAGGGCATCGATCATGTTCTCGATACCTTTGTTGGGCGACAACAAGCCGAAGGTCAGCGCCACCTTGCGACCGTCGAGCCCGAAGTTGTGCTTCTGGAAGGCCGGGTCGAGGAAGGGAACGTCCGGAATACCATGCGGAATGACGGCAATCTTCTCAGCCGGGAAGTTCCAGTCGCGGGTGAGTATGGTGCGCCCCATCTCGGTCATCACTACCAGTCGGGCGGAGTGCTCGGCGAGGCGCTCCATGACCCGACGCTGGTCGGCCGTCGGATTGACCAGAACCGTGTGCAGTGTCGTCACGATCGGCGCGCGCAGACGCTCCGTCAGTTTCAGAAGGTATTCGCCGGCTTCGCCGCCAAATATGCCGAACTCGTGCTGGATCGACACGGCGTCAGGGTTGAGGGCATTGATGTGATCGGCCGCCGCCGCATAGTCGTCGGCTTCATGTTGGCTGATTTCATATCCTACCGCGGGGGGATAGGCATGCTTCTGCCCTTCATCGGTCACGGCGACCGTGCTGATCCGAAGGTCCGGATCTGTTGTCACCAATGCCTCACGTAGGTCGGCGGTAAATGTGGCAATGCCGCATTTGCGGGGCGGGAAATTTCCGATCAGAGCCACGTGGCCTACGGGAGGGGTGAGACTATCGTTGGTCATTGGCGGGTCTCCGGAAATTGGCATTGCCACCCACGGCGCGGCGCGGATTGACGTGGAAAGGAAGAAGAAAAATGAGCTGAGACCATGCCCCGCTCTGTTGCGTCTCGATCAGCATCGGCCCGGTATCCCAAACAGATGATGGTGGTTGACGATATATTAAGTCTTTGTAATCATCGGAAATACATGATTTTCCATCCCGAGATGGGAAAGGAAATACGACTTTCAAGTGACCGGAGACTGAGAAGCCTCCGCGCGTCGATCGCATTGATGTCCGGTTGGCTCCCCGCACTCCATGCGTATACTGTAAACGTCGACAGGCCTCGGTTGGTTCCATGCAAAACGCAGCTTTCCGCTCCCGACGCCAATTCTGGGTCGGTTCGATGTGGGAAGCACCAGAATGAAAGCCCCGAAGGCGCGTGCAGATCTGGCACGCTCCCTGAACATCTGTTGTGCTCATGAGCCCCGCATTCCGGGGCCTGCCGGCAGCTTGTGGGGCCGCGCTTTTGGGGAGGCGCCCTATCGAGTGCCCAATAGCCACGTGCGGCCTGGTTATTTCATAATGAACACAGATCAATCCATATGAATCTTTATATCACGCTGCCGCCAAACAAATTTCTCCAGCAACGCCCGGTCACAGAATGGCGCGGTGCGGACCTAGGAAAGTTCCCTCCCAAAATAACTTTTAGGAAACCCTCAGAGTCTAGAGTGGGGATAAATGAAACGTTTATATCGAAATTATGAATAAACGGCCATTTTGTTTTCTGTGTGGACGAACTTGGCGGCATGTGGAGGAAGCAATCAACAATTTCCCCGGCGATGGCGGAAGTTGGTTGTGAGGCTGGCTCAGCCCGAAGGTTCGTTGTCCGATCGAATGAGGAGGGGAAATCATGAAGCGAGGGGAAGCGCTCTCGAGGCAATCCATTACCCGCAAGATCAGTGCGAGCCTGGTTCTGCTGGCATTGATGGCGGCCGTTGTCGGCGGCATGGGTGCGTTCGGCCTCAGCCGGCTGGGCCTTGCGATCGATCTGACCTCCCGCTCGGCAGCGGCTGTTGCCGACGTCGGCGCAGCGAGTGACGCGGTCAATCGCTTCATACTGATACGCGAGCCGGACGCAGCCAAACAGGCCGGCGAACTGCTCGACCAGGTGAATACCGATATTGCCGGCCTGGGGAGGGCCGACGATCAAACGCTGAAGCCGGTGATGGCGGCGATTGGCGCGTTCCGGCGGTCGATTGATGAACTGGTCAAGGCATCCGCCGACATCGCGACGGCTTGGGGAAGCGTCGACAAATCCGTTTCCGCCCTGCAGTGGGTCGCTCACAAGCTGCAATCCGATGCCAAGATGAAGTCGCAGGAAATGGAACAGCTCGCCACGACGGAGCAGGCGAAGGTGCGAGAGGCTTCGGAATTCCTGGCGCTCGCCTACCAAGGGCAGGTTCTGGCCATCAAAGCCAGAACATCGCTGGTTCGATACGCGGCAAGTCACGACAGCGCCGACATCGTGGTCGCCAAGACGGCGATCGATCAGGCAAAGGTGGCGATCGGCAGCATTTACAACTTCGCCAGTTCGGACGCCATCGGTGACCAGATGTGCCTCGCCTCCAAGCCGATCAACGAGCTTGCCAAGCTGATGGCGACAATGACGACGGCGACCGACGCAACCGAGATCGAAGGGCTCCGATTGCAGGCCGACGCCGGCATCGATACCTTCGTCAAGGGAACCGAAGCCATTGTCTCGGCCGCGCGCGACCTTGGCAAAGCGTCGGAAGCGGCCGCCCAGCAGGCCGGGGATAACAAGACCAAGGCCAACACGACCTTCGATCAGGGAATTTCCCTCGGCTACACGGCCGACGGTCTCACCATACAGACGGCCGGCTACAAGCTGGATCCGACCGACGACAATCAAGCAAACGTCGAGACCATGCTCGGTACCGCGATCGAGACCGGCAAGTCGATCGCCGCGAGCGGGCTTGCCGATCCTTCAACAGACATTCAGGGCTTTGGCAGCGCGTTCTCCGATCTGGTGAAGGGGACAAGGGCCTTTGCCGCTGCGCGGGAGGCTTCGGTACAGCATGCGGCCGCCGCGGTAGTCGCTATCCGGTCGGTTAGCGACCAGCATGCCGCTTCGGCTGTTCAGAGCAGAACATCATCCTACGTTCTGATGGCGGTGATTACCGCCGCGACGCTTCTGTTGGCGCTCGCGGTCAGCATTGGCATGTCCAAGCTCGTGTCTCGGCCGATCGTCTCGCTCACCAAGGCCATGGCCCGTCTGGCGACGGGCGACACCGATGTCGATCTCGGCGGCACGCGCCGACGGGACGAGATCGGCGATATGCTGAGGGCGGTGCAGGTTTTCCGCGACAATGCCATCGAGCGCCATCGTCTCGCTTCGGAAGCGGAGGCCGAACAGGAAAGGCGCGTGTCCCGACAGGAAGCCATCGAAGGACTTATCCAGGATTTCCGCAAGGAGATCGCGGCCATGCTGACATCCGTCTCCGGCAACGCCGATCAGATGGAAGAAACGGCGCGCGCGCTTGCCTCGATCGCAGAACAGGCAAGCTCGCGGGCCACCAGCGCCGCCGAGGCGTCGGGCGACGCCTCGGTCGGCGTGCAGACCGTGGCCGCGGCCGCCGAAGAACTGTCCGCCTCCATTGCCGAGATCGCGCGCCAGACCGAGAATGCCACCCAGGTGGCCCGTCGGGCCTCCGAGGAAGCGCGGCGCACCGATGCGACCATCATGAGCCTTGCCGAGGCTGCCGAGCGGATCGGCAACGTGATAACGCTGATCAAGGCGATCGCCGAACAGACCAATCTTCTGGCGCTCAACGCCACCATCGAAGCGGCCCGTGCCGGCGAGGCGGGCAAGGGCTTTGCCGTTGTTGCCTCTGAGGTGAAGAACTTGGCCGGTCAGACGGCCAAGGCGACGGAGGAAATTGCCACGCAGATCGCGGCCATTCAGGTGTCCACCGGGGAAGCTGTGACCGCCATCCGCTCGATTTCCGACATCATGGTCGATGTCGACCGTACCACCATGATCATCTCGAGCGCCGTCACCGAACAGGGAACGGCAACGTCGGAGATCTCCGCCAACGCTCAGCGGGCCGCGGCCGGTACCCGCGCGGCGACCGAGGAAACGGAAGCGCTGACCCATGTGGTCGGCGAAACCTCGCAATCCGCGTCGGCTGTTTCCGCGGCATCCAATGACATGAATGAGCAGGCCGGTCGCCTGCGGTCGGCGGTGGAAAGCTTCATAAACCGGGTCATGGCGGCCTGAGAGGGGCGAAACCAACGCCGACTGCCACCGTGTTCTGGCATTCGACGCGATCAAAGATAATGAAAGCCGGGTCGATTGGGCTCGGCTTTCATTTTTCGTGCGTCTGGGAAGCGGGTGGTGCGCCCAACAGCCGAAGGAGCATGACTGCTCCGAAGTTGCGACACGCCCTGATGTGGTTGGAGTCAAAAGAAAAGCCGGCCCGCAAGGGGCCGGCCAGCGCCGGAGGAGAGGCGCCAGTAAGGGCGCGGCGGGTGGAGGGAACCGCCGCGCCTTGTTGATCAGCTACGGGTCAGCGTGCCATCCCAGGTGCTGACCGCCTTCTTGGCATCCTCTTCGGAGAACCAGACGGAGGTGACCGACTTGGTCTCGGTGAAGAAGGCGACGCCGTCCTTGCCGAGCGTATGCAGGTCGCCGAAGAACGACTGCTTGTGGCCCGAGAACGGGAAGATCGAGAAGGGCACGGGAATGCCGACGTTGATGCCGACCATGCCGCCATCGGTGCGCTTGGCAAATTCGCGGGCGTAACGGCCGGAGGTCGTGTAGATGCACGAGCCGTTGGCGAAGCGGTTGGCGTTCATGATCGCCAAGCCTTCCTCGAAGTTCTTGACACGCTTGATCGACGTCACCGGTCCGAAGATCTCTTCGTCGCCGGCGTAGTTGCCCGGGCCGACGTGGTCGAGAATGGTAGGGCCGACAAAATAACCGCCTTCGTAGCCGGGAACCTTGACGCCGCGTCCGTCCAGCACCAGCGTCGCGCCTTCGTCGACACCGCGCTGGATGGCCTTCTCGATCGATTCCTTCTGGCCCTGCGAGATGACCGGGCCGAGCTGCGAGCCGGCGACATAGGCCGGCCCGAGCTTGAGTTCCTGGGCGATCTTCTTGAACAGCGCCACGAACTCGTCGGCGATGCTCTCCTGGACGCAGACCACGGGCAGCGCCATGCAACGCTGGCCGGCGCAGCCATAGGTCGAGTTGATGATGCCGCGCACCGTGCGCTCAAGCACGCAATCCTCAAGGACGAGAGCGTGGTTCTTGGCTTCGGTCAGGGCCTGGACGCGCTTGCCGTTGGCGGCGGCGGTCTTGTAGATGTGCAAGCCCACCGAGGTCGAGCCGACGAAGGCGACGCCCTTGATGGCCGGGTTGACCAGCAGGCTGTCGGCCTCGACGCGCGAGCAGGTGACGAGGTTGACGACGCCCTTGGGCAGTCCGGCCTCGATCAGCAGTTCGAGCATGCGGCTCGCCGTCTGTGGCACCATCGAGGCGGCCTTCAGCACGACGGTATTGCCGGTGGTGATGGCGAACGGGATCATCCAGCCCATGGGGATCATGGCCGGGAAGTTATAGGGCGCGATGGCGGCGAACACGCCGAGCGGCTCGCGGAAGGAGACGGTGTCGTAGCCGGTCGACACGTTCATGCAGGTGTCGCCCTGCATCAGATAATGCGTCGAGCAGGCGCATTCGACAACTTCGATCGCCTTGAGAACGTCGCCCTTGGCTTCCGACAGAACCTTGCCGTTCTCAGTGGCCAGCAACTCAGTCAGCTCGTCGAGATGGGCGTCGAGCAACTGCTTGAAGCGGAACATCAGCTGGATGCGGGTGGGGATCGGCGTATCGCGCCAGGCCGGAAAGGCGCGGGCGGCGGCGGCGACGGCGGAATCCACTTCGTCCTGGGTGCAGCAAGGCGCCTCGGCGATCTGCTTGCCGGTCGAGGGGTCCATCACCGGCATGTACTTGGTGGTCTTCGATACCCGCCACTCGTTGTCCACGAGGTACCTGAGACGTTCGATCTTGCCGAACTGATGCTTCAGGATTTCCATGTTCATGATCTTCTCCGTAGTACTTGTCTCAGGATTGCGATCGCCTTGAAGCCAAATGCCTGGGCGACGGGAATTCTTGCATCGACGCTCAGCGAGATGCGGCCGGAGCGCCGAGTCCGGTGAACAACCATTCGTGCGCCGGCTCGTTGTGGAACTTCCAGATCCGCTTCGGCCCGGCCATGACGTTGAGGTAGTAGTTGTCGTAGCCGTGGATGGTCGCAACCGGGTGGTACCCCTTCGGCACCATGACGACATCGCCATCCTCAAGCAGCACGACCTCGTCGAGGCTGCGGTCGTCGGTATAGACGCGCTGGAAGCCGTAGCCCTGCGGCGGATTGAAGCGGTGGTAGTAGGTTTCTTCGAGATGGCTTTCCGCCGGAATGTCATCCTGGTCGTGCTTGTGCGGCGGATAGCTCGAGGTATTACCGCCCGGCGTGATCACCTCGACCACCAGCAGCGACTGAGCGGAACCGTCATTCTCCGGCATGATGTTGGTGACGAGCCGCGTATTGGACCCCTTGCCACGGGTGATCTGCTGGTGGGTTCCGGGCGGGATCAGCTTGGCCGGGAAACCGGCGGTGCCCGGCGCCGAGCAGACGGCGACCTCGGCGTCGGTGGTGGCCGTCAGCTCGTAGCGTCCGCCGACCGGCACGTAGGCCGCCCAAGGGGCGCCGTCGAACGGGTTCATCCGTTCGCCGATCTCGCCTTGGTCCTTGCCGTTGATGGCAAGGCGAACCTTGCCCGAAATCAGCACCAGGCAGACTTCGCGCTTGCCGGTTTCAGCCGCCAAGCTTTTGCCGGCCGTCAGGCGGTGCAGGGCAAACCCGACGTAAGTCCAGCCGGCACTTTCCGGCGTCACTTCGCTGACGAGTCCCAGGTCAGCCTTGGGCCGGACACGGAGATGAGAGTTGGGCATCGAATTCTCCTTCTCGGCGCTTGGCTCAGTCAAAGACGCGCTGGAGGCGCTTGGCGACTTCGTAGGCTTCGCGTGCGCCCTCGACTTGCTTGCGCGGCGACGTCTCGGGCACGGCCACGTCCCACCAATGGCCACCGGCATCGGTGGTGATCAGCGGATCGGTGTCGATGACGACCACCGTCGTACGGTCGGCCGTCTTGGCCTTGGCGAGTTCGGCTTCCAACTCGGAGATTGACGACACTTTGACGGCGATGGCGCCCATGCTCTCTGCGTGGGCACGGAAGTCGATCTGCGGCTGTTCCTGCATGATGCAGTCCTGCCAGAGATTGTTGAAGTTGGCGCCGCCGGTGGCCATCTGCAGCCGGTTGATGCAGCCGAAGCCGTGATTGTCGAGCAGTACGACCGTCAGCTTTTGGCCGAGGCTGACCGAAGTGGCGAGTTCGGAGTTCATCATCATGTAGGAGCCGTCGCCGACCATCACGACGACATCCTTGTTGGGATTGGCCATCTTGACGCCAATGCCACCGGCAATCTCGTAGCCCATGCAAGAGAAGCCGTATTCCATGTGATAGCTGCCGGGCACCGACGGTACCCACAGCTTGTCGAGTTCGCCGGGCAGACCGCCAGCGGCGCAGACGACGACGGAATTCGGGCCGCCGAGCGTGCGGGCCACGGCGCCAATCACCTGGGCATCGGACGGCTTCTCGACGTTGGTCGGGGCCAGCGCCTTGCCGGCCGCTTCAAGCCATATGGTCTTTTCCTTGGCGGCGCGGTCGGCGACGCGCGGCGCCTTCCAATCGCCGAGCCCCTGCGACAGCAACTCGAGGCCGACCTTCGCATCGGCCACCAGCGGCGCCGCATTGTGCTTGGTGGTGTCGTAGCTGGCGACGTTGAGCGCGACGATCTTGAGCTCGCCGCTCTTGAACAGGGCCCACGAGCCGGTGGTGAAATCCTGGAAGCGGGTGCCAATGGCCAGCACCAGATCGGCGTCGGCGGCCAGCGCATTGGCGGCCGAGGTGCCGGTGACGCCAACGGCGCCGAGGGCCAGCGGGTGTGTCTCGTCGATCGACGACTTGCCGGCCTGGGTCACGGAGACAGGGATGCGGTGCTTCTCGGCGAAGGCAACAAGCGCGGCGGTCGCCTCAGAGTAAAGCACGCCACCGCCGGCGATGATCATCGGGTTCTTGGCCGACTTGAGAAGACTGATGGCCGTTGCCAGCTCATTCTCGTCCGGACGGACGCGCCTCGGCATCCAGACCTTTTCCGCGAACATGCTTTCCGGCCAGTCATAGGCTTCCGCCTGCACGTCCTGGCACATGGCAAGCGTCACCGGGCCGCATTCGACGGGGTCGGTCAGAACGTGCATGGTCCGCTGCAAGGCGAGGATCAACTGCTCGGGCCGCTGGATGCGATCGAAATAGCGGGAAACAGGGCGGAAGCAGTCGTTGGCCGACACAGTGCCGTCCTGGAAATCCTCGACCTGCTGCAGCACCGGGTCGGGCATGCGGTTGGCGAACACATCGCCCGGCAGCAGCAAGAGCGGCAGGCGGTTGACGTGGGCGACGGCGGCGGCCGTTACCATGTTGAGCGCGCCAGGGCCGATCGACGTCGTGCAGGCCATGAAGCGGCGGCGGAAGGCCGCCTTGGCAAAGGCGATCGCCGAATGGGCCATCGCCTGCTCGTTATGGGCGCGCAGCGTCGGAAACGTATCGCGGACCTGATAGAGCGCCTCGCCGAGACCGGCCACGTTGCCGTGACCGAAGATCGCCCAGCAACCGGCAAAGATCGGCAACTTCTCTCCGCCGATGATGGTCTTCTGATTGACCAGGAAACGCACCGTCGCCTGCGCCACGGTCAGCCGCACTGTCTTACCTGCCATGTCTTCCTCCCGAAACGGGCGCCGTCGTCGTTGCGGCAGCCCCTTCTCGCTTGTCTTCGTCATTGCTGTGCCGATCAGGCCGCCTTTGAGGCGCCGAGCGACAACCAGATCTCAACAAGCGTACCGAACTTCTGCGCCATGTCGGCAATGGCCGCCTCGTCGTCGATCTCATTGGCCAGCCAGCGCTTGGCGGCGTCCGCGAAGATGGTGCGGCCAACGGCGAAGCCCTTGACGCATGGCGCCGTTCTGGCAGCGGCAAAGCCCTGTTTCAGCGTCTCGATCGGCGCCTCTAGCCCCAACAATACCACGCCACGGCAATAGGGGTCGTTGCGCTTGATCACGCCGTCGATCGCCTGCCAGGCCACTTCTGAAGCCTGAGGCTCCAGCTTCCACCAGTCCGGCTTGAGGCCGGCGGCATAGAGTTCCGTTAGCGCCCTTGCCGCCGTGTCGTTGCTGAGCGGACCGGCCTTGGAGGCGATGATCTCGATCAGGATCTCCCGGCCCACCTTGCGCGCCGCCTCGTAGGCGGTGGTGAGCTTGGCAGTCTGTTCGGCCTTGAGTTCGGCCGGATCGTCCGGATGATAGAAGCAGAGCACCTTGATGCAGTGCTCGAGCGGCCATTCGATCAGCCGGCTGCCGATATCCTGGCTGAATTCGAACTTGAGGGGGCGCGATCCGGGCAGCTCGATCGGCTTGGCCACCCAGAGGCCCTTGCCGGCACCGGCGGCGAACAGCGCCTTGTGACCATACTTGTCGTCAAGCAGCATGCCGAAGCCGGGACGTCCCGCCGCCACGCGCTGCGCCGCCTTGACGGCCAGCACCTTGAAGTCGGGGACGCGCTTCAGCGTCGCTGCGTCCTGAGCAAGGTCTTCGACTTGGCTGCGGTGGTCGATGGCAAGTGCCATCAGTGTCGGATAGCTGCCACGCCGTGTTGTCGCCCAGTGAATATGGTTGAGAGTCGGGTCCTTGCGGAGCGCCCGCTCGCTGCTGCCATGGCTGAGGAAGTGGCTGAGTTCTTCCCACGTCGGATATTCCGGCGAGCAGAGCAGGCGAGATACCGCAAAGGCACCGCAGGCATTTGCCCAAGTGGCGCAGGTGGCAAGCGGTTCGCCCTTCAGCCAGCCCCTCAGGAAGCCCGACATGAAGGCGTCGCCGGCGCCGAGCACGTTGAACACCTCGATCGGGAACCCCTTGCCGACGATACCGGCCTCGAGGTCGTCGGAGATCGGGCCGTCATAGACGATGCAACCCATGGCGCCGCGCTTCAGCACGATGGTGGCAGTGGCATTGATCGACCGGATCAGTTTCAGCGACGCCAGCACACTGTCAGCGCCGGTGGCGATCATGATTTCTTCTTCGGTGCCGACGATCAGGTCGCAATCGGCGAGCACGGTGCGCAGGAGACCCGAGACGCGATCGGATTTGACGTAGCGTTCGAAGCCGGCATCATGGCCGGCAAGGCCCCAGAGGTTCGGCCGGTAGTCGATATCGATCACCACCTTGGCGCCATGCTTCTTGGCAAGGGCAATCGCCTTACGCTGGGCCGCTTCGGAATGCGGGCGGGAGAAGTGTGTGCCGGTGACGACGATCGAGCGGCTCTTGGCGATCAACGCCTCGTCGACATCCCCCTCCGAAAGCGCCATGTCGGCGCAGTCGGAGCGATAGAAGATCATTGGCGACACGCCTTCATCTTCCACCGCCAGCAGCACCAGGGCCGTCAGCCGATCGTGATCGACGGTAATACCAGAGGTCTCCACCGTCTCGCGGGCGAGCTGCTCCAGGATGAAGCGCCCCATTTGCTCGTTGCCGACACGCGTGATCAGCGCCGATTTGAGACCAAGCCGGGCGGTTCCGACGGAAATGTTGGCCGGACAGCCACCGACCGACTTCGCGAAGCTGCCGATATCTTCGAGGCGGGTACCGATCTGCTGGCCGTAAAGATCGACCGAGGCTCGGCCGATGGCAATGAGGTCGAGTGTCTTGGCCGCGCTGGGGGTGTCTGTCATTCTTTCCTCGCAGGGCTTTCCGTCGTTACGCTGTGTCGCGCTTTGGCAATAAGAATATACGTTCCGATCGAAAAGGTCGATGAAATTATTGTTCTACGACCATCGTAGTATCCCGGAACGAGGGCATGGAATGATCCGACGCCTCACCGGGGCCGTCAATTCCACTGTTTTCTCTCGGCAACTGCCACGCTCAGGGCCAGGGCCAGCACCATCGAGGCGGAGAGTGGGCGAAAGCCACCATAATCCGCTTCGACAACTTCGAACCAAACGTTCGAAATCGCGGCGATGGGAGAGAATGGCGAATCCGTCAGCGATACTAGCGGCACCCCTCTCTCCCGGAGGTCCCTGGCCTGGGTGATGGTTTCCGAAGCGTAGGGCGAAAAGCTGATGGCGAAAGCCGCGTCCCTGGGGCCGGCGAATTGCAGCAGGTCGCCATCAATCCCCATCGGTGAGCCCATGAGTTCGCAGCGCAATCCTAGCTTTCCAAAAGAATAGGCCATGTAGCTGGCGATGGGAAATGATCGTCGACGCGCCAAAAGGTAGATGGTTTCCGCCTCGGCGAGAACGGATGCCGCGGCCGAAAACATCTCGGGACTGACCGAATGGAGCGCGCTCTCCATCGACTGGCGCCCCGCCGCGAGGAAGCCCTCGAGCGTCTTGCCAACGCCGTCGTCTGGGTCGACGCCGCGAGTCAGCGAGTGGAGGCGCTCGCCATATTCGGAGCTGCGCTCGCGCATCCGATCGCGGAACAGGCGTTGCATTTCGACGAAGCCGTCAAAGCCGAAATGCTGGGCAAAGCGAATGATCGCCGACGGAGGAACGCCGACGTTCTTTGCAATGGAAGAAACCGTCCCGAAGGCGATCTCGTCAGGCTTGTCGAGAGCGAAGGCGGCGATCTGGAGGAGTCGTTTGGGCAGAGCCTTCTGCCGCCGAACGATTTCCTCTTTCAAGGGCTGGTAGCCTGTGAGCGTCGCCCGGTCGGGCAGGAGGTTGCCCGGCTGGTCTGGAAGACTGGGCATGGGATCACTCTTGCGGCACGGCATCGAGATAGACGGCCGGCGGGGTTCCGCCGGCCGTCGGCCTCTTTCAGTAGGCGATTTCGACCTGCCGGCCTTCCTTCAGCGACTTCACGGCGGCATCCGCCATGGCGAGCGCCTTGAGGCCGTCTTCACCCGACGGCTTCATCGGCTTGCCGGTCTCGAGCGCCTTGATGAAGGTGGCGATCTCGTTGGCATAGGCCTGCGTGTAGCGCGTCATGAAGAAGTTGAGCAGCGGTTCGCGGCGATAGCCCTCGGCATCCGCCACCTCGACCGTGGTGGCGCGCAGGTTCTCGGCATGCACCATGCCCTTCGAGCCATGCACCTCGATGCGCTGGTCGTAGCCGTAGGTGGCGCGCCGCGAGTTGGAGATCTGGGCGATCTTGCCGGACTTGGTGGTGAGGATCACCGAGCCGCTGTCGATATCGCCGGCCTTGCCGATTTCCGGATCGACCAGGCTCGAACCGACGGCGAACACCTTGACCGGATCCTCGCCGAGCAGGAAGGCAGCCATGTCGAAGTCGTGGATGGTCATGTCGCGGAACATGCCGCCCGAACGCGCCACGTAGGTGGCCGGCGGCGGAGACGGATCGCGCGAGGTGATGGAGACCATTTCCACCGCGCCGATGTGGCCGGCGTCGATGCGCGCGCGCACTTCCATGAAGTTGGGGTCGAAGCGGCGATTGAAGCCGATCATCAGCGCCGCCTTCTCCTTGGCGACGGTATCGAGACACCGGCGGACCCGATCCAGGTCGAGATCGATCGGCTTTTCGCAGAAGATGGCCTTCTTGGCGCGTGCCGCCTGTTCGATCATGTCGGAGTGCATGTCGGTCGGCGTGGTGATCAGGACGGCGTCGATGTCCTTGGCATTCATGATCTCATCGATCGTGCGCACTTCGGCGCCCGATGATTTCGAGATGAAGGCGGCCGCTTCCGGCAGCGCGTCGGCGACGGCTACCAGCTTGGCTCCCGGGGTGGCGGCGACGGCACCAGCGTGCACCTTGCCGATGCGTCCGGCGCCCAGCAATCCGAATCTTAGTGTCATGATTGAGCTTTCTCCCTCGATTGTCTTCCGCGGGGGTATCGCGGATCTCCCCCGCCGGCCAAATGCTTCAGACCGTCGCCGCGCCAAAATGTGGAAAACGATTCACAACCTCTTTCGGGACTGACCGTCGCAAGTCTGTTCCCGTTCACGCTCCCCGTATCGGTGACGGGTCAGCTGGATGATATGGAACAGTCTTTTTTCAAGATGGAATTTAAGTTCCATATTGTGGCCCCGTCAAGGCCTTCCTGTTCGGATAGGGATGCTACCACTGACATGATCATTACCATTTGGTCGAAGGTTCCGGCCTGGGTGGATGTCGGGCAAGCGGCTTTCCTTCGATTGGGCCTGAATTTTATCTCATAATTTCAAAGAATTAGGCGACTCATCCAGCAGAGGGCTCCTGAAGCGGTTCTGTCGTCTGGCCTGCGCGTACGAATGTCGGTATGGCGTAGGTCCTTGAAACATTGGCAATTTCTTTGCCGGTGCCAAACCGGACGGGTCGGGTTAGTATGGCTCGGAACGGTGGAATAGGGTTGAAACATCCAATTCGATTTTGAGCGAGGCCGGGGATGACTGACGAGAGCGAGCCGATGGACTTCGAAGAAACCGAAAGCGCGGGCACGCCGCCGCAGGAATTCCGTGCCCTGCGCGACGTCATCATCGAGCGTCGAGACAAGCTGCCGCGTCGACTGGCACAGGTGGCGGCCTATGCGGTCGAGTCTCCGGACGAGATCGCCTTCGGCACCGTGGCGAGCATCGCCTCCGCTGCCAAGGTTCAGCCGTCGACCCTGGTTCGATTCGCCAAGGCTATGGGATATAAGGGATTCTCCGAGCTGCAGGTGGTGTTCCAGGAGCGGTTGCGCGACCGGCCGTCCAATTACGATGAGCGTCTCGATGCCTTCTCCACCCATTCGTCCGGCCGGCCTGTCACCGCCGCGATGCTGGATGGGTTCGGTAAGGCGGCGATCCGCTCGGTCGAGCGTGTCTGCGAGCGGATCGACCCGGCAATCATGGACAAGGCAGCCCGGATTCTCGCTGGCGCCGAAACCATCTATCTCCTTGCTCAGCGCCGGTCCTATCCCATTACCTCCTACATGGCCTACGCCTTCGGAAAACTGGGCGTTCGCACCGTGCTGATCGGATCGCCGCTCGGCATCGATCGCGAAGTCCTTAATTTCGCAGGGCCTCGGGATGCGGCTTTTGCCATCAGCTTCACTCCTTATGCCTCGAGCACCATCGATCACATGCGACAGGTCGCTGTCCAGGGGGTGCCTCTGGTGGTGATCACCGACAGCCCGTTTAGCCCGCTAGTGCCGGAAAACGGCGCTTGGTTCGAGATCGTCGAGGCCGATTTCGAGGGATTCAGATCGCTCGCAGCGACCCTTACGGTAGCCATGGCGCTCACCGTATCGGTAGCCGACCTTCGTCGAGAACGCGAAAAACAGAATTTACATACCGAATGAAATGAAATAAAGAATAATCAGATCGGAAATAGGTGGGTTCGTGGTCTCCGGCCGGTTTATCTGGGCCTGCTCAGCGGACGGCCGGAGCTCTGTGCGAGGCAATGGAAGATCATCCTTTGTGCAGGCTGATGTCGGAATGCTTGTTCCACACCGCCTTCTGCCTGAGGGAGCGTGCGCCCGAACAGACCTTGGGACCTGCCCGATAAAGCGTTGGCAAAGAATAGCCCGGTCGGCCGAGAGCTCGTGCCGGTGCGGCTACTGGGAGAGAAGACATGATTCGCATTGGTGCCAATCCCATCTGCTGGTCGAACGACGACCTCTGGGATATCGGTGGTAACATCTCTGTCGAACAATGCCTGACCGAAGCGCGCGACGCCGGCATTCAGGGCATGGAAAAGGGCCACAAGCTGCCCGAGGACGGCCCCGCGCTGAAGAAGCTGCTCGCCGACTACGGCATGGTCTTCGTCTCCGGCTGGTATTCCACCTTCCTGCTCGAGCGTGATGCGGATGCCGAGTTTGCCGCGGCGCAGAACGATCTGAAGTGGCGCAAGGAAGCCGGCGCTGAAGTGCTGGTGGTGTGCGAGTGCACCCGCACCGTGCACGGCACCAAGTCGGCGCCGCTCACCAGCCGCCCGGTGCTCACCGACGCCGAATGGGCAGTCTTCCTGCCGCGCATGACTCGCTTTGCCGAACTGGTGAAGGGCTACGGTCTGCAGGTCGTCTATCACCACCACATGGGTACGGTCGTGCAGACGCCGGAGGAAGTCGATCGCTTCATGGCCGGTACCGGGCCGGCGGTGAAGCTCCTCCTCGACACAGGCCACATGACCTGGGGCGGTGGCGACGCCGTGGCGATGGCGCGCAAATACGCCGATCGCATCGGCCACGTTCATACCAAGGACGTCCGCACGCCGATCGCCAAGAAGGCGCTCGCTGAAGGCTGGTCCTTCCTCGATGCTGTCCTGGAAGGCGTGTACACGGTGCCGGGTGACGGTTCGATCGATTTCACGGGTGTGTTCAAGGCGCTGCCGAATTATTCGGGCTGGGTCGTTCTGGAGGCCGAGCAGGACCCGGAGAAGGCCAATCCGAAGAAGTACGTCAACATGGGCATCACCAATCTGAAGCGTTTCCTCGCCGAAGCCGGACTTCGCTGATTTAACCTCCCAGCGCGGAACTTGCCCCCTGAAGCACCCGTCTTCAGGGGGCTTTTGCTTGTGCCGCGTCGTCTTCGACGATGTGGGTTTCAGTACAAGAAAGCCCGGCGGCGATTGTCGCCACCGGGCAGTGTGGTGTGAAGGGAGTGCCGCAACCGCGCTCCGATACTGTGGTCAGCCGACGACCAGTGCCTGGCGCATGGCACAGGCAAGTCGCGTTGCCTCACGGGCATCGGTTATGCTGCTCGGCGTCGGGCCACCGGTCTGTACCGCCTGGACGAAGGCGCGGGCCTCGTGCAGGAAGGCGTCACCGAACCGTTCGAAGAAGTCCACCTGGCCTTCAATCCGCCGGCAGCCGTTGGTCTCCAACGCGACTGGACGATGCGGCACGCTCCGGCCGATGTCGAGACCGCCACGGGTCCCGGAAACGGTCATCGTTGCTTCGTAGCCGCGATGAGACGTACGGGAGACATGGAAGGTCGCCACCTGGCCGCCCTTGAAGGTCACTGTGGCAAAGCCATTGTCGACGTCACCGCAGCCACCGAGCGCCGGGTACATGATGCGGCTGCCCGCCGCAGTGACCGATGCAACTTCGGCTCCGTCGAACATCCAGCGCACGAGATCGATGTCATGAATGCAGCAGTCGAGGAAGATGCCGCCTGACGTCGGCGCGAAGCGCACGAAGAACCCATCGGGATCGACAGGATCTTCCGACCGGCAGCTGATGGAAAACACATTGCCGAGTTCGCCGGCGGCAATCAGCCGCTTGGCTTCGGCATAAGCCGGATCGAACCGGCGCATGAAGCCGATCATGACCAACTGGTTTGGCCGCTTGCTGGCGACGGCGATCACCTTGTCGCAATCGCCCGTCTCAAGGGCGAGAGGCTTTTCGCAGAACACATGCTTGCCCGCCTCGAGGGCGACGATCACCTGACCGGCGTGCAGCGACGTCGGGGTGACCAGCCAGACGGCGTCGAGATCAGGGTGGCCGAGCAGTTCGGGCAGACCCGAATAAGTGGTGACGTCGGGAAGCGTGGCCTCGGCCCAGGCCCGCTCTTCCGGAATGGGGCTCGCAGCCGCCGCGAGGGAAGCACCGGGTACGCGGAGAGCCAGGTTTTCGGCGTGGCGCCGGCCAAGCCGGCCGAGGCCTACGATGCCGATACGGACGGGAGCGGACATGAAAAACATACCTCGTGGTTGGGGCGCTTGGCGCCAGCCTTCTGATAGAACGGCTCAGGGCCTATTCAGATAGGCAATAAGATCAGTAAAACGATTCAAGTTTCGTGCCGACAAACCCGCAATCAGCCTCGCCGACTAAGGCGTCGAACCTGAAGTGGCTGATGGTTTCTTTCCGAGAGCGGGTACACTTGAACGCGCTTTGTTTTGTCCAAGCAAGGGGCGAGGCGGTTGAAGCTGCCTCGCCGATATTTGCGTTGCCTGCAGGTTCAGGCGACTGGGATCACTTGATCGAGGCGCGGAAATCCACCAGCTGCTGGGCGTTTTCCTTGGTGATCAAGGTGGCGCCGGAGTCGATGCGCTTGTCGATGGTCTTGCCGGCGATGATCTCAAGGGCCTTCTCGACGCCGAGGCGGCCCATGTCATAGTTGCCCTGGGCAATGGAGCCGTAGAGGTCGCCAGCCAGGATGGCCTTGAGGTTGTCGCTGTTGGCGTCGACGCCGATGATCGGAACTTCCTTGCCGCTCTGCTTGAGGGCGCGGAGGGCGCCGAGGGCTTCCTCGTCGTTACCGGCGAACACACCGGCGATGTCAGGCGTCGACTGCAGGACGTTCTGTGTCACTGTATAGGCCTTCTCGCGGTCCGAGTAGGCCGGCTGACGCGCAGCGATCTCAATGCCCGCCGCTTCCAGCACCTGCTTGGCACCGTCGCAACGCTGGGTCATGCTCGGGTTGCCCGGCGCGCCGTCAAGCAACAGCACCTTGTCGCCCTTCTTGAGCACCTTGAGCAGCGCCTCGCCACCCGCCTTGCCGGCCGCGATGTTATCGGTGCCGATGAAGGAGGCGTAGTCGGTGAACTTCTCGGGCATGCCGGTGTCGACCAGCAGAACCGGAACACCAGCCTTGCGAACCTTGGTGATGACGTTGACGGCGGTGTCGGGCTGTGACGGAGAGAAGATCAGGGCATCGGGCTTCTGAGCGAGCACGTCCTGAACCATGTTGATCTGCTGCTCGACGGCGTCTTCGGTCGGCGGCCCAAGCAGGATGAGGTCGACGTTATTCTTGTCGGCGGCGGCCTGAGCGCCGGCGGCGACGATTTTCCAATACTGGCTCGACAGCGTCTTGAGGACGACGGCGATCTTCACTTTCTCAGCGGCGGCAGCCGGGCTGCTGAGGCTGGTGACCGCGGGCAGCGCTGCGACGGCGAAGGCACCGGCCATCAGGGCAGCAACGAAAGTTCTCCGGTTCATGGTCTCACTCCCAGTAAGATTAGTCGGTTTCCGGCCTCGCATTTCCTCATTACGAGGCCTCGTTACGTCCGTTCCAACAATCGGAACCATGTGTGGACGTAGGGCGGGTCAATCAGTCCGCTGAGGCAACCCTCAACGCGCGGACTTCAGGACATTCTGGCGAAGGACGTCGACGGCAACGGCAACCACGATCACCGCGCCGATGGCGAACGTCTGGAAGGCGCTGTCGACATTCAGAAGGTTGAGGCCGTTGCGCAGCACGGCAATCAGCAGCACACCGATGATGGTATTGGCGATCGAACCGACACCACCAAAGAAGCTAGCGCCGCCGATGATCACCGCCGCGATGGCGTCGGTTTCGTAGTCGAGACCGGCCAGCGGGTAGACCGCGTTGACGCGTCCGGCGAGCACCAGGCCGGCGAGCGCGGCGGTGAAGCCGGAGATCGTGTAGACGAGGTTCAGAATGCCGTTGACCTTGATTCCCGACAGGCGAGCCGCTTCCTTGTTGCCGCCGACGGCGTAGATGTAGCGGCCGGTCGAGGTGCGGGTCAGGAAGAAGTACATGCCGATGTAGAGGATGGCGACCAGGACGAAGCTGACGGGCACCTGGCCGATCGAGTTGTTGCCGAGGTACTGGATTTCGTCGGGAAACATGCTGATCGGGGCGGCGGCGGTGACGAACAACGCGATGCCGCGGGCCATCTTCTGCATGCCGAGCGTCGAGATGAAGGGATGCGGCAGGCGCAGCTTGGTGAGCAGCAGGCCGTTGGCGAGGCCGAGTACGGCGCCCGAGCCGAGGCACATCAGGATGGCAGGGTAGGGCCCCCAACCCCAACGGTCCGAGGCGATGCCCATCATCATGGTCGACAGCGCCAGCACCGAGCCGACGGAGAGGTCGATGCCCGCCGTCAGGATGGCCAGGAACATGCCGATCGACACGATGGCGCTGACCGCCGCCTGCGAGGCGACGTTCATCAGGTTGTCCATGGTCGGGAAGCGCGGCGACAGCACGCTCATCACCACGCAGAGCAGGATGAGGCTTAGGAGGACGCCGAGCTGGTAGAGCTTATCCGTCATGGCAGCGCTCTTGGCGATCGATTTTTCGCCCGGCAGCTTGTCGTTGGTCAGGACCTCGTTGGACATCAGAAAATTCCTCCCACGGAATGCAGTCCGGCGCTCTGGCCGGGAAAACGGGTCGGACGCCTCGGATCAGGACGCCTGCTTGAAGCCGGATGCGGCGTACATGATCTTTTCCTGCGTCGCTTCCGCCTGGGGCATCTCGCCGGTGATCTCGCCCTCGTGCATGACGAGGATGCGGTCGGCCATGCCCATCACCTCTTCCATTTCCGAGCAGATGATGATGACGCCGGCACCGTTGGCGGCCAGCTGGTTGATGAGCTTGTAGACCTCCACCTTCGCGCCCACGTCGATGCCGCGTGTCGGCTCATCGAAGATGAAGATTTTGGCGTTGGAGAGCAGCCACTTGGCGATGACCACCTTCTGCTGGTTGCCACCGGACAGCTTGCCGACCAGCATGTCCATGCCCGACGTCTTGAGCCGCATTTCGGCGCAGATTTTCCGGGCAGTGTCTCTGAGGCGTTTCAGGCTCAGCCAGCCGGCCTTGCCGTACTTGTGCATCTTGACGATGGTGGCGTTGAAGGCGACGCTCTGGATCAGGATAAGCCCCTGCTCCTTGCGGTTCTCCGTCAGGAAGGCGATGCCGGCGTTGATCGAGTCGAGCGGGTGGCGGATTTTCACTTCCTTGCCAAATACCTCGACCATGCCGCTGTCATACGGGTCGGCACCGGTGATGGCGCGCGCTGTCTCGGTGCGTCCAGCGCCGACCAGGCCGGCAAAGCCGAGCACCTCTCCCGCCTTGAGGTCGAAGGAGATGTCGTGCAGTACGCCCTTCCGATTGAGATGGCGGACCGACAGAACGACGTCGCCATGCGGCGCCGGCTCCTTGGGATACTTGTTCTGGATGCTGCGGCCGACCATGAGCTGGATGATGTCGGCAACCGAACGCTCCTTCATGGCAAAGGACTCGATGGTGCGGCCATCGCGCATCACCGTGACGGTGTCGCAATTGTCGCGCACTTCGTCGAGGCGGTGCGAAATGAAGAGGATGGCGACGCCGCGCGCCTTCATTTGAGCCATCACGCGGAAAAGGTCGTGGGCCTCCTTCTCGCTGAGGCTGGACGTCGGCTCGTCCATGATGATCAGTTTGGCGTTCGACCAGACGGCGCGGCAGATCTCCACCATCTGCTGATGGCCGACGCCCAGCGTGCCGAGCCTTGCAGTGGGTGACACGGCGAGCCCGAGATCGGCGAGCAGTTCGGCCGCCTTGGCATTCATCTGCGCGCGGTCGAGAACATTGAGCGCCGGCGCAAGATACATCTCGCGTCCCAAGAAGATATTCTCGGCCACGCTAAGGTGCGGGATGAGGTTCAGTTCCTGATAGATGCAGCCGATGCCGATGCCCATCGCCCGACGGGGATCCAGCGACGTGTAGGTTACGCCGTCGAATTCGATCGTTCCGCTGTCCGGCGTATGGGCGCCGGTCAGCATCTTGATCAGGGTCGACTTGCCGGCGCCGTTCTCGCCGCAAATGCCATGAATCTCTCCGGCTCGCGCCTCAATATCCACTCCGTCCAGCGCGACGACACCGGGAAACTTCTTGGTTAGGCCCTTGACTCTCAGCAGGATTCCATCGGCGACCATTTCCGATTCCTCGATTGCGGTGATGAGCAACCGATCGCTGCGCTGCCGGAAACCGGCTTCGCTGTCCGACCGTCTTCTCCCACCTCCTGCTGGTCGGCTCCCCGCAGACCAGCCTCCTCCCTTGCTTCAATCGATCAAGAATGAAGCGACTGTTTTACCGCATAGAATGGAAGATTAGTTCCACGCTCGATCCGTGCCGTCAAGCCCCTTTCGGGTGCGAGGAAACCCGATGTTTCGGTTCAAAGACCGTGCACAACGCTGTCTATTTTCTTTAACTCACTGATTATCGGCGCCTAATGGTGGGAAAGCATAATGTGAGAGATCGGGTGCATTCGGCGCTGGTCATACTAACGTATGAAATAGGCGTTTCATAAATTCCGACGCGCAATCTGCTCGTCTCAAGAGGTGTGGTATCAATCCCTGTCTTGCAGGTAGTGCTGAGTGCCATCGGACGGCATGAATATTCCAAATGGGGGCGACCACCCACGAGGGGGCGGTTGGATCTGCTCAATATTGTCTGGGTGGCCGAGCGACGCTTCAGGCGCGATGATCCAGGCGGGCGACCAAACGGTCTCCGAGCCACTGAAGGCCTGACACCAGCACGATCAGAACGGCGACGACAGCGATCATCACGCCGGTCTCGAAGCGCTGGTAGCCATAGCGGATGGCAAGGTCACCGAGACCGCCGGCGCCGATCGCCCCGGCCATTGCAGAGGCACCGACCAGCGTCACCAGCGTCACTGTAAATCCTGCGACGATGCCCGGCAGCGCTTCCGGCACCAGCACCTCGCGGACGATGGTCCAGCGGTTACCGCCCATGGCACGCGCCGCCTCGATCAGGCCCGGATCGACCTCGCGCAGCGACACTTCGGCGACGCGGGCGTAGTAGGGCGCCGCGGCGATGGCCAGCGGCACGATGGCCGCCGCGGTGCCAAGCGAGGTGCCGACCAGAAGCCGGGTCAAGGGGATCAGTGCGACCAGCAAAATGATGAAGGGCACCGAACGGAAGCCGTTGATCACCCAGCCGAGTGCCCGATTGATGACGAGATTCTCGGCAATGCCGCCACGGTCGGTCGCCACCAGAACGAGGGCCAGTGGCAGGCCGGCCACAAAGGAAATAACGCCGGAGGCCAGCGTCATGATGACCGTCTGCCAGATCGACTGGAGCAATAGGTTAAACAGGACGGGAGACATGACCGAGTACCTCGACGCGGGCGTTGATGGACCGGAGATAGGCGGTGGCCTCGTCGACGAGGCCGGCCGGTTCGCGCGGGACAGTCAGGAAGAAGCGGGCAACCGGCTGGTCATGGATATGGTCGATGCCGCCGTGCAGAAAATGCGCCGCCGGCAGGCGCTCGAGAATTTCCGCGAACAGGCCATTGCCCAGCTTGGGGTCGGTGAGATCGACGCCAAGCACCGTCTCCCGGCCATCGGGGGTGAGCCCTGCCGCAATGTATGCCGGCAATTGCGGCCGGACACCCGAAAGAAGGCTCTGCGTTAATTCGGTCTTGGGATCGGAGAATACGTGCCAGACTTCTCCTTCCTCGACGATGCGGCCTGCCTCGAGCACGGCGACCCGGTCGCCGATGGTCCGCACCACCTCCATCTCGTGAGTGATCAAGACGACAGTGACGCCAAGCTTGCGGTTGATGTCTTTGAGCAGCGTCAGAATGGACCGCGTGGTCTCGGGATCAAGGGCGGAGGTCGCCTCGTCGGACAGCAGCAGGGCGGGGCGGGCGGAGAGTGCGCGGGCAATGCCGACGCGCTGCTTCTGGCCACCGGACAGCGCCGCCGGATAGGAGCCAGCCTTGTCGGAAAGGCCGACGAGGTCCAGGAGTTCCAGTGCCCGCGCCCGTCGTTCGGCTTTGCTCCAGCCGGCAATCTTCAGCGGAAGGGCGATGTTGTCCATCACGGTCTTGGCGGACATCAGGTTGAAGTGCTGGAAGATCATGCCGATCTTGCGGCGGATCGGTTGCAGTTCGCCTTCGGAAAGGCCGACGATGTCGCGCCCCTCGATCTCGATGTGGCCGCTGTCCGGGCGCTCGAGGCCGTTGAGGCAGCGGATCAGCGTCGACTTGCCGGCGCCGGAGCGGCCGATGATGCCGAGGATCTCGCCGTGCCGCACAGTGAGCGAAAGATCGTCGAGCGCGCGCGTCGGGCCGAAGCTGCGGCTGACGCCGGAAAGCGCAACGACCGGCGCTTCGGGGGCGCCGGTTGTGGGGTCCACTGCCACGAAGGCTGTGGCGGACGGCTGCGAGGTCACGTTTCTTCCAGTCATGTCTCGTCCGGGGATGCCGCGCTCGGGCTCCCCCGATGAACGCGACCCGGCGGAAAGCCGCCGGATCGCCTGTTCAAAGGCTTTCTATCTCGCCGGTCAATAGGCGGCGACGCCCGTACCCTTGTAGACCTTGTCGAACACGGTCTTGACCGTCGGGTTCTGGTAAGCGGCGACGAGCTTGGTCACCCAGGGATCCTTGGCGTCGGCCTCGCGCACGGCGATGAAGTTGCGGTACGGGTTGTCGGTGATCGCCTCCTGGGCGATGCGGTTCTCCGGCGTCAGGCCGGCCTTCAGTGCCCAGTCGGTGTTGACCACCGCGCCGTCGAGATCGTCGATGGCCCGGCCGACCACGCCGGCGTCCAGTTCCTTGATCTCGAGATTCTTCGGGTTCTCGGCGATGTCGGCGACGGTGGCAAGGATGCCCGTACCGTCCTTGAGCTTGATCAGGCCCTGCTGTTCCAGGACCTTGAGCGCGCGCCCCTCGTTGGAGGGGTCATTTGGCACGCCGATGCTGGCGCCGTCCTTCAGGTCGGCTACCTTGGTGTGGGTTTTGGAGTAGAGGCCGATCGGCCACAGGCCGGTATAGCCGGCGACGACGATATGATAGCTGTTCTGCTTGATCTGGTTGTCGAGATAAGGCTTGTGCTGGAAGGCATTGGCATCGATTTCGCCGCGCTCCAGCGCTTCGTTCGGCTGGGTGTAGTCGTTGAAGGTGATGAGCTCGAGCTTGAGGCCGGCCTTCTCGGCCTCGGCCGCGGCGGCCCGCCACACGTCCTCGTCCTCACCCGACATGATGCCGACCTTCAGCGACGCCTTGTCGGTGGCATAGGCCGCCGTTGCGCCCAGCGTGGCGAAGGATGACAGCACGGCGGCGCCGACAAGCGCGGCCAGGCCGGCGCGGCGGGTAAGGGAAGGGATGGGGAGGGTCTTGGTCATCTTGAAAGTTCCTGTGCGTATCCGGCGGCCGGACTTCAGAACGACGGCGTCGTCTTCGCTTGAGACTATGGCAGATGCCGACTATGACGGCGACGACGTGCACAGCCCTTGTGCAACATGCCCGGGAAAAGTTCTGCCCATGGCCGCCGCTTCTGCGGACGAATTTTCTACGGCACCGCACCAGAGGGGCGTCAGCGGGCCACGGCAAAGGTTCGACGCTCGCGATCGATGTGGCAACCAGACGTCGGTACGGGAAAAACCAGGCGAGGATTGTTGTCCGACCATCGTTAATGATCAAGGTTTCTGGGCAGCCGTCGCGGCGATCCGCCTCACGTCCGCTCGGACTCTCCGACGGTGGTTTGTGGCTTCGGCCTGCCGGCGGTCAGCCGCTGGATGGTGACGAACAGCAGCGGCACGAAGAATACGCCGAGCAGCGTCGCCGAAATCATGCCGCCCATGACGCCGATGCCAATAGCATTCTGCGCCGCCGATCCAGCGCCAGTGGCGCGGGCGAGCGGCGTTACGCCGAGCACGAAAGCGAGCGAGGTCATGACGATCGGTCTCAGCCGCAAACGCGCAGCTTCGGTCACAGCTTCGACCGCACCGGCACCGCGCTCCATCAAATCCTTGGCGAACTCGATGATCAGGATGGCGTTCTTGGCGGTGAGGCCGATGGTGGTGAGCAGACCGACCTTGAAATAGACGTCGTTCGACTGGCCGAACAGCTCGGCAAAGGCGAGGGCGCCGAACACACCGACCGGCACTGCGAGAAGCACCGAGAAGGGGATCGACCAGCTTTCGTAAAGGGCCGCGAGGCAGAGGAAGACGACGACCAGAGACACCGCGTAAAGCAGCATCTCCTGCGAACCGGCGAGGCGTTCCTGATAGGAAAGGCCCGACCAGGCCGTCGAATAGCCACCGTCGAGGTCGGCCACCAACGCTTCCGCTGCCGTCATGGCGTCACCGGAGCTGACGCCGGTGGCCGCCGTTCCGTCAAGAGCGACAGCGGCCGTGCCGTTGAAGCGGGACAGCGACGGCGAGCCCTTCACCCATTCGGTACTGGCGAAGGCGGAAAACGGCACCATCTCGCCGCTGCCGTTTCGAGCATACCAGCGGTCGATATCGCCCGGCTGCATCCGAAAGGGCGTGTCGCCCTGGACGTAGACTGGCTTGATCTCGCCGCGATAGATGAAGTCGTTGACGTCCGAGCCGGAAAATACGGTGGTGATCAGGCTGTTGATGCCGGAAAGATCGACACCGAGCGCGCCGGCCTTCTGTCGGTCGATATTGATTTTGAGCTGAGACTCCAGGGTGCGCGTGTTGCCGCGCAGGTTGGCGATGGAGGAACTCGTCGTCGCCTTGTCGGCCAAGGTATTCGCGGCGGCATTCAGCGCGTCGCGCCCCTCGTTGCCGCTGTCCTCAAGATACATTGAAAAGCCGCTGGTCTGGCCAAGCCCCTGGATGGCCGGTGGCGCCAGCACGAACACTTCGGCATCGCGGATGGACCGGAAATGCGCCGAGGCGCGGGCGGCGACGGCACTCGCCGAAAGGCGACTGTCGGTTCGCTGATCGAAATCCTTGAGGCGAACGAAGCCCATGGCCGTGTTCTCTCCGCTGCCGGAAAAACCAAAGCCCAGCGTCATGAACACGCTCTGGATCGCGTCCTTCTCCTCAGTGAGATAGTAATTTTGTACCTTGTCGATCACCGCTTGGGTGCGGGCGGCGTTGGCGCCGGCCGGCAGGGTGATCATGGTCATCAGCACGCCCTGATCCTCCTCCGGCAAGAAGGAGGTTGGCAGCTTGGTGTAGAGGCCGTAGGCGCCGGCGATGAGGGCGAGAAAGACGGCGAACATGCGGACCGGCCGAAGCACCAGCCGGCCGACCGTGTGGGAATAGCCATTCGTCAGTCGCGCAAAACCGCGGTCGAACCAACCCAGCCAGTGATGAAGAGGTCCTTCATGGCCGGGCTTCAGCATCAGAGCCGCGAGCGCAGGCGTCAGGATGATGGCGACCAGCACCGACAGCAGCATGGCGCTGGCGATGGTCACGGAAAACTGGCGATAGATGACGCCGACCGAGCCGGAGAAGAAGGCCATGGGAACGAACACGGCGGTCAGCACGAGCGCGATGCCAATCAGGGCGCTGGTGATTTCGCCCATCGATTTTTCCGTTGCCTCACGCGGCGACAGTTTCTCCTCGCGCATGATGCGTTCGACGTTCTCGATGACGACGATGGCATCGTCGACGAGCAGGCCGATCGCCAGCACCATGGCGAACATGGTCAGCATGTTGATCGAGTAGCCGAGCGCGGCGAGCACGCCGAAGGTGCCGAGCAGCACGACCGGGACGGCGATCATCGGGATCAGCGTCGCGCGGATATTCTGCAGGAACAGCAGCAGCACCAGAAAAACGAGGATAACCGCCTCGATCAGCGTCTCCACCACCTTCTCGATGGAGAGTTCGACGAAGGGCGTCGTCTCGTAGGAATAGGCGATCTCCACGCCTTCCGGCAGCGAGTCCTTGAGGCTGTCGAGTTCGGCATGGACAAGGTCGGCCGTCGTGATGGCATTGGCGCCGGAGGCGAGCTGAACGCCGAAGCCGGCGGACGGCATGCCATTGAAGCTCGACTGTTGACCGTAGGTCTCGAGACCGATCTCGATACGCGCCACGTCGGAAAGCCGAACGACCGAGCCGTCCGAGGTGGTTTTCAGGCTGATGCGCTTGAACTCGTCGACAGAGGTCATCTGCGACTGGGCGATGATACTGGCCTTGAGTTGCTGGCCCTTGACGACCGGAACCGCGCCGATGGAGCCGGCGGCAACTTGGGCGTTCTGCGCCTTGATGGCGGTCGTCACATCACTCGGCACCAGTTGGTATTTCAACATCGCCGCCGGATCGAGCCAGATGCGCATGGCGTAACCGGAACCGAAGGATTGCACGGCGCCGACGCCGTCGAGTCGCTCGATGCGATCTTCGATCTGGCTGGACATGATGTCCGCCAACTCATCGGAGCTGTAGCGGCCATCGCGGGAGATGATGTTGCCGATCAACAGGATGCCGGACGGCGACCGATTGACGCGGACGCCGGCGTCCTGCACGGCTTCCGGTAACTGGGACTCGACGCGCGATAGCTTGTTCTGCACCTCGACCTGTGCCAGTTCCGGGTCTGTCCCGTTGGTAAAGGTAAGTTCGATCGAGGCGGAACCGGTGCTCGACGAGGACTGCATGTACAGCAGACCATCAAGCCCGGTCATGGCGCTTTCGATCTTCTTGGTCACCGAATTCTCGACCGCTTCGGCGGTGGCGCCGGTGTAGGTCGCCGAAACGCGCACCGTGACCGGCGCAATGTCGGGGTATTGGGAAATCGACAACGAGTAGATGCCCATGACGCCGGCCAGCAGCGTGGCGGTGGCCAGCACGATGGCGAAGACAGGCCGGGCGATGAAGAAGCTGGCAAGCGCGTTGCGTGGCGAGGAGAGGCTCATTTGCCGTTCCCCGTCGTCAGATCCTGTTCGACCACGCCGTTGTCATTGATGGTTGCCTCGATTGGCACGACCTCGGCGCCAGCCGAGAACTTTTGAAAGCCGTCGACGATCAGCCGGTCACCCGAAGCCACGCCACCGGTGACAATCCAGTTGTTGCCCGATGTGCCGGTTGCCGTGATGCGCTTGGTTTCCGCCTTGTTGTCGGCGGAAACAACATAGACCGTAGCACCCCCATCGTCGCCGCGCGTCACCGCTCGTTGGGGAACCAGGAAAGCATTGTTGAGAGTGCCGAGGTCGACGCTGGCCTGGACGAACATGCCGGGAAGCAGCACGCGCTGGCTGTTGGGGAAGGTGGCGCGGAGCGTGAAGGTGCCGGTGGTCTCGCTGACGACGATTTCGGTGAGCGAGATGGTGCCGGCGGTGCCGTATGGCTTACCGTTTTCGAGCGTCAACGTCACGGCCGGCGGCGTGCCGGCATTTCGTCCCAACTGCCCGCTGTCCACCTCGTCGCGGATGCGCAGGAGGTTGGCGCTGGAATCGACAAGGTCGATGTTGATCGGATCGATCTGACGGATGGTGGCGAGGCCGTCGGTCTGGTTCTCGGTAACCAGTGCGCCGACACTGACCGCGGACACACCGATAATGCCACCGATCGGCGCGCGGATGGTGGTGTTTTCGAGATTGATGCGGGCGGTCTCCAGGTCGGCGCGCGCCGCTTCCTCGGAGGCCTGCGCTTGTAGAAGTGTCGAACGGGAATCATCGACCGTCTGGGCGGCGACGGCATTGCTTTGCGAGAGCTTTGCGTTGCGATCGAAGGCCGTTTGCGCGCCGGCGGTGGCCGCCTTCGCCTTTTTGACGGTCGCCTCGGCTGCCGCATAGGCGGCCTTGAACTTGGCGTCGTCGAGTTCGTAAAGGACGTCGCCGGCCTTGACCACGCCGCCTTCCTTGAATGCGATCTTGCGGACGATGCCAGCCACCTGAGGCCGAATTTCCGCCGTCGCCAGCGCCACGACGCGCCCCGGCACTTCCATGGTCCGCGGCACCGATGTGGGCTGGAGCGTCACGTAGCCGACCTCAGCCTTGCCGGCCGACGGCGGTCCGGAGGGGGCGCTCGGCTGGCAGGCGGAGATGAAAGCCAGCACGAGCAGCAAACCGCTGCTCCTTACGATAATGTGCATGTTTCTTCGAAGCTCCAGCCGTGAATTCCGTGATGAAAATGTCATGAAAGGCAGTCGTCAAAGGACAGTCTCTAGGGGAGGAATAGTTTCTCATGCTTTAATAGGTCAACGATGGGTTCAATAGCAATTGTAACTAAGTATACAGTTGTCGCCGGCTGGAAACGAATGCCTTTCAGCAGGTGAAAAAGACGATGAAAAAACGCAGACGATCGTTTCCGATCGCCTACGTCACAAGGCTGTCAGGAAGGGATGCTATGTGTGGAGGTCAGAGCCCGAAGATGGCCGGCCACCAGCCGAAGCCGACAAACAGGCTGCCGGCAATGCCGGGAACAAGTGGCATCCAGCGCTTCGAAAGCGCCAGTCCCTGCCGTCGCAATATGCGATCTCCGAGCCATATGCTCCAGACCACGCCGATGAGGAACAGTCCGCCGCGGATGACATGCACGCCTTCCATGCCGACGAACGTGTAGCGCAACGGCATCAGCAGTTCGGCTCCAAGGCCGATGATCAGGCTCATCAAAGCCACTGGCGCATATTGGTAGCCGAGTTCCGTAAACACCTGGCCGAAGGTGCCGTCAGCGCCCAGCCGCCGGGCGATCGCAGCCCCGACGGTCGTAAGGCTGGCGAGGACGGCGGTGAGCACTGCCATGGTGCCGAGCATGAAGCCGACGATCATGATGAAGTCGAGCCACATGAAAGTTTCGGCCCGGGCGGGATGCACGCTCATCAGCCATGACGGGCCAATGCGCGTGATCCAGTCGATGTGGTTCTGGATGGCCCAGACGCCGAAGCTTTGGCGGATCGCCTGATACTGCGGCAGCACCAGCCACAGGAAGCCGCCGAGCGCCACGCCGGTATCGAGGAACAGGAACCAGGCCTCTGCCGGATTGGCGCGATGATCGCGGATCTCTTCCACTTCGACGCCTGGACGGCGAAGTTCGAGCCTTATGCTGCCGGCTGCCTTCGGGTTGACGCAGCGGAAACATTCTATGCAATGACGGCTCTCAACTTTCCGCGGTAGATCGATCATGGTCGGACAGGCGCCGCGCTCGGTGTAGGCATCGCCACCACTGAGCCGGACCTTCGGGGTGAACTGTACCGCACCGAGCCGGGAATAAAGACCCAGGACGCGGCCGATCGGGCAGAGATGGCGGCACCAGACGCGTTTGTTGCGGCCATAAAGACCGCCGATGGCAATGGCGAGCAGCATGGTGCCGCCGAACAGCCCCGCCGCCGCTTCCGGATGGTCGCGCACGCCGATCGTCTGGCCGTAAAGCGTCATGATGATGAAGCTGAGCGCCGGCGTTCCTTCCCACTTGATCCAGCCGGGAATGGCGCGCTGCAGGCCGAACTTGTTGGCGAGCTCGGAGGCCGCGCCCATCGGGCAGAGCGTGCCGCACCACAGGCGGCCCAAAGCGATCACCGACAGGAAGACCAGCGGAAACCAGATGCCCCAGAGAAGATAGCGCAGGAACAGGGTTGGGTTGGAGAGGATGCCGCTTTCGGCCGGCGGGTCGGGCAGCAACAGCGGCAGGCCGATCACCACCAGGAAGACGCCGAACATCAGCACCTGAATCCAGCCGAAGTGTCGCCGCCAGCGAACGAACAGCAACTCGGCCTTGCGGGTGAAGGAGCTCCGGGAGTCGACGCCGCCAACCTCAATCATCGATCTCACGGCCGGGCCGACAAAGTCGTCGCCACGGGCAAGCCTGTTCATTGTGTGTCCCTCCGACAGCGAGTCCGACGTCATGCCACTTCACCCGTCCGCGAAGCGCATGCAGATGCTAATTGCTCGCACTTGCATTTGCAGATCAAGCTGGTGGTTTCCCTCACCTTGCCGGAAATGCAGGACCATGAAAAAGCCACTGCGATCAATTGATTAGAAGCGTTCTAATGAGCCGTCAGGGGTTTCCCTATGATTGACCTCTATGCCATATGGAAGATACTAATGACAATCATTAGCAACTAGGACAACGAAATGCGCATCCTGACAGGACTGGCTCTGGCCTCGGCGGCCTTTGGTTTTACGACGAGTGCCTACGCGCTCGAGTATCCGATCGGCGAGCCGCAGTTCGGCGGTGGCATGGAAGTGGCGGCCGTCTACCTGCAGCCGATCGAGATGGAGCCTGCCGGCATGATGCTGGCCGCCGACAAGGCGGACGTCCACATCGAGGCCGATATCCACGCCACCAAGGACAACGTCAATGGCTTCGCCAATGGCGACTGGATGCCCTATCTCGATATCAGCTACGAGCTCACCAAGGATGGCAGGTCGGTTGCCAAAGGGCCGCTGATGGGCATGGTTGCTTCCGACGGTCCGCATTATGGCGACAACCTCAAGCTCGATGGCCCCGGCACCTACAAGCTGACCTTCCATATTGCGCCGCCGATGGGCACCGGGCATATGGCGTTCGGCCGTCACGTCGATAAGGAAACCGGGGTTGCCGCGTGGTTCGCGCCCTTCGACGCCAACTATGAATTCACTTACACCGGCACGGGGAAAAAGGGTGGCTACTGAGCCTCTCCCAAACACGACGCATCGGCGGCGGCTTTGTCTGGTCGCCGGTTGCCTGCTCGTGATCCTCGCGGCGACCGCGCCGGCCGCCGCCGAGGATGATCCCGTGTTTCGTATCGAGTTCAACGACGGCATCGTGACACCGGGGCGTATCGAGGTTCCGGCGGATACTCGCTTCGAGCTGCAGCTCGTCAATCTCGGCAAGACACCGGCCGAATTCGAAAGCGTGCCGCTCCGCAAGGAAAAGGTGATCGGGCCGGGCGTCACCACATCCATGGTGATCAAGTATCTCGATCCAGGCGAATACTCCTTCTTCGACGACTTCCACCCGGAAGCGCCACCCGCCCTGCTGATCGCCAAGTGAGCACATCGGCGTGACGGGACAAGACGAGGTCTAGTTCAATGTTCGGCTCCATAGCCTTCGTGGTCTGGCGTGAAAGCGTCGAGGCGCTACTCGTTATTGGCATTCTCGATGCCTGGTTGCGTACCGAGACGCGCGACACCGGTCGCGCCCGCATGTTCCTGTGGGGCGGTGTCGTCGCCGGGCTGGCCTTCGCCGGTCTTCTGGCCGCCTTGCTGGTCGGTCTTGCCGACGTCATCTCCGAGGAGGCACAGCTCGCCTACACGACCGCCGTGGTACTGATCGCCGCGGCGCTGATCCTCCAGATGGTGCTGTGGATGCGCAAGCACGGCCGCTCCATGAGGCGCGACCTGGAGACACAGCTCTCCACCGCCATTGCCCGCCAATCCTGGTGGGGTGTCTTCGTGCTGGCGCTTGTCGCCGTCGCCCGCGAAGGCAGCGAGACCGTGATCTTCCTTTACGGCATTCTGTCTTCGAGCGCGGCTGGTGATCTCCTCACCGGTGTGGGAGCCGGTCTGTTCGGTTTTGCGCTGGCGCTCCTCAGCTACGGTCTCCTGCAGGCTGGCGGTCGTGTGCTTTCCTGGCGCCTGTTCTTTCGCATCACCGAGGTCATGCTGCTGTTCCTCGCCTGCGCGCTGTTGATGACCGGTATCGATGGTCTGATCGACCTCGAGATCCTGCCGCGCCTGTCCCGCCGTCTCTGGGACAGTGGCTGGCTGCTCTCCGACGGCGACGCGACAGGCGGCTTCATCTCGGCGCTGACCGGTTACCGGGCGACGCCCAACCTGATGGAGCTCGTCGTTTTCGTCGGTTACTGGACGTTGGTTCTTGTGCTGGTCTTTCGCCCGAGGCGATCGGTGACGCACGCAATCGCCTGACGGCACACAGGCTTTGACATCGACAGGCCCCGGCGCTCCGGAAAGGGAGCGCCGGGGCCTGTCGTTTTCGTCATTCGCCAGGAAGCAGGCAGAGTGGTCGGACAAGCACGCCAGCTTGGTTCCAGCCTGCTTTGCTACGATAGCTGCGAATATTTACAGATAAAGGGAACCAACAGATCGTCGGAAGTGTTTCCCTGGTGAAGGTCGGATGATCGTCGAGCTTTGCCTGTCACGCCGGTTTGTTCTATCCGGCTTTCGAGTTGGGGGACGTCATGAACCGTCAGATGCTTATCGCCATTATTGTTCTGCTTGCCGCTGGCGTCGGCATTCTTGGCTATCAACTCTATGAAGAGAAGAAGCAGCCGAATGGCGTCGAAATCTCGATCGGTAAAAAAGGCGTGTCGGTCGAGGGGAAATAGCCGGCGGTGAACCTGTCGCCTGATCATGATGGTCCCTGTCCGTAAGTGATGCCGCCGGTGCCAGCGGTTTCGGTCGGCGCAAAAAAGAGGAACAAGCCATGTCCACACTTGCCCTCGTTGAACAGTCTGCCCTTTCCCATTTGCCGGCGATGGCCACTCCGGAAGTGACGACCTGGGCCGCCCAGTTTCTGGCGCTGGCGCCGCTTATCGCCGCCATCGTTCTGCTGGTGGCAGCCTTGGCCGCCGGTGGACGACGGGTTCCGGCCGCCGAAATCGTCTCCCGCCGGTCCACGCGCGAACGCAAAGTCGGAGGATGACCCAAAGTGTCTTGCTGTTTCTGCCTATAGCCCGGCTTCAGAAGAGCCGGGCTTTTTCATATGCATCAGCGTCTTTCGGCGGAGCGGCTCGACGCAATGAGCGCGTGGACGAACGCCAGTTTGGCTAGGATTTCCGCTGTGAGAACGAAGGGATAGAAGTCCCTTTGGCCAAGGGATCGATTGATCTCATTGATGGCCACGGTGAGCGGTGGCCAGGCATCGGCCAGCGCTGTGAAATCGTTTTGGCGATAAGGCGCGAAATCGACATCGAGATCGAGCTGCTCGGGAGATGCCACGCGCGGCGAAATCGATGCAGATTCCGGAGCTAGACTGAATTGCCGTATGGGACCGATCTCAAGGAGTCCATCAGGGTCCTGCACGTCGAGGACGACATGGCCCTTGCCACGTTGGTCCGCAAGGCTCTGGCGCGGCGCGGCCATGAGACGGTGCATGTCACGACCGGTGACGAAGCCCTGAGACTCATCACCGCGGGGGGCGTCGATATCGTCGCTCTCGATCATACGCTCGCCGCAGAGACGGGCTTGGACATTCTGGCCCGAATGGGGCCGCGCGGTTCCCGCCCACCGGTCGTCTATGTCACCGGATCGATGGATGCCCGACTGGCGATTGAAGCTCTCAAGCAGGGCGCGGACGATTACGTCATCAAGGACGCATCGGAAGAGTTCTTTGATCTTTTGATCGCTGCCCTTGAACAGGCGTTCGAGCGTTGGCGGCTTAAAAGCGCGCGAGCGCGCGACCAACAGTTGATCAGGGAGGCGCGCGATCGCGCGGAGATGCTGCTGAAAGAGGTCAACCATCGCGTTGCCAATTCCTTGGGCCTTGTCGCTGCCATGGTGCGCATGCAGGCCTCAGCCGTCAGCGATCCCCATGCCCGCCATGCCCTCGAGGAGACCCAGAGCCGAATTTCGGCGGTTGCCGGCGTACACCGGCATCTCTACACCTCCGATAATATCGGCGAGGTGGACATTGGCGCCTATCTCAGCCACCTCGTGGGCGAGCTGTCGGCCTCCCTGGCCGGCAACGGGGTCTTGCGCATGGTCAAGACCGAGCTCATTCCGATCTCCCTGCCGACCGACAAGGCCGTGACACTGGGCGTCATGGTCGGCGAACTGGTAACCAACGCCTTCAAATATGCCTATCCCGCCGACGTCACCGGGGAGATACGGGTCCGCTCTCAAAAGCTCGATAACGGCCGGCTGCAAATTTGTGTCGACGACGACGGCATTGGCTGGGACGGCACAGGCGCCGCCCAGGGAACCGGTATCGGCTCGAAGGTCTTGCGCGCGATGGCTCGCAACCTTGATGCTGAGGTCTCTTATGCCCAGCTCAACCCGGGCACCTCAGTCTCAATTGAATTTCCGATCGGTTGATAAGCGATCGTCTCTCCGCTCAGCGTCGAGTGGCGTTGCGGGCCAACCAGAAGCCGATGCCCAATGCGGCCACGACGGCTGCGAGGCGAGTGTGCCGGGCCGCCATGGAGACTGCGGTCGGCGCTAAGGCCACGATGGCACTCGACGACATGGCTGCCCTCATCTCGCGTCGCGCTCTTTTCATCACCTGACGAGCTATCACCAGGGCAATCATCGCGACGAGCAAAAGCGCTCCGGCCACCATAAGGGCGGCGATCTCGGGGTCAAAGCGACGGGTAAGCGCAACGTATCCGGCAAGGGCGGCGAAGGCGAAGGCCAGCGTCGCCATGACCGTCGCAATCACCGTGGCCACGAACGCAACCCCACCTCGCCGCTTGAGGCGAGGTATATCGATGCCGAAAAGTCGCGCGACTGTCATGTGCGCGAACTGCCGCGCGAGGCGAGGCCGACGAGAAGGCCGACGCCGAGAGCCACCGCCATGGCAGTCATGGGACGCTTGGCAACGGCTTCAGCCACGCCATCGATCCCTTCCTTGCCAAGAGCGCTTGCACCGCTCAACGCCGCGCCGAGGTGATCAGCCGTGTCGGCGCCCCTTGCCTTGACCGTATCGAGGGCTTCCGAGGCCTTCACCCCGGTCTTGGCTGCGAACTCATCGATGATCCGGCGCATCTCGCTTAGCGCCTCCTGGGCAGCTACCGCGACGTCGCCCGCCTTGTCAGCGAGATCGCTGCCGGCGGCACCGAGATCGTTCTTTATCTTCGCCGCGTTGTCGGCGACGGTTTTGGCACCAGAGGTTCCTAACATATCGAGATCCTTCTTGATCATGTTTGCTGTATCGGTAACGGCGGCCTTGGCTGCGGAAACTGCGGAAGCGGCGTCTTTCTTGACCTTCTCGGCAGGACCGGAACCAGCCTTGGTGGAGGAGGTATCGGAAGGTTGCATCGGCTTTGTCCTTTGTTCTCGTCTGTGTCCGGGGTTCGGACAGGCCGGGGCGTTGACAAAAGTCCGTCTGTTGTCGATGGGCGTTTGCTCCAACAACGTCCGACACGGTATCGGGTTCCCCCGAGCTTGCAGCAATTGCAAGGAACCGGAGCGCCGCTGGCGCATTGGTCAGGGAGTCTTTCGCCGCAGTACCCAAGATGCGGCGCTCATGCGACGGAGTGCTTCCTTGAAATACATCGTTCGCCGGACGCCCTTCGACTGACAGCTGCCGGAGGAGGGGATGATGCGGGAGAACAAGGGGTGGCCAGAGACACGCCGAGCACTCACCGAATTGTCGGAGATCGGACTGTTCGTCCTGGTGCTGCTTGTGGCCTTGCACGCCGCTGCTTCGCTGGTCGTTCCTATGGTGGCGGCCATCATCGTCGGCAGCGTCATTGCTCATGTGGGTGATCGCGGCCAACGTATCGGAATCTCTCCGCTGGTCGCCGGCCTTGCGCTTACCGCCTTGCTGGGCGTCAGTATGTTTCTGCTGATCGAGGCGATCGCTGAGCCGATTTCAACGCTGGTCGAGCGACTACCGCAGGTTGTGCCGCGTCTCGCCGCCGCTTTCGGCGATATGTTGACACCCTTCACGACGCTGCAGGCGCGTCTCACAGGCGGCGGCTCGCACCCGGACGGCGGGGTAGCCAGCCTTGAGAAGATGCTGGGGGCGCTGGATTTGGGGGTGGTCGCGAGCTTTCTCGGTGGGCTGACGCCGGCCTTCGGCGAGTTCCTGATCTTTCTCGCCACCCTCGTATTTTACGTGGCAGGCCGAGCACGACTGAGGCGGCAGTCGATCCTTGCGTTTGGCGGCCGTGAGGATCGCTTGGCTGGCACCCGAATCTTCAATGCGACGGAAGCATCGTTGACGCGTTATTTTGGAACGACATCGATCATCTACGCCTGCGTTGGATTTATAACCGGTTTGATCGCCGTGGCGGCCGGTTTTCCGGCCCCCATTCTTTGGGGTTTGTTCGCCTTCACCATGAGCTTCGTGCCGTTTCTCGGACCGGCTGTCGTCTCGTTGACTATCGCCTCGGGCGGTGTGTTGCTTGACTATGGGCTATTGTCCGTTCTTTGGCCCGTGGGAGCCTTCATGACGGTTCATTTGGTCTGCGAGAACGCAGTGGTCCCGGCGGTTCTCGGGCGTCGATTTGAGATCAATCCCTTTCTCGTTTTCGTCTCGATCATCTTCTGGACGTGGATGTGGGGCGCCATCGGTGCCGTGCTGGCCGTGCCGCTGCTGCTGATCGCCCGGACCATTCGCAGCGAACTCAAGGTCGAAAGCCGGGTATCGCTTCCATCCTGATCAACACAAGAAAGCCGGTGCGTGAGGCGCGACGGCAGGTCGTCCAGAACAGGCGGTAGACGCTCAGAGATCGGCAGCGTTCTGCATGGACATCATTTGCAGCAGCTTCTGGCGCGCCCGGTTGACGCGACTCTTGATGGTGCCAACGGCGCAGCCGCAAATCTCAGCCGCCTCTTCGCAGGAAAAGCCGGATGCACCGACGAGAATGAGCGCTTCGCGCTGATCGTCCGGCAGTTTGTCGAGCGCCAAACGGAAGTCGGCAAGGTCCAGATGGCCCTCCTGAGCAGGCGCCGAGACGAGACGGGCCGCCGCCTCGCCGTCGCTGTCCTGAACTTCACGTCTCGCCTTGCGGTACTGGCTGAAATAGGTGTTGCGCATGATGGTGAAAAGCCAAGCTCGCAGGCTCGTGCCGGGTATGAAGCTGGCATGGGCGCCCCATGCCTTCATCACCGTTTCCTGGACGAGATCGTCGGCTTGGTCGTGGCTTCCCGACAGCGAGATTGCAAAGGCTCGCAAGGACGGAAGCTCCGCCAAGAGAGCGGATTTGAAGGCTGTGATGCCCGTCATCGATCGCCACTCCCGTCGACAGGTCTCGACAGTTTTTCCCGCTCCTTTCTTTCGGCTTCTTCGAGTTGATCGAGCAGCAAGGTAAGCTTTTCAGGAATCGGCTCAGACAAGATCGAGCCATAGAGTTTCTTGAGCTGATCGCCGAGATGGGCTTGGATTGGCGGCTCTAGAGAGGGGCGTTCCTGCGTTTTCTTTTTATCTGACATGGCGACTCTTTCAGGACGACTAGAAACAACAGTCCTATCGACGATCTGGCGGCGACAGCTGCAATATACATCTTGCTGGAAACGCGAACGACGAGGTCCGGTTCCGGGCGGGAGGGAAAAATAATAGGCCGAAAGAGGAACCGATCACCTTTCTCGGCGTTCTCACGAAGGATATCACTTCGTGTTTTATTGCTGGCTTACGCGTTGGAAAGGCTTGTCATGTCTCTCACTTCCCTGATCGCGCCGCAGCTTCCCCTTCTTCGCCGCTATGCGCGGGCTTTGAGCGGCAGTCAGGCGAGCGGTGACAGCCATGTCGTGGCGATGTTGGAACATCTGGTGGCCGATCCCGACAGTTTCGACAAATCGCTTGATCCGCGCCTCGGGGTCTACAAGCTGTTCTCTTCGGTCTGGAACGCCAACCCCATGAACTACGTGCGGATAGAAGAAGGCAATCGGCCGGCTGCCGACCGCCGCCTTGACGCCATTACCCCACTGCCACGGCAGGCGTTCCTGCTGACGGCCATGGAGGGGTTCTCCCCCTTCGATGCCTCGCGCATTCTCGACGTTGGCCCCGAGGCCTTCTCGGCGTTGCTGTCGGAGTCGGCGCGGCAGATCGGCGAGCAGGTCGTCTCGCGCGTGCTCGTCATCGAGGACGAGCCGCTGATCGCCATGGACCTCGAGGGTCTGGTCGAGGGGCTCGGTCACACCGTTGTTGGCAACGCGCGGACGCGCGACGAAGCAGTCGCCATGGCTCGCAGTGAGCGCCCCGGCCTGATACTTGCCGACATCAGGCTCGCCGACGGCTCGTCCGGGCTCGATGCTGTCAACGACATCCTGGGCAGTTTCGAGGTGCCAGTTATCTTTATCACGGCCTATCCTGAATCGCTTCTGACGGGCGCGCGCCCGGAACCGACCTTCCTGATCGCCAAGCCATTCCGTGAGGAAATGGTGAAGGCGGTGATCTCCCAGGCCTTGTTCTTCGAGAAGGTCGCCTCGTTGCGACTGAAAGACAAAGTCTAGCGATTGGCCAGCCACAGGTGAACTTCCTGAACGTCGGCCGTCTGGCGTGGAGGGTAAGGTGCAGCCCGATGACTTCGAGACACTCAAGACGCTGGCGAGGGTTATGACCGTCGTTGCCTGCGCTTCTGTGTCGGCGGGGCTGTTGACTTACCTTTTCCGCATGCGCCACCGCAGAGGCGGTTTGATCGGCACTTCCGCCCTGCTTTGTGTGTTTGTCTTGGCGATCGCCGTTGGCGCGATTGGTCGGGTGCTCCCCGGTGCCGCCGACAACGGCATTTTCATTCTCCTGGAAGTGGTCACCGCCGTCATCGCCTTCGTCGTGGGAATTGCTGTCTGGCCGATGATCCCGCGGCTTGTTGGCCAGCCGACACGACAGGAGGCCAATGAGGCCAATGCTCTGCTCATGGAAGGGCAATCGGCGAATAGAAGACTGATCGACCAACTGAGCGATCTCAATCGCGACCTGGAAAGCCGCGTTGCCGGGCGAACCGCGGAACTCGAAACAGTTCGGCATCGGTTCGAGATGGCGTTGGATGGCTCCGACATTTCCATATTGGAGCTCGACGCCGATCTTCTTTTTACCTGGGTTCACAATCCGCCCCGTCCGCTCTCCAAAGCCGATGTTCTGGGGCGCCGCCCCGGCGATTTCCTGCCACCGGCCGAGGCGGTGGAGTTCATGAATATTGGGCGGCGTGTTCTGGCCGGCGGCGCAGCCGAGCGCTTCGAAATTTCATTCGTCTTGGGGGGGCGGCAGCGCTGGTTCGAAGGCTTCGTCGAACCGGTGATGATGAACGGAGAGGTCACAGGCGTTCTGACGGCGGCCATTGATATCTCTCGCTACAAGGAACACGAGCGCGAGATGCGCGACATTCTGCGCGAATTGACACATCGTTCGAAAAATCTGCTGGCGGTTGTGCAGGGCATCGCCCGGCAAAGCGCCGAAGGCTGCCCCGAGGCCTCCGGCTTTTTGGTGCCATTTGGCGGCCGGCTGTTGGCACTGTCAGCGGCTCATGAACTCCTGGTGCAGAACGGCTGGCGCGGCATTCTGCTCGGCGAGGTCATAGCCCGAGCCTGGGCCGATGTTGAACACACTGCGAATATCGTGGTGGAAGTCGACGGTCCTCGGGTTCTTCTCGGCCCCGATGTGGCGCAGAACGTGATGCTCGGCGCCCACGAACTCGTAACCGCGGCCGCCGCGGCTGATCAGCCGCCGCACCATGTCATCGTGTCCTGGGCCCTGTTGCCTGATGGGGCTTTCCGCCTCGATTGGCGGATGTTGGGTACGCCGTCGATCGAAGTCAGCGGCTTCGGTCAGCGTCTCCTGCGCACCGTTCTGCCCGTCGTCCTCGGTGGTGAGGTCACGGCGCTGGGTATCTCGGACACCGGTTTCGCCTACGGACTGAGGGGGCGGGTCGGTCCGCAGCTTCAACCCGTCCAGCGATCGGCGCAGTCACCGAGGCCGGCGAGATCGTAGGCGCCGCCGACTGGCCGGTCGGCGGCAAGATTTGGCGATCCGTCGGGCCCCAAGGCCAGCATGGCCGCACCAGTCGACGTGCCGGTCGCGCCTGCTGCAATCAGCACCGGCCGGCCTGTGAGCTCCTGGAGCGCTTCGGCAAAAAGCCTGTCTCGGCCGAACGGTCCCTCGACGACGATTGGACCGGCGGCGCCGGCTACCGCCATGGCAGCGCGCGCCATCAGCGCCAGATACAGGCTGACGGCGGCGGTGCGTTGACCATCGGAGAGCGAAGCCGGATTGACGCTCCAGCTCCCCTTTTCAGTCGGAAAAGGTCCGCAACCCGGGACAAACGTCGGATGGATCATGACGCCCCGGTCGAGAACGGTTAGGACGTCCTCAGGGGTCGGCTTCTTTGCGTGACCTTCCGTCAAGAGGTCAAATTCCCGCCCGCCCATGAAGCGTGATGATGGCACCGGATTGCCAAAGGCGTCGACGTTGCAAAGACCATCGCGGGCAGCATCGAGCGCCGACGCGTCGCCCCCAACAGCGAAGATGATGACCCAGGTGCCCGTCGAAAGCACCGTGAATGGTGGCTTGCGGCTCAGGAGATGCGGCAATAGCGACGCGTTGGAATCGTGGATGCCGCAATAGACGGGGGTATCCGGAGAAAGTCCGGTGCGCGCCGCGACATCCGCTGTCACCGTTCCAAGCTTGTCGAAGGCGGAGCGCAATGGCGCGAACAGCCGGCTCCAACCCTCGGCGTTGGCGAAGGACGAAAAGCCACGACTCTCCGGCGCCCAGAGGTCGGTGTGCACACCAAGCGATGTCGGCTCGCTCGCCAGCACACCGGTGAATCGGAAGGCCCAGTATTGCGGATAGGGGATGATGGCCGTCACCTTGGCGAAGGCCTCCGGGAAGGTATGAGACTGCCAGAACAGCTGTGCGCCGGCATTGAGACCGCCGGGCAGGCGCGGGGTGAAGCTCTCGGCGAAGGGCGGTCGCGCGACCGCATAGGCTGCGTCGAGAGTGTCGGGACCACGGAACTCATAGTCGAGGATCGGCAGCGCCAGTTGGTCGCCGGCCAGCAGGGCAAACGTGGCGCCGTGGGTGGTGAACGAGAGAGCGTCGATCCGCAGGTTTGCCGCCGCCTCCTTCAACGTATCCAGGAAGAAGGCCCACATGCCCTCCACGTCGTAGTGGGGGTAGGGCGGTGCGGCGATGACGGCATTGGGCCGTGTGCGAACGAACACGTCGTCGCCGGTTTCGAGATCGTGAACCACCAGCTTCACGTTGGTTTTGCCCACATCGAGAACCGCAACAAACCTCGGCGTCATCAACTTCTTCCTTGTCTTTGATCGGCCGTCAGCGAGCGGCGCGGCGATGTCTGTTGATCCGCTGCGCGACGAGCGGCAGGGCAATCACCAGGATCAGCATCAGGCCCATGAAGATGCTCATGACGATGCCGGGCACGTTCAAGAGGCCCAGGCCGAAGGTGACGAGCCCCATCACGAAAGCGGCGATGACGACGCCCAGGATGTTGCCGGTGCCACCGTTGATACCGACGCCGCCCAGCACCGCCATGGTCACCGCGTCAAGTTCCCAGCCGACGGCGATCGACGGGCGAGTAGAGCCCAGCCGCGACGTCAGCATCACCGAGGCAAGACCGGCGGCGGCACCGGTCATCAGGAAGACGATGAACTTGATGCGCTGGACCTTGACGCCGGAAAAGCGCGCCGCCAGCGCATTGTTGCCCACGGCGTAGACCTGTCGACCGAAGATCGTCTTGTGCAGCACGACGCCGGCGATGACGGCCAGCACGAGGAAGGTGACGAACTCGATCGAGAAGATCCAGACGGCATAACCTTGGCCGAACACGGCGAAGTCGGCCGGATAGTTCTTGTAGACCTGGTCGCCGAGTACGACGTAGGCGATGCCGCGGTAGAGGCTCATGGTGCCGATGGTGGCGACGATGGCCGGCAAGCCCAGCCTGGCCACCAGAACGCCATTGAACAGGCCACAAGCCAACCCGACGCTCAGGCCGATCAGGAACAGCACCGGCGTGCCGGCGCCAGCTTGAGCCGCTGCGCCCATGGCCGTCGAAGCCAGCGCGATGATCGAGGCGACCGACAGGTCGATCTCACCCGAGATGATCACGAAGGTCATGGCCAGCGCCAGGATGGCCTTTTCGGTGAAGTTGAACGTCGCGTCCGACAGGTTCCACGGATCGAGGAAGTAGGGCGAAGCCAGCGAGTTGGCGATGGCAATGGCGATCGCCACGACGAGCAGCAGCGTTTCCCAGCTTTTCAGCGCTCGCTTGAGCGGACTGTCGAGGCGATCGGGAATGTGGCGCGGCGAAAGGACGGCGGACTGATCGCTCATAGCGGAAGTTCCTTGCGGCGGAGGATGACCCGGCCCTTGACGCGTTCGCCGCGGGCATTGATGACGACAGCGGTGATGATGATGGCGCCGGAAATCGCCATCTGCCAGAAGGGCGAGATGCCGATGACCGGCAGCGCGTTCTTGATGATGCCAAGGAACAGCGCCCCGAGAACGACGCCGCCGACCGTACCGACGCCGCCAATGGTCGAGACGCCGCCGATGACACAGGCGGCGATGGTATCGAGTTCGAAGCCTGAGGCCACGTCGACATAGGCGACGGCATAGCGCGATACCCAGAGGTAGCCGCAGAGACCCGCCACCCCGCCCGACAGGACAAAGGCGAGGAAACGCGTCTTGCCGATGTCGATGCCGGCATAGATGGCGGCCACGGCATTGCCACCGGTGGCGTAGAAGGCGCGGCCCAGACCGGTGCGGGTGAACAGCAGCACTGCCAGTGCGATGGCGAGGAGACCAACCCACGACAGGACCGGCAAACCAAGGACCAGTGCGCGTGGCAGTTCCAGGAAGGTTGCTGACATCTCGTGGGCGTTGACCCAGGCGCCGCCGGATTCGACGAAGGCAAGACCACGGAAAATGGTCATGGTGCCGAGCGTCACCACGATGGCCGGAATGTCGAGCCACCAGACCAGAAAGCCGTTGATGGCACCGAGCAGCATGCCCATACAGAGGGCGACCACGATCAGCACGATCACCGGCAGGCCGGGAGCAAGGTGATTCAGCATGGCCACCGTCATGCCGGTCAGCGCTACATTGGCCGCCACCGACAGGTCGATCGACTTGGTCAGGATCACCGCCGACTGGCCGAGCGCCATCATGATCAGGATCGAGGTGTCGTTGAAGACGCCGGCGAGATTGCGCGGTGTCGAGAAGGCGGGGAAGCGGGCGGTGATGGCGGCAAGCAGCAGGAGGCAGGCCAGCACCAGGAGCGCTTCGCGCCGCGCGAAAAGGCTGCGGATGGTGTTCATCGGAAAAGCTCCGGGGCGGGAATTGTGAGGCAGGCGGGGCGAGAGGTCACGCGGCGGCCTCCTTGTTGCCGGTTGCCGCGCGCACCAGGGCTTCCGGCGTCAGGCCTTCGCGCTCGAACACGCCGGCCATCCGGCCTTCGCGCATGACGATGACGCGGTCGCTCATGCCAAGGATCTCCGGGATCTCGCTCGACACCATGATCACCGCGAGGCCTTCGACGGCGAGCTGGCTCATGAAGGCGTGCACGGCGGCCTTGGAGCCGATGTCGATGCCTTTGGTCGGCTCGTCGAGGATGATCACCTTCGGCAGCGTTGCCAGCCACTTGCCGATCACCACCTTCTGCTGGTTGCCGCCCGACAGTGTGCCGACCGGCTGGCTGAGCGAGGCGGCGCGCAGGTCGAGCCGCTCGGCGTATTTGCGGGCGAGATCGAATTCCTCGGCCATGCGTAGAAAGTTGTGACGGCTTGTGACTTTCAGCGACGGCAGCGAAATGTTGGAGGCGATCGACATGGCGGTGATGGCGCCGTGGCGGCCGCGCTCTTCCGGCACGTAGACAATACCGGCGTCGATGGCATCGGATGGCGAGTGAACGGTAATCGGCTTGCCAGCCAGGGTCACAGTTCCCGCTGACGGACGGGTAACGCCGAACAGCGCCTGGCAAAATTCCGAACGACCGGCGCCGACCAGGCCATAGAGGCCGAGGATCTCCCCGCGCCGGAGTTCCAGCGATACCTGGTCGAACTCCGTCGGATGGCAATAGCCATCGACTTTCAGAACGGTTTCGCCGATTTCGGCGGGTAGCTTGGGAAAGGCCTGCGTTACGTCGCGGCCGACCATCATCTTGACGAGGTCGTTATGAGAAACCTCGTCGAGGCGCCCTGCGCCGACCTGGCCGCCATCGCGGAAGACGGCGAAATACTCGCAGATCTGCCAGACTTCCTCGAACTTGTGGCTGATGAACAGGATGGCCTTGCCAGCCTTCTTCAGCCTGTCGATGATGCCGAAAAGCTCCTCCACCTCCTTGTAGGAAAGGGCGGCCGTCGGCTCGTCCATGATGACGATGCGCGCGTCGATCGATAGAGCGCGGGCGATCGCCACCAGATGGCGCTGGGCGATGGAAAGATCCTTGAGGCGAATACGCGTCGAGATCGGCGCGTCGATGCCGTGCAGGATGGCGGCGGCGCGGGCGTGCATGGCCACCCAGTCGATCAGGCCATAACGATTGCGCGGCTGATGGCCGATGTAGATGTTTTCGGCGACCGTCAGCTCGTCGAACAGCACCGTTTCCTGGTGGATCGCGGTGATCCCCAGCTCCTGCGCCGCCTCGGCGGTCGGCAGCGTGACCTCCTTGCCATCGATCTGAATGCTGCCGTCGTCCGGCTGGTAGATGCCGGTCAGGATCTTGACCAGCGTCGATTTGCCGGCACCGTTCTCACCGATCAGCGCCGTGACGTGGCCGGGGCGCAACTCGAGCGCCACGTCGGACAGTGCCTTGACGCCAGGGAAGGTCTTGGAGATGCCCGTCATCTTCAGGATGGGCTCTGGGATAGGTGTGTCGGTTGGAAGCATGACGTTCACAGACGCTTTTCGCTGGTGAAGGCTTGTGGCCCGAAGGATCGGAAGTGCGATCGGATGGCTGCCGTCGCGACGACGATCTCGCCCGGATGATGACCGGCTAGGATCGGATCGACGGAACTACCCCCTCTCCCTGTCCCTCCCGAACAAGAGGGGGAGGGAACCCCTGCCATAATCCTGAGATGGCGCTGGAGGGTGCGCATCGGATGAGACGTCGGAAGCCGGGGAGGAGGGAGCTCCGGTCGTTGGCAACCGAGTCCCCTCACCCGCACTGGGGGAGGGACAGGGAGAGGGGGCCAATCTCGACATACTTGAGTACCGGACCCGGCCAAAGCCGGGCCCGGGAGGTCACGTCAGATCAGAAGATCTTGGCGAATTCCTCGACGTTCTTGGCGTCGTAGACGAACGGGTCGGCCATGGCCGCCTCGTTGTTGGCGTCGAGCTTGATCTTACCCATGCGGCCGATGGAGATCTCGGCATCCGGCTTGGCTTCGGCCTTGCCGGTCTTCAGCTCATAGGCGAGATAGGTCGCCGAATAGCCGAGGTCGATCGGGTTCCAGATGGCGAAAGCCTTGGACGAGCCGGCCTTGACGTGACCGGCCATCTCCGACGGCAGGCCGAGGCCCGTGACATTGACCTTGCCGACGAGGCCGGCGTCTTCAACAGCCTGGGCGGCGGCGACGATGCCGACCGACGTCGGGGCGATGATCGCCTTGAGGTTGGGATACTTGGCGATCAGGCCCTGCGTTTCGCGATAGGACTTGTCGGCGAGGTCGTCACCGTAGACCGTGTCGACCAGATTGACGTTCTTATAGTTCGGCAGAACCTTCTTCATCTCCTCGATCCAGATGTTCTGGTTGGTCGCCGTCGAGGCGGCCGAGAGGATGGCGACGTCACCCTTGTCCGAGCCGAGGCCGTCGGACGCCAGCTTCACGCACATGTTGCCGATCAGCGGGTTGGACGACGGGTTGAGGTGCAACTGACGGCCTTCCGGCGCTACGCCCGAGTCCCAGGAGATGACGGTGATGCCGCGCTGCATGGCCTTCTTGAGGGCCGGAACCAGGGCGTCCTTGTCATTGGCCGAGATGGCGATGGCGTCGACCTTCTGGGCGATCAGCGAGTTGACGACGTCGATCTGCGCCTCGGCCGTCGAGGTGGTCGGGCCAGTGTAGATGATGTCGACGTTGCCGAGTTCCTTGGCGGCTTCCTGGGCGCCCTTGTGGGCGGCGTCGAAGAAGCCGTTGCCGAGCGTCTTGACCACGAGCGCGATCTTGAGGTTCTCGGCGCTGGCCGGACTAGCCATCAGAGCGATGGCGGCGGCCGTGGTAACAATCAGTTTCTTGAACAGGGTCATTTTGGGGTCTCCTCCCGTTGCGACCTTCCGTCGACCTTCGCCTCACTCCTCTGTCAGGCGACGGTCGGGGATTGCTGGATGTCCTCTTTTCGGTCCGTGGACGCGATGATCAGCTCGATGCCGGCGGCTTCCACCATCCGCCGGTCGTGCTCGTCGATGCCCTCATCCGTGATGATCGTGCTCACCCGTTCGAGCGGGCACAGGATCAGGCTGGAGCGTGTCTTGAATTTTGAGCTGTCGACCAGGACGACGAGCTCATCGGCCTGGCGCATCAGCCGCTGCTCGGACTGAATGATCAGCGAGTCCGATTCCATGATGCCGAGCGGCGACACGCCGCGAGCGCCCATGAAGAAGCGGCGCGCGTAGAAGTGACCGGTGCCGTCGCTGTCGAAGGGCGACAGAATGATGTTCTGCTCGCGATAGACGGCGCCAGCCGGCAGCATCACCGTGCATTTGGAATGCTTGATCAGGTGCTCGGCGATGGGGAACGAGTTGGTCATCACCTGCAAGCGCATCTGCGCCAGGAAATGCACCATCGGAAACGTCGTCGTGCCGCCGTTGATGGTGATGGCTTCGCCGTCGTGGCAAAGCTTCACGGCCTCGCGGGCAATGGCGCGCTTCTGTGCCGAGTTCACCGTCTCGTCGGCCCGGAACGACCGGGCGGCCAGCACGCCGATCTGCGGCGGATGCAAAGCTTCGGCACCGCCGCGCACCTTTTTCAGGCGGTTCTGGAGCGCCAGCGCGCTGATGTCGCGGCGGATCGTCGCCTCGGAGGCGTCGGTCAGTTCGACGATGTCCTGCACCGTCAGGATTGGACGTTCCTGGACGGCGGAAAGGATGATGCGGTGGCGTTCGCGTTCGTGCATGGGTCTGTCTCGGCTCCAGTTGGGGCAGGGACGATGGAGCGCCGACGCTGTGGGGGCAAGCGCCGGCGCAAATTGCGTCAGCTGGGCCGGCAGTCGGCCAGCTTCCAGCCATCGAGCGCCAAGGCCTCCGGCTGCGGTACCACCTTGAAGCGGGCGGCGAGGTCGATCAGGTCCTGCGTCGTCATGCTCTGGCGCGGTCCGCCCATCGACAACACCTTGACCAGGATCTCGGCCGCCTTCTCGGCGGTGTCGACCAGGCCGAAGGCGTCATCGAGCGTCGGACCAACGCCGAACACGCCATGGAACGGCCAGAGCACCAGCGGCCGCTTGGCGAGTAGACGGCATGTAGCGTCACCCATCTGATCGGTGCCGGGGACCAGCCAGGGCATGGTGCCGACACCATCGGGGAACACCACCAGGCATTCGGTGGAGCCTTCCCAGAGGGCGCGCGTCACGTTGGCGTCGCTCCAGTCGAGCACGTAGGTGAGCGCGATCAGATTGGTCGCATGGCAGTGCAGCACGACGCGGTCGCTGCCATTGGTGGCGTTCTGCCGGGCGATATGGCCCTTGAAATGGCTGGAGTATTCCGACGTCGGCGTACCGCCGTCGCGATAGCCCCACAGCACTTCGAGGAAGCTGCCGTCAGCGCCGACGCGCACGACGCCAAGGTTGTTCTCCGGGTCGAGCTGGACGTTGCGGAAGAACTTGCCGGTACCGGTGACGATGTAGCTCTGTCCGGCGATGGCCGGCAGCGGCTCGGTCATCGGCAGCCGGCGCGGCTCGCGAATGCCGGCAAGGTAGGGCGCAAGGTCTTCCTCGGTGAGGCGTAGGCTGATGTTGCCGCCGTTGCGCTCGTCCCAGCCCTTTTCCCAGCAGTCGGTGGTGGCCTTCACCATCGCCTTGACGAACCAGGAATCGATCATATTCGCAGTCATAGTGGCTCAGGACTCCCGCTTGGCGAGCACGTCGCGCTCGTAGGTCTTGACGACGTCGAACCAGGCGGCGCCGACCGGCACGTTCCGGCTTTCGCAATAATGATCCCAGACGGCGCCCCACGGGCTCGTCTTGTGTTCTTCAAACAACGCCATCCGCAGGGCAAAGTTGCCGGATGTTTCAGCTGCTTTGAGCTTGGCGACCGGCTCCAGCATGGCCTTCAGCAGCGCCTTGCGCATGTTGCGCATGCCGATCACCCAGGCGGCGATGCGGTTGATGGAGGCATCGAAATAGTCAAGGCCGATGGCGGTGCGGTCGAGCATATCGCCGCGCACCAGTTCGTTGGCGATGGCCTGCAGTTCGTCGTCGAACAGCACGACGTGGTCGCTGTCCCAGCGCATGGGGCGCGACACGTGCAGCAGCACGCGATCGACATACTGGAAGACGGCGGACAGCTTGTCGGACACTACCTCGGTCGGGTGGAAATGGCCGGCATCCAGGCAGAGCATGGTGCCGCGCGTCGCCGCATAGCCCATGTAGAATTCGTTGGAGCCGACCGTGTAGGCTTCGGCACCGATGCCGAACAGCTTGCTCTCGACGGCGTCGTAGTGAAATTCCTTGGAGATCTTCTCCGAGATCACCTCATCGAGGGCGGCCTTCAGCGTCTCGCGCGGCCCGTAGCGGTCGAAGGGATAGTCCTTCGAACCGTCGGGGATCCAGATGTTCATCACCGAGGCCGTGCCGAGCGAGCGGCCGAAATGTTCGGACACCTTGCGGCTAGCCTTGCAGTGGTCGATCCAGAACTGGCGGATACCGGCATCGGGATGGCTGAGTGTACGATTGTCGGCGCTCTTGGGGTGCGAGAAGCAGGACGGATTGAAGTCGAGGCCGAGGCCTTGCTCCTTCGCCCAATCGACCCAGCGCTGAAAGTGCTTCGGCTCGATGGCGTCGCGCTCCACTTTGCGATCGGCCTCGAGATAGAGGGCGTGCAGGTTGAGACGCTTGGCGCCGGGGATCAGCGACATCGCCTTCTCGAGGTCGGCGCGCAACTGGTCGGCATTGCGGGCGCGGCCGGGATAGTTGCCGGAAACCTGGATGCCGCCGGTAAGCTCGCCATCGGGATTCTCGAAGCCCTTGACGTCGTCGCCCTGCCAGCAGTGCATCGACACCGGGACGGTGTCGAGCTTGCCGAGGACAGCCTCGGTATCGATGCCGTCGAGAGCAAAGTGCTCGCGGGCCAGTTCGTAGGCTTTGGTGATCGGCGATTGTTCGGACATGACTGGCGGTTTCCTCCCATTGGCTCCGCTGCCAGCGTCTGCTTTACGGCGTTGGCGTTATCAATCATATTCCATCATGATTGATCAAGTACAATCATATCCGTAGCATTTGCCACAAACCTGGTTTGCGGCTGGGATCAGCGATCTGTCTCGAACCTTGATGCTTGAAATATCGAATAAAAATGAGATATCCGCTCTTCTTGAAGGTAAAATTGCGTATCGCCGAAAGTTCTAGATCTCCATGGAAAGACCCGGTGGAGCGATCAAACGTTCGGCGAGAGATTGAAAATGATTGAATTTGCGTAATGATCCCACTGGGAGTGACTGGCTGGGATCGAATATGATTTTGCCGGACGGCGGATGCCTGAGCCGGCCAGCACGGGAGGATGTATCGTGATCAGAAAAGCCTTCGCCATGTGGGTCAACCCGGACGCCCACGCTGAATATAAGCGCCGCCATGACGAGATCTGGCCGGAGTTGGCGGCTGTGCTCAAAGCGCATGGTGCCCACAACTACGCCATCTACCTCGAGCCGAAGACATCGACACTGTTCGCCACCGTTGAGATTGAATCGGAAGACCGCTGGGATGCGGTGGCCGCCACGGAAGTCTGCCAGAAATGGTGGAAATACATGGCCGATATCATGCCGTCCAACCCGGACAATAGTCCAAAGTCGGCCGATCTTCGTGAGGTGTTCTTCCTCGCCTGACAGTCAGCCTCGCGCAGGGACAGGCCCCGTCGAGCCCTTTATGTCGAGGTGTGGCGGCAGAATGATATGCTGATCGGTCTGTCGCCCCTCGATCCGCTCGATCAGCAGCTTCATCGCATCGCTTCCGAGCTGATGGCCCGCCTGATCAACCGAGGTCAGCGACAGCTGCGGCAGCGCGGCGAGACGGCTATTGTCATAACCGATCACCGACAAATCATCGGGCACGCGGATGCCAAGCTTCGCCGCTTCCGCCATCAGGGTAAATGCCACGGAATCGGTCCAGCAGAAGACGGCCGTCGGACGTGGTTGGCTTTGCAAGATGCGTCGAGACACTTCCTCGTCGTAGCGGTCGCTTCGGAAATGCGTACCTTCAAAAATTGATATGCGGTCCGCGAGCCCATGCGCCGCCATGGTCTCGCGGTAGCCCACCAGACGTCGCGTCGTCGAGTTGTTGGGAGCCGCCGACGCCGGATCAAGCCCGAAATAGGCGATGTCGCGATGGCCGAGCGATATGAGGTGTTCGACGGCGAGGCGCGCTCCGGTGCGATCGTCATTATTGACCGTGTCGTAACCGCAATCGCGATCGTGTCGTCCAATCATCACCGTTGGCACTGAGGTGGCAACAGCGGTGAGATAGGCCTCTTCGAGACGTGGGGCGACCATCAGGAAGCCATCGATCTTGTGATCGAGCATCGTGTCGATGGCGTGCTGTTCGGTGGCCTCGGCCGACGGGCGAAAGCCGATCAGCGGCTCGTAGCTGGTGCTCCTCAGCGTCGAGATGACACCGTCGAGGATATCCGGAAAGAAAGGATTGCGCATGTCCGGCAGCACGATACCGAGCGTGTAGGTGCGTCCTCGAAGGCCACGAGCCGCCGTCTGCGGTCGATAGTTAAGCGCGGTCATCGCCGCTTCAACGCGGGTGCGCATGTCATCGGAAAGGCCATAGGCATTGCGCAACACTTTGGAAACGGCAGCCCGCGACACACCGGCCGCCTCCGCCACGTCCTTGATCGTCGCGCGTTTCATGATTCCCCGCCCGTTTCCGCCGTTTTCCGAGTTTCCTCTATACACTTGGCAGTTTGCCGGCAACGATCATTCTCAGCCCTTCACGGCGCCTGCCGTCATACCTTCAACGATCTGTCGGTTGAAGAACAGGAACATGATCAGCGGCGGAATGGTGATGATCAGAATGTTCATGAACAGAAGGTTGTAGGACGTGTTGAACATGCTCTGGAAGTTGAATATGGTCAGCTGCACTGTCGCGTTCTTCGCCCCCGGCAGATAGTAGAGCGGGTTGGTGAAGTCGTTGAAGATCGCCACCGACTGCACCACGATCACCGTCACCGCCACCGGCTTCAGAAGTGGCAGCACGATACGAAAGAACAGCGTGAAGGGGCCGGCGCCCTCCAGAATGGCCGCTTCGTCGAGTTCGCGCGGGATGGTGGCGATGAAGGCGCGAAACAGCAGCACCGAGAACGACAGGCTGTAGGCGATCTCGATCAGGATCAGACCGGAAAGCGTCTTGAACAGGCCGAGCCACTGCAACAGCCAGATGGTCGGCACGACGGCCGGCGGCATGATCAGGCCGGCCAGCACCATGAAGTTGATGAGCCCGCTCCAACGCGACGGCCGCCGTTGCAGCACGAAGCCAACCATGGCGCCGAACACGACGAGGCCGGTGACCGCTACCACCGTGAGGATGATCGAGTTGATGAAGGCGGTGATCAACATGTAGTCGCGCGCTTCGACGACCGCGACGAGATTTTCCCAGAGGTGGGTTTCGGTCGGCCAAGAGAAGTGCAGGAGCGCCGCTTCCGGCTTGTCTTTCAGTGCGTTGACGATGATGAACAAGAAGGGCACGACGAAGACGAAGAAGGCCAGGGCAAGCGCCAGAATGCCCGTCACGTAGTATTTGAGCGTCTTGGCGGTCATGCCTCGACCTCCTTGCGATTGAGGACGAAGGACAGCGGCACGACGATAGCCGCCACCAGCACGAACAACACGACGTTGCCGGCGGTGGATAAGCCGTAGAAGCCGGCCTGATACTGCTTGTAGATCACCGAGGCCACGACGTCGGTCGTAAAGCCCGGTCCGCCCTTGGTCATTGCCCAGATGAGATCGAAGGAACGAAGGCCGCCGATCAGGCTTAGGATGATCACCGTTACGGTGGCGGGGCGGGCAAGCGGCAACGTGATGTTCCAGAAGCGCTGCAGGGCGTTGGCGCCGTCCATCTTGGCCGCCTCGTAATACTCCGAGGGAATGGAGACGATGCCGGCGATGTAGATGACGGTGGCAAGACCCACCCCCTTCCAGACATCGACGAAGGCAACGGAGAGCAGGGCAAAGCGCGGGTCGGTGAGCCACGCCGGCCCCTTCATGCCAAGGACGGCGATGACATCGTTGATGAGGCCGTTGGTCGGATGCATCAGCATGGTGAAGGTGATGCCGACGCCAATGGTCGACACCAGCACCGGGAAGAACACGATGGCGCGCAGAAGTCCCCGAACCATGACGTTGGATGTGAGCAATATGCCAAGGAGCATGCCGAGCACCACCTTCGAACCCGAGGTGACGACGGCATAGATCAGCGTGTTGACGAGGCCCCAGACCAGGAAGGGCTCGCTGAAGAACTGGCGGAAATTATCGAGCCCGATGAAGGAATATTGGAACAGCGTCCAGCGGGTCAGGCTGAAGAACAGCGAGGCGAAGGTGGGAAACAGGAACAGCACGCCGAAAACAATGGCGGCCGGCAGGTAGAACCAAGTCGGATAGGCCGCTGCAAGTCCGCGTCGGCTGCCTTTCTTGCCAAGGGTCATCATAAGGACACTCCAGCGCCGTTCGTCCGGTCGGGCGCGGCCTCGCGCGAACGCGGGGCCGCTTCTCGGGGAGGAGAAGTCTAGACCGACAGTCCCAAAAGTCGTCAGACCTTTCGGACCAATCGGCTAAGTGAAAACAATGAGTTCCGGCAAAGCCGGTCCGTTAGGGCCGGCTTTGGATTCTAGAAGGCGATGGCTCATTCCCAGCCGGGCAGGCCGAGCTGAAGCGCTTGCTTGCGCACGTCGTCGTCATAGAGCTTGGCGCCATCGAGCGGCGCGCGAATGCCCGAGCCGATTTCGACGGTAATCTGTTCGAGAGCCGGCCCCTTGACGGGTGACAGGAATTCGAGGGCGGGCGCGTTTTTACCGCCTTCGGCGAAGTAGGCGACCAGATCCTTGACTGCCGGCGGAACGTCGGCCGGCAGGGTGCAAGACTTGGTCATGTAGGGGCCGATGGCACCGACCGCCTCGGTCTGGGTGTCGCAGCCTTCCTTGCTGGCAACGAAGGCGATGAACTTCTTGACCTCGGCCGGATGCTCGGTCTGGGCATAGCCGTAGATGCCGTTGGCCATCCAGGCGGTGAGGCCGTTCTTGGCGGCATCATCGCCCGGCAGGGCGAAGAAGCCGACGTCATTGATGTAGTCCTTGTAGTTCTCGTTGATGTTGCCGATGGCAAAGGTCAGCATCGGATAGTGGGCGCCTTCGCCCTTCGACACCATGCGCAGGCCATCGTCATAGCTGGCCGAACCGAAGTCCTCGTTGAGGAAGCCGGCCTTGAAGACCTCGGCCTGATGCTCGAATCCCCTGAGTGCGGCGGGCGTCGTGGCATATTTGATCTGGTTGGCGGTGTATTTCTGGGGAAAGTCGGGCACGGCCTGCAGGACGTTGTAGAAATCGCCGAGCATGAACAGCTGCGAGGTCCACGTATCCTTGAACGTCTGGATGACGGGTGTCACGCCGCCTTTGGCCTTGATCGCCTCGTTGTTCTTCATGAAGTCGGCCCAGGTCTTCGGAATCTGCAGGCCCAGCTCGGCATAGATCTTCTTGTTGTAGAGCACGCCGCCGCCCATCGCCGTCTGGTAGGGCGCGCCGTAGACATGGCCGTTCTCGCTCACCACCGACTTGAAGATGTCCATGATGTCAGACTGGTAGGGCTCGTCGGTGAGGTCGAGCATGTTCTGCGGTGGGTTGAGCGCATGGAACAGAGAGCCGGCGTTGTACATGAAGACGTCGGTCATTTCGCCCGTGGCAAGCCGGGTCTTGACGATGTTGTCGCCCTCGCTGCCGGCTGCGCGCGATTCCACCTCGATGGTGATGTCGGGGTTCTTGGCATGGAAGGCGGCTGCCAGCGCTTCCGAGGCCTTGACGGTCGCTGGCGCGTTGTCGACGAGGAAGTTCAGCTTCACCTCGGCTTGTGCCGAGGCGGCAAAGGACAGCGCAAGTGCGCTGCCCGCGGCTGCAGCCACCAGAAGGCGGCGGGAAATCGCATGGCTCATGGTTCTCCTCCCAGGTTTCATCCGCCCGGCTGTCCTCTCGGCCGGGGCGGAGAATAATCCGCCCGTCCTCAACGAGCGATGGCGAAAGTCACGACATGGCGCCCGCTTCCCACGGCGAGACGCTGCTTGCTCTCCTCGGCAGTCGGCGCGATCGGCTTGCCGTCAAGGATGATGTTTCGGGCACCGGCTGGCACGACCAGTGTGCCGCGAGCCCCTTTCGGAACGGACGTTTCCCAGCTGACGGCATCGCCGTCGACACTCCAACTCGCTTCGACGCGGCCAGCGGACGAGTCGTGAGCGGCGACGACGGGTGACAGGGCTGGAATGATTGCCGGTTCGAACAGGATATGCCGGAAGCCCGGCTCGTCTTCGTCAGGTCGAAGGCCGGCCACATCTTCGAATAGCCACTGGCAGACCGCGCCATAGGCATAGTGGTTGTAGGAGTTCATCGACGGATCGAACACCGAGCCGTCCGCCTGGATGGCGTCCCAGCGCTCCCAGATGGTGGTGGCGCCATTCTTCACCTGGTAGAGCCAGCCCGGTACTTCTTCCTGCAGAAAGACGGCGCCGGCCAGTTCCGGTTCGCCAATCTTGACAAGCGCCGGCAGCAGGGCAGGGGTGCCGATGAAGCCGGTGCCGATGCGCCCGCCCGCCCGGGCAATGGTCGCCTTGAAATAGTCCTTTGCCGCTGCCTGTTTGTCCTCGGGAATGAGGTCATGCAGGAAAGCGAGGGCATAGGAAGTCTGGTCGTCGTAGGCGAGACGGCCGGACGGCGTGATGAACTCGTGGGCGAAGGCCGCCTTCACCACCGCCGCCCGATCGGACAGACGCTTTTCCGTCGCCTTGTCGCCGACGAGGCCGGCGATCTTGGCTGTCAGTTTTGCGGCGATGAAAAGGTAGATGGTTGCCGCCGCGTCGTCGCCGATGGTGGGCAGCGGTTTCTCGCTCGGGCCCTTGGGTTGCAGCCAGTCGCCGAAGGAGAAGCCGCGCGCCGCCCACGGGCGCGGCGGCCGCACGATCGGACCGTTGCTGATCGACCAGACGAAGTCGTTCCACCGCACCATGGTCGGCAGCGTCTCTCGCAGGATGTCCAGGTCGCCATAGTGGCGATAGAGCACGTGCGGAACGATGGAGATGGCATCGCCCCAGCCGGTCGAGCCATAGAAGCGGGGATAGAGGTCTTCATGGTTGCGCGTCGGATCCGGCACGACGTGCGGGATCTCGCCATCAGGGCGTTGGTCGGCCATCACGTCGCGCAGCCACTTGACGAAGAAGGCATGGCTGTCGTGCAGGTAGCAAGCCGTGGCAGCGAACACCTGGGCGTCGCCGGTCCAGCCGAGGCGTTCGTCGCGCTGCGGGCAGTCGGTCGGCACGTCGACGAAGTTGGATCGCTGCGACCACACCGAGTTCTCGACGAGGCGGTTGACCAGCGGATGGCCGGTGGTGAGCCAGCCGGTACGCGTGATCGCCGAGGAGATCGGTATCGAGGCGATGTCGACGACCTCTGCCTTGCCGGTCACCGTCACGCGGGCGAAGCGAAAGCCCTGGAAGGTGAAGGTCGGCCGATAGCTCTCATGGCCGTCACCCTTCAGCACATAGGTGACGCGGCAGGGGGCGGAGCGCAGGTTGGTGTTGCAGAACTCGCCCTTGTCGAGAATTTCCGAATGCTCGACCAGTACCGTCGCGCCAGCCTCGCCCTTTACCGTAAAGGCGACGTAGGCGGCTGTATTCTGGCCAAAGTCGTAGATGGTGCGTCCTTCGGCATCAGTGAAGGACGAGACGGGCTTGAGTGCTCCGAGTTCCTTGACGCCGTTCACTTCATGGGCGATCAGCACGCCTGGATCGAAGTCCTCGTGAAGCCCGACGCCTTGATCGGCTGTTGCGCCTTCGAGGCGCGCGTCGTAGGTCTCACCGAAGTAGATGCCGGATTTCAAGACAGGAGTGAGACCGCTCGACCAGCTTGTATCGGAGGCGAGGATTGGCTTGCCGCCAGTCTCAAGCTCGACAATGGCGGCGATGCGGTCCCCCCAAGTGTTGAGAATGGCATGCTGGTGCGCCCACATCATCTGCGAGCGATACCAGCCGTCGCCCAGCCACACGTCGATGACGTTATTGCCGTCGGAAAGCAGGTCGCCGACGTTGTAGGTCTGGTAGCTGAGGCGGTCGTTGTAGGAGGTCCAGCCAGGCGTGAGGAGGTCGTCACCAACGCGTTTGCCGTTGATGAAGGCGCGGTAAAGGCCAAGCGCGCTGATGCGCAGGGCGGCCTTTCCACCCTCTTTCGCTTGGAAGGTCTTGCGCAGGAAGGGCTGCCGCGTGCCGACACCCGCGTCGGAGAGCGGACGGATCATCCGCGCCGACCAGGCATGTCGCTCGGCAGCGCGCGATGCTCCGACTGTCACGCGGGAACCCGATCCTATCCCATCCATCTGTCTTGTCCTCCCGATGAACGAGCCCGCTGCCAACGCAGTCAGCTTGTTCTTGCTCGTTGATCCGCCCGGTGCGTTCTCGCGGCGTTTTACTGATGTGGAGACCGGTTTACAGACAGGGTGTATGAACGCCCTTCATCCCGCTCCGTCCTCCTTGCAAAAAAAATGTAGACCAGTTTACGAAATTGTAAAGAGGCCGGGTTGAGGAAGCCGGCTGTACCAAAGTCGGGGTGGAGAGCCGATGTCAGCCCAATGGACGGCCTGACGTATAGGGCCGCCGGCTGCTTGATATCCGGCGAGGTGAGGACGGTCGAGGGAGGACGATGTGGCGGGACTGAAACTCGAGAGCGTGCGCAAGAGCTTTGGCGAACTCGCTGTCATCCACTCTGTTGATCTCGACATCGACAGCGGCGAGTTCGTTGTCTTCGTCGGTCCTTCCGGCTGTGGCAAATCGACGTTGCTGCGTCTGATCGCTGGCCTTGAAGACACGACCTCTGGCCGTATCGAAATCGACGGTGCCGACGTCACCGAGACGCCGCCGTCCGAGCGTGGCGTCGCCATGGTGTTCCAGTCCTATGCGCTCTATCCGCATATGACGGTGGCCGAAAACATGGGGTTCGGCTTGAAGATCAATCACGTGCCAAAGACCGAGATCACCCGCAAGGTCGGCGAGGCGGCCCGCGTGCTACATCTTGAAGAACTGCTCGACCGCAAGCCCAAGCAGCTCTCCGGCGGTCAGCGCCAGCGTGTCGCCATCGGCCGGGCCATCGTCCGCAATCCCAAGGTCTTCCTGTTCGACGAGCCGCTCAGCAATCTCGACGCCGAGTTGCGCGTTCAGATGCGCCTCGAAATTGCTCGCCTGCACCGCGAGGTGAAGGCGACGATGATCTACGTGACGCACGATCAGGTGGAGGCGATGACGCTGGCCGACAAGATCGTCGTGCTCAAGTCGGGTCGCGTCGAGCAGGTGGGACGGCCGATCGATCTCTATGCCGATCCGGACAATCTGTTCGTGGCCGGCTTCATCGGCTCGCCGAAAATGAACTTTCTGAAAGGAATCGTCGGCGATCGGACTGCTGCCGGCACCGAGGTTCGCATTCCTGCCTTTGGCCTGTCGCTGGTCTTGCCGGTTGCCGCCGATCTGAAATCCGGCGCGGCCGTATTGGCGGGTGTGCGTCCCGAGCATTTCCACGAAACAGCGGCCCACATGATTGCGCTGCCCATTGAAGTTCTGGAAAACCTCGGGGGACAGACTTACGCCTATGGGCGGACGCCGGACGGCGATCAAGTGGTCGCCGAGGCGCGGTTCCTGCCACCCGGCTGGCGCGGCGCCAACCTCGATATCGGCTTCAATGCTGAAAACGTGCTTCTGTTCGATCCGGAAAGTGGCCTACGTATCCGCTGAACGGGTTAGCCAGTGGCAAGCCCGTCGAGGAACATGGCGACCGATGCCTTCACCCAGTCGCGCTGTTCGGCAACGGTGAGCGGTTCTCTGAGGCCAAGCAGGATCTGGCGCTGCGCCTCATTGATCGTTCCGCGTAGCAGATGCGCGGTCGTCTCGGCATCGCCGGGGCGGAGAAAGCCGCTTTTCTGGTGCTCGCGAATCCATGCTTCGAAGACGCCGGCTATGCGGGCCGTCGCCTGCCGATAGCTTTCGGCCAGCGCCGGCACCTCCTGCCGCTCGGCCGCGATCAGGCGAGTGAGCCGTATCGCCTCCTCCGACAATGCCAGTTGGGCGTAGCCGAAAAGCAGCGCCTCAAGGCTTGCACAAGGGTTGCCGCCAGTCAGCCGCGCCGCGTCGAGACTGCCGAAGGCGACGTCGATCCGCGCCTCCATGGCTTCCTTCAACAGGTCTTCCTTGGCGGAGAACAGGCGGTAGAGCGTCCGCGTCGACACGCCCGCATCGCGGGCGATGGTGTCGATTCCGGCGCGGATGTAACCCATCTCCAAAAAGGCTCGTGACGCCGCCGCAATGATCAGAGCGCGCGTCTCGTCTTCGCTTCTGAGAGGCGGCCGCCCGGGACCGCGTGTAGGAACCTGATTGCTGTCGGCCATCTGCATTCCCTCTTTCTTGACACAGGGTGGATTCCGGAAATAAAGAAAACAGTTATTTTCCAAATTATCGCAAGTCGAATCGGATTTCGAACCGGCTTCGATACGTAAGGATGAGATCCTTGTCCGCTTGGCGTCCCCTCGTTATCGCCGGACTGGCCGCTGCCGGCCTCGGTCTTTCCGTTATTTGGGCTGTCGATCATCCGGTGCCGCTGATGCTGCAGGGCGAGGTGGAGACAACGCGCGTCGATCTTACCGCCCGCGTTGCCGGCCGTGTCCTGAAGACTCCGGTTGATGTTGGTGATCGGGTGGCCGCCGGCGATCTGGTCATCGAACTCGACAGCCCAGCGCTTCGGGCCGGACTCGACACGTCGAAGGCAGCGCTTGCCGTTGCCGGTTCGAACCGCAATCTCGCCTTTTCAACACGACCGGAAATGATCGATGCCCGGCGGGCCGAGCGGGAAAAGGCCGAGGCCGACGTCGTGTTGGCGCAAAAGACCTACGACCGCGTCAGCCAGTTGCAGGAACGCTCCTTTGCCTCCGAACAGGTGCTCGACGAGGCGTCCAACAAGCTCAACGCTGCCCTGAAGGCCCGCGCCGCAGCGGAGGCCAACCTCCAGCTCGCCATCAAGGGCAACAGTCCCGAGCAGAAGGCGGTCGCGGTGGCGCAGGTCGAACAGGCCGCCGCAGCCGTTGCCCAAATCGAGACCGACCTCGCCGAACTCACGGTGAAAGCGCCGCTCGCGGGCGAGGTGACGGCCCGCACCGCCGAAATCGGCGAGCTGTTCGGCGCCGGCACGCCGCTCGTCTCCATTGTCGACGTCGACCATGCCTGGTTCACCTTCAATGTCCGGGAAGATTTGCTGAATGGCCTTGTGGTCGGCAACCGGCTGAAGATACGCGTGCCGGCGCTGGGTGGCCGCGAACTCGACGCCCGCGTCACTGTCATCAACGCGCAAGGCTCCTATGCCAACTGGCGCGCCACCAAGGCGACTGGCGATTTCGATCTTCGTACCTTCGAGGTGAGGGCGCGGCCCGACGGCCCGGTCGAGGGGCTGCGCCCCGGTATGAGCGGGCTGATCGACTGGTCAGGGCCTCGGCTTATGGAGCGCTGAGCCATGGCGCGGCGAGCCCACCTTATGGCCGGCTTCCGGCGGGCTTTTCTCGCCGAGTTGCGGCAGATCGGTGCGCGGCCGGGGCTGATGTTCATGCTGGCGCCGTTTCCGCTGCTGCTGTTCGCACTTCTGGCAGCGGTATTCCAGCTTGGTCTGCCGCGCGATCTGCCCATCGCCGTCGTCGACCAAGACCATTCGACGCTATCGCGACAAATGGTGCGAATCGTCGATGCAACCCCAGAGGTGGCGGTCGCCCATGAGGCGAGTTCGCTTAGCGAAGGGCGCCAGCTTCTTCTCTCTGGCGAGGCCTACGCCGTGGTGCTGATCCCGGCCCGCACGGAGCGTGACGTGTTGGCTGGTCGACGGCCCGAAGTCGTCCTGTTCTACAACAATCAGTACATGACGCCGGGCAGCCTGGTTGCCCGTTCCGTCGGCGGCGCTCTGGGCACGGTCGCGGCCGGCATTTCGATCGAGGCGCGCGTCGCCCGCGGTGCCGATGTTGAAAGCGCCTCACAGGCGGTAACGCCGGTGCCGGTAAGACAGAGCGCGCTGTTCAATCCCAGCCTCGAATATGTCCAGTTCCTGCTGGCGGCCGTCATGCCAACAGTGCTGCAGATTTTTATTGGCGCCAGCGCCGCCCTGTCTTTCTCCCGTGACCGGCAAGGCGTCGCCGGTTTGGGCCGGTCGCTTCGGCTCGGCGGTACGCTCATGAGAACGGCGGCCGGCAAGCTTGCACCGTACACGCTGACCTATCTTCTCGTGCTGTGGGGCGCCGATGCGCTGCTGTTCGGTCCAATGGGCGTGCGCTTCGGCGGCAATCTTGCCTTTCACGTCGCCTATGGTTTCGTCTTCGTGCTTGCCTCACAGATGCTTGGCGCGGCGGCGGCGCTTGTCGCTCGCGACACGGTGTCGGCACTGGCTGCGGTCGGTGTCATCACCGGGCCGGCCTTCGGCTTTACCGGCATCACCTTCCCGCGTCTGTCCATGAACGGCTTTTCCACCGTTTGGGCCGACCTTCTGCCGGTGACGCACTATCTTGAGCTTCGCACCGACAACATCCTGCGCGGCGCGCCGTTCGAGATTTCCTTGCCGGCCTTCGCTTCGCTGACGGCGCTGGCATTGATCTATGGGGGCGCGACGCTGCTTCTCCTCTGGCTTCACGGTCGACGGCGGCCTGCCATCGCTGTGGAGGCTGGCACATGATCGCCGCCTTTTTCCACGAGATCGCCATAGCGATCATGGCCATCTGGACCGATAAAGGCGCCCGGTCGACCATGCTGGGCGCGACGCTGTTCTTTTCCGTCTTCTTTCCGCAGCCCTACCTTTCCGAGGTGGTGCGCGACATGCCGGTGGCCATCATCGATCAGGACGGATCGACGCTGAGCCGCGAATTGATCCGCCGCATCGACGCCGCCGATGCTGTTGCCGTCGCCCGCTACGCACCCGACATGCCGTCGGCCCGCGCGCTCTTCTTGAAACGCGAGGTCTACGGCATCGTCGTCGTGCCACCGAAGTTCGAGCACGATCTCTTGGCCGGTCGCGCGGCGCCGATCGCCGCCTTTTCCGACGGCGGATATTTCTTGCTGAATTCGGTGATGTCGTCGGCGCTGTCCAACGCCACGCGCAGTCTTGGCGCCGAAGTGCAGGTCGGTAGGCTCACGGCCTCCGGCGTCGACATGGCCCAGGCCATGGCTGTCGTCGAGCCGCTGCGCGTTACCACCGTCGCGCTGTTCAACCCAACCGGCGGTTACGCGAGCTTCGTGCTGCCGGCTGTCTTCGTGCTGATCCTGCAGCAGACGCTGCTGATGGGCATCGGCAATCTCAAGGCTGGTCGCCGCTCCGCCGGAGGTCTTTCCACCTTGGCCGACGCCATCGTCTATGTCGGTCTCTACAGTCTGTGGGCCGGCGTCGTGCTGGTGGTTCTGCCCTGGGTTTATCGACTTCCCCGCATCGGCGATGTCGCCGTCATGTATGCGGTGGTCGTGCCATTTCTATGCGCGGTCACAGCGATGGGACTCGCCGTTGCCCGGCTGATTCCCACCAAGGAAGGCGTCATCTTTTTTTTGGTGGTGCTCGGTATGCCCTTGTTTTTCCTGTCGGGTGTCTCCTGGCCGTCCGAGGCCATGCCAAAGCTGCTGCATGCCGTCGCCTTCATCATTCCCTCGACGACGGCGGTCCCAGCTCTGGTGCGCGTCAACCAAATGGGCGCCGACGTCCGGTCTGTCGAGACGGCGATCCTTATCCAACTCGGCCTCTGCCTTGCTTACTCAATACTCGCCATGGTCGTGGGACGGCCTAAAGGAAAACCAGCCGCCTGACACTGCTTGCGCACCGCGATGGTTTCGGACCACACTCGGGAAAACACTGAGACGAGGTGTGGTATGGCGGCGGCGGGTCTCGGGGCGACGATTGGCCCGGTGGTGGTGCTTCTTGCGGCCGGCGTGCTGGCGGTGCCGCTGTTCCGCCGGCTCGGGCTCGGCTCGGTGCTGGGTTATTTCGCAGCCGGCGCCCTGGTCGGCCCGTCGGCCTTCGGCCTGTTTTCCGATCCAGCTGCCATGCTGCACGTGTCGGAACTCGGCGTCGTCATGTTCCTGTTCCTGATCGGGCTGGAGCTGAGGCCGCAAAAACTCTGGGCAATGCGTGTCCAAATCTTTGGGCTTGGCCTGGCACAGGTGGTCGTCTGCATCGGCCTGCTGACGTCCGTTGCCTTCTTGGCGTTCGGACTTCCGTTTATTCCGGCTTTCATTGCCGGCGCCGGATTCGTTCTGTCGTCAACGGCGGTTATCATGTCGCTGCTGCTGGAGCGAGGCGAGCTGGCGAGTGTCGACGGGCAGAAAGCCGTTTCGGTCCTGCTGTTCGAGGATCTCTCCATCGTGCCGCTTCTGGCCCTGGTGGCCTGGCTGGCGCCACCGGATGGTCATGGTGGCAATGGCTGGATTGGAGTGGGGCTCGGTGTGGCGGCTGTGGCGGCGCTGCTACTGGCTGGCCGTTATCTCATCGATCCATTCTTCGGCCTGCTTGCTCGTGCCCGTACTCGTGAAGTGCTGACCGCCGGTGCGTTGTTGGTCGTGCTGGGGGCGGCCCTGCTGATGGAAGCGGTTGGCCTTTCCATGGCGATGGGCACCTTCCTTGCCGGCGTCATGCTGTCGGGATCGAGCTACCGCCATCAGGTCGAGGCTGACGTCGAGCCGTTCAAGGGCCTTCTGATGGGCCTGTTCTTTCTCGCTGTCGGCATGTCGCTCGATATCAGGGTTGTCGTGGAGCGCTGGCCCCTGCTGATTGGCCTTCTCTTCGCCTTTGCCGTGGTGAAGGCGATTGGCATCTATGTGGTGGCGCGCCTGTTCGGTTCCAGCCATCGGCCGGCTTTCCGCCGCGCCCTGATGTTCGCCCAAGGCGGCGAATTCGCTTTCGTGCTCTACACGGCGGCGGCCGGCGGAGGTGTCATCCCGCCCGGTGACGCGGCTCTCTTTGCGACCGTGATCATCCTCTCCATGGCACTGACGCCGTTGATACTTGCCGTTTCCGGCCACCTCCGTCGCGAGGAGGAAAAGTCGCTCGACGGAGTCGAGGAGGCCCGCGACCTTCGCGGTCGCGTACTGCTCATTGGGTTCGGCCGCTTCGGTCAGGTCGCCGCGCAACTGCTGCTCTCGCGTGGCGTCGACGTATCGATGATCGAGAGCGACCCCGACCGCATCCGTGAGGCGGTTCGGTTCGGTTTCCGCATCTTCTACGGCGATGGCACCCGGCTCGACGCGCTCCAGCATTCAGGTGCAGCCGAGGCCGAGGTGATTCTGGTCTGCGTTGACGACCGCAAGGCGGCGAACCGCATCGTCGAACTCATCAAGGCCAATTTCCCGTTGGCGCGGTTGCTGGTCCGCTCCTATGACCGCATCCACTCGATCGAATTGATCCGTGCCGGCGTCGACCTCGCGGTGCGCGAAACCTTCGACGCGGCCCTGCATATGGGCGCCGAGGGTCTGCTAGCCCTCGGCTGCAGCGAAGAGCGGACGGAGGAGGCACTTGCCACCATCCGCCGGCTGGATGCCGAGCGGCTGCTGGCGCAGATTCAGGGAGGCATGATGGCCGGCCGCGAGAACCTGACGACGCGGCCGGTCCCCGAGCCCCTTACGCCGCCGCGCCGGGTGGCGGCCGAAGAAGGCTGACGTCAAACGTCCCGGATGGCTGCGTTGGCCTGGAGACCTGCGAGATCCAGCGCGTAGAGCGCGTCACAGAGTTCCTGCGGCAGGAAGCCTGGACCCTTGACCCGCTTGCCGGCGATGGCACCGGCCGCTGCATAGGTGGCCAGCGCCGCCACCGTGCCCTCGAAGGCCGGCGCGACGGCGATGAAGGCGCCGACAAGGGTGGTCAGCGAGCAGCCGAGCGCGGTCGAGAGCGGCATCAGTGCGTGGCCGCCGTCAATGGCGACGGTGCGAACGCCGTCGGTGACATAGTCGATCTCGCCGGTGACAGCGACCACCGCTCCGCTCGATCGGGCGAGTGCAATGGCACTGTCGAGCGCGGCGTTGGAACTCGCCGAGCTGTCGACGCCCTTCGAAGCGACGCCCGCAACGCCCGAAAGCGCCATGATTTCCGAGGCATTCCCCCGGATTACCGTCGGCCCCATGGTAACGATATCGGCGGCGGCGGCGTTGCGCAGGCGGGTCGCGCCGACGGCAACCGGATCGAACACCACAGGCTTGCCGGCTGCCTTGTAGACGCTGGCCGCGAGCTTCATGCCGGCGATCCAATCGGACGATAGCGTGCCGATGTTGAGCGTCAACGCGCGGGCAATACGGCCGAAATCTTCGACTTCGTCGACCGAATGCACCATGGCCGGCGAGGCGCCGGCAGCGAGCAGCACGTTGGCCGCAATGGACATCGCTACGAAGTTGGTGATGTTGTGCACGAGAGGCCGCTCAGTGCGCACCTTCTCATGAAGGGTGTAAACGTCGGCAAGCGTCAGGGTGGTCATCGCGGGCTCCTTCGACGACGATCGCCCGCGGACAAGAAGACGTGTGGCTGCCGGACAAGGCCGGGCCGCTCGCCTCAATCCCTCCGCCGGCATGATCCGGATCAGGTTCGTGGGGTTGGATCGCTCCTCTCAGTCCGACTAGGCCGGACACCCCCTTGAGACGGCGCGAGCATAGGCGGGGGGAGGAGCATGCGCAAGCCAAGGATGGGCACTTGCCGCGCAGTCTCCGGTTGGCCGTGACTGCGCAGCCAAGGCGACACAGTCGCAATCGGTTAAGGCCAAGTGGGGTGGCAGATTGCTCTGGACTGCTTCTTGTTTCCTTGGGCATCCATCACAGGCGTGACTTCGTAGTGATGCTAGTCACTATCAATCGTCGCTACGACTCTGCTGAAATCGCGTTTGCGAAGATCGCTCCTGCTTATCCAAAGCTGCAATACGCAACCACAGTCGCCGTGCCAGGGAGAAAAGGCGCGCTCGCCACTGAGCTGAAGCAACAGGATTTGGTTGTGACGTTGGGTCGGCGTCTGCTGAATGCAGGTGCCATACCCTAGTATTTGGTGGATAGATACTGGAAGCCCGTTCTTCGGCTCCTCAAAGCCTGGAATGCTTCGCAGTGATTTCAGCTTGAGTTCCCTGGCAATAGCAACGTCATCGAAGGCAAAGTCTTGGAATGAATGAAATGAAATCTTGTATTTGCGCTGAATGCGCCTATCGAAACCGTCATCATCTGATTGCTGCCGCTCAGAACCGTTGGGATTTCCGAGCGGCATGAGGTCGTTAGGAATACAGACGGGTGAAGAAGAAGGACTGGAGCTTCCTTCTGGAGCGAAAAGCACACGAACCTGCGGGTATCTTGTTAAATCGGAATCCAGAAAAAAGAAGAGAATTCCTTCGAGCGGAAGCGGCGACTTTCTTCTCAGGCGCGGCAATTCGGCGAGATAGATCTGGGCAATGAAGCTGAGCGCGGTTGCGTTGTCTCCGCCCTTAGGACGGGGATTTGATCGCGGCCACGCCAGATCAGGGGGCAAGGCTGGCAGCCCTCCGATGTAGCTGGAAGTGGACGGAGCCAACCCGAGCGGACAGTTGCCGCGCTGAACGAGGATGGCCGGGCGGACGGTCGACTTAATCTGGTCCTCTTCCGAGGGAAGCTCTGGCAAGCTCGCGGGCAGAATTGCGCTTTGCGACAGGAACGCTTCCCAAGCTTCGGGGCCTTTGTTCCAAGCGACTTCCGGTCTGCCCGCAAAGAGAAGCTCGTAAGAGGAGGAACCGCCCGCTAAGCGGTCCTCATACCAGCGCGCCCAGACCTGTCCGCCAACGAACTGGCTCAAACCGTTCTTCAGTTTCTGCCAATTGGTCGAAGCCCATTCAGGCTGTCGGTGCGGCCACAATGGCAGATCGGTCAGCATATGAGGGTCAGCACCAGAGTCTATCGCGTCAAGGTCTGCCACTATGGCCTGTAGAAACGCGTCGACCACCTCACTGTATTCGTGTCCGTAAAGGGGTGCGCCCTGATAGATGCAAGCCAAGTGTAGGGCACCTCTGGTTGCCCAATCCGGCATGTCTCGTACGGCCGGTGACGGAGGCCTAAATAGGTCTGTGCAAAAATGGAAGACGCGGGAAAGCTCGGAGGCCATGGAAAACGGCAAGTCGTATCCGCGAAAGGTATAGACCCACAGTGCTCTGAACGTATTCCCCCTCTCTGCGTCTGTAAGCGGCGTGCCCTTTTCTTTCTGCTGATACTCTACTGCGGCATTCGCTCCCGCTTCGGCGACCTTGTTTAGAGTTTCTGCTCTGCGTCGCCAAAGCTTCTGGAGCGCTTTGTTGAGCCAATCAGGAACGTCTCGCTGTAGTGCAACCGGGACGCTGCTCGGATATCTGGACCGCGCACGGACCAAAGCCAAGGTGACAAATGCGGCGGAGAGCCACTCGGAACAAGATTTGCCGTCATCGGCTACCTCCGACCCACCGTACACGACAGTTAGAGTGAGAGCGGGATGAAGGGGTTAGATTGAAGATTCTTCGCCAAAAGGATCTTCGCAAATGACCGTCCTTCACTCCGCCCTCCTGATGACGCTATCGGCGCATTTTG